>ENA-ORNQ01000004-ORNQ01000004.1-human-gut-metagenome-genome-assembly--contig:-NODE-4-length-362407-cov-17.332801_pt1 | contig 362407 bp, 316 predicted proteins | sample MGYA00242116_ERZ509024 | MGnify/ENA primary metagenome ERZ509024 (study PRJEB26280, sample SAMEA2338697) | human gut metagenome | biome: human gut; feature: human-associated habitat; material: faeces...
AACGCCATAGTCAGGGTTGAAAGGGGATATCTGCGAAGAAGCGTGTCTTATGCCGGCAGGGCCAAGTCTTGTGCCTGAGCGGTTTGACGCACCGCTGTCATATGGGATACCCACCACTGCAACGTCATATTCCGACACCTTATGGATATCCTCGCAGAAAGGACTTCTTAGAAAAGTTTCGTGGCTTGTGTATGTAGGACCGAGATTTGTTCTTGCAAAACAGCTCATGCCCTCGCTTTTAATGCTGTCCGCAGGCTCTAATCCAAACTCAACAGCTCTCTTTGCCATTGTAGGAAATCTTGTGTTGCCAAATTCATCAAATCTTGCCGCCGTTTTCATGGCGTGCAGTTCATTTCTGTCTATCATGATCATTTCTCCCTGATTTCTTTTATAAGCGGAAACTGAAGCTCCGCAATAGTTTCATCACTGTTGTCCGTAAGGGTTATGTCTATACGGTATATCATCACCCCGACGCTTCCAAGGGTATAGCCATGCTCCTGTGCAAGACAGCGCATTTTCATTATAAGCTCACCGAAATAGCTGTAGCAATTCCTGTGAAAAGCGCAAACGTATTTTCCTCCTGCCACTGTTGTGAAGCTTTCCTTGTCAGCCTGATCTGCCGAGCAGAACACCATAGGGCAGACCTCGGAATCCATATCGTCAGGGTCAACTGAGTTTTTTATGGTCATTGCCACCTTATCAGTGGCAAGCACAGGTGAAGTTCCGCCTATAGCCTCCTCAAGCTTCATAAACTCTATACCAGTGAGATTTGTTCTGAACTTGTTGCTCTCCCCTTTGAGGGCATATCGTTCAGGAAGCTCCCTTATAACAGGGTCATCAAGCTTGAAATCTGTGTTGTTAAGCTCTCTGATAAATTTAAGCTTTTCTTTCAGCACATGGCTTATTTCAAGCTTATCCGCTATCTCCTGCTGTAAAAGCTCATAACGCTGTCTGAGAACACGCTCGGACTTTTCAAGGTTTCTGTCGCTGAAATAGTCCTCTATTTCTTTCAGTGATAAGTTCAGCCTGCGAAGCTCTTTTATAGTGCCAAGCTTTTCACACTGCTGTGCCGAATAAAACCTCCGCCCTGTGAGCTTGTCAACATAGTCAGGTCTTAAAAGCCCTATCTTATCGTAATATCTAAGCCGTTCGGTAGGTATGTTTCGATACTTTGCTATCTCGGTTATGCTCAGAAGCTTTTCCCCATTGGGGACAAGCTGTCCGTTTTCGTCTGTATAAAACACAGTGTATTTCATATCATCAGTCATATCTTGTCCCCCATTCCAATTATTATGGCAGCTTATTCAAGAGCCTGCTCGTCCTCTGCCCCTGTTCTTATCTTCACAACGTTTGCAACGTCATAAACAAATATCTTTCCGTCGCCTATCTTGCCCGTATAAAGCACCTTTCTGATAGTGTCGATAAGAAGTCCAAGAGGAACAGTGCTTATAACTATCTCCACCTTTATCTTAGGCAGAAGCCTTGATTCAAGCTCAGAACCTCTGTAAAGCTCAGTGCTTCCTTTTTGTATTCCACAGCCGCTCACCTGCGTAACTGTCATACCTGTTATATCAAGCTTATCCAAAGCATTTTTCAGCATCTCGAACTTTGCGACGTTCATAAGAACGACTACCTTGTGCATCTTTCCGTCCGCCTTGTAGTCAGAAGCGTTAAGCTCTGAGGCTTCGTCTATAGCCCTCACCTTTGAAGGCTCATCAGCGGCAGCGGTGATGAACTGAGCAGTGTTGAGAAGATCCGCATAACTGCTTGAAAGTCCATGCTCGCACTTGTCAAGACCAACTATCTCTGTGTTCTCGCTAACTCTCAGACCCATTGTTTTCTTTATCACTGTGAACACTATCACCATAATAAGCGCTGTCCATGCCGCCACTGAAAGCACACCTGCAAGCTGTATAAGCAGATCCTTCGGGCTGCCTGAATATATAAGACCGCTTTTCTTTGCGAAAACGCCCGTCATAAGCGTTCCCCATGCTCCGCACAGACCGTGAACACTTACCGCACCCACAGGGTCGTCAGCCTTTAGCTTTGTTATAAGCTCAACACCAAACACCATTACAAAGCCTGCTGTTATGCCGATAAAGAATGCTCCTCCTGCTGAAACTGTGTCACAGCCTGCGGTTGAAGCCACAAGTCCTGCAAGCGCTCCGTTAAGGGTCATTGTCACGTCAGGTTTGCCGTAGCGCACCCATGTGATGAACATTGCAGCTATTGCGCAAGCCGCCGCAGATATGTTTGTGTTAAAGAAAATATCTCCAAGCTTTGCCGCCGCATTGTCACCCTGAGCGGTAAGAAGCGAGCCACCATTAAATCCGAACCAGCCTATCCACAAAATGAATATGCCCAAAGCTCCGATAGTGAGATTATGTCCCGGTATGGCTCTCGCCTTGCCGTTTTTATCAAACTTGCCTATCCTTGCTCCCACAAGCAGCGCACCTATAAGTGCAGTAGTTCCGCCAACAACGTGAACGGCAGTTCCGCCTGCGAAATCGTGGAAGCCTATACTTTTGAGCCAGCCTGCACTGTTCCATATCCAGTGACCTGTTATAGGATAAACTATTCCGCTCATAACAGCCGAATATGTAAGATAAGCCTTGAACTTTGTTCTGCCTGCCATTGCTCCTGAAACTATAGTCGTGGCAGTTGAACAAAAGACAGTTGCGAACATAAGGAACACTCGCTTAGGCAGATCTCCTGCGGCTGCAAACTTTCCTGCTGCGAACAGGCTTGGCGTTCCGATAAATCCTCCTATGGAGTCGCCATACAAAAAGCTGAAGCCGATAACCCAGAAAAGAACAGAGCCTATGCAGTAATCCATAAGGTTTTTCATTATTATGTTGCCTGCATTTTTTGCTCTGGTAAAGCCTGTTTCCAGCATTGCAAAGCCTGCCTGCATAAAGAATATCAAAGCTGTGCAGAGAAGAACCCACACGGTATCCAGAGATGAATACATTATCGCACTTCCTTTTTCATATTATTTCTTATTTTGCCACATGAACGTCTGCGTAACTGAAGTTATACCAGAACATCGGGCTTGGGTCATATGTGAACTTGTCGCTTACTGCGTAAACATCAGATGATGTGTATAGTCCAAGGTAAGGGCACTCATCAGCAAATATCTTATATGCGTCAGTATAGTAACCCATTTTCTCAGCGTCGTCTGTTGTCTGAGCCGCCTTGTCAAGAAGTCCGTCTGCTTCTGTGCTTGTCCAAAGTGTTTCATTCGTTCCGCCCTCGCAAGCGTTAGAGCCTGCATATAATGTCTTTAACATTCCCATAGGGTCAAGGAAATCTGACATCATGTATGTGCCGACTGCGTTGTAATATCTCTCGCCGTTATCCTTTGTCTTGTAGCCGAACATATAGCTGAAGATATCGCTGTCAGGCACTTCCACAAGATTCATTGTGATAGAGCCGCTTGCGTCTACCATTGACTTGAGAAGCTCAGCCTGCTTCTGCGTCTGTGAAGTCGTATAGAAATCAAACTCAAAGCCGTCAGGATACTTTGACTTTGCAAGACATTCCTTTACCTTGTCATAATCCTGAGTATAAACATCGCTTTCGGCGATAGTTGAATCCCACTTATCCTTATCCATATACATCATGGATTCGCTCATTGGAACAACAGCTGACTGCTTTGCATAATCGCCGCCGATAGTTGTTGTTATCTGGGAACGGTCGATACAATATGCAACAGCCTTTCTTGCCCACTCGTCATCAAACGGCTTTGAAGCTGTGTTGAATGCGATATAGTTTGAAGTCGTTCCCTCGCATGAGAGGATATTGAAGTTCTGACAGCTCTGATATACAGACATAACGCTGTTTGACATACCCTCGACAAAGTCTATCTGTCCGCCCTTTGCCGCAAGTGCTAATGCGCTTTCGTCCTCGATAACGTAATATTCTACCTTGTCGATATCGAGAGTATCAGGGTCGCCCCACCAGTTTTCGTTCTTTTCAAGAACTATCTCGCTTCCTGATGACCATGAAGAAAGCTTGTAAGGACCTGTGCCTACTGTCTTTCCGTCGGCAGTGCCGTACTTGTCGCCTTGCTCCTCTGTTACAGACTTCTCGACTATAGTGCAGGCTGATGTTGCAGGAACATACTGCCATGTTGAGTCAGGCTGCTTAAGGTGAACTGTCAGCGTCCAAGTATCTTTGTCGGCTTCAAAGCTGTCAACGTTTGCAAAAAGATAGCTCATATAATAGTTGTCTTCTGTTACTCTGTTAAGAGAATAAAGCACATCGTCCATTGTCATTTCATTGCCGTCTGAGAACTTTACTCCCTGTCTTATCTTGTATGTGTATGTAGTATCGTCAACCTGCTCCCAGGATTCTGCAAGGGCAGGCTCAACTGTTGTGCCGTCATGTGAGAAGTTAAGAAGCGTGTCATAGCAGTCATAACCTGTGAGAGTTGCTGCCACGATAGTGAAGTCGGCAGGGTCAAATGATGACGGCTCCTGAGTATAGCCTACTCTGAGAACTGTCTCTGAATTTCCTCCTGAAGAACCTGAGCCTGAACCGGAACCTGTGTTGTTGAAGCAGCCTGTCATACAGCTTGAAACTGTTATTGCCAATGCAGCAGCGGCCGCGATCTTGCGTGAGAATTTTTTCATGATAACTTTCCTTTCTTCAAAAGATTTATTACATATCCGAAGCAGTCTTGCTGCGGTCAATGCCTAGCGGGAAATGACAGGCAACGTAATGCCCATTTCCAATGTCTTTGAGCTTTGGCGTGCGGTTGTCGCACAAGCCCTCTTTGAAATATCTGCACCTGCCTGCAAAGCGACAGCCCTCGGGGATATCCACTGCGTTCGGTATATCTCCCTCCAGCAGGATATGCTTCTTATTTTCAAGAGGGTGTTCCTTTGGCTTTGCTGAAATAAGTGCCTGAGTGTAAGGGTGAGCAACGCTGTTATATACCTGCTCCACCGTACCCATTTCCATTACCGCTCCCAGATATACCACCGCTATCCTGTCGCAAACGTGACGGACAACGTTCAGATCATGGGAGATAAAAAGTATCGTCTGCCCTTTATCCTCTTTCAGGTCGAGCATAAGATTCAATATCTGCGCCTGCACAGAAACGTCAAGTGCCGAAACAGGCTCGTCTGCAAGAATGAAATCAGGCTCCAGCATAAGCGCCCTTGCTATTGCAAGCCTTTGGAGCTGACCGCCCGAAAGGTCTTTAGGATATCTTGTGAGCAAGTCCTCCGGAAGCGCTATATACTCCATAAGCTGTTTTATCCTCGCCTTGTAGACCTCAGGCTTTATCTTATGCACCTTTGCAGATTCTTCAAGGCTAAAGCGTATAGTCTTTTTCGGGTCAAAGGAAGCAAGAGGGTTTTGAAAGACCATTTGCATTCTTGAACGCAGTTCCTGCTGTTCCTTGCGGCTCACATGAGTTATGTTTTTGCCGTCAAAATATATCTCGCCTGAATCAACGTCGATAAGCTTCAGAACGCATCTTCCTATGGTTGATTTGCCCGAGCCGCTCTCGCCTATTATGCCGAATATCTCGCCTTTGTAGATATCAAAGCTAACATCATCAACGGCGTGGATATATCTCGTCTTTGCCTTTGCAAGCTTGTAATTGTCAAGGCAGAAATACTTTTTCAGATCTCTGACGCTTATAAAAGGCTGTCTGTCTTTTTCTTTGCTCATTGTGATGTCACCTCCCGCCACTTGAAGCAAGCTGTGCTGTGTCCCTCAGACACATTTTCTGTAACAGGCACGCAGCTTCTGCATTTATCGTCAGCATACTTACATCTTGGTGCAAAGGCACAGCCCTTGAACTTTTCATACAGAAGCGGAGGACTGCCGGGTATGCTTTTCATTCTTTTTTCTGTGTCGCTCTCTCTTGGATTGCTTTCAAGGAGCGCCTTTGTGTATGGGTGAGCAGGGTGGTCGAAAATATCCACAACGCTTGCAGTTTCAACAGCCTTTCCTGCATACATTACAGTTACGCTGTCGCAAATCTCAGCCACAACACCAAGGTTGTGAGTGATGAATATTACCGACGTTCCGCTTTCCTGCTGGAGCTTTTTTATAAGCTTTAGTATCTGCGCCTGGATAGTAACATCAAGCGCCGTGGTAGGTTCGTCTGCAATAAGAAGCTTCGGCTCGCATATAAGCGCCATTGCTATCATTATTCTCTGTAACATTCCTCCGCTCATTTCAAACGGATACTGCTCGTATCTTTTCTCAGCAGGTGTTATGCCTATCTTTTCAAACATCTCGATGACCTTTTCTCTTGCTTCACGGCGATTTAAGTTTTTCTTCGCCCTTAGCATTTCTGCTATCTGCTCGCCTGCTTTCATGATAGGGTCAAGGGAAGTCATAGGGTCTTGGAATATCATTGCGGCTGTACTGCCCCTGAAATCACGGAGCTGCTTTTTGCTCATTGCAAGAACATCTTTCTCGCCGCTGTCATCTCTTATGTAGATATCCCCTGCATATCTGGTGGTCTCCTCATTATGGAGCCTTATGACCGACTTTGATGTTACGCTTTTTCCGCAGCCGCTCTCGCCCACGATACCATGTATCTCCCCTTGCTTCACTTCAAGGTCAACGCCCTGAACGGCGTATACGATACCTCTAACTGTCATAAAGTCTACAGAAAGGTCTTTTATTTCAAGAACGTTTCCTTTTTTCATCTTTTACGCCTCCCCGTTTGCCTTAACTGCTGAAAGCTTCTTTATGCCGTGTTTCTTTTCGTATTTCTTGAATGACGGAAGCTTTCTTGATGACGGGTCGAGATAGTTCTGAACACCGTCGCTGAAAAGGTTTATGGATACTGTTACAAGTATTACGCATATTGCAGGTATAAAAAGCAGTGCCGAGCTATTATAAAGGTTGCCCATGCCGTCACGGAGAAGCGTTCCCCAGTCGGCATTCGGAGCCTGAACGCCAAGTCCCAGAAAGCTCAGAGTAGCCATTGATGTGATAGCTGTACCGATATCAAGTGTGAACTGCGATATCATAGGGGTGATGATGTTCGGCAGGATATGCACGAAAATTATCCTTGCGTCTGAAAAGCCCATTGATTTGCAGGCTTCAACATACACCGCCTTTTTCTCTGTCATTATCATTGATCTTGCGGTCTTTGTTGTAAGAGGGATATAAGAAATGCCTATGGCGATGATACCTGTCATCATGCCCTTTCCCATTACCGCAATAAGGATAAAGGAAAGAAGAAGTGGCGGTATTGCACTTATAACGTCCCACACCCTCATCACGATACTGTCAAGAGGACCTCTGTAGTATCCGCAGATAAGCCCAAGAGGAACACCTATTACTACCTCTATGGCAACTATAAGAAAGGCATTCAGAATGGAAGTTCTTGCACTGCATATGAGCCTTGAAAAAAGATCTCTGCCAAGTCCGTCAGTTCCGAAAATGTGTCCCTCAGAAAAGGCGGGAGCATATATGGCATTCACGTCTGTGGCAAGAGGGTCATACGGTGCGATAACGCTTGCAAAGAGCGATACGAAAACTATGACCGCAAGGAATATTCCCGTCACCGCCACAACAGGTGTGAAAAACGTTCCTGCTTTATTTTTCTTCTTCATTAATAATCCCACCTTATTTAAGATCAACTCTCGGATCAAGAACGGTATAAAGTATGTCGATAACAAAACTCATTACAAGATAAGCTCCAAGCATGAAAAGCACAAGTATCTGAACTATTGGAAAATTGTTTTCCTCTATCGCCGATATGAGCAGACCGCCTATACCGGGAAGAGAAAAGACCTGCTCAACTATTACTGTCGAGCCTATAGAGCCTGCTATCATATATCCTGCAACTGTTATAACAGGAATAACAGCGTTGTGAAAAGCGTGCTTGTAGGTTATGTCGCTTTGCTTTAATCCCTTTGCAGCCGCTGTTGCGATATAAGGGGACTGGAGCTGATTTATCATGTTGCTTCGTGTGATACGTCCAAGCATCGCAACGAACGTCAGCGCCATTATCAGGCTCGGTATCATTATACGCTGTAAGAACTCTCCGAAATTTGTATATGTTCCGATAAACGAATATCCAGGAACGTACTTTGTCATGAAAATAAGTATCAGTATGCTTACCAAAAATGACGGCGCACCTGAAAGCACAAGCATAAGTCCTGAAATTGCTGCGTCTGAGGGTCTGCCTTTTCTCAGCGCCGCTGCAACACCCATTATAACAGCTATCACTGAGCCTATGACGGAACTCATTATCACAAGTCCGAATGTTATTGGAAGCCTTGACATTATAAGACCTTTTACGTCCTGACCGTCAACATAGTCTGTGCCGAAGTCGCCTGAAAGAACTCCCTTTATCCACCTGAGATACTGTATATGCACAGGGTCGTCAAGGTGATATTTTTCTGTAAGAGCCTGCCTGAGTTCAGGAGTAGATTGATTGTTTCCTATCATTACTGTGAGAGGGTCTGCGTCTGACATTCTCAGAACAACGAACACCAGAAAGGATACCAAAAACATTATGACTATCATTGAAAGCAGCCGTTTGATTATAAATCTGAACCTTTTCACTTTGCATTCCTCCTATATTTACAGCTGCGCTTTGCAGGATTTTCTTGTTTGACTTTCATTTTGCTTTTTGAAAATAATTTACTCCACGAAACTTTTCTTTCGATATACCTATGATATATCCTGTAGCAACTACAACTGCAATACTAAAAATCAGTCATTTTATATTTTATATATAAACTTTTTATTAACGCAAGCTGTCTTTTAAACTTACAGAAAATGTTGTATGAATAAAGGAGTTTTATATCCTGCATTTTGTTCATATTCACAAATGTAAGAAAAGCGGGGGTGCTCCAAAGCAGAAGCACCCCACAAATGAAGATTTGGTAATCAGTAGAAAGCTTAGTCCTCGAACATCTTTCTTGCAGCGAAGCATATCATCTCGGCAGTGAGATCAGTGCCGTATTCGCTTACGTCGATCATAAGATGTTTGTTGTCACGGTCGCCACGATTTTTGCCTGTGACGTATTTATAATAGTTGTGGCGCTGGCGGTCAACACGTTTTATGAGCTTGTCAGCCTCCGGCCATGAAAGGTCATAAGTCTCACACATATGCTTTATCCTTGCTTCCAAAGGCGCATAGAGAAAAACGTTCATGTGGTTTGGATATTCTCTGAGAACATAGTCCGCACATCTGCCGAAGAATATGGCGGATACACGCTTGTTTGCAAGATCTCTGATGATATCAACCTGCGCTTTTACAGCCTTGTCGGAATAAAACTGCGTTGATGAGCCGTAGCCGAATGACTTCAGCAGGCGGTCAGCGTTCTTGTCAAGCATTTCCTCACTGTCAAGAAACGAGTCACGGCTTATGCCTGCACGCTCTGCCGCCATATCTACAAGGTCCTTGTCATAAAACTCCACGCCAAGTTCAGCCGCCGCCTTTCTTGCGACCTCTCTTGCGTTGCAGCCGAACTCACGGCTTATGGTAATAATAAACTTTTTCATAGTCTATGCTCCTTTTTTATTTATGAGATTTTCTTTCGTGGTGGCTATCCTCCGCTCCTGTCTGGCTTTTATCTGGATCTTCGGCAAATTCCAACCGAATTTCACCGACATGAGCCTTAGGGAAAACGTCACAGCAAGGCTCACCATGCAGGCAGGCATGAACGACATCATGCCATAGCAAAGCAGAAAAGCCGCTGCACCTGTGGCAGAAGCGCAGGCATAAATGTTGCCCACAAATATCTCAGGCTTCTTGTTCACGAAAATATCCCTGAGAACTCCGCCCCCAACGCCTGTTATAACTCCCGAAAACACAAGCAAAAAAGTGTTGTCTGACACGCCGCTCCTCATTGCCGCTGTTATACCTGTAACAGTGAAAATGCCAAGCCCTATAGTATCGAGCATGAGCATTGCAGTATCATAAAGCTTCAACGCCTTGCCCCCCAGGTCGCCTTTTACAGCCAAGGCAGCAAACACAAGCACCGATATCAAAGCCGCCGCACTCATTGCAAGGGGGTCACGAAACGCCGCCACAGGGTGACTTCCGATGACGATATCACGCATTATCCCACCGCCCACAGCCGTTGTCACTCCTATTATTATAACGCCGAAAAGGTCAAAACGCCTTTTTATCGCTGTCAGCGAACCGCTTGCCGCAAACGCTGCAGTGCCGATAAGTTCAAGTATCGTAACGATAACGTCAAAACGCTCATTCATTCAACGTCCCTGCCTGCATATTTGTGTATCTTCCTCACCGCCGTCGCCTGACTTATGCCAAGCTTCTGTGCCACAGCCACAGATGTTCTGTATTTTTCATAGGCTCTCATCACAAGTCCGCTTTCGTAAAATTCAAGCATATCCTTTAGGGAAGCATTCTGTGCAAATACCTCAGACGAACCGCCTGTTATCCTGTCAGGCAAGTCGAAAACGTCCACCTTTTTCTTCTCGGTAGTAAGAACGATACGCTCGATAGTCCTATGCACCTCGTCGATATTTTCTTTCCAATCATATCCCAACAAACAGCCCATGGCACGAGGTGTGAACTCAACGCTCCGTGAGTATTTCTTGTTTGCCGAGCCGAGATAATAGTCGATAAAGCTTTTAAGATCCTCCGCACGCTCGCCAAGAGAATACATCTGTACCTGATAAGGCTCGAACTCGCTTATAAACTCCTCCGACAGCTTGTCAGCGCCTTTAAACTCCTCCACTGAATGTTCAGAAAGCCCCACAGGCACAATGCCTGCTTTTGCGCATTTTTCAAGGACTGCCCTTTGAAGCCTAGGCGACAGCCTGTCTATATGCTTTATTATCACAGCGTAAATGCCCGAAAGCGGCGATATCATCGACCCCTCTCCAAGAAGCTCCTTTTCTATGACTTCTTCCCCGACAGGTGCGCAGTCATAGGTGTAAAGTGTTCCTTTTTTGCCGTATATAGTGGAAGCAAGATAGCTTTTGCCGCTTCCTGTGGGACCATAGATGTAACACGGACAGCCTGCGTCACAGAAAACTCCTGCAAGCCGCCTTGCGTCTCTTGAACGGCTGCTTTGGGCGATATAACGCTGTCCGCCGTCACGTCCTGTCATAAGCTCTATTTCATCAAGAAGCTTTTTGTTCTGATACTGCAAAACATTGTAACGCTCCCGCAGGTCGTCAAAGCCTGTTATCTCCCAAGAGGAATAGCTTATTATCATCTCCAGCTCTCCGTCCTTGAATACCGGTATTCCCGTGACGAAAGTTTCCTCATTGTCAACGCCTTTTTGCACTGTTGTGACACGCTGGTGGCTTTCAAAAACCATTTGCGTCACGCAAGGGGAAAACATCTTCATCATTTCCTCTGAGCCTGCGAATTTACCTATTATGTCAGAGCCTTTTACGCTTCTGCCGCTGAGATAGGAGTTTGAAACAAATCTGAACACTCCGCTGCTGTCGGCAATAGTCACTCCTGGGTGGATACTTTCGAGAATGTGCCCTAGCTGCTCATAATCCATTTGTCTGCACTCCTTTCTGCGGCTTTATAGTTTACACATTAAGTATCTTTGAGAAGAACTGCTTTGCACGGTCGCTCTTAGGGTGCTTGAACACTTCCTCAGGGGTGCCGTCCTCGATAACATAGCCGCCGTCCATAAAGCAGACTCTGTTTGCCACCTCTGCCGCAAAGCCCATTTCGTGTGTGACAACTATCATTGTCATTCCTGCCTGAGCCAGGTCTTTCATAACGTTCAGAACTTCGCCAACGAACTCAGGGTCAAGGGCGGAAGTCGGCTCGTCAAAGAGTATGACCTCAGGCTCCATTGCAAGGGTCCTCGCAATAGCCACACGCTGCTGCTGACCGCCTGAAAGCTGAGTAGGATAAGCGTCTGCCTTGCCGTCCATTCCAACTCTCGCAAGAAGCTCCATGGCTTTCTTCTTTGTTTCTTCCTTGTTAGCCTTTTTAACCTGAACAGGACACTCCATGACGTTTTCAAGCACTGTTTTGTGCGGCCAAAGGTTGAACTGCTGGAACACCATTCCAACGTTCTTTCTTATGACCTTTGCAGCCTTTTCGTTAAGCTTTTTGTTGTGCTTGTCCTCGTCAATGCCCTTTAGGGAAACTCCGCCTATATCTATCTCGCCTGATGTCAGCTCCTCGAGATAATTCAGGCATCTGAGAAAAGTGCTTTTGCCGGAGCCGCTAGGGCCGATAACGCTTACCACCTCGCCCTTGTAAATATCCATATCTATTTTTCTGAGGACCTTAAGCTCCCCGTAATTCTTTGCCAGATTGTGAACCGATATAACAGGCTTTCTGCTTTCAGCCATTGTATTTTACACTCCTTTTTCGTCAGATAGCAACACGGTTGTTGTGCTTTTCTATACATCTTGATGCGAACTCGATAACAAGGTTCAGCGCCCAGTAAAGAACGCCTGCACAGATATAAACTATCAGAGGACTGAAAGTTATACCGATAGCCTCTTTTGTCATCATTGTCATTTCTGCAACTGTGATGATAGAAAGGATAGATGAGTCCTTAACAGTCTGAACAAACTGTCCTGTCAGTGACGGAACGATTATTTTCAAAGTCTGCGGGAAAATTATTCTCACCATTGTTTTAAATCTTGACATTCCCATTGCATATGAAGCTTCAAACTGTCCCTTTGGGATAGCGCTGACGCCGCTTTCAAGGATAACTGCGGTATAAGCCGCTGTGTACATTCCAAGAATTATAACGCCTGTTGAGAACGCTGAAACGTTCAGACCAAGAGCAGGAAGTCCGTAATATGCAAGATATACCTGCACCATAAAAGGGGTGCATCTGAATATCTTTATAAACGCCCTTGCGATAAGCTCAACAGCCTTGTTTTTTGAAAGGCACATATAGCCTACCGCCGAGCCTAACACCATTGCAATAAGGATAGACAGCACCGATATTGCCGCCGTTGTTCCAAGACCCTGCAAAAGCAGCGGAAGCGCTATTTCCGCAACGTGCATAAATTCGTCCATATTATTGCGCCTCCTTATCTTCTTTCAAGTCTTTTTTTCTGAAGCTTTACAAGCTCTTCAAGTCCTGCGCAGATAACAAAATACATAACTGCGATAGCAATATAGAAAGGCAGGTTTATGTATGTCTGCGTTACAAGACGCTGAGCCGTTCTTGTAAGCTCTACGATTGCCAATACAGAAAGCATCGGCGACACCTTTATAACGTTTATGAACTCGCTTGTTAGCTGCGGCAAAGCTACCTTGAATACCTGCGGGAAAACTATCCTCATTAGTATCTTTGGCTCGCTCATGCCCAAGGCTCTGGCCGCCTCCGTCTGACCCTTTGGCACAGCCGTAAGTCCGCCACGGATTATTTCTGCGATAAATCCGCCGCTGTTAAGGCTCAGAGCGATTATGCCTGACGCCAGGTTTGAAAGGTTTAGACCCATTACTGCAAGCGCCTGATATATAATGTATATCTGCACCAGCACAGGCGTGCCACGGACAAAGCTTATATAAACTGCGACTATTTTTTTCAGTATCCTTGAAGGAAGCGAGTCGCCGCCCATTCTCATCACCGATAGCAGCATACCAACGCAAAGCGCTATAAGTATCGCTGCAACGGATACGAATACTGTATAGCCAAGACCTTTCAGCAGCAGGTCTTTATAATGCCATACTATATTGAAATTCTCCATTGATATATAATGCTCCGCCGTTTGCGACGGAGCATTTCCTCCTTTCAAAGGTGCTTTTTACTCGGCAGGGATATAATTGCTCTCAGGCAGGTCAACGGCTTCACCAAACCATTTCTTCTGGAGCTCTGCAAGAGTTCCGTCCTCTTTGAACTTGTGTATCTCAGAGTTGATATAGTCAGAAAGCTCTGTGTCTTCCTTACGAACAGCCCATGATACCCAAGTGTCTGTGCCGACCATTTCAGCCTTGCCTGAATCGTCAGCCACTATCTCATAATCGTCAGGATTCTTCATTACAACTGCGGCGCAGCTTGCATAGTTCTGAGCAACAAGGTCTATCTTGCCGTTCTTAAGCTCTGCAAAAGCCTCAGGGAATGAGTCATATTTGAGCAGTTCAGCATAGCCGTCCTTGCCCTCTGACTTTAGCTTCTCGTTGAATTTCTTTGTATCGTCCTCATTGTAGCAAGAAGTCTGTGTGCCAACCTTTTTGCCTGACATATCTTCGATAGACTTGATGCTGTCATCGCCCTTTCTCTTTACGAAAACTGTAGTTCCGTTCTGGATAGGATAAGTCATCGTGTACTTGTCTGCACGTTCAGCAGTTACGCCGAGTGTTGCTCCAACAACGTCATATTTCTTTGCTTCAAGTCCTGCAAGTATTCCTTGGAACGGCAGGTCGATATAATCAAGCTCTACCCCCAGATCGTCGCAAATTTTTGCGAACAGATCTGCGTTGTAGCCTATGATCTTATCGCCGTCCATGTATTCAAAAGGCTCATAAGCGGCTTCTGTCGCAACTGTGAGCTTACCGTTTTCCTTGATCTGATCCAGTGTGAGCGGACCTGTGTTCTTGCTGCTTCCGCAGGCTGTAAGACATCCTGCTGCAAGCACTGAAGCCACCGCCACTGCACAAACTTTTCTTAACATTCCAAATCTTCTTCCGCTTTTCATAACTGATTCCAACCTTTCACTTACTTTTCTAAATAATTCGGAGCGCTGACAAGCCAGACACTCTAGTGCCGCCGTCAACGCTCCGTTGCGTTTGATATTATATTTATTGGAGAGTGAATTATTTTTCTATCTTTATTTTCTCTTGCCGATCTTCTTCTGATAAGCAAGGATAGACATGAACTCAAAAATGATATTTGCACCCATATAAGCTGTTATCTCTGAGTGGTCATATGGAGGAGCAACTTCTACTACGTCAAAGCCTGTGAAGTTCAGATCTTTCAGCGCTCTTATATACTGCAGCGTTTCAAAGGAAGTAAATCCGCCCACCTCAGGAGTACCTGTACCTGGTGCATAAGCCGGGTCAACAAAGTCAATATCGAATGTAAGGAACACCTTGTTGTCGCCAACCTTTTCCTTTATGACCTTGAGAAGATCTTCAGGAGAATATGTGTGGAGCTTGTCGCCTGGGATAACCGTGAAGCCAAGGTCTGCGGCGATCTTGAAATCGTCAGGATCGTAAAGAGAACCTCTCATGCCGATCTGAACTGACTTCTCAGGATCAATAAGACCCTCCTCCATTGCTCTTCTGAATGGTGTGCCGTGATTGTATTTCTGACCGAAAACTGTATCGCACAGGTCAAGATGTGAATCGAAATGCACAAGGCTTACCTTTCCATGCTTCTTTGCGATAGCTCTAAGCTCGCCAAGGGTGATAGCGTGGTCGCCGCCAATGCTTATTGGAACTGCACCGCATTCAAGAACACCGTCCAAGGTATGCTCGATAGCTGCATATGTTTCGTGGATATAATCAGGGATCACAGGAACGTCGCCAAGGTCTGCGCCCTTGAGTGAATCCATAATGTTGACGCCCATTGCAACATTGTTAGGCTTTATCATTGCCGAGATGTTTCTTACACCGTTAGGACCAAATCTTGCGCCTGCTCTGAAAGAAGCGGCGGTATCGAACGGTATACCAACGATAGCGAAATCCAATCCCTCTGCTGAGGTCGCGTGAGGAAGCCTCATGAAATTACCCATATTACAAAAACGAGGAGAGCCTGAGGCGCTCGGTGGCTGACAATTGTTGTTGATCATTTGAGGTCACTTTCCTTTCAAAATCACTGAGGAACATATCCGCATGACCGTTCAAGTCATTTCTGAATTGCTCTATGTGCAGAATTATATCACCATTCTTGCAAGTTGTCAAGAGCTAATTTTAAATTTTTCCGAAAATTATTCACTTTGGAATAAGCTTTGTTATCACTTATACAGCGTATTTACGCCATTTCGCCCATATCAAAGTCGCAACTATTCATTTTTGAATAGTTTCTTTGTGCAAATCCACAAAGGACAATAATGCAATATTCAGATACTAGACTTTCATTTTGTTCACATCTATTTTTTATTCAAAACTGAATAAAATAAGAATTTTTCATTAACACTATTGCCAAATAAAAAGCTCTGTGCTATACTGATAATCAAAGCAATGACGCTCTTATAACCGATATGGCAATGCCTGTCGGTTTATAAGGGCGTTGTTTTTTTATTATCACTATGTCAAACTCAGAAAACAATTTTGAAAGGAAGTTTTATTATGGCTTGTTTTTTAGTACCAGCAACAGAAGCGATCGTTACAACTATTGTGGCAAAGGCAGTAAAGTCTCACGAGGCAAAGGCAGAGGATCAGACAAAGATCAAAGCTCTTTCGGAGGACAAGCTTCCTCTTTCTAAAAAGATAACAAGGCTCTCAGGCTTTCTGTGGGGCGGCTCAGGTCTTTTGGCATTTGAGCATCTGTGGCATGGCGAAATATCTCCGTTCTTCCCATTCCTGACAGCGGCTAACGACCCTTCGGAAATGGCAGTAGCATTCCATGAAATGGCGACTGTCGGAACTTCAATGGCTGTTCTTGTGACAGCGGTATGGGCTGTACTGACTGTGGTATCTGACAAGATACTGAAACGTAAGCCAAAAGAGACTGCAAAGCTGGGTGGTGACGCCGTATGACACTTCTTATCACTCTCATAGCTGCCGTTTTCGTTACTATAGTATGGTACACATCACCAAAAGCCAGAAAGCTTAAAGTGGGGCTGATGTGCTATATGTACTGGGGCGCATCTATAATGTGGCTCGTGGACGCACTTTTTGAATACAAAGAGCAGGGCGCAGGATATTTCACACCTGCCACCGCAGACATGATAAACGACAGCTTTTTAGGGATCTGCGTTGTTGCACTCGGCACCGTCGTATGGCTCGGCACTATGCTCATAAGCGACCCTGAGGGAGTAGTAAGAAAAGCCCTTACAGAGAAAAAGCAGTAGATACACTATACTATATAAATAGGAGGAATAATAATGCGACTTGTTCCAAGAGAGCAGGATAAGCTTATGCTCCATTATGCGGGCATGCTTGCCCGTGACCGAAAGGCACAGGGATTAAAGCTCAACTACCCTGAAGCTGTGGCATACATAAGCATGGAAGTAATGGAAAAAGCAAGAGCAGGAGCGTCAGCCGCTGAGCTTATGCAATACGGCACAAAGCTTCTTACCGCTGATGACGTCATGGACGGCGTTCCTGAAATGATACACGAAATACAAATAGAATCCACAATGCCCGACGGCACAAAGCTTGTGACAGTACACAACCCTATCAAGGGTGCAAGCAAGCTTCACCCAGGGGAATTTATCGTTGAGGAAGGCACTGTCAAGCTCAACGAGGGAACAGAAAGCATTGAGCTTACAGTTTCAAACACAGGGGACAGACCTATCCAGACAGGCTCCCACTTCCACTTTTTTGAGGTAAACAAGGCTTTGGAGTTTGACCGCAAGGCGGCTTATGGTATGCGACTTGATATCCCCGCAGGCACAGCGGTAAGATTCGAGCCGGGAGAGAAAAAGACCGTCCGTCTTATACCTATCGGCGGCGACCGCATAGGCTATGGTCTGAATGGTCTTGTAAACGGAAAAATGGACGATGAAAACATCAAGCAGGCAGCCTTTGAAAAGGCTAAAAAGCTTGGCTTCAAGGGGGTGTAGGAAATGATCGAGATATCGAGAAAAGCTTACTGCGATATGTATGGTCCGACAGTTGGCGACAGGGTGCGCTTGGGCGACACTTCTCTTATTGCAGAAGTGGAAAAAGATTTGACAGTCCATGGTGATGAAGCAAAGTTCGGTGGAGGAAAATCTCTCCGTGACGGCATGGGGCAATCCTGCAAAGCCACTGACAAGGAGTGCCTTGACACTGTTATCACAAACGCTCTTATCATCGACAGCACAGGCATCATAAAGGCTGACGTTGGCATAAAGGACGGCAGGATAGCGGGAATAGGCAAAGCAGGCAACCCCGACATCATGAATGGCGTTGACAAAAACATGATAATAGGCGCTTCCACGGAAGCTATCGCAGGCGAGGGTCTTATCCTCACCGCAGGCGGACTTGACACGCACATTCATTTTATCTCTCCAACTCAGGTGAGAACAGCCCTTTACAGCGGAATCACCACCATGATAGGCGGTGGTACAGGTCCTGCCGACGGCACCAATGCCACCACCTGTACACCCGGCGAGTTCAATATCCACAGAATGTTGGAAGCCTCCGAAGACCTGCCAATGAATTTCGGCTATCTCTGCAAGGGAAATTCAAGCGACATCACAACTCTTGAGGAGCAGATAAAGGCAGGCTGTATAGGCTTGAAGATACACGAGGACTGGGGCTCTACCCCTGACGTTATCGACCACGCACTTACTGTTGCGGATATGTATGACGTTCAGGCGGCTATCCACACCGACACTCTTAACGAGGGCGGATTTGTTGAAGATACCGTCAATGCTTTCAAGGGCAGGACTATCCACACTTATCACACAGAGGGTGCAGGCGGCGGACACGCTCCTGACATTATCAGAGCGGCGGCGTTCCCGAATGTTCTCCCTTCCTCAACGAACCCTACAATGCCTTACACCGCAAACACTCTTGACGAACATCTGGATATGCTCATGGTGTGTCATCACCTTGACAAGAACGTACCGGAGGACATTGCTTTTGCGGATTCAAGGATACGTCCTGAAACTATCGCCGCAGAGGACGTTTTGCACGATATGGGAATATTCTCAATGATGAGTTCCGACTCTCAGGCAATGGGACGTGTAGGCGAAGTTATCACACGAACATGGCAGACCGCTGACAAAATGAAGAAACAACGTGGCGCACTCCCAGAGGACAGCCAGCGAAACGACAATTTCAGAATAAAACGCTACATTTCAAAATACACTATCAACCCTGCTATAACCCATGGCGTATCAGAATATGTAGGCTCAGTGGAAGTTGGCAAGGTGGCAGACCTTGTTCTTTGGAATCCTGCATTTTTCGGTGCAAAACCTGACATGATAATAAAGGGCGGATTTATTTTCGCATCAAAAATGGGCGACGCAAACGCTTCTATCCCTACCCCTCAGCCTGTGTGTTACACAGAAATGTTCGGTGGTCACGGGCTTGCCCTTTCAAGCACCTGTATCACGTTCGTATCAAAATACGCCTACGAGGACGGCATAAAAGAGAAGCTTGGTCTTAAAAGGCAGGTGCTTCCTGTGAAGAACTGCCGAAACATCTCAAAGGCTGATATGGTATACAACAACGTCTGCGGTGATATAAGAGTAGACCCTGAGACCTACACTGTCACAGTTGACGGCGAAGTTATTACCTGCGAGCCTTTTGACGAGCTTGCATTGGCACAGCGTTACTTTATGTTCTAAAGCGAGGAAACAAAAATGATAGCAGAAAAAAAATTAGGCAATCTCTCTGAAAGCACCCCCTCTGTAGAAGTAGACACAGTTGAGCTTGATTGGTTTGAAGCCGAGAAAAAGCGCATAAGAAAAACCACCGCAGGAGGACGTGACATAGGCATTGCCATTGACGAAAACCTAAAGGACGGGGATATCATCTATCTTGACGATAAGCTTTGCGTAGCAGTGAAGCTCACAAGCTGTCCCCTTATCAAGATAAACGTTCACACTATGCAGGAAATGGGCAGGCTTTGCTTTGAGATAGGCAACAGGCATTTGTCACTTAAAATATCTGACGACAACGTGCTTATCCCACATGACGAGCCTACAGAAAAGCACCTGAAAAACCTCGGCTTTGAGTGCGAGAACATCATAGGCAGATTTGATGATTTTATCGTCTGCAAAGCTCACGGACACTCACACAGCCACTCCCACGAGCATGGAGAACATCATCACCACGAACATTCACACTAAACGGAGCTGATAAAAAATGACCGATACCGCAGGACTTATGCACATTCTGCAAATATGCGACAGCCTTTTCCCAGTGGGTGCGTTCACGCTTTCAAACGGGCTTGAAACCTACGTTCAGCATGATATCATCACTTCGCCAAAAGGGCTTGAAGAATATCTCCATTCTTACATCTCAGTGCTGCCCTACAATGAGCTTGGTGCGGCGGCAACGGCATACAATGCTGACGAAAAGGAGCTTTGCCGTCTTGATGAGATATACTCTGCGGCGAAAACACCATTTGAGATACGAAGCGGTTCAGAAAAGGTCACAAGGCGTTTTTTCAAAATATGCAACAATGGTCAGGAAAGCTTCACAGGGCTTTATAAAAGCCTGACGGAGCAGGGCATATGCAAGGGTCATCAGTGCATCGCCTATGGGCTTTATATGCGTGACAATGGCATCGAGCTTTCAGAGGGGCTTGCGGTATACGGCTATTCCATATGCTCCGCAATAGTCACAAACTGCGTGAAGCTTGTACCTCTTAGTCAGCTTGCAGGACAGAAAATTCTCGGAGAGAGCTTTGAGCTTATATCCTCCGCTTCAGAAAAAGCCCCTTTCACTGATATAAACGATATCGGCATAAGCGGCGCAGGCTTTGACCTGCGTGCAATGCAGCACGAGCGGCTGTATTCAAGACAGTATATGTCATAAGCTATGATTTATATAATATAATAAGGAGTACCAAAAATGAGCTATGTAAAAATAGGCGTAGGCGGACCTGTGGGATCGGGAAAAACCGCACTTATCGAACGCCTTACAAGAGAAATGTCAAAAGAATATTCCATATGCGTTGTAACAAACGATATCTACACCAAAGAGGACGCAGAATTTCTTACAAAAAACTCATGCCTGCCTGCTGACAGGATAGTTGGCGTTGAAACAGGCGGCTGTCCTCACACTGCCATAAGAGAAGACTGCTCAATGAACTTGGAAGCCGTTGACGAAATGGTGAAAAAGCACCCTGACACGCAGATCGTTTTCATTGAAAGCGGTGGCGACAATCTTTCCGCCACATTCTCCCCTGACCTTGCAGACGCTTCTATTTATGTTATCGACGTTGCACAGGGCGAAAAGATACCAAGAAAAGGCGGCCCTGGCGTGACACGTTCCGACCTGCTTGTTATCAACAAGACAGACCTTGCGCCGCTTGTTGGAGCTTCCCTTGAAGTAATGGCTTCCGATTCAAAGCGCATGAGGGGCGACAGACCATTTCTTTTCACAAATCTCATGAGCCGTGAGGGCGTTTCTCAGGTCATAGACTGGATAAAAAAATCAGTGCTTTTTGAGGATCTGAAATGAACGGCAGACTAAGCCTGTCAACAGCCTTTGACGGACAAAAAACCGTTACTGAGGACTTATATTTCGCTCCCCCTTTCAAGGTGTATTCACCATTTTATGACCAAAAAGGCTGGGCGAAATATATCTCAATGTGCGGCTCAGCAGGAGTATTGGCAGGTGACGAAAACGAGATAAAGCTTTTTGTGGGGGAAAACTGCAAGGTCATTTTCACAGATCAGGGCTATCAAAAGCTTTTCAACACAAACGGCGGCGTATCAAAACAGAGCATAAAGCTTGTTGTACGCAAAAACGCAAGGCTCTGCTATATGCCACACCCTATAATGACTTTCACAGGCTGTGAGCATATCTCTATGGGCAAGGTGAACATCACAGAAAGCTCTGAGCTTATTTTCTCTGAGATATACTGCTGTGGCAGAACTGCAATGGGGGAGGAGTTCGGCTTGAAGCGCTTTCGCTCACGCACCGAGATAGCAATTGACGGCAGAGCGGATTTTATCGACAACACTCTTATCGACCCCGCCGCACTGCCCATACGGCAAAAAGGCTTTTTCGAGGGCTTCACCCACACGGGATTTATGTATATCTACACCCCCGACAAGACAATGCTGGAAAACATTTACCAAGCCGACTACACAGGCGACCATGACAGCGCACAGCTTTGCGCCACTCACACGGAACGTGGCATAGCCATAAGAGCCTTGGGACGTTCGGGAGAAGAGATTTTTGACGCTTTTCAGAACATTGCAGAAAAAATTCGCACATAAAAACAGCGGATAAAATATTGTTAAACTTTTCATAAATGATAAACAAAACCAGTGAAAGCCTGCTGTAGGCTTACACTGGTTTTGTTATTTTTCACATCTCACAAGAGCCACGATCTCCCCCTTGTCAACCAAAACAAAATATGCTATAATATAAGGGATTGTAACCTACAACCATATTAAAATACAGATATATACAGATAACGAAAGGATTAGCTATGGATACTTCCGCACTTCTTTGGTATAAGACCCCTGCAGACGATTGGAACAAAGCACTGCCCCTTGGAAACGGCAGGATAGGCGCAATGGTGTTCTCTCAGCCACTTGAAGAGAGGATTCAGCTCAATGAGGACTCCGTCTGGTCGGGCGGCTTCCGTGAAAGAAATAATAAGTCCGCACTGCCTAATCTCGAAAAAGTGAGAAAACTGCTTTTTGAGGAGAAAATAAACGAGGCTGAAAAAATAATCTATGACGCTTTCTGCGGCACGCCTGTAAATCAAAGGCACTATATGCCGCTAGGCGACATGAACGTTATACATTATAAAGAGAGCGAATGTGACTTCAAGGGCAGAAGCCTTGACCTTAACACCGCTGTCTGCACCACAGAATATGCCATAAACGGCGTTGACTACACAAGAGAAATGTTTATCTCACAGCCCGATCAGGTGCTTGTTATGCACATAACGGCTTCCGAGAAAAAAGCGATAAGCGTCCGTGTACGCATTGACGGCAGAGATGATTATTTTGATGATAACTCCCCTGTGCATGATAATGATATCCTCTTTTACGGTGGATGTGGCTCAGAGGACGGCATAAACTTTGCCGCTTATATAAAGGTACTCCACAAGGGCGGAAAGGTCTACCCATATGGAAGCTTCATAACCTGTGAGGACTGCGACGAGGTGACTATCCTCCTTGGCGCACAGACAAGCTACCGCTGTGAGGATTACAAGGGACAGGCTGTCTTTGACGTTGAAAGAGCCGAGGAAAAAACCTATGCACAGCTTAAAGCTGACCATATCGCAGACTACAAGTCATACTATGACCGTGCGAATATCTCCCTTTGCGACAACAGCTCAGGTAATTCCGCCCTGCCTACAGATGAAAGACTTGCACTTGTGAAAGAGGGCGATCCCGACAACAAGCTTATTGAAATGTATCACAATTTCGGCAGATATCTTCTTATTGCAGGCAGCCGAGAAAAGACCCTGCCAACCAATCTCCAAGGCATTTGGAACAAGGATATGTGGCCTGCTTGGGGCTGTAAATTCACTATCAATATCAATACCGAAATGAACTATTGGTGTGCAGAGAACTGTAATCTCTCAGAGCTTCATATGCCTCTTATCGACCATATTGAGAAGCTCCGTCCAAACGGTAGAAAGACCGCAAGGAATATGTATGGCTGCCGTGGCTTTGTCTGTCACCATAACACCGACATATGGGGCGACACCGCACCGCAGGACTTGTGGATACCTGGAACACAATGGCCAATGGGTGCGGCATGGCTCTGCCTGCACATATGGGAGCATTATCTCTATGTTCAGGACAGAGAGTTTCTCAGCGAGAAATATGACACCCTGAAAGAAGCGGCAGAATTTTTCCTTGACTTCCTTATCGAAGACAAAAAGGGCAGACTTGTTACCTGCCCGTCAGTTTCCCCTGAGAATACCTATCTCACAGCTTCAGGCTCAAAAGGCTCTATCTGCATAGGTCCGTCTATGGACAGCCAGATAATCTATGAGCTTTTCACTGCCGTTGCGGAAGCTTCAAAAATACTTGAAACTGACGGAGGTTTCAGAAAGAAAGTCCTTGAAGCCAGAGACAGACTTCCTGCACCTGAGATAGGCAAATACGGTCAGATAATGGAATGGGCAGAGGACTATGACGAGGTAGAGCCTGGTCACAGGCACATCTCACAGCTTTTTGCACTCTATCCTGCTGACATCATAACAATGCGAAAGACCCCTGAGCTTGCCAAAGCCGCAAGGGCTACCCTTGAAAGACGTCTTTCACACGGCGGCGGACACACAGGCTGGTCAAGGGCATGGATAATAAACCACTGGGCAAGACTTTTTGACGGTGAAAAAGTGTACGAAAATGTTATAGCACTTCTTTCAAACTCCACAAGCGAGAATATGTTTGATATGCACCCTCCTTTCCAGATAGACGGAAACTTCGGTGGCACAGCTGGTATCACGGAGGCACTTTTGCAAAGCGAGAACGGCGAGATAATTCTCCTGCCTGCACTGCCGAAAGAGTGGTCGAATGGCAGCTTTAAAGGACTTTGTGCAAGAGGCGGCTTTGTTATCGACCTTGAGTGGAAAGACTCAAAGATAACAGCCTGCCACATTCACTCAAGGTGCGGAAAGAAGTGCAGGATAGTGTGTGACAGTGTAAAGGTACACACTGCAAGCAGCGAGGTACAGACCTTGTACACAGACGGCGCAGCAGAGTTTGACACGGAAACAGGTAAAACATACACGCTCACATTCTGAGCAAAAGACAAAATTTGAGAGGATATTGAAATGAGACATTATCGGATAATGGCAGCGGCTGTTGCAGCAATTTGCACGCTGTCAGGCTGCGGAGTGCAGATAGGCAGAAACGAGAGCATGACCGCCCCCGAAAAAACATCTGTTGTAACCACAACAAAGAAACAGACAAACGATGACAGCAAGGCTGACGAGCAGGCTTTAAAAAGCTATGAAGAAACAAAGATAGTGGCAAACGCCATACCTTATGTGAAGTTTTCAAAAAGCGTTGAAGCCGAAACAGGCTCAGTTTCAGGCAAGGCGAAAGTAAAAAGTGACCGCAAGGGCTACAAGGGCAAGGGTTATGTGACGAACATTTCCGCTGAGGAAGATTGGTCAAGAGAGATCGAGCTTACCGACTCACAGTATTATAACCTTACCATAACAGTGGCTTCCGATGTGCCGTGCGTGAACGGCATAGCTGTGAATGGCAAAAAGCTTCAGGATTTCTCAGCCAGCGGCTCGGGCAAGTTTGAAAAGGTGACTTTCAAGAACATCTACATAGAAAAAGGCAAGACGGCAATATCCATTATCCCTGTGGACGGCGGACTTGACGTTGACAGCCTGACCCTCACCGCAAGCGAGGATATATCAAAGCTTGACCTTACTATATCAAAGCCTGCTCTTTCAAACAAAGACTCCGACTACAACGCAAAAGCACTTTATCAGTATCTTTGCGAAAGCTACGGCAAGCAGGTGCTTTTGGGTCAGCATGACACCATCGGCACATCTGCTGAAACAGACATGATATACAAAACCACAGGAAAATACCCTGCAATACGTTTTGGCGACCTTATGCTTGCCACTGAAAAGGACAGCATCACCACCGACACCGAGATGAACATCGCCATGGATTGGGCTTCAAAGGACGGCATAGTGGGCTATATGTGGCACTGGGCTGCCCCTGACGACAAGCGTGAATATTATGCCGACCAGACGGATTTTGACATAAAAAAGGCAGTTACAAAGGAAAATATCGCAGAACTCAGCCTTGAGGATATCAAAAAGCTTCAAAAGGACGGCAAGGTAAGCAAAGAATGTGTTGCTGTCGTTCAGGATATCGACACCGTATCTGAGAAACTCTCCACCCTCCGTGATGAGGGAATAGCAGTGCTTTGGCGACCGCTCCACGAGGCCAGCAACGGCGATTTCTGGTGGGGCAATGACAAGGAAGCCTACAAATGGCTTTGGAAGCTTATGTACGAGCGTCAGACGAAATACCACAAGCTGAACAATCTCATATGGGTATGGTCAGCACAGAATGCCGATTGGTATGTGGGCGACGAATACTGCGACGTGCTTTCATGCGATGTTTATGACGACGGCAATAAGGACGCACAGGTGAACATAATGCTTTTCCTGCAAAGCATATCAAAGAACAAGCCTATTGCAATGAGCGAATGTGGAAGCTTCCCTGACATACAGAGCATTGCAGACGAAAAAGCCATGTGGGCGTTCATAGGTCAATGGGGCGGAAATTATCTTATGACCGATGACGGCAAGCTTGCTGAAGAAAACAACACCGCCGCCGAGCTTATCAAGACGTATAACAACAATCTCACTCTAACAAGGGATAAGCTCCCCGACTTCACCCACCTTGCAAGTTCCATAAAGGACACGGAAGAAAAATCCGCTGACAGCAAAAAGAATGATAGCTCAAAGGCTGACAGCAAGGCGAAGAAAGAAAATACTTCTAAAGCAGAATAATATCGACCCGACACGGCAATAAAAGCCTGTCGGGTTTTAACTTTTTATTGACAATTTTGAAGAAATTTGTTACAATGGTAGAGTAATAAAATTTTTAGGCGGAGGGAATTATATGAAAATTACAATGGATACTACGTTTCAGGAAATAAGGGACGCTTTTGCAACCATTAATGAAAAAGATATTAATAATGATGATTTTGCATTGCAAATGAAAGATGCAAGAGATGCTGCTAAGAACAAAGGCAACGTCCTTAACCAAGAATTTGACTTTTTCATCTCTATTATCCTTGGAGGTTATAAAAGATTTGTAGATGACAGCAAGTCAATTGTTAACTACAACATGATATTCTTTCCAAATTCACAAAGCGGTAACGCCTGGGGTGCTGCATTTGAAGCTTCCATGGGGCTATCCTCAAACCAAATAAAGAAGCATGATGATGTAACAGAAAATGAATCCTTAAAAAATGATAAAACACTAATGAGGCAGGAATTTTCAACATTTTGCCGAGATTTACCTTCCCATACTACATTATCTCAACTTAGCCAAGCCTGCACAACTTCTTTATTTGATTTGACAACTTATCCAATACTGCATAAATATTGTGATAACCCAACTTCACAAAATTCAACTCCACTCAGGATTAAAATTAATAATATTATCCCATATTTCATAAGTCAACCACTGACTGCTGTTCCTGCTCAAGCCCCAATCCAACAGCCTCAAGTAAAACCCTATGACCCAAACGAAGTTACACAATACATAGGTCATTGTATCGAAACCTCCCGCAAGAAAAACATAATCTTCACAGGTGCACCGGGAACAGGAAAGACATACTCTGTAGAAAAATTTGTTGAAAACCGAAACTACAAACAGTGTGGTTTAATATATCATTCTAGAAAGTATTTCAAATTCGTCCAGTTTCACGGCTCATATGACTACACCGACTTTGTGGAAGGTCTGCGCCCTATAGAGCGTGGAGATCAAATGGTATTTGTCCGCATGGACGGCACTTTCAAGGCGCTTTGCCGTGAAGCAGCCGAGGCTGAGAAAAAAAGCCGTAAAGCGGCTGAGGCTGAGAAAAAAAATGGAGAAAAAGCACCAATCTACTATTTTGTCATAGACGAAATAAACAGAGCCGAGCTTTCTAAGGTTTTCGGCGAGCTTATGTATTGCTTTGAAAAGCGTGGCAGTGAACATAAAGTTCAGACACAGTATCACAACCTGCCTACATATGGAGAAACAAAAAACGGTATAGAAAATCTGAACAATGATATTTTCAAGGATGGCTTCTATGTGCCTGAAAATGTTGTGATAATAGGCACAATGAACGATATCGACCGAAATGTTGAGACCTTTGACTTTGCACTCCGCCGCCGTTTTGATTGGATACCTATAAAAGCAAATGACTTTATGGAAACCTCGCTCAGGTCTATGCTTAACGACGAAAAAGTCAGCAAAGACCTTGCACAGAGAGCCATAAGAATGAACGAAGTCATTTCAGGCGAGAGCGGCAAGAGATTTGGTCTTAATGAAGATTATCATATCGGTCCTGCATATTTTAAGGACTATGATAAAGCCAAGAGCATGGGCGAAAATCTTGATGATATTTGGAAACGCAATATAGAGCCTATACTCAAAGAGTATCTCCGTGGCAAGAACGGCGTAGATAAATTCATAAACGATTGTCATAAAGCTTTGATGAATGACCAAAGCGGTGATAAAGACACCAACGAGCCACAAACCACTGCCGAGGACGAAGAATAATGTCAGCCATAAAAATAACCGCAACAGTCTATGACTATTCAAAGTTTGATGAAATAGAAATAGTCGAAGGCATTAACTACAAAGACGTGGTGCGGGATTTTATCTCCAGCTATAATTACACCTATGAGGGAAAAATTCACCACCTATGTAGAACTTTCAATGGAATGAACTATATCGGCGGAAGTGTCGGCGTAGTGAGAAACCGTATCTATAGATACGCTGAAAAAGAATATGACATCACACTGCAAATAAAATCACGCTTTGACAAAGACTCAAAGCCGTATTTTCTGGAAACCATGCTCCTCGATACATTTGAAGATGAGTATATAAAAGAGAATGACCTCAGAATAAATGACGATAATTTCTTCGATTTTCTTCTTGTCTATCTTTTCAAAAACGCCGTTACGAAAGCTTCAAGAAAAGGCGTATACAGAAAATATTGCCGCTTTGAGGGCAATAACAGCCGCCTAAAGGGCAGTATCGACATCGCACGGCACATAAAGCTAAACATGGGTATGCAAAACGGCAGGATAGCCTATTCTTATCGTGAAAACACCATAGACAACCCTCTTAACCGCCTTATCTATGCCGCACACAAACGCCTGAAAGAACGCTTTAGCAACAACTCTGTCATGACGGCGCTTCTTGACAGCAGTGAGATAACAAGCTATCTTAACATTCTCCACTCGTCAATGGATCTCTATTCCACCAACGTAAAGACCATTCTTCCGCAGAATTTACAGCCTATCGCACACCCATATTACACCGAGTATGAAAAGCTCCGACAGGTATGCCTGAAAGTTTTCCATGACGAGTATCTCACCCTCTTTGACCCTGATCAAGACAGCGAAGCTGATACTATCCTGCTTTATATCCCGACCCTTTGGGAAAATTATCTCAAAAATCAGTTTGCCCGATATGATCTTGGCGAGGTAAAATCGCAGGAGAAACACAAATATCTTTGTGAGCTTTCAGATCCTCACGAAGTTCTAGACCCTTCCAAGAACGGAAGGCTCACCTCAAAACCTGACTTTGTGTTCAAGAAAGACAAAAAGCCTTTTATGATACTTGATGCAAAGTTCAAACCTAGTTGGGGAGAGTGTATGAAAAGTCCGCCTAATTATAAAGATTTTGATGACAACGACTTTAACAAATGCCTTCGTGACATGGTAATATTTGAGACTGATCGCACAGGAGTCATTTTCCCCGCACATAAAGATATTGAAACGATATTCAAACAGTGTTGTATTATCGGCAAAAAATATTTTTATATGCACGCAGTAAAAGTTCCAGAAAGCAGTGATGATACCACCTATGAGGAGTGGCACAGCACTTTCACCGAGAACTTGAAAAAGGTCTGCGATAAAATCAGGGAAAGCATTAAAAACGAAGCTTAAAATAAACCGCTGAGAACTCTCTCAGCGGCATTTTTTATGCCCTATTTACCTTTCAGCGCCTCAGAAAGCGTCCGCCAGCCAAGCATTGCACACTTTACCCTCGCAGGCATATGGGAAATATCCCTGATGGCTGACGCTTCTTAAAGGCTGTCTAGGAATTTTCAACAAACAATTATTCTAAACTAACTCGCATAAAGTGATGATAACAAAAAAATTGATTTTACCCCTTGACAAATAATATTATATGACGTATAATATATTCAACGATATAGTATTATAGATCTGTATAATAACTGAGCTGACTAAAGAAAGGAGAGAGTAAATGGGCTTTCCAATAAGTGCAGGACTGCTTGATTCCATGGTACTGTCAGTGGTAGACAGAGAGGATACCTATGGATATGAGATAACACAGTTCATACGCAGTGCGGTGGACGTTTCAGAATCCACATTGTATCCTGTGCTGAAACGGCTTCAAAAAAACGATCTGCTTGAAACCTACGATAAGGAATATATGGGCAGGAACAGACGTTATTATCACGTTACCCCAAAGGGAGAAAAAGCTCTTGAAGAATACCGCAGAGAGTGGAAGAAGCATAAGAATATGGTAGACCGTATATTATTAGAAAAAGGTGGAGAAAACACATGAACAGACTTGAGTATCTTACCCAACTGCGCAGATCGCTTGAGGACGGCGGACTTGCCGAAGATGAAATAAATGACGCAATGGGGTTTTATGAGGAGATATTCCTTGATGCAGGTGCAGCCCATGAAGCTGAAACTGCCGCAAACCTCGGCTCACCCGAAGAGCTTGCCAACAAAATTTTGCAGGACAGTGGCATACACCCACAGGGCGACTCGGTATTTCAAATGGAAGCCGCCGCTGACCCCTCACAGGCTCGTGATACTGACAATAATGTGCCACAGAACGGCAATTCTCTTTCAAAGCTTCTTGTTATCATCATCACAAGCCCAATATGGTTCAGCCTTATGTGTGCCTTTGCCGCAATAGCCCTGGCGATACTTTGCGCACTTTTAAGCATAATAATTGCAGTTTTCGCAACAGGCATCTCCCTTACAATAGGCGGTATAGTAACGCTTTTCACGGTCTATCCCGCAGGCATTGCCCTGATTGGTGCAGGACTTATTTGTATCGGACTTGGAGGCATGATTGTAATGCCTGTTATAAGGTGCATATGGCGTGGCTGTGTAAGCCTTTTCAACAAATTCACAAACTTTGTCCATAGGTTTGTAAGCTCAAAGGCGGTGGCATAATGGCAAAATATGATAATACAGGTGACGTAAAACGCAGACGTTTCCCATTTTTTTTGACGATATTTATTATCGGCATAGTGCTTTTCATTGTGGGCGTGGTGCTTATCAAGGTCACAAACACCAAAAGCCTTGGCAAGCGTTATTCCTACAACGAAACTTTTGACGTTGCCACTATAGATAATATGGAAATCGACCTCTCCGCAGGGGATCTCCACATCAAAAAGAGCAGTGACGAAAATATCCACGTCACAGGAGAAAATCTTCCAGAGAAGATAAATTTTTCGTCATCAAACAGCAAGCTTCAGGTCAAGACCGCCGACAGCCTTTTGCACCTTAAAGGCGGATATATCTCCTTTGACGGAAGTCAGCCTACGCTGACTATAGAGCTTCCTGAAAAAGCGTTTGACACTGTAAAAATAGACGCAGGCGCAGGACAAATGAAGCTTTCAGATCTGACCTGTGAAAACCTCGACATAGATTTCGGTGCAGGAAGCTCAGAGGTCATTAACGTCACCTGCAAAAATGAAGCCGACTTTGACCTTGGGGTAGGAAAAACAGTTTTCAAAGACTGCACTTTCAACGATTCCGACTTTGACTGTGGAGTAGGCGAAACAGACTTTTCAGGAAAGCTTCTCGGCGACGCTGAGATAGACGGCGGCATAGGAAGCATAAATTTTGATATCGACGGCTATAAAAACGATTATAAAATAAAATCAAACAGCAAAGTGAAAATAAATAGCACAACAGAAGAGAACGAGCTTCTCTACAAAATAAAACTTGACATTGACAACGGTATCGGCGAAATTTCGCTTAATTTCAGATAAGGAGTGATAGAAATGGCAAAGCCACTTTACAAATTAAGAGAAGGCAGGATAATTTCAGGCGTTTGCGCAGGACTAGCGGAGTATTTCAACATCGACGTGAACATAGTCCGTATCTGTGCAGTGCTTATAGGCTGTGCAGGCGGTGCAGGAGTTATCGCATATATTGCGGCTGCAATGCTTCTGCCTGAGAAATAAGACCATACTAAAAACAAAAACCACGGCTGAATGTAAACTCAACCGTGGTTTTTTACGTCTTAACAAATATCTTTTCTGTTCATGAAAGTATGTGACCAATGCACAAAAGTGCTGCACCAAAACTGTGCAAACAAATGATTTATATTTTAATTTGGCAACAATTCTGCAATTGTTGCATTTTTTATGCAACAAAACACCTCTTTTTCGGGATAAGTAGGAGGTGATAAACATGGAAGCAGTAATAGCGGCGTTCATAGCGGCGGCCGCCAGCATAGCCTGCCAGCTTATAATAGCTCGTTCGGGAGCTAAAGAAAACAAAAAATCACAGGAAGCCACCGAACGGCTTATTATATATAGAATAGATAGGCTGGAACAAACAGTTTCCGAGCATAACGCACTCATCTCAAGAATGGCGGCGGCGGAACAAAAGATAACAGACATGGAAAGGGAGAGATATTCATGAAAGAAAAACTCGCAAAGCTCATTGACGTAAAATCGCTTGTCACACTGCTTATGACAAGCGTGTTCTGTATCCTCACGCTGAAAGGGATAGTCAGCGGAGAGCAGTTCATCACAGTTTTCACCGTGGTGATATCATTTTACTTTGGCGTACAGACGGCAAAAAAATCTGGAGGTGACGGCAATGGAAAAAGCTAAGGGCATAGACGTTTCCCATTGGCAGGGGAGAATAGATTTTGACAAGGTGAAGTCCCAGGGTTACAGCTTTGTGATGATAAACGCAGGCTACGGCAAGTACATCAGTCAAAAAGACGAAAATTTCGAGAAGAACTATGCCGCCGCCAGAAAGGCTGGTCTTAATATCGGCACATACTGGTATTCCTACGCTCTTACAGAAGCCGATGCACTTGCGGAAGCGAAAACTTTTCTTGAAGCGGTCAAAGGCAAAATGTTTGAATATCCCCTCGCCTTTGATATCGAGGACGCTTCCCAAAGCGAGCTTCCAAACGCTGCCATAAACAAAATTATAGAAGCCTTCTGCGACTATCTCGAAAGCAACGGCTACTATGCGGCTGTCTACAGCTACGCAAGCTTTTTCAAGCGCAAGGTATCAGACTCCGTAAAAAACCGCTACGACATTTGGGTGGCACACTTTGACGTTGCAAAGCCTGCCATATCAAACTATGGAATGTGGCAATATACAAGCAAAGGAACTGTAAATGGTGTTTACGACCGCTGTGATTGCAACTACGCTTACAAAGACTACCCTGCCATAATGAAGAAAAAGTGCCTTAACCTTTACCCTTCCAACGCAAAAAATCTCGATACCATAGGTTACAAAAAAGGCGATAAAGGCAATGGTGCCCTTGCACTGAAATATCTTCTTATGCTTGCAAAGAAAAAGGGTATGCACAATATCAACCTTGATAAAAACGATATTTTCGGTGCAGGCACTCAGAAAGCCGTGAACAATATACTCAAATCCCACGGCTTTTCGCAAAACGGCATAGCAGGCAAAAAGTTCATTGACCTCATTGGCAATGAACTTCTAAAATAACCACAAACCATAGCCACACTTGTAGGGGCGAACAACGTTCGCCCGCATATCTTGATACCAATGCCCAAATATAAGCACATAAAAAAGGCTGTACCCTTACGGATACAGCCTTGAATGCTATGCAAAATTTATTAAACCAACTGAATGATAGCCATTTCAGCAGCGTCGCCACGACGTGGTCCGATCTTGATGATCTTTGTATAGCCGCCGTTTCTGCCCTCGTATGAAGGTGCAATGTTGTCAAACAGCTTCTTAGCTACGTCTTCCTTAGTTACATAAGAAAGTACCTGACGCTTTGAGTGAAGGTCGCCTGCCTTGCCGAGAGTAATCATTTTCTCAGTCATAGCAGCAACTTCCTTAGCTCTTGTTACAGTGGTTTCAATCTTACCGTTTTCGAGAAGATAAGTAACCATAGCTCTGAGCATTGCTTTTCTCTGGTCGCTAGTTCTTCCCAGCTTTCTTGTGCCTGGCATAGATTTTCACTCCTTACTTTAATTATCGTCCTCTGAATTAAGGTCGTAACCCAATGAATGAAGCTTTTCCTTGACCTCGTCGAATGACTTCTTACCAAGGTTTCTTACCTTCATCATTTCTTCAGCAGACTTTTCAATCAAATCGTTAACCGTGTTAATTCCTGCACGCTTCAGACAGTTAAATGAACGCACAGATAAGTCAAGTTCCTCAATGGTCATCTCAAGGATCTTTTCCTTGCCCTTTTCATCCTTTTCAACCATCATCTCTACAACGTTAGTCTCTTCTGAGAGATCAACAAAGAGATTCAGATGCTCGTTGAGGAGTTTGGCTGCCATTGATACAGCTTCCTTAGCAGAGATAGTACCGTCGGTCCAAACCTCCAATGTCAGCTTATCAAAATCGGTGATCTGTCCAACACGGGTGTTGTCAACCGTGAAGTTCACCTTTAATACAGGCGTATAAATACTGTCTACTGCAATAACACCAATAGGGGCGTTAGGCATAAGCGCCTTGTTCTTTTCCGCAGAAACATATCCACGACCTCTGTCGATGACAATTTCCATATAAAGCTTTGCGCCCGGTCCCAGAGTTGCAATGTGCATATCAGGAACAAGAATGTCCACCTCAGAATCTGTCTTGATGTCGCCGGCAGTGACAACGCACTCGCCCTCGGCCTCAATGTAGATAGTCTTAGGACCTTCACCGTAAAGCTTTGCAGTTAAACCCTTGAGGTTAAGAATGATCTCAGTAACATCTTCCTTAACTCCGGGAATTGTTGATAGTTCGTGGTGTACACCGTCGATCTTTACCGATGTAACGGCGACGCCTGGCAAAGAGGAGAGCAGTACACGTCTCAGACTATTTCCGAGCGTAATACCATAGCCACGCTCCAGAGGCTCGAGAATAAACTTGCCGTATGTTCCGTTGCTCTTTAGCTCGGCTGTTTCGATTTCAGGCTTTTCTATTTTTTCAAGCATTTAAGACCCTCCTGTTTTCAAACTCGATTGTTTTATATGATCAATAACACATACACTTCCAAAAACATATCAAGTATTTCTCCGATACGCACTCTCGAAGAGTGCATACCGTAAGAACCACTATCAATACATTATTTAGAATACAACTCGACGATGAGGTGCTCCTCGATGTCATAGTCAAGGTCTTCCTTAACAGGCATACGAAGAACCTTAGCTGTCTGGTTGTCCTTGTTTACATCAAGCCATGTAGGAGCTGCCTTTGAAGCGTTAGCCTCAATGATCTGCTTGAACTTCTCGCTCTTCTTGCTGTTTTCCTTAAGTGAGATAACATCGCCTTCCTTGATTCTGTAAGAAGGAATGTCAACTCTCTTGCCGTTAACAAGATAATGACCGTGAACAACGAGCTGACGAGCCTCTCTTCTTGTCATTGAAAGACCCATTCTGTATACAACATTGTCAAGTCTTGACTCGAGAAGAGTAATGAGGTTAGCACCGGCCTGACCCTCCATTTTCTCAGCAAGCTCGAACAGGTGACGGAACTGCTTCTCAAGAACGCCGTAGATGAACTTGAGCTTCTGCTTTTCCTTAAGCTGCATACCGTATTCTGAAACTTTCTTTCTCTTGTTAGCGTTAGGATCACGCTTTGTTTCCTTAGCGATACCCATAACTGCTGGGCTGATTCCGAGAGATTTACATCTCTTGAGTATTGGTTCTCTATTTACTGCCATGGTAAATACCTCCGTTTTCTAAATGTTATCGGGTCTTAGCCGAATTGCTTACCCGACTTTGAGTAAACTACAAACTCAAATTGTCTTATAAACTATACACGTCTTCTCTTTGGAGGACGGCATCCATTGTGAGGGATCGGAGTTACATCCTTGATAAGTCTAACTTCAAGATCCTCAGACTGCAAAGCTCTGATTGCAGCCTCACGGCCAGCACCAGGTCCCTTTACAAAAACTTCAACTGTCTTAAGGCCATGCTCCTTAGCAGCTCTTGCAGCAGTTTCAGCAGCTGTCTGAGCAGCGAATGGAGTAGACTTCTTAGAACCTCTGAAGCCGAGTCCGCCGGCAGATGCCCAAGAAATAGCATTGCCCTGCATATCTGTAATAGTTACGATAGTGTTGTTAAAAGTAGACTGGATATGAACCTGTCCCTGTTCAATGTTCTTTCTTTCACGACGACGACGAATAGTAGTCTTCTTCTTAGCCTGAGCCATTGTTCACACCCTCCTTACTTCTTCTTATTAGCGATTGTCTTTACAGGACCCTTACGAGTTCTTGCGTTGGTCTTTGTTCTCTGACCTCTAACTGGGAGACCTCTTCTGTGACGAAGACCACGATAACAACCGATTTCTGTCAATCTCTTGATATTGAGCGCAACATTTCTTCTGAGGTCACCCTCAACAGTGATGTTATGGTCAATATATTCACGCAATTTAGCTACATCGTCCTCAGACATATCCTTAACTCTTGTGTCAGGATTTACGCCTGTTTCATTAAGAATCTTAGTAGCAGTTTTCTGACCTATACCATAGATATAAGTAAGAGCAATTTCAATTCTCTTATCCTTTGGCAGGTCGATACCAGCAATACGAGCCATTATTTAGCTGCACCTCCATTATTGGTTTGTTAGCCCTGACGTTGTTTGTGCTTAGGATTCTGGCAGATTACCATAACCTTGCCTTTTCTCTTGATTACCTTGCACTTCTCGCAGATAGGCTTAACTGAAGGTCTTACTTTCATTGAAATACCTCCTTTGAATTTAGCGACAAGAATTAAAAATTCTTAAACTTATGGGAAAGCTTACTTAGCTCTCCATGTGATTCTTCCCTTTGTCAAGTCATACGGTGACATTTCGACCGTTACCTTATCTCCGGGTACGATACGAATATAATTCATACGCAGCTTACCCGAAATATGAGCAAGGATTTTATGACCGTTTGAAAGTTCTACCAGAAACGTTGCATTTGGCTTAGCCTCAATTACCGTTCCCTCAAGTTCGATAACGTCTTCCTTTGACATTAAAAAAACTCCCCATCTAAAAGGTTTTGGTCTGCTGTAACACGGTTTGGGTCAAAACCTTGTATCAGCCGTCTTAATTTCCTGTTTGTCAGCTCATCAGTGCTGATGTTGACGCCCGCAGGTGAAATGTGTTTTATGTTTTTACGCTTTGGCTTTTCAAGCTTACGCTCCTTGCCGTCTGCGATATACACAAAACCGCCGCTGGCAGCTACCGCAACAAAATATCTGCCCTTATCACGGCCTGCGTTCGCAAGCACCACTGAACCGATCGGTATATCTACAACGCTTTTCTCCGTCATACTTTGGTCAGGATAACTGCCCCGTCAGGAGTAACTGCGATTGTATGCTCAAAATGAGCCGCCCACTTTCCGTCTTTTGTCTTGACAGTCCAACCGTCAGGCATTGTCTTGATATCAGCCGTACCCATGTTTATCATAGGCTCTATGGCTATTACCATACCTGCCACAAGTCTGATGCCGTGACCAGCCTTGCCATAGTTTGGAACTTCCGGATCTTCGTGCAGGTTTTTGCCCACACCGTGACCTACGAACTGTCTTACAACGGAGTAGCCGTTGTCCTCATTGTATTTCTGAATGGCCGCACCCAAGTCGCCAAGTCTAACGCCTGGCTTTACCATATCTATTGCAAGATACAGACTTTCTTCGGTGGACTTCATCAGAGCCTCTGCCTCAGGGGAAATCTTGCCTACAGCAAAGGTCTTGCAGGAATCTCCGTGATAGCCGTCAATGTAAGCACCAACGTCTACTGAAACTATGTCGCCCTCGCAAAGCTTGCGTGGACCGGGGATACCATGGATTATCTCATCGTTGACGGAAATGCAGGCTGAGCCTGGAAATCCGCCGTAGCCAAGGAAGCTTGGCTTTGCACCATGAGAAGTGATATATCTGTGAACGACTTTATCAAGCTCGTAGGTAGTCATACCCGGTCTGATAGCCTCGCCCGCAGCGATCAATGCTCCGGCGGTTATTGCGCCCGCCTTCTGCATTTTCTCGATCTCTTTATTGGATTTAACGCAAATCATTAAAAACGCCTCGGATCTATGCCTTAACAGCTTCGAGAACAAGCTTTGAAGTGTCCTCTACCTTATCCTGTCCCTCAACAGTAACGAGCTTACCCTGCTTACCGTAGTAATCTTTAAGAGGAGCGGTTGATTTGTGATATGTCTGAAGTCTGCTTATAACTGTTGCAGGCTCGTCGTCCTTACGGATAACGATCGGCTTTCCGCAAACATCGCACACGCCCTCTACCTTTGAAGGCTTGAAAGCTGTGTGGTAAGTAGCGCCACAGTCGAGGCAAACTCTTCTGCCCGAAAGTCTCTGCTGAATAGTCTCGTCAGGAACATATATCTCTATGACCTTGTCTATCTTAACGCCCATAGCGTCAAGAGCCTCAGCCTGAGGAACTGTTCTTGGGAAACCGTCCAGAATGAAACCGTTCTGAGCGTCAGGCTCAGCGATCCTGTCCTTGAGGATACCAATTACGATATCGTCTGATACAAGGTCGCCTGCGTCCATAGCAGCCTTAGCCTTGAGACCGTACTCAGTGCCAGCCTTAACAGCAGCTCTGAGCATATTGCCTGTAGAAATAGTAGGAATGTTCAGAGCCTTGCAGATAACCTCAGCCTGAGTTCCTTTTCCCGCACCGGGAGCGCCTAAAAGAATAATATTCATTTTTAACTCCTTTTTATCTCAAACGTAAAGCCTATGGTTTATTCAAGGAAGCCCTTATGATGACGCATCATCATTTGAGATTCCATAGTTCTTGCAGTTTCAAGAGCAACTGATACAACGATGAGTATCGAAGTACCGCCCATTGCAATATTCATCTTTGTGATCGAAGTGAAGATAATAGGGAAGATAGCGATTATTCCGAGGAACACAGCTCCTACCAATGTTATCTTTGACAGAACCTTCTTCAGATAATCGGAAGTTGGTCTACCAGGTCTGATACCAGGGATACCACCGTTGTTCTGTCTGAGGTTGTTTGCGATCTCAAGTGGGTTATACTGCATTGAAACATAAAAATAGTTGAAGCCGATTATCAGCACAAAGTACAGACAAGCGTAGAACGGATGAGTGTACTCGAACCAGTGAAGGAAGTGATCGTAGAAGCTTCCGCTCTTTGGTTCAATGAACATTTTGAGTGTTGAAGGCAGTGACATGAAAGCCATTGCAAAGATGATAGGCATAACGCCGCTCATTGCGATCTTGATCGGAATAAAAGTATTCTGACCGCCGTACTGTTTTCTGCCGACTACTCTCTTAGCGTACTGTATCGGTATTCTTCTTTCAGCCTCGTTCATAAAGATGATAAAGCCTATCATCAGAATGAACACAACAAGGATAGCAATTACGAGAATGATGTTCTTAGCCTCGCCTGTCTTCATGTAATCGAACAGACCGATAACTGCTGAAGGACCTCTTGCAATGATACCTGCGAACAGGAGCATTGAGATACCGTTTCCGATACCCTTCTCGTTTATCTCGTCACCAAGCCAGATCGTCAGTGACGCACCTGCTGTAAAGCAAGCGATAATAACTATCTCTGCGAATATCTTGCTAAAGCCCTCTGTGTAAACACAAGCACCCGCTTTCTTCATGGTGAGGTAATAAGCCCACGCCTGGAAGATAGCAATAGCAAGTGACGCATATTTTGTTATCTTGTTAAGTTTCTTTCTACCCTCAGGACCTTCCTTCTGGAGTCTTTCCAGCGGTGGGAGAGCGTAGGTCAGAAGCTGAATGATAATTTGTGCATTGATATAAGGTGAAACGGAGAGCGCCAAGAGAGTAGCTTTTGAAAAGTTACCTCCTGACAGAACGTTCAGATAGCTGAAAAAGTCACCTGACGAAGCACTCTGTTCAAACCATGCTGACAATGCGACTGAGTCAAGGTAAGGCACAGGAACTGTACCGCCGACTCTGTAGATGATGATGATGAAAAAAGTAAATAGAAGTTTTTTTCTTAATTCCGGAACTCTCCAGGCATTACGAAATGTCTCTATCACAATTACATCACCTCAACCTTCCCGCCTGCCTTTTCAATCTTTTCCTTAGCAGCTGCTGAGAACTTAGCAGCCTTAACGGTAAGGTTTTTAGTTAATTCGCCGTTTCCGAGGATCTTGACGCCGTCAAGTTCCTTCTTGATGATGCCTGAAGCTTTAAGAAGCTCAGTATCAACAACTGTGCCGTCAACAAATCTATCAAGATCAGATACATTTACGATAGCATACTTTGTTGCGAAAATATTGTTGAATCCACGCTTAGGGATTCTTCTTGCGAGCATTGTCTGTCCGCCTTCAAAGCCCGGTCTTATTCCGCCGCCGGAACGAGCCTTCTGACCCTTGTGTCCCTTGCCTGCGGTCTTTCCGTTACCAGAACCGTGACCTCTGCCCTTGCGCTTGCTCTCCTTTACGGAGCCTGCAACAGGTGATAATTCGTGCAGTTTCATTCAGATTGCACCTCCTTATGCTTCAGTTACTTTAATAAGATGGGAGATAACCTTTACCTTTCCCTTTGTCTGAGGATTGTCAGGCTGACAAGTCTTATCCCCGATTTTTCTGAGACCCAGTGAATTAGCGGTAGCGACCTGCTTATCGCTTCTTCCGTTAAGGCTCTTTATCAGTTCGATGTTAATTGCCATAACTGTTATCCTCCTTAGCCTGTAATTTCTTTAACTGTCTTGCCTCTGAGAGCTGCTACTGTTTCAGCGCTTCTGATGTTAGCAAGACCGCTTATTGTAGCTCTTACTGCGTTGTAAGGATTGTTTGAACGGAGCTGCTTAGCTCTGATATCCTTAATTCCGGCAGCTTCTACAACGGCTCTTACTGTGCCGCCTGCGATAACTCCAGTACCTGGTGCTGCAGGCTTGAGAAGAACCTCGCCTGCACCGAACTTACCGATAATTTCGTGTGGGATCGTTGTTCCCTTAAGTGAAATTCTGATAAGGTTCTTCTTGGCGTCCTGGATTGCCTTTCTGATTGCGTCAGGAACTTCTCCTGATTTACCGATTCCGAAACCTACTACTCCGTTTCCGTCGCCTACTACTACGAGGACTGAGAACTTCATTATACGGCCGCCCTTAACAGTCTTTGATACTCTGTTAATTGCAACGACCTTTTCAGTAAGTTCCATGTTTGAAGCATCTATTAAAGCCAATGTTTACCCTCCTCTTTAGAACTTAAGTCCGCCTTCACGGGCTCCGTCTGCCAACTCCTGAACACGTCCGTGGTAAAGGTAGCCGCCTCTGTCGAATACGACATTCTCGATGCCCTTTGCCTTAGCCGCCTGAGCGATCATTTCGCCGACCTTACGAGCGCCTTCCTTGTTGCCGCCGTTGCCTTCAAAGTCCTTGGACATTGAGGAAGCGCTGCAAAGTGTTACGCCGTTTACGTCGTCGATAACCTGTGCATAAATATGCTTAGAGGAGCGGAATACGTTGAGGCGAGGACAATCAGCTGTTCCGTTGATCTTGTTGCGGACTCTCTGATGTCTTTTTGCTCTTGCCTTAGCCTTGTCAAGCTTTTTAACCATAGTAATTCTCTCCTTTTATTACTTCTTGCTGCCCTTACCAGCCTTACCTTCCTTACGGATAACATACTCGCCTTCGTAACGAATACCCTTACCCTTATAAGGCTCTGGTGGACGCTTCTCACGGATCTCACAAGCAAACTGACCTACTTCCTGCTTGTCGCAACCTGAAATTACGATGTGGTTTGCGTCAGGTACATCGATCTTGATAGTATCTGTTTCAGGTACGATTACCTGATGAGAAAAACCAAGGTTCATAACAAGGTTCTTACCCTGCTTCTGTGCTCTGTAACCTACACCAACGATCTCAAGCTTCTTTGCGAAACCCTCTGTAACACCCTCTACCATGTTGTGTACGAGTGTTCTTGTCAGACCGTGCAGTGACTTGTGGAGCTTATCCTCTGAAGGACGCTCTACTGTGATCACGCCGTCTGCACACTTTATTATCATATCCTTGTGGAACTCTTTTGTGAGTGAACCCTTAGGACCCTTTACTGTAACTACGTTTCCGTCTGCAACAGTAACCTCTACACCTGCAGGAACACTAATTGGCTTAATACCTATTCTTGACATAACTTAGTCCTCCTTACCAGATGAATGCGAGAACTTCTCCGCCGACATTCAGCTCTCTAGCCTTCTTGTCTGTGATAACGCCCTTTGAAGTAGATACGATAGCAATGCCAAGACCCTTTATAACCTTTGGCATATCCTCGCAGCTTGCGTAAATTCTCAGACCAGGCTTTGATACTCTTCTGAGTCCTGTGATGACTGGATTTCTGTTCTCGTCATATTTAAGAGTAATTCTAATGATACCCTGCTTACCGTCTTCAATGATCTTGAAGTCCTTAACGTATCCTTCGTCTACGAGGATCTGTGTAATAGACTTCTTCATATTAGATGCAGGAACGTCAACTGTTGCGTGCTTCGCAGTACTTGCGTTACGGATTCTTGTAAGAAGATCCGCTATTGTATCAGTAATTTGCATGCGTGTTAACCTCCTTTTACCAACTAGCCTTCTTAACTCCCGGAATCTTACCCTCGTGAGCCAACTCTCTGAAACAGATACGGCAAACGCCGAACTTTCTCAGATAAGCGTGAGGTCTTCCGCAGATCTTACATCTGTTGTAAGCACGAGTGGAATATTTAGGCGTAGCCTGCTGTTTGTTGATCATAGCCTTCTTAGCCATTTTTTATCCTCCTCTTACTTATCAGCAAATGGAGCACCCATAAGTGAAAGCAGCTCCTTTGCCTCTTCATCAGTTTTTGCAGTTGTGATAAAGTTGATATCCATACCACGAACCTTATCTATCTTATCGTATTCGATCTCAGGGAAGATCAGCTGCTCCTTAAGACCAGTAGAGTAGTTGCCTCTGCCGTCGAAAGAGTTAGGGTTGATACCTCTGAAATCTCTTACACGAGGAAATGCTACGTTGAAAAGTCTGTCAACGAATTCATACATTTTCTCAGCTCTCAGTGTTACCTTAACACCGATGATCTGTCCGTCTCTGAGCTTGAAGTTAGCAACGGACTTCTTTGCCTTACAAACGATCGGCTTCTGTCCTGTGATAGCAGCCAGATCTGTCATGATAGCATCGATAACCTTCTTGTTATCCTTATCTGCGCCGCAGCCCACGTTGATAACTACCTTATCAAGCTTTGGGATCTGCATAACGTTAGCGTATTCGAATTTCTTCATCATAGCAGGAGCTACGTCGCTAACATAATATTCTTTAAGTCTAGCCATCGTAATATCCTCCTAATTAAAATTCTTCGCCGCAGTCTGCGTTCTTGCAGACTCTAACTTTAGTACCGTCCTCAAGGAACTTATGAGCGACTCTTGTTGGCTTGCCGCACTTAGGGCAAACTGCCTGTACCTTTGAAGCGTACATTGCAGCCTCAGCCTCAACTATGCCGCCCTGCTCGCCCTGACGTCTTGGCTTAACGTGCTTTGTAGCAATGTTAAGACCCTCAACGATTACCTTTCCCTCCTTAGGGGAAACTTCCAGGACCTTGCCCTTCTTACCCTTGTCCTTACCGGAGAGGATAACGACGGTGTCGCCTGTTTTTACGTGTACCTTATTCATTGTTACGACACCTCCAATTAAAGAACTTCTGGAGCAAGTGAAAGGATCTTCATATAATCCTTCTCTCTGAGCTCCTTAGCTACTGGTCCAAATATACGAGTACCTCTTGGGTTCTTGTCTTCTTTGATAATAACAGCTGCGTTTTCGTCAAAACGGATATATGTGCCGTCTGCACGACGAAGACCCTTAGCTGAACGAACGATTACTGCTTTAACAACGTCGCCCTTTTTAACAACTCCGCCTGGTGTTGCCTTTTTAACAGAACAAACTACAACGTCACCGATGTTTGCATACTTTCTGCGTGTTCCGCCGAGTACCCTGATGCACATAAGCTCCTTTGCTCCGGAGTTATCTGCTACCTTCAGGTAAGTCTGCATTTGTATCACAGTGCGTTCCTCCTTTCAGAATTTAACGTGCGGTCGGCAGAAGTTATCTGCCACCTGCACTATTGCGTTTTAATTACTTAGCCTTCTCAAGAACGTTAACAAGACGCCATCTCTTGTCCTTTGACAGAGGTCTTGTTTCCATAACTTCAACCTTGTCGCCTATATTGCAGACATTGTTTTCGTCATGTGCCTTAAGCTTAACTGTTCTCTTGATGATCTTCTTGTAAAGTGGATGCTGTACGTTATCCTTGATAGCAACTACGATAGTCTTATCCATCTTGTTGGAAACTACAACGCCAACTCTGGTTTTTCTCAAATTTCTCTCTTCGCTCACAGTTAATCCTCCCTTCGAAAATTACTGAACATTGGACTCTTGCTTACGAATGAATGTCTTTACACGAGCAATATCCTTCTTCACAGCCTGAAGTCTCTTAGGATTCTCCAGCTGATTTACAGCGTGCTGGAAACGAAGGTTAAAAAGCTCCTGCTTGAGCTCAGCGAGTTTGCTGTTGAGCTCGTCGACTGTCATATCCTTGATTTCATTAGCCTTCATTATTGCTCACCACCCGTTTCTTGAGTATCTCTTTTAACGAACTTACACTTGATAGGCAGCTTGTGCATTGCAAGACGCATTGCTTCTCTAGCTGTCTCTTCAGGTACTCCTGCGATCTCGAACATTACTCTGCCTGGCTTAACAACGGCTACCCAATACTCAGGTGCGCCCTTACCTTTACCCATTCGAGTTCCAAGAGGCTTTCTTGTTGCAGGCTTATCTGGGAAGATCTTGATCCAAACCTGACCGCCACGCTTGATGTATCTTGTCATTGCGATACGGGCAGCTTCGATCTGATTTGATGTGATCCAAGCAGGCTGAAGAGCCTGAAGACCATACTCACCGTGGGAAACTGTGTTACCTCTCATAGCCTTGCCTGTCATACGGCCGCGGTGCTGTTTTCTGAACTTAACTCTCTTTGGAAGCAGCATTACTTGTTACCTCCCTCTTTTTTAGCCTTATTGAAGTCACGCTTACCATTTCTGTTCTGGCGTCTTCTGTCGTTTGACTCTCTCTTGTCTGAAGCAGCAACTTCGCCCTTAAGAACCTCGCCTCTGTATATCCATACCTTAACGCCGATCCTACCGTAAGTTGTGTGTGCCTCAGCTGTACCATAGTCGATGTCAGCTCTGATCGTCTGAAGTGGAATTGTACCCTCGTGGTATGTTTCTGCTCTAGCGATCTCTGCACCGCCAAGACGGCCGCCGCATCTAACCTTGATACCCTTAGCGCCGAGCTTCATTGCTCTGCCGATAGACTGCTTCATTGCTCTTCTGAATGAGATTCTATCTTCAAGATCGTGTGCGATCTTTTCTGCAACGAGCTGTGCATTGATGTCAGGCTGCTTTACCTCAACGATGTTGATAGCAACGCTCTTGCCGATCATCTTTTCAACGTTTGCACGGAGCTTTTCGATCTCTGCGCCGCCTCTGCCTATTACGATACCAGGCTTTGCACAGTGGATGTGGATTCTTACCTTCTGACCGCCGTCCTTATCGGCAAATCTTTCGATCTCTACTTTTGGAACGCCGGCGTATACGCACTTATCTGCTGGATTCTTTGATCTTGTATTCAGCTCTTTAAGAATGAAGTTACGAACGTTGTAATCCTCAACCAGTGTATCGCCAAAAGTACCCTTTTCTGCAAACCAGCGGGAGTCCCAATTCTTAATCACACCGACACGAAGTCCGTGTGGATTTACTTTCTGTCCCATAGTTTACCTCCTCTTTCAGCTTATTCCTTTTCCTTAAGAACGATCGTAACGTGTGATGTTCTCTTAAGGATTCTATATGCTCTGCCTTGTGCTCTTGGCATGATTCTCTTCATTATCGGTCCTGGACAAACATAGCACTCTGCAACGTAAAGGTTGTTCTTATCCATGTTATGGTTGTTCTCAGCGTTGTGAGCGGCGGACTTCAGAAGCTTCTCAAGATATTCACTTGCAGCCTTTGGTGTATGCTTTACTGTTGCCATTGCAACATCATAGTCTTTTCCTCTGATCAGATCGAGAACGATCTGTACCTTACGAGGAGCAATACGAGCATTTCTCAGAATTGCTTTTGCTTCCATTTGTATTCCTCCTTCCGCACTACTTACCGTTGTTTGAGGTCTTTGAACCTGCATGACCCTTGAATGTTCTTGTTGGAGCGAACTCTCCCAGCTTGTGACCAACCATGTCCTCTGTTACATATACAGGAACGTGCTTACGTCCGTCGTGAACTGCGAATGTGTGACCAACGAATTCAGGGAATATTGTAGAAGCTCTGCTCCATGTCTTGAGCACCTTCTTCTCGCCTGCATCGTTCATTGCCTTAACTCTCTTGTAAAGGACCTCCTGTACGTATGGTCCCTTCTTGACACTTCTACCCATTGATCATCTGCCTCCTTTCAGCATTACTTACCGTTTCTGCGTTTTACGATAAACTTATCGGAGCGATGATGCTTAGCACGGGTCTTGTATCCCATTGTAGGCTTACCCCAAGGTGTAACTGGAGTTGGTCTACCAACTGGAGCACGACCCTCACCACCACCGTGTGGGTGATCGCATGGGTTCATTACAGAACCTCTAACGGTAGGTCTCCAGCCCATATGACGCTTTCTACCTGCCTTACCGATATTTACGTTCTCATGGTCGATGTTTCCTACCTGACCGATTGTAGCCATGCAGTTTACAGGGACCTTTCTCATCTCGCCTGAAGGAAGTCTTACAAGTGCGTAGTTGTCTTCCTTACCCATGAGCTGAGCCATGTTTCCTGCTGAACGAACGAGCTGTGCGCCCTTACCAGGATAAAGCTCGATGTTGTGGATGAAAGTACCAACAGGAATGTTTATCATTGCAAGTGCATTACCAGGCTTGATGTCTGCGTCTGCGCCTGCTCTGATAACGTCACCGACCTTAAGACCATAAGGTGCGATGATGTATCTCTTCTCGCCGTCCTCATACTCTACAAGAGCAATGAATGCTGAACGGTTTGGATCGTACTCGATAGTAAGAACTGTTGCGTTCATATCGAGTTTGTTTCTCTTAAAATCAATTACACGGTATTTTCTTCTTACTCCGCCGCCTCTGTGACGAACAGTGATTCTACCGTAGCTGTTTCTACCTGAGTTCTTCTTGAGTGGCTCAAGCAGAGACTTACATGGAGCAACCTTTGAAAGCTCGGAATAATCGGTAACTGTCATACCTCTTCTGCCGGCTGTTGTAGGCTTGTAGCTCTTTATTGCCATTTGAAATTCACTCCTTATCTGAGTTTTGCGAAAAGGTCAAAGCGTTTTCACGCCAAGCGCCCTTCCATACTTACGTCCCGCGGTGAAATGATGAGCGGTCCTCGCCGCCTCGCAAGACCTTTCCGAAGGCTTCTCGGTATTCATGAAGTTCTTCGGAGCAATGCAGCCTTACGCTGCACCTCTTTTAGAGGATTTAGAACAAGCCCTCGAAGAATTCGATTGTCTTGTCGCCCTCAAGAGTAACGATCGCTTTTTTCCAGTCTGGTCTGTAGCCTACGCTTCTTCCCATTCTCTTCTGCTTACCCTTAACGCTGATCGTGTTTACCTTAGCTACCTTTACGTTGAAAAGCTCTTCAACTGCCTTAGCGATCTCGATCTTGTTAGCGTCCTTAGCGACCTTGAAAGTGTATCTGTTAGCCTGAAGTCTGTCCATAGAGTCTTCAGTGATAACTGGCTTTAAAATAATATCTTGAGCAGTTCTCATTATGCGTAAACCTCCTCAATCTTCTTTACAGCCTCTGAAGAAACGATAAACTTATCATAGTTCAGAATGTCGTAAACACTGAGAGTATTTACAGTAGCTGTCTTAACGCCAGGAATGTTGGCTGCACTCTTGACAACAGTCTTGTCAGACTCTGCTGTAACGATGAGAGCCTTACCCTCAGCACCAAGTGCCTTGAGCATCTCAACAACTGCCTTTGTCTTGTAGCTCTCGAGCTTGATTGAATCAACAACTACGAGATTCTCGTCAACGACCTTTGTTGAAAGTGCAGACTTCATACCGAGTCTTCTTTCCTTTTTATTAAGTGAATAGCTGTAATCTCTTGGCTTAGGACCGAGAGCAACACCACCGTGTACCCACTGTGGAGCTCTGATAGAACCCTGTCTTGCGTGACCTGTTCCCTTCTGTCTCCATGGCTTTCTACCACCGCCTCTTACTTCTGTTCTTGTAAGAGTTGACTGTGTGCCCTGTCTCTGGTTAGCAAGATAATTTACAACCATAGCGTGCATGATAGCCTTGTTTGGCTCGATACCGAAAATAGCATCGTTAAGCTCAGTGTCGGCAACCTTTTTGCCTGTCATATCAAATACTGAAATCTGTGACATTATGATTCCTCCTTCCACTAAGCCTTCTTAACGCAGTCGCAAATTGTAACTGTACCATTCTTTGGTCCAGGAATTGCGCCCTTGATTGCGATAAGATTGTTTTCTGCGTCTACCTTGACGATCTCAAGATTCTGTACAGTTACCTTTACGTTACCGTACTGACCAGGCATACCCTTGCCCTTGAAGATTCTTGAAGGTGATGAACAAGCACCCATAGAACCTGCATGTCTGTGTACAGGACCTGTACCGTGAGTTTCCTTAAGTCTTGAGTTGTTGTGACGCTTGATCGTACCGGAGAATCCGTGACCCTTGCTTGTACCGCTGACATCAACGATGTCGCCTGCAGCAAATGTGTCAGCCTTTACGATATCTCCAACATTAAGAGCTGATGTGTCAGCAAGTCTGAACTCCTTAAGAGTTCTCTTCATTGCAACGTCAGCCTTCTTGAAGTGACCCTGAAGAGGCTTGTTTACTCTCTTCGCTCTGATGTCGCCATAGCCAAGCTGAACAGCCTCATAGCCGTCATTCTCAACTGTCTTCTTCTGAACGACAACGCAAGGACCAGCTTCAACAACTGTTACAGGAATTACTTTTCCTGCTTCATCGAAAATCTGTGTCATACCGATTTTCTTACCGATGATTCCCTTTTGCATTATGTTTTCCTCCTATGTGGTTATTGGTCGGACTTGTCCGACGTGACCTGCGTGTTAAATGTTTTTTGAGATCGCACGCGATCTCATTTGGAGATTACTTGATCTCCATAACAATGTTAACGCCTGCAGGAAGTTCAAGATTTTCAAGAGCTGCTGTTGTTTCCTTTGTAGGTCTCAGAACATCGATAAGTCTCTTGTGAGTTCTCATCTCGAACTGCTCACGGCTATCCTTGTACTTGTGTACAGCTCTGAGGATCGTGATTACCTCTTTGTCTGTAGGAAGTGGGATAGGACCTGAAACCTGTGCGCCTGAACGCTTAACAGCCTCAACGATCTTTGCTGCAGCTGCGTCTACAACCGCATGCTCGTAACCCTTGATCTTGATTCTGATCTTTTCATTGACTGCCACTTAAATCGCCTCCTTGTGCAAATTAAAAAAGTTTAGGGGGCAGCTTTCTTTCACTCAAGCCTCAGTCAATTGCGTAAATGATCGAGGCGTGCCGATCGCTTACGCAATTGACAGGTTCGAGCTTTAAAAGCTTTCTGTTGATACCCGTTTACACTCTGCCGTGTGTTCCCTGCCGTTCTCATAAAAAATTCCGAAACCCACAAGGCTTTCGGACTCAGAAAACAGCGCACACAGCATCACACATACTCACGCTAAAGCAGACCTTGTCCGCTATCGCAAGAAGCATAAGCACATACTGTGTTCGGTATTAACAGTCGCCCGGTTTAAAATCGGACATACTCCACGGAAATTACCTGACCAACTGTCAGCAACCTTCCGCTTCATCGCATATCATCATCGTGTACATTAAATACACTGTGCAGTCACGCAAGTATTATTATACACTACTTTCAAGCCATTTGCAAGCGGTTACAGACAAATTACAATATAGAATTTTTGCCTACTTCTCAACGTGTTTATATGCACATTGCACAAATTTCACTATGAGTATCATTTGCCGCTACATTTTATTCATATTCGTTATAAAAGTCGGTTTTTCGGGGCTTTAGCAGGGTAAAATGCTACTATTTACGGCAATAATTTTGCTATCGCCAAAAGAACGGGCGACCACAGGTCGCCCTTACAAGATGTATGGTGTAGGGGACAGCGTCCTCAACGTCCCATTTTGCTGTATCATGTTATACAAAGTTTATATCACGCCACTTTGTCAGTGTCATAGTACGCCTTGACCTTTTCTTCCGTTTCATCGGTGATCGTCTTTTTGATCTCTGTTTCCTCATCGCTGAATATAAGATCAGCAAGCTCAGAGGGGATAGTTTCCCTGATCGAGCCTTCATACATTGCTCCGCCTCTTGGCTCCCACAGATAATCACCCACCCATTGACCTTTCTGCTTTTCAAAATCTATCATTTTCACCACAAGACTGCCGCTTTGCAACACGCTGTCCTTATAATGCCCACAATCGCTCAGCAGATAGACCTTGCAATTTTTATTGTCGATATTCTGCACACCCAATAGATAGTGCGTCTCAATAAAGAAATCGCTTTCGCCTGCGTCAGCATATTCGTGATCAAAGCCGTTATCGTATTCATCCTTTATAACAGCATTTGAGATATCCTCGTCAGTGAGACCCTCTGGCAGTTGGTGGACGACCTCCGCATCACAGCCCTTATAAAAATAGTGTCCCCCTATGCCGTGAGTTTTGTAATAAAACGTCACGAACTTTGCCCCTAAAACTATGAACAGCGCCGTTATCAACGCAAGAAATATTATAAGCTTTACATACACCTTCTTTTTCGGCTCTTCATAAGCTGCGTTTGTTTCTTTATTTGCATCGTTCATATTAAGCACCCCTTTCTGTTGTCTGTATCTTCTGATTTGTTCTTACAGTAACATAATAACAAAAATCTGCACCAAATGCAAGCATTTGTAATTTTGCTAAGATGATTTTAAGATTTATCATAACAATGCACAAATTTGCACTTCCGATTTTATTCACTTATGCAAGATGCTGAAACGCCTGACATTCGGGCAAAGACAAAAACAGAGCGGCACTATCTGCACCGCTCTGTTCGCTATATTATAATGTATTACTGCTTAACGTTTCCCATAATGATACCACGTCCGTCAGTGCCTACATAAACTCTGCCGTATACCTTAGGGTCGCCGCTGATTATCTTTCTAACGTTGCCCCACTTCTGTGTGTCATCATTGATACGCTTCCATGTTACTCCCTTGTCGGTGGACTGGTAGATTCCGTAGCCGTCGCCGTTTGCCTCGCCCATCATATAGAGAGCCATATAGTCGCCGTCTTTTTCAGCCTTACCAAGACCGATAGCATCGCACAGTGTAACGTCCTGAGATGTAGGAGCGAGAGTGCCTGTTGATGAGTCAAGATAGTAAACTCCGCCAGCACCTACAGGTATCCAAAGGTCGCCCTCTGTATCAGGACAAGCTTTCATTGATGTTGCTGAAACCAGCATATTTGCTATAGGGCTGAAAGTCTTTCCGCCGTCTGTACTCATATAGAACGTTCCGTCATATGAGCCGTAGAACTTATCAGGATTTACCTTATCTGTTTCAATAACTGCACCGGCAGGAAGTCCCTCGCAGGTAGTCCATGTTTTGCCAAAGTCGCTTGTTACTGCCGCAGCAACGCCTGTTGTGCCGCTCTGATAGAAAATGGTCTTGCCGTCAGCGGAAAGCTTAGCTGTGCCGCCTGCTTTCTTCTCAACACCCTCCGGAAGTGTTTCCACTGCCTGCCAAGTTTCGGCTGCGTCTGTTGAATAGTAAACCGAGCCGTCGCCGTCGTCTGTCGCTCTTACTACTATCTTATAATCCTGTGCCGCACAATCTATAGAGGTCGCCTTGAAGTCGCCATAATGCTCCTGCGGAGCTTTTGTTACATCATCATGACGGAAGCCATAAAGGTCACCCATTGTAGAATAAAGTTCAGGAGTACCCTCGCCATTATCGAGAGGTGAAACGAAGTCAAAGATAGCTGTCATTTCAATGCCCATTGCCTTTACGCTTATGTCAACAGGCTCGTCCTTTATCTTTGAAAGATTTGATGTGCCGAAGATAGTTGCACCTGTTGTGTAAAGAACCTCATCTGGGTTGAACGGGTTGATAGCAACGCCTGTCATCCACCAGCCCGGCTTGAGCTGTCCCTGCCAATCCAGCCAAGGTGCATTGCTTATATCGAGATTAAAGTTGTTTACCTCTTTGCCGTTCTCGTCACTGCCCCAAATGCCGTTCCAAGTTTCGCCTCCGTCATAGGAAACGAAAAGGTTGTCGAAGTATGCCCAAAGGTCAAGAGTTGTGCATACTATCATGTTAGGGTCGTTAGGGTTTACTGAGATACCATTGTAACCGCAAGTATAAGATCTCTCAGGAGTTATCTCTGTCCACTCGCCTGTTTTAAGGTTATACTTCTGAACTGCTCCGTCAGAAGCGCCGTTTGGTCCTACCTTATAAGACCATGTTGAGTAGAGATATCCGTCAGAAGATATCTCGCCCTGACAAGGCTTGAGCTTCTCGGTCTTGTCGCCCGTAGCCTCAGACTTTGGATTAGGGATAGCTGTCCAGGTTTCGCCTGCGTCATCAGAACGATAGAGATAATCCCCCTGTGTTCCTGCTGAGCCAACGATTATTGTCTTTGTTGCCTGACCCTTTTCAGAGCTTGATTTATCGAATGCCACGAATGTAAGTCCGATAGAATATCCGTCCTCAGTATATCCGCCCTTTGTAGGGAATGAAGTGACCTCGTTCCATGTTGCGCCATAGTCTGTGGACTTCCAAAGTCCGTCAGCTCTTGATCCGAAGTAAAGTATAGAGTTATCGTTAGGGTCTACCTGAAGTCTTTCACCGCAGCCTCTTCCGACCTCGTTACCGCCCATGCCGAAAGGCATTTCGCAGATAGTCCAGTTCTTGCCGTAATCGTCAGAAGCAAATATTGCACCGTTGTTTGTGGAGTATGTACCAGCCGCAAGATAAACTCTGTTTGGCTCAACAGGGTCAGTTGCAAGGCTCTCTGTTCCGTTATAGTTCCAATCATCGCCACCAAAGCAATCTGTTATACACTCCCAGCGCTGAGTATCCTTATTATACTTATAAGCGCCGCCCATATCTGTTCTGGCGTAGATAAGCCCCTCCTCAGTAGGGTTATAGATGACGTCAGGGATAAAACCACCGTCAACTATCTCGACATTTCCCCACTCCCAGCCAGTGTCAACAGGCTGAGCGTTGTAATACTCCTTCTTAGCGTCGCCCTTGCTGTCAGAGCCGCTGGAGGAATCGTTCTTTTTTGAGCAGCCTGCGAAAGCTGTCACTGTAAGGGCGGCGGCACAAGCCACTGCCATTAGTTTTTTTAACCTCATAAAAATTCTCCTTACAAGTTGTATTCGTTTACATCTCTGTGTTATTTAAAGGTGGAAGAACTCCACCTTTAAAATTTGAACTTATTTCACAATTATTGTACTACAATATCTTCAAATTGTCAATAGTCTTTTGTGTATTTATCTAAACTTACCACAACTTTGACAAACGCTTTGCTCTTACACCTTTATAAAATGAAGAATCTTTGAGCAGAAGTCGCCGTAAAGTCCGTCGCCGTTCCACATCTTTGCGATGTTGATACCTGCGTTCATAAGTGCCGCACCTGAAATCTTTTTGTCAGGCTCGTTCTCCTCATAATAGTAAGCGTCAGCTTCAAGACCTTTGAGCTTGATACGTCTTGATCTTTCGTTTGGTCTGCCAAGCACCTGAACGAACTCAAAGAGTGCTTCGCTCTTGTCCTTTGCAACGAACTCCCAAGCGTCCCAGGTGTTGTCCTCAAACATATTGCCTATTCTGTAGTGGTCGCCTGTTCTTACAAGCTTGTTGAACTTGTTGAACTCCTCTATCTGTGCTGGGATAGCGTCCCTGTCCTCCTGCGGTATCCTTGTTACGTCAAGCTCATAGCCGAACGTACCCACCATAGCAACGTGACCTCTTGTTTTGAACGGAGTGTTTCTGCCAACAGTATGATTAGGGCAATCGGAAACGTGCGCACCCATTGCTGAGCATGGATAGCACATTGAAGTGCCGTGCTGTATCTTCAGTCTTTCGATAGCGTCTGTATCATCAGAGCACCATATCTGTGGGCTGTAGTAGAGCATACCAGGATCAAATCTTGCTCCGCCTCCTGAGCAGTTCTCCAAGAGGATATGAGGATAATCTGTTGTAAGTCTGTCCATAAGGTCATAAACACCGAGAACATATCTGTGCCAAAGCTCTCTCTGTCTTTCAGCAGGCAGGGTAGCCGAGCCGACCTCTGTGAGCTGTCTGTTCATATCCCACTTGATGTACTCGATATTCGCACTGTCGAGAATCTTCTTCATCATGCCGTAAACATGATCTCTGACTTCTTTTCTTGAATAGTCGAGGACATACTGCTCTCTGCAAAGGGTCAAAGGTCTGCCCTTTATCTGGATAGCCCAGTCTGGGTGAGCCTTATAAAGTTCAGAGTCAGGGGATATCATTTCAGGCTCGAACCAAATGCCGAACTTCATGCCAAGCTTATTTACCTCGTCAACAAGATATTTAAGACCGCCCTTGAGCTTCTTCTCATAAACGAACCAATCGCCCAGTGATGAGTTATCAGAATCTCTATGACCGAACCAGCCGTCGTCCATAACAAGCATTTCTATACCAAGCTTTGAAGCTTCCTTAGCGATATCTATAAGCTTGTCTGTATCGAAGTTAAAGTAAGTTGCCTCCCAGTTGTTAATGAGTATCGGACGTCTTTTATCCTTATACTCGCCTCTGATAAGGTTATTTCTATAGAGATCATGGAAAGTTCTTGACATTTTGCCTATACCCTCGTCAGAGTGCACCATTACTACCTCAGGGCAAGTGAAGCTTTCGCCTTTTTCCAAAAGCCACTCGAAGTCAAGAGGATTTATACCCATAATGAAACGAGTTTTCTTATGCTGAGTAACTTCTGCCTGAGCATAGAAGTTTCCAGAGTAAACAAAGTTGAAACCGAAAACCTCGCCCTTATCCTCGTCAGCGTTATTGTCGCAAAGAGCAACGAACGGATTGTTCTGATGTGATGATTCGCCCTTGCAGGAATCAACAAGCTGTTTAGCATGGTGAAGTCTGCATCTTTCAACAGCTCTTTCTCTAGCCCACGAGCCGTTGAGTGTAATCATATCCATTTTGTCTGTATCAAAATCAACGCAAGCTGAAAGGGCTCTTGTTATCTTGAACGGCTTTTCGCTCTTGTTTGTGATAACAGCGGAACGTGTGATAACGTCAAGCTTATCGAAAGCTGTGTAGATAAGAACGACTTCGATATCAGCATACTTATCATACATTGTTATCTCGAGAGTTGAACAACCGCTTTCCTCAGTAGCGAAAGTAGCAGGCAGACCCTCAAGCTTTGGTTTGCCCTCATACATTTTATGAGAAACATATCTCAGGTCGCAGGTCGACATACCGTCAGCGTCCATTATTTTGAAAGCAGACTCTCTGTAATCACCAACACCGAAGCATGGATATTCAAAAGGCAGTGTATCCATAAAGCTTGCTCTGTCACGGTCGTTAGTGGCAGGGGTAAAAGGGCTTTCGTCAAGACGGAGAAGATAAGTCAGATCCTCGTCAGGAACTTTATTTCCATAGTAAACGTGAGCGAGGTAGCCCTCCTCGCAGACCTTCATCATATAGTCTGTATTATTGGCTCTCAGCTTGAAAGCCTTGTCTTTTTCATTGTAAAAGATATTGATAATTATCACTCCTTGCAAAAATCTGAACCTTACGGCTCAATTGATATTATAACACATAGAAAAAATAATGCAACAGGGTAAAACGATTACTTTAAAAATTATTTTGTTAATTTTTCTTGATAATGCAAATATTTGAACATGGGTGGTTCAAATTGTGGAAATATATAAAAAAGGGACTTATGCATTTAGCACAAGTCCCTTAAAAATTCAATATTTATCTGTTATCAGATTAGTTGCCGTACTTAGCAGTGCTGATCTTGATACCAGGGCCCATTGTAGAAGCTACAACTACGCTCTTAAGGTACTGACCCTTAGCAGCGGCTGGCTTAGCCTTTACAACAGCGTTGATAAGTGTGTTGAAGTTCTGCTCGAGCTTCTCAACACCGAATGAAGCCTTACCGATAGGGCAGTGAATGATGTTTGTCTTATCAAGACGATACTCGATCTTACCAGCCTTAGCCTCTGTAACAGCCTTAGCTACGTCTGGAGTAACAGTTCCTGCCTTTGGGTTTGGCATAAGTCCTCTAGGTCCGAGGATCTTACCAAGACGTCCTACAACACCCATCATGTCAGGTGAAGCAACTACAACGTCGAAATCCATCCAGTTTTCCTTTGTGATCTTCTCAACGAGATCCATGCCGCCAACATAGTCAGCGCCTGCTGCCTTAGCAGCCTCGTACTTGTCTTCCTTACAGAATACGCAAACTCTTACAGTCTTACCAGTTCCGTTTGGAAGTACAACAGCACCTCTTACCTGCTGATCAGCGTGTCTTGAGTCAACACCCAGACGAATGTGAAGCTCGATAGTTTCATCGAACTTTGCCTTAGCACCCTTAGCTGCAAGTTCCAGAGCCTCAGGAGCGTCATATTGCTTAGCCTTGTCGATAGCCTTGAAGCTGTCAACATACTTCTTGCCATGTTTCATTAATATTTCCTCCTCATTAAGTGGTAATACCGACAGTGGATATCTAGTCGGTTAGCGGAAAATTCCTCCCACCATTGCCGTGCATGAATGCACAGTACGATTGATTAGTCCTCAACTACAACGCCCATTGAACGGCATGTACCAGCGATCATGCTCATAGCACTCTCGATGTTTGCTGCGTTCAGGTCAGGCATCTTCTGCTCAGCGATCTTCTGAAGCTGCTCTTTTGTGATAGTTGCGACCTTAGTCTTGTTAGGAACACCGGAACCTGACTCGATCTTGCAAGCCTTCTTGATGAGAACTGCTGCCGGAGGAGTCTTGGTGATGAATGTGAATGATCTGTCTGCGTAAACTGTGATAACAACTGGGATGATAAGACCGATATCGTTCTTAGTTCTCTCGTTAAAATCCTTTGTGAACGCCATGATGTTTACACCGTGCTGACCAAGAGCTGGACCAACCGGTGGTGCAGGAGTTGCCTTTCCTGCTGGAATCTGAAGCTTAATATAGCCTACTACCTTCTGTGCCATTTGTTCGCACCTCCATAATTAAGTGGTAAGGCGAGCGCCATACGCTCTCCCACGTTTCCGGAAGCCGTATATCCGAACCGTCATTGACGGCTTTGCTTCCATTTTCACGAATGTTTGCGGAGTTTTACCGCCTTTTTCCTTATTCCTCAGACTTTATCTGTGTCAGCGGCATAGTAACGGTTGTTTCTCTGCCCAGCATAGATACTCTGACGTCTGCAGTCTGTGCTTCCATATCGAATTTCTCCACAACTCCTGTGAAGCCCTCGAATGAGCCTGCTGTTACAACGACGTTGTCGCCTTCCTTGAAGCCGACCTGAACGTTAGCGCTTCTCTGTGTGTCAACACCAAGCGCTGCGACCTCTTTATCGGTCAGCGGAACAGGCTTTGACGCAGGACCAACGAAGCCCGTAACGCCTCTGGTATTTCTAACGATATACCATGAATCGTCTGTAAGCACCATTTTTACAAGCACATAGCTTGGAAAAAGCTTTCTGTCGCCCTTGTCGATCTTATTGCCCTTTACTTCGGTAACTTCCTCCATTGGGATCATTACCTCAGGGATCAGATCCTGAAGGTTTCGGTTTTCAACAACCTTTTCAATATTGCTTTTTACCTTATTCTCATAACCTGAATAAGTGTGAACAACATACCACTTTGCTTCTTCTGACATGTTTCTTACCTCCATATTGATGTTGTCAAAACCGCTGTGACGGCTTAGCCGCCGATTTTAAGGATAGCCTTGATAGCTGCACCCAGACCTGAATCAACGCCAAAAAGGAACAGAGCCATAACGACCATTACCGTGAGAACAACTCCCGTATTCTTAGTCACCTGCTGTCTTGTAGGCCAAACGACCTTTTTCATTTCAGCTTTAAGCTCTCTGAAATATTTTCTTATTCCGCCCTTTTTCTTCTGATCCTTGCCGGTATCCTTTTTTGAAGACTTAGTAACATCTGTTTTTTTAGCCATTAGAAATAGCTCCTTTCAATATTACTTAGTCTCTTTGTGAAGAGTGTGTTTCTTACAGAACTTGCAATACTTGTTCATTTCAAGTCTGTCAGGGTCATTCTTCTTGTTCTTCTTAGTGTTGTAGTTTCTCTGCTTACACTCAGTACAAGCAAGTGTAATTTTTACTCTCATTTCGGCACCTCCTGACGAAATTTATACCCCGCAAGAACATTCAGGGTACGTCTGCCTCCCTCATACGTTTTCACGCAAGCTGTCACACAGCCCTGAGGTAACTTATGCTTTTTCACGCTCAAAAAAAGAGCGCAAAAAAATAGACCTCATAAAGAGGTACTACAATTATAACATCTGTGTTCTTCTTTGTCAATCATTTGTCAAAGGATTTTATTAATTTTTTGTAAATTTTATCGTTTGTCGAGTGAGGAGTGAGAAATGAGAAATTATGGTATTGCCTTGCGGCGATGATTATTTTTCTTCGGGCAAATTTGCCATGCCGCAAAATCGCTACGCTCTTTGCGGATTTACATTTACTTAGGGATAGGGTAGGCGGTGCAGATTTTTGCTCCGATATTACCTTTATTTGATATCAGACTTTTGCATGCTTTTTGTAATTAAATCTGCACCGCTTGGTTGGCTTACGCCGATTGAGGCTCTGCCTCATACTCCGCTTAGGGCTTTGCCCTAAGAACCCACAAGCCCTCTAACGCCGGGCTTGAGCCTGCGTTTTATCTCTCGCTACGCTCGGTGCTGACTTCTACTTTATACTTGTGCACAGCTCTGGTCAGCTATGCCCATTCCTCATTCCTAATTCCTCATTCCTCATTAAACCGGAAACTCCCCATTCTCCACGGTCGCATCGGCGATCTCTCTCATCTCGTCCCAGTCATGCGAGTAATGGTCATTCAAGCAAGCCACAGCAAAGAACCCGCCTGCTTTCGCTCCTTTTATGCCCTCGACTATATCCTCATAAACCACGCAATCCTTTGCTTCAAGCCCCAGTTTCTCAGCCGCCAGCTCATAAACATCAGGAAAGCCTTTTCCCCTCTTCACCTGCTCTGTAGACACGAAGCAATCAAATTGATCCAAAATGCCGTTTCTCTTTAGCACAGGCTTATAAAGCTCCTCAGTTGAAGCGGTCGCCAATGCTATCTTCCTGCCCTGTTCCTTAAGCTTTCGCACGTACTCCCCTGCGTTTCCGCAAAGCTCGATAACGTTCGTATACTCATACACCGCCATATCGAACCATTCCTTCATTATATCCTGAATGTTCTCACCCAGAGAAAATCTATCGTTTGTATAAACAGCCGCCTGCTCGAAATTCATTGCAGACACCTGCTTGAAATAGTCCTCAGGCACTTTTATCCCACGCTTGCCGAGAAATTCCTCGTCTATCTTTGACCAAACGTGATTTGATCTTGTCAGCGTGCCGTCCAAGTCGAAAATGTGTCCCTTAAAATCTTTTATGTCCATTGTAATGTCCTTTCAGAAGTATTCATCAGAGAGCCTGAAGCCCTCGCCTATTATCTCGCTCACGTCACCCACAAGCACGAAAGCCTTTTCGTCAGTTTCCGATGCTATCCTGCGAACGTCCGTTATCCTGCGTTTTCTCACTGCGCAAAGTATAAGATCTCTGTCCTCTCCCGTGTATCCCGTTCGGGCTTTTATGACCGTACACCCCAAGTTGCCCTCATTAAGAAGCCTATGGAGTATTTTATCTGCGGCAGGGCTTATTATCAGCGCAATCTTTCCTCTGTCGCCGCCGTAGAGTATCATATCCAGTGTTTTTGAGAAAACCCACAGCGTAAAGAACGAATACAGTGCGTTGTCGATACTGCCGAAAACAAAACCGCTTAGCACACATATCACACCGTCTGCAAGCATAAATATCTGTCCTGCCGCCATGTAGGGCTTTTTCCTTTTGATAAGCTTTGCAGCGATATCAGTTCCGCCTGTTGTTCCCCCTGAGCGAAAAACTATCCCACATCCTGCGCCCAACAGAATACCGCCTGCTATTGCGCTGAGAAAAATATCATTTGTGAGTGGTGTAAAAAGCGTACACACATCCGCAGTCAGACCCGAAACTGCAATAGCTACAACAGTTCCCAAAAGGAAACGCCAGCCAAACACATAAAGGCTAACCGCCAGCAAAGGAAGATTTATCGCCATTGTAAGCGAGCCGACACCAAGAGGCAGAAATCTTGACAACATGACAGCAAGCCCCGAAGCACCTCCGGGGGCAATTTCGTTAGGGCTTAAAACCAGTCCCACGCTCACGCCATATATGACCGCACCGAGAAGCAAGAGAGGATAATCCACTCTGGCCTTTGCAGATCTTTTTGCCGAAAACAATTTATTCAGAAGTATCATAAAAGCCCTCCAAGCTATGCAAAAGCAAAGATAGGCTTATTTTTCCCCTGATACCTCGTAAAATACATTTTTACAAAAGAGGCGCAATGGTCCTGAGAATGACCGACATGAACCTTGACCAGAAGCTGCGGTTATTTATATCGTCATGAGTTATCCTATGACAGCGGTTTTCAAACATATCGTCAAAGTCCGCTTTTATATCCTTTATACAACTTGTTTTGTACATATAAGTTGCACACTCAAAATGGAGATACAAGCTTCTGTAGTCGAGATTTATCGTACCCACCACAGCCGACTTATCGTCCGAGAGGAACATTTTGGCGTGGTTGAATCCGCCTTTATACTCGTAGACTTTCACACCCAGCGTTTCAAGATCTCTGTAGAAAGACCTTGTTATAACGCTCACATACCATTTATCAGGTATCTCAGGAGTGATTATCCTAACATCAACACCGCTTTTTGCCGCATAGCCCAGGACGGTGAGCATTTCGTTGTCAGGAATAAGATACGGGGTAGAGATATAGATATAATCCTTGGCATTGTTTATCATATCCATATAGACAAGCTCGCCCACATTCTCGTCATCGAGAGGGGAGTCACCGTAGGGGATAACATAGCCGTTGTTCACAACGTTTTTTACAGTTGGGCGGTACATATTATACTCAGTTTTATCACCTGAGATGACCTCCCACATTTGCAGAAACATCATGGTAAAATTCCAAACGCCGTCGCCCTTTAGCATAACGGCGGTATCTTTCCAATGACCGAAACGCTCCTTGCGGTTTATATACTCGTCGGCGATATTAACGCCGCCGTTGAAAGCCACGTTGCCGTCGATAACGAGAATTTTTCTATGGTCACGGTTATTCTGTATAGTAGAAAGCATAGGGCGGAAAGGGTTGAAAACAAGGCATTTTACCCCTTGTTCGGTAAGCTTTTTCTTATATCTGAAAGGCAATGTGAACTGCGAGCCCATGCCGTCATAAAGAAGTCTTACCTCCACGCCTGCCTTAGCTTTTTCAAGAAGTATCTTAACTATCTCACGCCACATTTCTCCGTCGTCGATAATGAAATACTCCATAAAGATAAACTCCTGCGCTTTTTTTAGCTCCTCAAGCATAGTCTTATACTTATCTTCGCCAAGGGGAAAATAAGTTACTTCCGTATTACCGCAGACAGGGTAGCCCCCCGACTTATCCACATAGTTTGCAAGCTTATAAAAATCAGGCTCACTTTCATGGAGATAGCTCATTATCTGTTTATTTGTTTTAAGAAAAGGTCTTGTATTGGCGGATTTCTTAGCATAAAGGTTTCTGACCTTTCTTGTTGAAAACTGATTTTTGAGTAATATATAAAGCACCACCGTAAAGATAGGCACGATAACGAGCGGCACTATCCACGCCAATTTATAGGCAGGGTTCTCGCTGCTGTTAAGGATATAGATAGCAAGCACGATAGCCACAGTAGAAAAAACGATATGCAGATAGGCATAATGCACAGCGAAGCTTTGGAAGATGATAAAAATGAAAATAAGCTGCAATGCAAGAAGCAGGATAATAGTGGTTTTCTGTGAGAATATCATATTTATAAGTTTTTTCGGTTTTTTCTTTTGTATTTTTTCGCTTATCTTTTCCGCCACATTATCCGCCTGCCTTTCTGAAAATAGTGATACACAACTGATTATAACATTTATTTTTGATTTTTGCAATACGCAAAAATGCAGTTAATCTGCCCTGATTTTACGAATTTCTGTGACAATGACACAACTTTTGTTATCTTATTGTTGACAACAATTTGCGAAACAACGCACGAACAATGTAGGGTAGCAGCGCATTTCTGCTTTGCAGAAATGCGACAGCCCGCTTGTGTTCGCCCGCTCAATCCTACGATATCCGTACAACATTTGGCACATTGTTTCAAAACATTGTCTGCTTCTTATATTTAGTGACAAATTGAAACCACACCGCTCCGAACGGGACGTCGAGGGCGCCGTCCCCTACAATTCTAAACATAACGCCACATAAATACACACAAAAACAAAGGCAGACGGCTTTCCAGAGCAAGCCGTTCCCACAGCCGCTCAGAAAAAACATCTGCCTTATTATTTTTGCTAAAATTTCAAACAGCTATTCGGTATAGCCAAAGGCAAGCACTTCTCCATGCTTGTCCTCATCGCCTGCCGCCATTGATATTTCAACGGTATAGTTAGTTGCTTCAGGCATCATGGCGATATTCTGTATCTGAGCATTTCCCCAGCCTGACGGACTTATGGTATCGTAATCGCTTTCGTCATACACCTCTCCGTCTGCTGTTACCTTAACATGAAGCTTGCCGAACTCACCCTGCTTCACCTCTTTGTATATCATGTACAAGAATTTTTTGTCCTTGAACTCAAATACGATAGGGCTGTTATCTCCGGTGTTGTCGTAAGTCCAGCCATTTGTGAAGCTTGTGATAGTAGAGCCTTCCTTCCAGCTGCCAAGGCTTGTTGGCGTAAGGCTGTCGCCCTCATACATATGAGCGTCCACCTCTCGTGGAGAGAAAACAGTGTCTGTGGGCATAACATAATCGCCCTCTGGCGCAACGTCCATAACAGTGTCAAAATAGTAGTCCACCATTGAAGCCACAAGCTTGTGGCCCTCATTGTTAGGGTGTGACTGATCGTCAGAGAAATCTTTCCAAGTCATTCTGTTGTTTGCGAAAAGATATCTCAGTGCGTCACAGTATGATATCATCGGCAGGTGATAAAACTCGCCTATCTGTTTCATATAATCCTGAGCAGAATGGTCGTTTTCTGTCACCGAGAACAGCAGAACAGGAGTGATATTCTTCTGCAAAAGCGTCCTGACTATTGACTCGTAAGCGTTCTGATAGTCAGTCTCTGTGCCGTCATTTACTGCAAATTCGATAAAGCATATGTCAGGCTCATAAGCCAGCACATCTCTGTCGAGCCTGAGTATCCCAAGCTTAGACGGCGTACCGCTAAGACCTGCGTTCACATACTGAACGTTATCCCCCGTACCAAATTTCTGTGCAAAATAATCATAAGTGAGCTTAGCATAACAGCCGTCTGCACCGGCAGAAATACCCTCAGTGATAGAGCCGCCAAGATACGCCACAGTGACCTTTTCGCCTGACTGTGCTTTCTTTATAACATTCTGCATCATAGAAGTGTTGCCGTATGACACCATAGCCTTGTCATACATAGCCTGCGTCCACTCCTCGTCAGTTTCAGGCATTTTTTCGACCTGCGAGCTTGAGGACTCCGCTTTGCTTTCAGCCTTTGAGCTGTCCGCATTATTTCCGCAGCCTGCAAAAGCCGCTCCGCACATAGCAACACTCACAAGCACTGCCAACAATTTTTTTGTATTCATTATTTGTACCTTTCTAATCTATGATAACGAAATCGGTTTCACACCGCATATAACACAAAAAGTACGGACAAAGCCGTACTTTTTGGTTATATCAATATGATAAAAATTCTTATTAGTTAAGAACTGCCTTCTCAGTTTCCTTATCGAAGATATGGATTCTGTTAGGATCGATAGCGACCTTAAGCTCATCCTGTGGACGAACGTCAGAACGAGGTGAAACTCTAGCTGTAAGCTGGATACCCTCGCAGTTGAGGTACAGATATGTTTCAGCACCCATCATTTCAGTTACTTCAACAGTTGTGTTGATAACGCCTGTTGTAGCCTGAGCGAGGAATGCAGGCTCATCGTGGATACACTCTGGACGAACACCAAGAACAACTTCCTGATCAACCAGTGGCTCAAGAACTTCAGGATCTACCTTAGACTCTGGAACTGTTACCTGATACTTAACGCCTCTTGTTGTCTTTGTATCCTCAGAACCGAACTCAACAACATACTTGCCGTCTACCTTGAGAAGCTTAGCGTCGATGAAGTTCATCTGTGGTGAACCAATGAATCCTGCAACGAACTGGTTTACTGGATCGTTGTAAAGATTTGTTGGTGTGTCGATCTGCTGGATGTAACCGTCCTTCATAACTACGATACGGTCACCCATTGTCATAGCCTCTGTCTGGTCATGAGTTACATAGATGAATGTAGTACCGAGCTTCTTATGGAGCTTAGAGATCTCAGTTCTCATCTGTGCTCTCAGTTTAGCATCGAGGTTTGAAAGAGGCTCGTCAAGAAGGAATACCTGTGGCTCACGAACGATAGCTCTACCGAGGGCTACACGCTGTCTCTGACCACCGGAGAGAGCCTTTGGCTTTCTGTCAAGAAGGTGAGCGATGTCAAGTATTCTTGCTGCTTCCTCTACCTTTCTTGCGATCTCGTCCTTTGGTACCTTTCTGAGCTTCAGACCGAATGCCATGTTCTCAAATACTGTCATGTGAGGATACAGAGCGTAGTTCTGGAATACCATTGCGATATCTCTATCCTTAGGAGCGATGTCGTTTACAAGTCTGTCGCCGATGTAAAGCTCACCTTCACTGATCTCTTCAAGACCTGCGATCATTCTAAGTGTTGTAGACTTACCACAACCAGAAGGACCTACGAGGATGATAAACTCCTTATCCTTGATCTCAATGTTGAAGTCTGAAACAGCGATAACGCCGCCTGCATACTTCTTATAAATTTCCCTTAATGATACACTTGCCATTAAAAAAGGACCTCCCTATTTGAATTTTACTAATATCCTAATTAGCTATGCTTTTATCATAACAAATTTTTAACATACCCGCAAGAGTTTTTTTTACTAAACTTTATTATATCTCATTATGAATATTGACGAAAATTCACATAGAATAGGTAATTACTTACATTTAAACGATTTCGCTGTCAATAATCTTTCAACATCTTTGTGCATTATTTCTAAACAGCTTCCAAGAGGCAGATCCGGATCTAAAGGCAGTTCTCCGATCTTTATCCGCTTAAGAAAAACAACTTTATTTCCCAGCTTTTCAAACATTCTCTTGACCTGATGATACTTACCCTCATGAAGCACAACAGTACATTCATCGGGACAGTTCACACTTGCGGAAAAATCCGCAGGCAAACATTTCTCTCCGCCGTCGATAGTCATGCCCTCAGCGAATGCCTGAGCATAATTTTCCTGCCAAGGGTCACGAAGTCTGACGAAATAGGTTTTCGGAACATGGGTCTTAGGGGACAACATTCTGTGGGCGAGAGCTCCGTCATCGGTGAGAAGCACAAAGCCCTCAGTATCCTTATCGAGCCTGCCCGCAGGGAAAAGTCCCTCCCTGAACATCTCAGGAGGTACCAGCTCAAGGACAGTTTTCGACTCTCCGTCACGAGTGGAGCAAACCACACCCTGCGGCTTGTTCATCATTATGTAGACAAACTTTTTATAGCATATCTCCACGCCCTTTACAGCAACAATATCGTTTTCGCTGACCTTAGCATCAGCCGCCTTGGTGACCTTTCCGTTTACAGTCACCTGACCTTTTCTGCAAAGCTCTCTCACCATGCTTCGGGAAATATCATTACGCTGTGAAGAAACAAATTTATCAAGTCTCATAGCAAAAGCCTTTCTGACAATTTTCTTATAAAGATTATAGCATACGATACTGCCAAAAGTCAAATATGTAAAAAAACTAGACCAAAAGCAAACGCCTGCAGATATGCTCCACAGGCGTTTTATTACTATTTGTATCGTTTTTTTCGACCTATGAAGCATTGGTTTACCCTTGTTCATAATGCCGACGTTCCACGCTCAGACGCCTACTTTTTTCTCAGCCCCTGCATAAATCCGTCCAGCTCCGCTGAGCATACATCTCCTCCCACAAGCTGTCCCTCACAGACGATAAGATTAGCCCTGACCTCCTGCTTCTTATTCCCATAATTCTTCACAGCATATGTATACACCTCAGCGGTTTTCCCTTTATAGTCCTCCAAGTCAAAGCCCTGCTGCTTCTGAAGCTTATTATACTTTTCATACACCTCATTGAATTCTTTCGGTATGGTCACCGCCTTGCATTCATCGTATTCGTCAGACACCTCCCAGCCCATTTCTTTCAAAAACGCCTGTCTTTGTGCTTCGCTTTTCATCTCGTACACCGCAGGCGACGATATCCTCACCACTGTCACTATTATCACCGCCAACAGTGCCAACGCCGCCAGAACCGCCCCGATCACCGCAAATGTTGGCTTTTTTACTTTTATTGTCTTGATAAACATACCCTTTTCCTCGCTTTCTGTTTTCAAAGTTTGTACATTTATATGTATTGTCCCAAAAATTATAACTACCTGTCCGATTTTTTATTTTGTTATATAATTTTCAAAAATAATTTTTATAGCATTAATAATCTTATTGTATAATAAATTTATCGGTTTGCTATGATTTATTATCACAAACTCTGTAGCACTGATATGGCATTGTGCAAAATTGACAAAAATAAAAGTGAAAATTAATGTGAATTAACGATTTTGTATTTTTTTGTACAAATGTCTTTGACAATTTCAAAATATGTGGTACAATATTATTAGGTAACGCTATGCTTCTCCGCATTGCCTGCGGAGGGTACTGAAACGTTTTCTTAAATCTGCCTTTTCACGGCTGTGAAGGGGCAAGTTATTATTGCTGATGCGTTCTGCGGTCAGCCGCAGGATTGATATATGAAAGGAGCAATGAGTTTTATGTCAAAAATTATTGCAGTTACTTCCGGTAAAGGCGGAACAGGCAAATCTTCTATAAGCGCCTGTCTCGGTTATGCCCTTGCCAAGCAGGGAAACCGTACACTTATAATTGAGCTTGACTTTGGTCTGAGATGTATGGATATCATGCTTGGTATGCAGGGTAATATTACATACGATCTAGGTGACGTTCTTGAGGGTACTTGTGACGTATACAAGGCAACAACAACTGTTAAGCTTGCTTCAAACCTGAGCGTTCTCTGTGCTCCGTCCGACCCGTTCGTTCAGCTCAAGGCTGAGGATATCGAAAAGATCACACAGGAAATGAGAAAGTATTTTGAATACATAATCATTGACACCTCTGCAGGTATCAACGGTTCTGTATTTGATATAGTTACTAATTCCGACCTTATACTTATAGTTACAACTCCTGATCCTGTATGCGTAAGAGATGCGAGAATGATGTCAGATGAGTTCTATAAGAGAGGAAATCAGAAGCAAAGACTTGTTATCAACAAGGCAAACAAGAGAATATTCGAGTTTGACGAAATGGACGACCTTGACGCTATCATCGACACAGTCGGCGTTCAGCTTCTGGGTGTTATCCCTGAGGACAGTGCTATCCCTCTTGCAACAGGAAAGGGTGCGCCGCTTTCATCAAGCTCTATGGGCTTCCTTGCATTCTCTGCTATTTCAAGAAGAATAAAGGGCGAGCATATACCCCTCTCCATCAAGGTCTGAGTATATTATCAGCCGTGTGCGTGAGGGTATCTGCGCATAGTGCGGCTGTTTTATATAACGAAACTTATTTGTTCATTAATATACTAATATATAAACGGGGGGTTTCCATTGAATATTGCACTTATTGCTCATGACACAAAAAAGGAACTCATGGTACAGTTCTGTATCGCCTATTGCGGTGTACTCAGCAAGCACAATCTTTGTGCCACAGGTACTACGGGAAAAATGGTAGCCGAAGCAACAGGCCTTAACGTTCAGCGTTATCTCAGCGGCTCACAGGGTGGTGACCAGCAGATCGCAGCGAGAATATCCTGCAACGAGATAGACCTGCTTCTGTTTTTCAGAGATCCTATCTCAGTGAAGCCACACGAACCTAATGATATGAATCTCCTCAGACTTTGCGATGTACACAACATTCCGGTAGCCACAAACATTGCCACTGCCGAAGCACTTATCCACGCACTTGAGCGAGGCGATCTTGACTGGAGAGATATCGTTAATCCTACAAAGATATAATTGAAATTTCATATACAAAAGCGATGAAAGGGAGAGTATTCCGTTCTTATGTTTCAGCGAGAGCCGTTGGTGAGAGGGTTCACACAAAGGGCAGGAAGAAGGACACCTTGGAGCTTCCGTTTGTTCAAGAACGGACGTATAGCTGCGTTAAAGCGTTAGAGTGATCCGGCACGAAAGTGTTCGGATAATTAGGGTGGTATCACGGTAAAAGTCGTCCCTTATTAGGGGGCGGCTTTATTTTTTTATCCACCACCCGTAGGGGAGCGGCTCAATTTCTGCTTCACAGAAATGCGACATCCCGCTTTTTCGCTCCTCACTCACTCTCGAATACCTTATCTCAGCACACCAAAAAAAGCAAAGGCGGTATAACAATGAAAGCCAGCCAGCTAACAAAAGAAAACATCACCCCCGAAATAGTAGACAAGCTTCTTTTCGAGGGTCTTGACTATAAAGGCGAAACTGCCGACGTTATAATAGTTCTGGGAAGCCGCAAAGCCTGCGACTACCGTGTTCCCCTTGCGGCGGAGCTTTTTCATAAGGGGAAAGCCCCTCATCTCATATTCTGCGGCGGAAAAGTGCAGAAAACCTCGCTGGGGGAAATGGCTGAGTATAAAGCTATGCTCATCGCCGCCGAAAAATGCGGCATACCGACCTCCGCCATAACTGTGGAAACACACTCTCTTGATACCGTGGAAAATCTGCAAAACGCAGCCGAGCTTGTAAAAAAGTATTTTCCAAACTGCAAAAGCATTATTATAGTCACTACCGCATATCATATGCGCCGTGCCGCCATGCTTGCACAGCACTTTTTCACACAGAAAATTATCCCCTGCCCCGCCAGCCGTGGCAGCACTCAGCGAAATAATTGGTCAATGACCGAAAAAGGCAGCAAAACAGCACTTGACGAATGTCTTAAATTCGGTTATTATATAAAAAAAGGTTTTATTGACGATTTTGAAATTTGAAACGTTGTAATTAACAGCACCAAGGCTCTTTAATGTAGCGGTGAACAGTGTTCGCCATTTCTTACAACGTCCCGATATCACAGCTATTTAAACGATATCGGTATTCAAAAGTTCAAGACAAAATACAGAAAGGATCGTTATTATATGGCATTGATAGTTAAAAAGCCAAAAGGCACAGAGGACATCGTTCCCTCAAAGGTCTATAAGTGGCACACTGTAGAGAAGATAGTTTCCGAAGCTGCCGAAATATACGGCTTCAAAGAAATAAGAGTACCAACTTTTGAGGAAACAGGTCTGTTCGTGCGTTCTGTTGGCGAAACAACAGACGTTGTTCAGAAAGAGATGTATTCCGTTTCCGCAGCAGGCGACTCAAAGTTCACACTCCGTCCGGAGGGAACATCCGGCACAATGAGAGCTGTCCTTGAAAACGGCATTATGAACGAGGGTCTGCCGCAAAAGGTCTATTATATCCTCTCATTTTTCAGACACGAGAATACACAGAAAGGCAGACTCAGAGAGTTCCACCAGTTTGGCTGTGAAATGGTCGGCTCTGAAAGCCCAAGAGCAGACGCAGAGGTAATTTCACTTGCAAAAAGCGTTCTTGACAGAGCAGGGCTCAGAAACATCAAGCTCAACATCAACTCTATAGGCTGTCCGACCTGCCGTGCAGAGTATCGCAAGGCTCTGAAAGAATATTTTGCCGCAAGAAAAGACCAGCTTTGCGAGACTTGTCGGGACAGACTTGACAAAAATCCAATGAGAATACTTGATTGTAAAGACAAACACTGTCAGGAGCTTGGCAAGGACGCCCCTGTTATCCTCGATTATCTCTGCGATGATTGCAAAGAACACTTCGAGAAGCTTCAGGAGTACCTCTCCGTAATGGGTATCGACTTTGACATCAACCCTAAGATAGTAAGAGGTCTTGACTATTATACAAGAACAGTTTTCGAGTTCATCACCGATGAAATAGGCGCACAGGGCACAGTCTGCGGCGGCGGACGTTATGACGGTCTTATCGAGCAGCTTGGCGGCAAGCCGACCCCTGCCCTCGGTTTTGGTCTGGGACTTGAAAGACTTCTCATGGTAATGGACGCTCAGGGCTGCGACTATATGGAGCCAAAGACCTGCGACCTTTATATCGTACCAATGGGCGAGGACGCCCTTAAAAAGGCAATGGGCATAGCCTCCGAGCTTAGAGAAGAGGGCTGTTTCGTAGAATATGACCTTATAGGCAAAGGACTTAACGCTCAGATGAAGTATGCAAACAAAATAGGTGCAAAGTTCGTTATGGTGCTTGGCGACAACGAGATAGAATCAGGTGTTGCAAAGCTCAAAAACATGGCAACAGGCGAGCAGACAGATATTAAGCTTGACAACACCATTGCCGAGAACTTTTCAAATGCACTTATGGCAGATATGTTCAAGGACATCGACGCTGATATAGAGAAATTTATCGGAAAGGAGAACTAAGCAATGAGATGTGAACAGTGCGAGAAAATACCTCTGGTAGAAATACACACTCCGCAGGAATATATGCTCTGCATAGGTTCTCTTGCAAGAATGCTGCTGGCAGGGGAAGTTGAAATGACCTATCAGACCTGCCCTCTTGATAAGATAATGGATAACGACAACAAGTGGTATGCTGAAAAGCTTTTCCACCAGTTCAGGTGTACAAAATGCGGCACTATCTATGGTATGCTCTGCAACACCCACACAGGCGGACAGATAAAGATAAACGACAAGGTCTTTGACCCTGCTGATTATCCCGATAAAAAGGAAGATAAATAATGCTTGCAATAAGACCCGTGACCTATGAGGTAGAGACCTCACTTTCGCCCAAAAGAGTTCTCAGAAAGCTTGACGGTGACCTTATCGAGCATAGACCCACCATAAACATTCTCTCCCAAAGCAAGTTCATGAAAAACCACCGTGACGACACCATTTTTTATGGCTACCGCACAGACGCCGAAAGCTTTCAGATATTCCACCACACCGCCAAAAAGCGTGACGGCGGCTCAACAGGCTTTTATGGCAAGGTAGAAAAGACCCCCAACGGCTCTAGGATATACGGCAAGTTCAGAAAGCCTATCTATGCCTATGTTGTGGGCGTCATATGGACGGTGATTGTGCTTTTCCTCACCCTTATGCTTGTGGCACTGGAAGAGAAAACAGGCGCAGTATGCTTTGCCGCAATATGGCTCGTGGGATTGTTCCTCATGTTCTGGGACAACAAGAAGAAGTTCGTCAGAGCCTATCTCGACAGCTTCCCGCCTGCCGTCAGCAAAACAGACGAAAGCGACGAATAATTTTTTATCAATATAAACCCAAAGAAAAGGAAGTAATGTAAAATGAAACTTGATACAATGAAGGGCTTACGCAGGACCCATTACTGCGGCGAAGTGCCTGAAACAGAGCAGGAAGTCGTTGTATGCGGCTTTGCCGACAGAGTAAGAGATATGGGCAACCTTATCTTCATCAACCTCCGTGACAGAACTGGACTTGTACAGCTTGCATTCAATGATGAAACAGACAGAGCCGTTTTTGAAAAGGCTCAGCTTGTAAAAAGCGAGTATGTCCTCATGGCAAAGGGTATGGTACGTCCTCGTGAGAGCGTGAACGAAAAGCTAAAAACAGGCAAGATAGAAGTTGCCGTAACAGACCTGAGAATTCTCTCAAAGGCTGAAACAACACCATTTGAGGTAACAAACTCAGATAAGGTAAACGATGAGCTGAAGCTCAAATACCGCTACCTTGACCTTAGAAATCCAAAGCTTCAGAAGAATATCATCACCCGTCATAAGATCGCTCAGATAACAAGAGAGTATTTCTATGACAATGGTTTCCTTGAGATAGAAACTCCTATGATGATGAAGTCCACCCCAGAGGGAGCAAGAGATTACCTCGTTCCTTCAAGAGTTCACGCAGGCAAGTTCTATGCACTTCCACAGTCACCGCAGATATACAAGCAGCTCCTTATGATATCAGGTTATGACAGGTATATCCAGCTTGCAAGATGTTTCCGTGACGAGGATCTCAGAGCTGACAGACAGCCCGAGTTCACACAGATAGACCTTGAGATGTCCTTTGTCGATCAGGAGGATATCCAGGCTTGTATTGAGGGCTATATCGAAAAGCTATTCAAGGAGATACTCGGTGTAGAGGTAACGCTCCCACTGCCAAGACTGACCTTTGCAGACGCCATGAGCCGTTATGGCTCTGACAAGCCTGATACACGTTTCGGCATGGAGATACAGGATATCACAGACACCGTTAGGGATATCGACTTTGTGGTATTCAAGTCAGCTATCGAGGCAGGCGGCTCAGTTCGTGCAATAAACGTCAAGGGCGGTGCGGCAACATACACAAGAAAAGAGATCGACAAGCTTGTTGAGCACGCAAAGGGCATAGGTGCAAAGGGTCTTGCGTATATCCGCTGGGCAGACGAGCCAAACTGCTCATTCAAGAAGTTCCTTGGCGAGGGCGATCTTGAGAAGATAAACGCAGCCGTTGGAGCAGAAAAGGGCGACCTCGTCCTTATCTGTGCCGACAAGAACAAGGTAGTTCTTCCAACTTTGGGCGCACTCAGACTTATCTGCGGAAAGCGTCTTGGCGTTATCCCGGAGGGCAAGTTCAATTTTGTATGGATAACAGAAATGCCATTCTTTGAGTATGACGACGAGAACGACACATGGGTAGCAGCGCACCACCCATTCACAATGCCAATGGAGGAGTGTCTTGACTATCTTGACACCGACCCTGCAAACGTCCGTGCAAAGGCGTGGGATCTTGTCCTCAACGGCACAGAGCTTTCATCAGGCTCAATGAGAATAACAGACTTTGAGCTTCAGCAGAAAATGTTTGAGGCACTGGGCATGACAGACGAAGAGATAGAAGCAAAATTCGGCTTCCTCGTAGACGCTTATCGTTATGCCGCACCACCGCATGGAGGCATGGGCATAGGACTTGACAGACTTTCCATGATAATCTGCAATGCCGACAGCCTTAGAGATGTAATAGCATTCCCAAAGGTACAGAACGCCAGCGAGCTTATGAGTGCTTGTCCGTCCACAGTAGACGAGAAGCAGCTTGAAGAGCTTCACATCAAGACCACAGAAATAGAAGAATAATTCGCATTAACCAAAGTAAATCCTTTATTACAGTTATGAATCACAAAGGGCAGATACTTCATTATCGAGGTATCTGCCCTTTACTTTATAATAACGTATAAAACCATATAGCACACCATTTTTGTTAATAATAACTTGTTTTTTTGACTAAATCATGCTACAATATGTATATGTTGTTATTAATTCAGAACAGGGGTGGCAAAGTATGAACAAAAACAATAATCCGTTATATAAAGCTCTGCAGGATCATACTCGAAAACGGATCTCACTGGAGGAGCTAAACCGAATATGTCAAGATCATGAACAGTTAGCCCAACAGATCAGCGAGCTTACTGAGCAGGGCATTTTGACTCCTGTCAAAAGCAGTGGAACAAATGGCAATCTGAAAATACCACTGTATATGAGATATACGATCTCTATAGAAAAGCCACAGCAAATATCACGTTATGAGATCGATGTTCTCCATCCAAGGCTGACAAAGAATGAATATCTTCTTCGCAATCGAATACAGTTTGTAAAAAATAAGGCTTTTTTACTTCGATTAAGTGAATGGCTGACGTATGACAAGGACAGTGATATGATGTCCCGACGTGAACGTTCCTTTTCTATATTTGGTGACGAGAAAAAATTAGACGACCATTTAAGACTATTAGAAAGAATGGGCATCACTGGCGATGTGCTTAAATTTTACGAAACACCGGAACAGTGCTTTTCCGATTATATTCCCGTTCGTAAAAACAGAATGACATTGCTTATTTGCGAAAACAAGGATATCTGGTTCAATATAAGACGCTTAATGTATAGCTCCGGAGCCTGCTCGATATTTGATACTAAGATCGACGGAGTGATCTTTGGTCAGGGGAATGACATTACAGGAAAAGAAAAATTTCGTTCCTACGCACAATATTTAGGAGCAGATGAAACAAGATTTCTGTATTGCGGAGATATTGACAGAGCTGGTTTTGACATTTTTCTTCGTCTTTGCAAGGAAGCAAAAGAGCTTCATATTGAATTGTTCGTCCCTGCATATCAGAAAATGCTGGAACTGAGTCGAAGCACAAGGCTCCCTGACAGCAGCGACGGAAGACGCATCATTCCCGAAATGTCAGGGATATTGCCCTTGTTTTCTGATGATGAGCAAAAGCAGATCACAAAAATAATCGAGGATAATAAACGATTGCCACAGGAGATACTCTCATATCCCGTACTGGCAGATAATATGAGGTAAAATAATGATCTCAGCAGGTTCCAAAGAATTATTACAAGATTTTGAAAAACGTATGCGATTCGTGAATCTCATCAAATACTGGCTACAAAGAAGCAAGCCCACCGAGATCCGTGAAATATTGCATAATGATGATGATAAAACCGATAATCTCATACTTATGGTAATGGTCTTTATCATGGACAATACACTTCGCTATGGCGAACGCTGTACCAAGCAGGATATCACAGTATTTCTGCGTGAATTAGCCGATATTTATGGATATGAGCCGGAGGAAGCAAAGGCCCTGACAGATTATATCGTAACAGATGTACTGCAAAGCGGAGGAAAAGTGCGAAGATTTGAAACGTTCGACAGTCATGACGAAAAATTCCATGAACAGGGCTCTCTGATCTTATTCGAGCAGCAAAGCGGAAGCTATGTTCTGACAAATGAAGCCTATGAGTTTCTTTTCAGAACCAAGGAGATCGACAGCGAATTGGACTTTTCTGTAAGCCGATTCAAGTTACAAGAGTTTATTAAGCGTGGCAACTATGGCAAAGCACTTCGTGAAAGCCGTGAATTAGTTAGCAGAGTCAGAAATCTGAAAACTAGAATGGACGACTTTATGCTTCGGTGTAGGATCAATATCTCTGAGGTATCGATCGATGAATACGAAGATATCGTCGATCAGGTCAGAGATTCCTTTGAGAACGAAAACAAACAGCTCAGCGATATCCGCAGCCTTGTATCGGCAAAATTGCAGGCATTCGTAGTCGCTGAAATAAAAGAAGACCGCCAAATATGCCAGACCGAAAAAGAGATACATGAGATCCTTGAAAACATTGATACTGTAATAAGCGAGCAAAGCCGAGTATTTAACCAGAAATTCACACTATCTGAACTATATGCTGATCTTTTAGATGATAGCTTCTCTTATTTGCAGGCGGGTCACTTTGACATTGAACAGGAGTTACTGCTCCCATTGCAGAAAATGCAATTAAAAGATTCTAAAGATGTGGGAAAATTATTTGCACCGCTTTATCGTCCAGAATTTCCGCATCTGTTTGGTATTGATCTTTTTTACAGACGGCAAAATTCTATAAGAGAGGTCAGCAGAGATGACGGTATAGATATCACAATTGATGACGCTGCTGAAAACGTGGCAGATATCAGAAACGAAAGATATGTTGAGATAATAAGAGGACTGCTGTCTTTTGCCGAAAACAGGGCGGTCTTTAATTTTAGCGAATATCTTGACACTGTATCTAAAACGCAGCTGCATGAACAAATGCAGGAAAAAGCATTGCCTGACGTCATGCTGAAGCTCTATGGACTTGGAGAAATAGATATCGCAGGCTGGCGTTCGGCACAGCATGACATAATCGTTCCTGTTGGAGAATTTGATCTCTCTTATTGTCTGAGCGAGCTTCCTGAAGAATCGGTACAAATGGAGTCGATAATGATATATAAACTCGATAATGTTATAACTTTGTCTGATCATAAAGGCGGACATATCGAGATGAATGATTTTAAGATCGAGGTGAGAAGATGAGGCCTGAAAGTCTGAAACTATTTGCAAAGCTTATGGAAAATGGTTACATTACCCGTGAGCAGTCCCCTGCGTATTATGAATATTATAATGATCCGGAAATTGCTTCTGAACTTGCGATCATGGAACAGGAGCTTGATTTCACTCTTTACAAAACGAACGGCAGACTTTATCTTTTGCCAGATCCAAACAACGAATTATTTTCCCAGGATAACAATGATTTCCGCCGCAGCGTTGGCAATGAAAAGCTTGAAGAGCTTTATTTGCTGAATTATATGGCGATCTTTCTTTTACATGAGCTTTACGGCGGAAAAGGAAACACACTGCAAACAAGATATTACATCAAAGAATCAGATTTTCTTTCCGAGTTCACAAAGCATTGTGAGCAGGTACGCTCTGAAGGAGAATCCTTAAAAAATGCTTCAGCACAGTACAGCATAGATTTTCTGCACCTTGCTGACAACTGGCTCGCAAAGCGTGGTGATGAATCCAACTCTGTAGATACCAAACATGGCTGTTTCATGAAGATCATCAGAAAATTTCGTGATGAGGAATTGCTGTATGACGCTGACGGAGTATGGAAACCAACGGTCAAGCTGAATGATCTTATGCCATATTATTTATCTCAGACCCGCATTACTGAAATACATTCTATTCTTGAAGGAGGAAAACCAGATGCCAGCGATCCGTAAGATACGAATTGTAAATTTCAGGTTCAATAATGGTGCAAAGCTGATACCAGACGAGATTTTCTGCACTGAGAACGCTGAAGGAAAACCAATAGATACTCTTTTTAATCTGGATAACGGCGGAGGCAAGTCTGTTATCGTTCAGTTGTTGCTCCAGCCTATTTGCCCGAAGGCAAAAGTTCAGAATCGTAATATCAGCGATTATTTTCAGAAGGGTACAGATCATGCGTTTGTCTTGATTGAGTGGGCATTGGACGGATCACATAATAGTCTGCTCACAGGGATCGCACTGGCTGCAAGCACCACAGCAGATGACGAAAATGAGAGCAAGACCATCCGTTATTATACTTTCATACATGATTACACAAGAGCAGGCGACAAGCTCGATCTTATCAGTCTCCCTCTTTCACAGCGCACAGGCAGTCATATCCGCCCGATCTCTTTTGACGAGCTTCGCAAATATCTGCAAAACAGAAGGGTCGAATACTATCCTTCTGATTCATTGCGCCGTTATCAGAAGCGTTTAGAGGAATTCGGTATTTTCCATAACGAATGGGAAAACATTCTTGTGCCGATCAATGCAGTAGAAGGCGGCATTACAAAGTTCTTTGAGGAATATAAAACGAGCGACAGATTACTTGACAAATTTATTATTCCTGGCGTTATGCCGAGCAACGATACGTCAACAAGATCCCTTGAAGAAATGTTTATCAACTATGCGGTCAGCTATGCCGGGCAGGAGAAAAATCTACTCTTAAAGTCGCAGATCAGGGATTTTACAGATAAGCTGCAGGGTATGCTTCAGCTAATAAAGGATATGTGGAACGCAGAAGATCAGAAGATACAGTCTATACACCAATTGGCTGATCATTCATTTACACTTCAGCATCAAATCAAGCTGAACAAAGAAAGACAACAACAGCTTGAAAAAGCAATATCCGACTTAAAGACAAAACAGAAGCACATCAAAACCGAAGCAGCATCAAAAGCTGTTTATCTTTCACAGGCTGATTTTGATAAATCAACCATATGGCTTGCAGAATGCAAACAGAAAAAAGATGATGCCAAAAGTCAGTATGACAGGCTTGAACATAAAGTCAAGGCCCTGAACGCTGCCAAAGAGTACAAGGAGCTGCTTAAACAGCAAAATGATGAGAAGGCATTGACTGCACAGATCAGAGAGCTTGACCAAGGAACGCAGGATTCCCATATACTTTCTTTAAAATATTCACTGTCTTTGCTAACAACAGAGCTGATAAGGCAAACTGAGGGCAAATTAAAGCAGAAGGAAGCAGCTAAAAAAGAACTGTCTGAAGCTTTGGATTCCATAAAGAAAGAGATCTCACGCCTTAATAAGCAGCATAATGACAAGAATGACCGCTTAAATCAAGATATCGGTCAAAAAAAGAGTTTGCTTGATCAGATCAACAAGGCTCTGGCAACACTTGCTTTGCATATGAATATTATGCTTGACGGAAGCTTTTCTAAGAAAGACGCTGAGAGCATTCGTGCGGACTATGATGAGCAGCTCAGGCTTGCTGAGGAGAATATCAAAAAGTGCCTGCTTGAGGAGAGCCGGCTTGAACAGGAACGTGACGCTCAGGATAATCAGATAAGCGAGCTTCACCGAACGCAAGAGGAATGTAAAGCCAATTTAAAGCAGCAGGAAGCAGAATTGAAAGAATATCAGCAAGCATATGATGCAGTTATTAAAGTCTTAGAGCATTTATCAATATCTAAAGACAGATTATTTACTGATGAGCCGTTATCAAGCCTTGAGCAAATACTTGCAAAGCTAAGAGAACAGCTTCGGCAAACGGAACGCTGTGCTGAATTGCTAAGCGAGCAGCTACGATGTATAAATGCAGGTCAGCTTCACCTCTCAAAAACAGCTGTAAGCTTTTTGCAGGAATCAGGTATCGCTTATCAAACAGGCGAGCAGTACCTAAATTTACAAAATGCAAAAATACGAGAAGATATCCTTACCGTCAATCCTCTCGTTGCTTATTCTGTGATCGTTGATTCTGAAAAGGAGAAGGTCAAATTGCTGTCACAATCGCCAGATTCTTGGTTATCGGCTGTTGTTCCAGTATATTCACGCTCTGAACTTGCGGATATGGCTGATGGAGATTGGAGCGAGCCTGAACGGTTTATTTCTGCATATGATAAAGAATATTTTCAGGACGCATTTACTTATAAAGAAAATATACAGAAAAGACTTGGCGAAGCACAAGCAGATACAGTTAATCTACAGCATCAGATATTGGAATGGGAATCAGAACGCAGCATACTATCACAATTTACATACGCCGCAGATCATGAGCAGCAATTACAGGCAAGCATAGAGAAGCTTAAAGAAAAGCTTCATGAGATACAAACTAAGCTTTCGGTTCTTGAGAAGCAAAAGAGCGAGATCAAAGCACGAGCAAAGGAAAATCGTCAAATAAGCGAAAAAAGTCAAATATCAAAATCCCATATTGAAAATAAACGATCCGAATTTGAGCGTATTTGTAAGATCATATCACAATATGAGAGCGTTAGCGAAAAGATCACAGAATTAGAAACTATTTGCAGAGAGATCTCTGAACAAATAGATGGAATGCATCAAAAAAAAGAACAACTGAATACGAGTATACAGGATAATGATATTATTATCCGTGACCTCCAGAATAAGCTGACCGATCATCAAAAACTGTCGCATGAGCTGAAAGACACACCGAAAGCAGAAATACTTACAGAGGATCATTCGGTCATGCTCGAGGAATACCGACTTTATCTGGAGAATAATTCAGCTAATCGCAAAACGCTGCAGAAGCGACTGGAACAGGTGCAAGAAAGCATCGTTCATAAAGAAAATGATATCAAAAGATTCCATATAGAACCAACAGAATACAAAAGCACAGAATATTCTGCCAACGCCTATAATGACACTGAACAACAGCTTGATCTGGCAAAAGAAGCAAGATCACAGGCTTATGAGCAACATTCTCAAGCATCGAACTATCATACCAAAGCGAAAAATGATCTGGAACATGCTAAGAAAAAGCTAGCAGAACTCAATGCAGAGCTTTTGCCACGTTCTGAGGTCGGTTCTGATTTTGAACGCCGTATAAAAGAATGTGAAAATAAATTAGAAGCAGCTGAGCGTGAAAGTGAAGAATGCAAAAAGAAATTAAACGGTTTGAATATAAAATGGATATACATTGATAGATGCAAAAAAGATCACAAGCTTGATTTTACAGAGTATACTCCTAAAATATCAGAGATCCCGCAGGATACTGATAACTTGATTGATACAATAGAGCATTGCATCGATCAGCTGACACAAGCAGAGGACAAAGCAAAGAAATACCATAGCCGTGAACTTGAGCCATTCAGAAATACACATACTTTGTTTATGGGAACACTGGACGGCATTCTATCAGTGATCGACGACGATCATATCAAGGGAGATAAATACTTTACACTTTATGAACGAACAGAAAGCGATATCAAGCGTTATCAGGATCGTATCACTCAGCTTGCCGTTCAGCTTAAAGATGTTGAAGACAGCAGAAAGCAACTTGTAGATCATTGCAAACAGCGTGCCGGACGTTTATATGATAATCTAAAAACACTGTCTGGTAGATCGGTCGTACAGATCGGTAACGTAAAAAAGCATATGATACAGATAGTTTTGCCTGAGATTGATCCAGACAGCGATCAGCCTTATAAAAGGATCGATCATTTCATAGCTGAACAAGTCCAAAAGCATCTGTCTGAAAATACAACAGCAACGAAAACTCATAACGATCATCTTGATATCAGACGCCTCTTGAATTGCTACATTGGCAACGAGAATATTCCTATCAATGTATTTAAGATCGATAAAAATATTCAGAACTGCCGCTATCGTTCATGGCAGGACGCTCTGAAAGCAAACTCTGGCGGAGAACAATTTGTTGTTTTATTTTCCCTGATTGTATCCGTTATGAATTACACAAGAAGCCTTACAAACAATCTAAATTCAACAAGCGGCGTACTGATCCTTGATAATCCATTCGGACCGATCTCTTCGCCTCACCTTCTTGAGCCTATGTTCCGCATAGCAAGGCATTTCCATATACAGCTGATCTGTCTTACGCATCTTGGAACTGCGGCTGTAACGAGCTTCTTTGATATGGTCTATCAGCTTCGTTTCAAGAACCTTCCACTCTCAAATGTCGAAATACTTGAAACAGAGGCAAAGCAACATATGGAACACGCTTTTTATTTATCTGAGCAGCTATCACTTTTCTGATAATTTACGAAGGGACATTGCCAACATTCGGCAATGTCCCTTTTGTCTATCTATTCATAATGCCTTGAGCTTCTCCACAAAACTTGAAACCCGCAGCCGAATTACTCGACCACGGGTTCCAAGCTATAATTTATAAGTGGGATGGGGGCAATTTTATTGGGTAGTCACCCGTCATCTTTAAGGCTTAATCGTCCTGAAGTGCGTCATAACCCTCTTCATTCGTTCTGATCTTTACTACGTTCTCAATGTTGTATACAAAGATCTTTCCGTCTCCGATATGACCTGTATAAAGGGCTGCCTTTGCAGCATCGATAACTGCTCTTGTTGGTACCTTGCAAATAACGACCTCGACCTTTACCTTTGGCAGCAGATTTGTTTCAACAACTGCACCACGGTAATACTCAGGCTGTCCTTTCTGCATTCCGCAGCCAAGAACGTTCGTTACTGTAACACCTGTTACGTCGATGTCCTCCAAAGCTGTGATAAGATCGTTGAGCTTCTGCTGCTTGCAGATGATAGCGACCTTTGTCATTTTAGGTGTGCCGTCAGCAGACGGTGCGTCTGTTGCATAAGATTCTACCTTGATGGCCTTCTCAACAGGAACTACAGGCTCTGTTGACTTGTCTACCTTTACAACGCTCTTTGCGTCGTCCTTTGTATAGCTGAGCATTGCCTGTGACATTGCTGGTGCGAAGTCAGCGTAAGAAGATACAAGACCATGCTCTGTAACGTCAAGACCAAGGATCTCTTCCTGCTCGGAAGCTCTAAGACCGATCGTGTGCTTGATGATCTGGAATACGATAGTCATTGTGATAGCTACCCAAGCGATAACTGATACCATACCGAGAAGCTGGATACCAAGGAGGTGTGCTCCACCGCCTGTGAAGAGTCCCTTTTCACCGCAAGTACCGTCTGAGAAAAGACCCACTGCGATAGTACCCCACATACCGTTGAGCATATGAACTCCGCAAGCACCAACCGGGTCATCTATCTTGAGTACCTGATCTATAAACTCTACACCTACAACTACGAGGATACCTGCAACGATACCGATTATAGCTGCTGATACCGGTGAAACTGTGTCGCATGGAGCTGTGATAGCTACCAGACCTGCAAGTGAAGCGTTAAGTGTCATTGAAACATCAGGCTTCTTATACTTGATCCAAGTAAAAATCATTGTTGTGATAGTTGCAACTGCTGCTGCAAGGTTTGTTGTTACGAAAACTTTACCTGCAAGCGGGATAGCGTCGCCTTCCATTGAAGTTGTTGACGCACCATTGAATCCGAACCAGCAGAACCAAAGGATAAAGCAGCCAAGTGCGCCAAGTGTAAGCGAGTGACCTGGGATAGCCTTTGCCTTGCCGTTCTTGTCATACTTACCGATACGAGGACCAAGGATAGCTGCGCCAACGAATGCTGCAACGCCGCCTGCCATATGAACGCAAGTTGAACCTGCGAAATCATGGAAGCCGAGGTCTGCGAGCCAGCCGCCGCCCCAGATCCAGTGAGCCTCGATAGGATAGACCAGAAGGCTTATAACTGCTGAATAGATACAATAAGAAATGAACTTTGTTCTTTCTGCCATAGCTCCAGAAACGATAGTTGCTGCTGTTGCACAGAAAACTGTCTGGAAGATAAGGAAAGCAAAGAATGGAACTCCGTCTGGAGCAGCTGAGGCATATGTTGAATCTGCGATGCCCTTATAAGCTCCGATGAACTTTCCGTCGCCAAACATTATACCGAAACCAAAGAGCCAGAACAGCGGAGTTCCGATACAAAAGTCCATCAGGTTTTTCATGATTATGTTACCTGCGTTTTTCGCACGGGTGAAGCCCGTTTCAACCATTGCGAAGCCTGCCTGCATAAAGAATACAAGTGCAGCTCCCAACAGTACCCATATAGTATTGACGGCACTGAAGCCTGTGCTTTCAGCCAATACTGTTACAGTGTTTGTCATATCTTTTTCCTCCTAAAATACAAAAAAGTGTATGACGACCAAAGCCATTCGGCTCGGTCTGTCATACACTTCATTGTGCATTCTGTATATTATTGTGGCTGTAGGGGAACAAAGTAGTAGATCTATGGTTAGTTTGTTATAAAGTCCGTGTTATATTGAAAATTTGAATTGTCCCTTACTTAACGTAGAACAGCAGGTCGCTGTATGTTGGATAAGGCCAGTACTCCTTGCCTACCAGTGTTTCGATCTTATCAGCCGGAACTCTGAGAGCGCCCATATCTGCAAAGATAGTATCGTGGAAGAAGTTTGCCATTTCCTGTGTGTCCTCGATAGCGTGTACTTTCTGTACATCAGCTTCCAGTGTGCCAAGTGCCTTGTACATCTCAGTTACGAGAGCTGAAATTTCCTTAACGGTTTCTTCCTCAAATACAGTTTCAGCACCGCAGCTCTTTGCAAGCTCAGCAGTCTTTGCGATATCCTTGATATACTTAGCTGCAGCAGGAAGGATCTCCTTCTTAGCCATGTCGATCATTGTAAGAGCCTCGATATTGAGCGTCTTGCAATACTCGTCGAGGAGGATCTCAACTCTTGACTGAAGCTCAGCTTCTGTATAAACTCCGTACTTAGAGAATACGTCAACATTCTTTTGTGCAAGGAATGTAGGAACAGCTTCAGGAGTTGACTTAAGGTTAAGAAGGCCTCTCTTTTCAGCTTCAACAGGCCACTCGTCTGAATAACCATTGCCGTTGAAGATGATGTTCTGATTTTCCTTGATAGTTCTCTTGATAAGATCGTCAAGAGCGTCCTGGAAGTTGTCAGCCTTTTCAAGCTCGTCAGCAAACTGATCGAGAACATCAGCAACGATAGTGTTAAGAACTGTGTTAGGACCTGCTACTGAAAGCTTTGAACCAGGCATTCTGAACTCAAACTTATTGCCAGTGAATGCAAATGGTGAAGTTCTGTTACGATCTGTTGTATCCTTAGGGAAGTGTGGCAGAACGTCAACACCGATCTCCATCTCAACTCTCTTGTCCTCATACTTAACGCCGTTTACGATAGCATCGAGAACGCCTGTAAGCTCGTCGCCAAGGAAGATAGAAATAATAGCCGGAGGAGCTTCGTTAGCGCCAAGTCTATGGTCGTTACCAGCAGAAGCAACTGAAGCTCTCAGGATATCCTGATAATCATTTACAGCCTTGATAACTGCTGTAAGGAACAGGAGGAACTGAGCGTTCTCAGCAGGTGTTTTACCAGGGTCGAGGAGGTTTACACCTGTGTTTGTTGAGATAGACCAGTTGTTATGCTTACCGGAACCGTTGATGCCAGCGAATGGCTTCTCATGAAGCAGGCACTTGAAACCGTGCTTTCTAGCTGTTCTCTTCATGATCTCCATTGTGAGCTGGTTGTGGTCGGTGGCGATATTTGTTGTGCCATAGATAGGAGCAAGCTCGTGCTGAGCAGGAGCAACCTCGTTATGCTTTGTTTTAGCGTAGATACCAAGCCTCCAGAGCTGCTCGTCAAGATCTTTCATGTAAGCCTGAACTCTTGTCTTGATAGTACCGAAATAGTGATCTTCAAGTTCCTGACCCTTTGGAGCAGGTGCGCCGTAAAGCGATCTGCCAGCAAGGATAAGATCCTCTCTCTTTGCATACATCTCTCTGTCTACAAGGAAGTATTCCTGCTCAGGACCAACGTTTGAGGTAACTCTTGTTGCGTCTGAGCCGAACATCTTCAGAATTCTGAGAGCTGACTTATTAATAGCTTCCATTGAACGGAGAAGCGGAGTTTTCTTATCAAGCGCTTCGCCATTGTATGAACAGAAAGCAGTAGGAATACAAAGTGCTTTTTCCTTAATGAATGCGTATGAAGTTGGGTCCCAGGCTGTATAGCCTCTTGCCTCGAATGTTGCTCTCAATCCGCCTGAAGGGAAAGAAGAAGCGTCAGGTTCGCCCTTAACAAGCTCCTTGCCTGAGAACTCCATGATAACGTGACCGTCCTCAGTTGGTGAGATGAAACTGTCGAGCTTTTCTGCTGTAAGACCTGTCATTGGCTGGAACCAGTGAGTATAATGTGTGCAGCCCTTTTCAACTGCCCAATCCTTCATTGCGTTAGCAACGATGTTTGCAACCTCGATATCAAGTGGATCGCCGTTGTCGATAGTCTTCTTCAAAGCCTTGTATGTAGCCTTTGGAAGTCTTTCTTTCATCACTGATTCATTGAATACGTCTGAGCCGAAATATTCAGGAACGTTTGCCATATTGAATTCCTCCTATTATAAATTATAGTCTAAGAAAAATAAAAAAAGACACTGCGAACCTAAGTGGTTCACAGCGCCTTTGCTGTTTACAGTTATGAGTATATACCTTTTGACCTCATTTGTCAAGGCTTTTTTTAATTTTTATAGACTTTTACAAATCGACGCAAAAATATTTGTTGAAACTTGTGAAATCACATCCCATGTCAATAAAATGCACATATTTTTGTAAAGAAATACATCAAACTGCTAAAATAGTGAAAAAAAGTGGGCGACCCTAGGTCGCCCCTACGATAATATCCTAAATATCTATATAATGATCCTTATCAGGTCTGTCTTTGAACTCTTTTTTCATAAGCTTATTTACCTTTTTGAGCTTTGAGCCTGCGGTAAAACAGCCGAAGATATTCGTCACACCTGAAACGAGCAGAGCGATACCAAGGACTATCATTGCGGTTTCGCCTAAAATAAGAGGGTCAAAGAGGAGAAGTATACCAACGAGAGTGGTAACAGCGGCTGAGATACAGCTTACGTTCCAGCTTTCTACACCTGCACGTCTAAGGTTAAGGGAGTCCTGAATGTTCACGATGCCGCTTATGAGCATATAAAGTCCGCAGACAACGGCAATGACTTTCGGGATAAAATCAGGTCTTATGATAATGAAAATGCCTATGGCGGCGAGGATAATCCCTCTCACAAGGCTTGAAGAATAGCTCTGGTCGTCTTTGCCCATGGCGAAGTATCTTATAAGCTCCACTGCACCGAATGCGGTGAAAAGTCCACCAATAACATAGCCTATGGCGGCGGTGAAGAAATTAGGGTCGATTATGAGCGCAATGCCCAGCACTACGCAGAATATGGACAATATCCAATAGCTTCTGAATACTTTTTTGATATATTCCATTTTTATCTTTCCTTTCATATTTTTATAATGCTGCAAGCTGGCGACTAGACGTGCGACCTCAGGTCGCCCCTACAATTTATTTGTGCAGTACAAGGGTGTTGCATTAATAAATGCACAGCGTGAAATGCCCGTCACGGCGAGTGACCGCACACACAATAAACAAAACAACGTTGAAAAGCGGGCTGTCGAGGGCGCCAGCCCCTACAATAACATTGCAGAAATTACGCCGCGCCATTACAAATATCATTTTGCCGACTTTAGCTTTGCCGCCTTTATTACTTTCATTCGTGAGAACTCCTCTCTGTCCTTTTCTTCAAGAGAGTCAGTAATGAATTTCACTATGTGTTCATTTCTTGGAATGATTATGTTTTGCAGGGCGTTTGCTCTGCGCTGTGTCTTTTTTATGGCTACGGACAGTCTGTAGATACTGTTTTCCACCTCTGCGAGGACTGCTGTGGTCTGTTTTACCTTTTCAAAGGCAAGATAGGCTCTGTCAAGCTGAGAATCGGTCTGAGAAAAGCCGTATGTGACTTTCAGAGGGCGTTCTTTAAGGGTGACCTTTGGCAGCTCAACGCCCATGACGCTTCTTGTGCTTATCTCAACGCCTGTTTCAACAGGGATACAATTTGCATAAGGTGTAACAAGACCCATGGAGATATTTGCAAGCTGGAGTGCGCTGTAGGCTTCCTTGTAGGTGTCCTCAATGCTTCCTCTAAGCTCCCCTGCTTTGTCAACAAGGCTCATAAGCTCTCTTATAAGGATATTTCTTTTTCTGTCCAGAAGCTCATAGCCCAATGCGGCAAGCTTCAGAGCCTTTTTATAAAGTATAAGATTTCCCTTTGTGGCAAAGACCTGCTGTTCAGCCATTGGTCACACCCTCTTTCTATTATATCACTGTATCATTAAAAAATCTAGTATGGTCTGAAGATCAAGTAGGGGCGAACATCGTTTACCCGATTTTTTATCATAATTGTTTTATGCGGCGCAAATATGTCGCATTAACAAAAAGTGTAGCGTAAAATGCCCGTCACGGCGAGTGACCGCCCCTACATAATTATTTGTGTGGCACAGAATTTTAGTTCTCTGCAAAAAGTGCCTTAGCTTTTTCGGCACTGTAATAATGCTCCAGATGTTCTTCGTCAACACGGTCAAGCTCTGATTTCGGCAGGGTGGAGAGCAAGCTCCAGCCCAGGTCGAGAGTTTCGTCTATGGTGCGGTTCACGTCAAAGCCTTGGTCGATAAAATGCTTCTCAAAAAGCGTACCGAATTTCAGATAGGCTTTATCGGTATCGGAAAGCTCCTCCTCACCGATAACGGAGGCAAGGCTTCTTGCGTCCTGCACCTTTGCATAGGCTGCAAAAAGCTGGTTCGACACCATTTGGTGATCTTCCCTTGTATAGCCCTCGCCTATGCCGTCTTTCATAAGTCTTGAAAGGCTCGGCAGGATAGAAACAGCAGGATAAACGCCTGTTTGGTCGAGGTTTCTGTCAAGAACAATCTGCCCCTCGGTTATATAGCCTGTAAGGTCAGGGACAGGGTGGGTGATATCGTCATTCGGCATGGTGAGTATCGGTATCTGCGTAACAGAGCCTTTTGCACCCTTTACAATGCCTGCTCTTTCATAGATAGAGGCAAGGTCGGAATAGAGATATCCCGGATAGCCTTTTCTTCCCGGTATCTCCCCCTTTGATGAGGAGAACTCTCGCAAGGCTTCGGCATAGGAAGTCATATCTGTGAGGATAACGAGAATGTGCATATCATGCTCAAAGGCAAGATATTCGGCACAAGTGAGGGCGCATCTTGGAGTGAGGATACGCTCTATGATAGGGTCATTGGAGAGATTTAAAAACATTGCAACTCTCTGCAAAACGCCTGTTTCCTCGAAACAGCGTTTGAAATAATCTGCAACGTCGTTTTTTACGCCCATTGCTCCGAAAACTATTGCGAAATCCTGCCCGTTTTCGTCGGCGATTTTCGCTTGCCTTACTATCTGCACAGCGAGCTTATTATGGGAAAGTCCCGAACCTGAGAAGATAGGGAGTTTCTGACCTCTTATAAGGGTAGTAAGGGCGTCTATGGAGGATATTCCTGTGTTTATATAGTTTCGAGGATATGTTCTTGAAACAGGGTTAAGGGGCGAGCCGTTTATGTCACGGTACTTTTCGGGGAAGATCTCTCCCAGACCGTCGATAGGCTTGCCTGCTCCGCTGAATATCCTGCCCAGCATTTCGGTAGACAATGCAAGCTCCATAGGCTTGCCCTGAAAGCTTGTGGTGGTATTAACAAGGGAAAGTCCTTTTGTTCCCTCGAAAACCTGCAAAACGGCTCTGTCTTTTTCCACCTCTACAACTCTTGCAAGGCGTCGTGTGCCGTCATCAAGTTTTATTTCTGCCATTTCGTCATAGGAAATGCCGCTTACATGGTCAAGTGCAACGAGCGGGCCGTTTATTTCGCTAAGACCGATATATTTTACGTTCACGCTCCTGCACCTCCTGTCAAAGCCTCCATATCGGCTTTCATATTCTTTTCGTATTCATCAAAAAGCTCTATTTTATCGTTCGGTATATCATACTTGACTTTGATAAGCTTTTCTATCCAGCCGCAGCCTATTATTTTATCAACGTTCACGCCCTGTGAAAGTGCTTTCTTTGCAAGGGCATAGAAATCTGTGATAAGCTTCATCATGCGGTACTGCTTATCAAGGGGGACGTAGGTATCGTCCTTATGATAGGCATTTTGCTGTAAAAAGCCTACTCTTACGGCTCTTGCGGTTTCGATAAGAAGCTTTTGATCGTCAGGGAGGACGTCAGTACCCATGAGCTTAACTATCTCCATAAGAGTATTTTCCTCAACGAGGATATTTGATATCTCCTGTCTGACTTTCATGAAGTTCTCATTGACGTTTTTATTATAATAATCTGCAAGGTCTTCTGCATACTCGGAATAGCTTGTGTTCCAGTTTATTGCAGGATAATGTCTTGCATAGGCGAGAGATTTATCCAGCGCCCAGAAGCAACGTACAAAACGCTTTGTATTCTGTGTGACAGGCTCGGAAAAGTCAGAGCCTTGGGGCGAAACTGCTCCGATTATAGTAACAGAGCCTTCCTTACCGCCCAGAGTTTCAACATAGCCTGCACGCTCATAGAACTCGGAAATTCGTGACGGCAGATAGGCAGGAAAACCTTCCTCGGCAGGCATTTCTTCAAGTCTGCCTGATATCTCACGGAGAGCTTCTGCCCAACGTGAGGTAGAGTCTGCCATAATTGCGATATGATAACCCATATCACGGTAATACTCGGCAAGGGTTATGCCCGTATATATAGAGGCTTCACGGGCGGCAACAGGCATATTTGAGGTATTTGCGATAAGCACTGTTCTGTCGGTGAGCGGTCTTTGTGTTTTCGGGTCGATAAGCTCTGAGAACTCCTCAAGCACCTGCGTCATTTCGTTTCCACGCTCGCCGCAGCCTATATAGACGATTATATCTGCGTCGCACCATTTAGCAAGTTGGTGCTGGGTCATGGTCTTGCCTGTGCCGAAACCACCTGGGATAGCGGCTGTTCCGCCCTTTGCAACAGGCAGGATAGTATCAACGATACGCTGACCTGTTACCAACGGCTTTGTAATAGGCAGGCGGTTTTTGCATGGTCTTGATGTTCTGATAGGCCATTTCTGGCAGAGGGTAAGCTCCTCTACTGCTCCGTTAGGGGCTTTTATTTTTGCCACAACGTCGTTTATTGTATAGTCGCCGTTTTCGGCAGTCCATATGATCTCTCCGCCTTTTGACAGAGGAGAAAGCATACACTTATGTGTGATAAGTGGTGTTTCGGGGCAGGTGCAATAAATATCCCCTGCGGAAAGCTTATCCCCTGTTGTCACTGTCATTGTAACGGGATACTTTTTCTCTGTATCAAGCGAGCTTACGTCTGCACCGTCAGCGATAAAAGCGCCTGAGACTTCTTCAAGCTTTTTAAGAGGTCTTTCTATGCCGTCGAAGATGTTATTTATTATACCGGGGCCGAGGGTTGCGGACATTGGTGCGCCTGTTGAGGTAACAGGCTCGCCGGGCATAAGCCCTGTTGTGCCCTCATAGACCTGAATGGTGGTAAAATCGGACTGCACTCTTATGACCTCGCCGATAAGACGCTTTTTGCCCACATAGACCATTTCCTGCATGGCAAAGCTTTTCGTATCTGCAACCTTTACTACAGGTCCGTTTACCGAATATATTTTATCCATAAAAAACTCCTTATTACCCAAGCACAAGCTCGGCTTTTTCAGTAAAGGCTGAACGCTGCCCCTCAAATGCTGAATCAAAGGTATAATCAAGTGCTATACCCATATCCTCATAGACCATGAGCATACCGCCAAGCTCTATGGAATCTCGGCTTTTTACTTCAAAGTCTGCAAGGTCAGAGGCGTATTTCATATCCTCAGGTGAGAGGTAGATAACGCCCTTATGCTCGGGATAGGTCTGTTGGCATTTTTCGGCTTTTTCTTTTAGCCAAGACTTATAATCTCTGCTTGCTTTGAAAGTCGCAAGCCTACTTTTTACGTTGTCAAAAACGCTGTCTATAAGCTTTTCTCTATGGCAAAGCACGTTTCTTTTAGCTTCAAGCTGTTTTGAAGATATTTCCCTTATGGCTCTTGCCTCCTCGGTCTTATCTGTGGCGGCTTTTTTTGAGTCTGCGAGGCTTTGTGCTTCTATTTTCGCCTGAGCAAGCTCGTTTTCACGCTGTTTATCAGCGGATTCGGTTATGAGCTTTGCCTGCTTTTCAGCGTCCTCAAAGACAGCCTGCTTGAAGCGTTCAAGTTTTATCGTCTGATTTTCCATTACTAAACTCCTATCAAAATCACAGCTTTATTCCCACTGCTTCTGCGAGATAGTGGGAAATGGTATCAGATATCTTTGATGTGGCATGGCGGTCTGGTATTTCAACTATGAGGGGCGTTTCTCTTGTGAGCTTATAGTCATAGACCTTTTCTCTGCACTGCTTGACTGCAAGCTCTGTCATAAGCACAACGCCCACGTCCTTCATTTCCATAGCCTTATCAAGTGCGTTTGACACCTCCTCGGAGGTATGCACCACAACGCCCTCGATACCTGAAAGTCTCATGCCCATTTGGGTATCTATATTATCGCTGATAAGATAAAATCTCATGTTAAATGCCCAATGCAGTGCCTACGTTTGAGATTATAAGGATAGCGATAAGAAGTCCATAGAGGGCGATACCTTCGCCAAGAACAACGAAGATAAGAGCCTTTACAAAGTTCTTAGGGTCTTCTGAGGTTGCACCGATAGCGGCCGGAGCGCCTGCGGCAACGGCTATGCCTGAACCTACGCAGGAAAGTCCAACGGCAAGGGCTGCTGCAAGGTAGCCAAGGCCTGCGCCTGTTGAAAGGGCGGCTTTAACGCCCTCCTCGCTTGCGGCTGAAACAAAATTACCTACAGGGACGATAAGAGCGCAGAGCATTATGCCTGCAAATGTACAGAGGTTGCCGATAAAAGCACCCTTTGGCGATCTTCCGTTCTTTATTTTCTTTGCGGTGAAAATGAATGGTACGCAAAGAAGTGCGACTGCTATAAGTGGAAGCAGGAAATAGATAAGCATAGTTGATTCCTCCAAAAAATTATTTTTACTTTAGATTTTACGAATTACATTGTACGGGTATGGATAATGGTCGGGGTAAAATGCCCGTCACGGCGAGTGACTGAACGATGTTCGTCCCTACACAAATGAGATTTTACTCTGTTTGTGCAGTAAATTTTACACCAACAGGCTCGAATGGTTTTCCGCCGCCCTCATAGAAGCGGGAGAATATCTCATAAAACTCAAGTCTGATTATCTGAATGGCAACTATCATGCCCTCCATTACCATTACAAACAGGTTGCCAAGCACAAGCACGAATGGCTGTGCGGCGGCGGAACACATTTCCATAAGGGTCATTACCACAAGCATCATGCCTGCGTGGGAGAGGACAAATCCGCCCACACGGAGAAATGACATAGTATTTGAAACATAGCTGAGCAGGAACTCAAACATCTCAAAGAAATTTTCAACTATAAAGTTGCCAACGGTCATTTTTTCCTCGTCCTCGGACAAGCGCCACTGTTTATACTTCACGGCGATAGAGAAAGGTGTTCGGCAGAATATGCACACCAATGGTATTACGATAAGGAAAATGACGAACGGAGCGGACATGACTTTTACATCGAACATGAGCGTTCCAACAAGTCCTGCCGCAACGGAGCTGTAGAACACAAGTCCTGCAATGCCGTTACAGCCGAAAATGGCTTTTTCGTAATCCTTATTTTTAAAGCCGATATAGATATTGAGTATCATTGAGATAACGATAAGTGCCACACCTATGGCAACGGCAGTTATGAGGATAAAGTTCGTTTGCTTGAAAACCTTTAGGGGCAGGAAGTCAAGTCCTATATTCTCAAACACGGGGTCTAAAAGCTCTTCATAACCGAAGAACGAGCCATAGAGAGTACCGAATATCATACTTGATATGCCAAGGCGTGTGACAAGACCGCTTATTTTAGCACCCAGCTTTTTCTTTAAGGCAAGTCCGCCAAGGACGATAAGAAGTCCTTGTCCCAAGTCACCGAACATTATGCCGAAAAGCAGAGTATAGGTTATTGCCACGAAGGCTGTCGGGTTATAGCCTTTATATTCAGGCAGACCATACATTTCCACAAGCATTGTGAAAGGTCGGGTCAAAAAGTTGTTTTTAAGCACTGTAGGCGGCTCACATGAGGCGTCTGCGTCAGGTGGAAGATAGACCACTGACACTGAACGCATATCCTCGAAAAGCTTACCAAAGCGGTCTTTTTCCTTTTCGGGGATAAAGCCTTTAAGATAAAACTTATCGTTTAGTGCGGCGGCATTTCGCCGCAGGTCAAAGGTATCGTGGATAAACCTTAGTTTTGAAAAAGCCTTTTGCAGTTCAGGCTCTGCTTTTGCGGCAAGCTCGTTTATCTGCTCGTTTATCTTTGCGTTCTCAACTGTATCTGCGTCTATAGTTTGTTTTAGCTTTTCCAAGGCTTCGTCTGCGTCGCCTGATACATAGGACGGTATCCGTATCCTTTCAAAATACATTGAGTGGAAGATATCATCAACACGCTGTTTATCACGTTCAGGGACGAAATACATTCCCCAGCAGAAGCTTTTTCCCGTTTCAAAAGGGACAAAGAAGAAATTCTCGTTATAATAGTCAAGCTTCGGCAGGTTATCCACAGGCAGCTTTCCGATACGAACGGAAACATACTTCATTGAGAAAAGCTGCTGAAAGTCGCTGTGCATACCTTTCAGGTGGTCTATTTGTCTGACCGCCCCTCCAAGCTCTGAGATACGCTGAGTAAGCTCCAGCCGCTTTGTATTAAGCTCGCTGAAAGGGGTATTATACTTTTCAAACAGGGAGTTAAAATCCTGCGGAGCTGACAGGTCACAGTCAGTAAAATCAGTTTCCTTTAGAGTTATACCAAGCTGTGCGGAAAGCTGGGCAAGCTCTTTCAGAGGTCGGTCATACTCGTTTTTCTCGCTGAGTGGCTTCATTGCGCTGTCAGGAGAATTGCCCGCAGGCTCGATATGAAAACAGCCGCTTTCACAGCACCTTTTCAAGGTCGCATCAAGCTCGTCCATAAGACCTGCTATATTCACAAGGGACATTTTTTCTATAGCCAATCACATTATCTCCTTTCCTGAGAATTTACCGCTCAGGCGGTGATGATAAGATCCTTTTCAACTGCCGAAGGGTCGGCATTATATCTTATCGCTTCGATTATATGCACGATGTTCAAGGCTTCCGTACTGCACAGTTTCATAAAGGCATAGAGTGAAACAGGTGCGGCGGTGCTTTGGGCTAGGATATGAGAAAGATAGGCAAACTGTGAACTTCGGACTATACTTTCGATATATTCAGAGGTCTGTTTGCAACCCTTTGAATACTTTGATCTTTTCACCCATTCGAGCATATCTTCAGGGCTTTCAAGCTCATAATACTTATCAAGTCTTTTAACTGAGCCTGTGCCTGTTTTTATTCTTATCTGCCGTTTTTTTATCTCCTCGGAGGAGTAGCCAAAAAAGGCTTTCATACGGTAGGCGTTTATTATATTAAGGCAATCTATCTCTCGGCTTATCATTTCTGAGAGCTGTTTGCTTTGCATTTCGGAAAAATCATGCTTTGCGGTATTTAAAAGCTCGGTATAATAGGCTGTTCTCAGCCTTAGCTCACACTCGGTATAATCCGCTGAGCCGTCCTCCAAAGGCGGTATTTTCACCAGTATCTTATAATACGGTGTATTTCTTAGTATTTTAAGAAGCTGTTCATAGTTCTCGGCTCGGCTCATTTCAAGAAGGCTCACCTTTGAATGTTTTATGACATAGCCGGGAAGGTCGTTAAGGTAAGAATTATCAAGCCCTGAATTTATATTGTTTATCATGGACAGAATACATTCTATCTCCTTGCTTTTTATAAGGAAGTCATAAAAAGGCAGTTTATCAAGCTCCTGAAATCTGCACAGGCGCATATAGGTATTGAAATTCTCTCTTTGAAGAAGCGCCTCCACAAAACCTCTATGGACGGTATTAGGGTCAACGTCACGGAAGGCGTCTTTATATCTGGCTGAATGTGCAAGATAGTCTGCGGCTTCGGGGACTGTTCTTCGCATGAGCATTTCATGATAGTTCTCTTTAGTAAACATTCTGCCGTGGATATATTTTATTTTCGCCACTGTTCCGTTGGCAGACCAACTGTCAAGCATATTTTTTCAGCCCCTTTCACGGAGAATTTTTGCTCTACTTCGGAGAGATGATATTATCAAATATCTCATTCTCCCACTGAGTATGTTTTTCTTCAAATATCTTATCGAGAACCGTTGTTTTCTCGTTCTGTGCGGAAGTTATCTTTTCGCTTTCGGTATTTATACGCTCTGTGACCTCTTTGGCTTTCTGCGTTTTATAGGCTTCGGCTTCTTTCAGGGCGTTTTCTTTCAGCTCCTGCGCTTCTTTCACTGTGCGCTCCAGCAGTTCGCCGCTTTCCATATCTGCTTTTTCAAGCTTGCCTGCAGCGGCTTTATCTGTTTGCAGTATTTCTGCTATCATATCCATATTATTCTCCCCTTTCAGGCAGGATAGTTTCATAACATTAATTGTACACCTTTTTGTCTTAAATAGCAAGTTTGAAGGGGTACAAAGCCGTACTATTTATATACTTTGCACTATCTATATGACTTTTCTTTGGACAAATTGCTCTATGTGTAATGATTTTAGTCAGAATACACATTTTATTTTACCCTGAATTTGAAAAATTAGTTGAATATCTGCGGTCAGGTCACTTGACAAAAGGGGACAAAAGTGGTAAACTTGTATTTATCACGCACACATCTGTACTTTGGAGGTGGACTAAAATTGGAGAACGGGCAAAACAAACTTGTTATCGTAAGCTCTGAGGTGCTTCCTGACATTGTGCTAAAGGTGCTTGCCGCAAAGCGCATGAGGGCAAGGGGCGAAGTTTCCACTTCATCGGAAGCCTGCCGCAAGGTGGGGATATCGAGGAGCGCATACTACAAATACAAGGACTCCGTATTCAATTATGAAGAACAGCTCACAAACAACATCGTTTCGGTATACTGCATACTGAGAGATGAAAAGGGAGTGCTTTCCTCCATTATATCACGGCTTTACGAGCTGAACACGAATATTCTGACCATAAACCAGAATATCCCTATCGACTCGGTGGCGACGGTGACATTCTCGGTAAGATTTGAGCATGACGCACTTAGCACCAACGTGCTTACGGAGGAGCTTTCTAAAGTTCACGGCGTTGTGGAAGTCAAGATAATATCGGGAGAATAAGGGTAAAATAAGATTTTAACAATATATAATTTATTAGGAATGAGGATTTTTTATGTGTAAAGTAGCAGTTATCGGTTATGGCGTTGTAGGCTCTGGTACGGTAGAGCTTTTTATGAAAAACCGTGAATCTATCTCAAAAAAGGTCGGCAAGGAATGTGACATCAAGTACATTCTTGATCTGAGGGATTTCCCTGATTCTCCATTTGCAGACAAAATGATAAAGGACTTCAACATCATTCTCAATGATGCCGAGGTAGAAGTAGTAGCCGAAGTAGTAGGCGGAACGACTTTCGCTTATGACTACACAAAGAAGCTTCTTGAACACGGCAAGAGCGTTGTAACATCAAACAAGGCGCTAGTTGCGGAAAAGGGTGCAGAGCTTCTTAAAATAGCAAGGGAACACAACTGCAACTATCTGTTCGAGGCAAGCGTTGGCGGTGGTATACCTATCATCAGACCGCTTAACAAGTGTCTGGCAGGAAACGAGATACTTCAGATATCAGGTATTCTCAACGGCACAACAAACTTCATTCTTACAAAGATGATAAAAGAGCAGATGTCATTTGACGATGCGCTGAAAATGGCTCAGAAGCTTGGTTACGCTGAGGCTGACCCTACGGCTGACGTTGAGGGCGAGGACGCTTGCAGAAAGATCTGTATACTTGGCTCACTAGCATACGGCAAGCACATTTATCCTGAAATGGTACACTGCTCAGGCATAACAAAGATCACACTTGATGATGTTGAATATGCTGCAAACGCAGGATATGTTATAAAGCTTATAGGTTCTGTAAAGAAGCTTGACGACGGCAGAGTGAGTGCTATCGTTTGTCCTAGACTTGTGCCAAAGTCAAATCTTCTTGCGTCTGTTGACGATGTATACAATGCTATCAGCGTAACAGGCGACGGTGTTGGCGACGTTATGTTCTACGGACAGGGTGCAGGCAAGCTTCCTACAGCTTCAGCGGTAGTAGGCGACATTATCGATTGTCTGAAGCATCATCACAGAGTGCTTGCTCTTACATGGGAAGATTGTGATGACAAGGGATTTGTTGCGCCATACAAGGACATGGACGTTTCAATGTATGTTCGCATAAAGGCTGAAAATGCTGAGGCTCTCAAGTCTTCTATTTCTGAGATGTTCGGAAAGCTCATGTATATAGAGCGTTCGGGCAGGACAGAAAACGAGCTTGCGTTTATCACGCCGAACATGAAAGAGGCTGACATTGACGCTAACCTGACTATCCTTTCACACTCCGCTGAGATCGCAAGCAAGATAAGGATATACTGATAAAAAGCAGGCGGACACTGTTTGACATTACACAAAAGCAATATGGGGCGGACTTGATGTCCGCCTTTTTTATAAAGGAGTTTTCACCATGATAAAAATACAGATACCTGCCACGTCGGCTAACCTTGGCGCCGGTTTTGACGCACTTGGTCTTGCGCTCACTTACTACAACTACATTGAAATGGAGGAGTGCGACAAGATAGACATTACAGCGGCAGACGGACTTGACATTCCTACGGACGAGAGAAACCTTATTTACATTTCTGCAAAAGACCTTTTTGCGGTATGCGGAAAAAAGCTGGAGGGACTTAAACTTATACAGACAAGCAATATTCCTATGGCGAGGGGACTTGGTTCTTCCTCTGCCTGCATAATCGCAGGACTTGTGGGAGCAAACAAAATGCTTGGAGATCCCCTCACAAAGGACGATCTTGTTGACCTTGCGGCTCAGATAGAGGGTCACCCTGACAACACTGCGCCTGCACTTCTTGGCGGAATTGTGACGGCGGTATTTGACGGAAGAAAGGTACACTGGGTAAAGCAGGAGGTTTTCACAAAGCTGAAATTCGTGGCGATAATACCTGATTTTGAGCTGAAAACTGAGGAAGCGAGGGCTTGTCTGCCTAAGGAAGTTTCACACAAGGACGCAGTTTACAACCTTTCCCGTGCAGCGCTTTTCTCGGCTTCGCTTCTTACGGGCAAGTTTGAAAATCTGAAAACGGCAGTTGATGACAGGCTTCACCAGCCTTACAGAATGGCGCTTATACCCCACTGCAAGGACGTTTTTGACATTGCGTACACTCATGGTGCATATGCGGCATACATAAGCGGTGCAGGTCCAACTATCATGGCTATTGTAGATGAGAGCAATCAATATTTCGCAGGCAAGATGAAATTTTCTCTTGACAATGCAGGGCTTAAAGGCTGGCAGGTAAAGGAATTTCACATTGACAACGAGGGTACGAAGCTTATATGAACAGGTGCAAATGGTGCGACCTGAAAAATCCAAAGTATGTGGAATATCATGACAAGGAATGGGGCGTTCTCAGGACTGATGACAGCTATTTGTTTGAGATGCTTGTGCTGGAGTCTTTTCAGGCTGGGCTTTCGTGGGAGTGCATACTGAACAAGCGTGAGAATTTCCGCAGGGCTTATGATGAATTTGACCTTGATAAGGTCTGTGGATATGACGAAGAGAAGATCGCAGAGCTTTGCTCTGACAGTTCTATTGTGCGAAATAAGCTGAAAATCAGGGCGAGTATTTCTAATGCAAGAATATTTCGGGATATTGTGAAGGAGCAGGGTAGCTTTTATGAGTATCTTTGCAAGTTTACGGAGGGAGAGATATTGTACGAGTGCGATAAAACTACCAACGAGTGGTCCGATAGGATCTCTGCAAACTTGAAAAAGCGTGGAATGAAGTTCGTGGGAAGCGTGATAATATATTCGTTTTTGCAGGCGGTGGGAGTGATATATTCCCATGATAGGGAATGTGGACTTTATAGAGAAAAATAAAGTAAAGATATAAGCAAAGCGGTGTCGGAGTGGAAACTCTGCACCGCTTTTTCGTATTCTCATAAATAATGTAAAAAACCGCCCTGCACAATGTACAGAGCGGCTGTGTGTTTCAATTTTTTATCCCAAAGGACAAATATTTTTGCGGTTTTCGGCTATCCTTTCGTCTATACCATCTACCTGCGGCTTAACAAGGCTCGATGTTCCTGCAACAAACATTCTTGCACCTGCTTCGTAAAGCTTGCGGCAGTTCTCGTTTGACATATTGCCGTCAGTTTCTATGATGATGTCCTCGTGGCCGTTTTCGTCAAGCCACTTTCTAAGACGTCTTGCCTTATCCACCGTGTTAGGCACGAGCTTCTGTCCTGCAAAGCCAGGGTTTACCGTCATGACAAGCACACCGTCTATGAAGTCTACGGCTTCCTCTACCACGCAGATAGGTGTGCCGGGATTGATAGCCAAGATAGGCTTTGCACCGATAGAACGGAGATATTGCAGGCACTTTGCGATATGCTTTGTGCTTTCATAATGCACTGCCGCATAATCGCCCTCTCTGATATCAAACCACTGGAGCCTTTCCTCAGGCTTTTCTATCATGAAATGAAAATCAAATGGGATATCCGTTAGATCACGGAGCTGTTTTACATAATCAGGATAAAGTGTGAAATTCGGCACAAATGAGCCGTCCATTACGTCTATATGGAGATATTCGATATTGTTGCGCTTAAAAGCGTCAAGATATTCCTTTATCTGTCCCAGATGGACGCACATCATTGAGACTGATATCATACCATTGTCCATACTGATCCTCCTGTTTCTATTCATCTTTTTTATCTTCTGCTGTTATCTTCAGGCTCAATGCCCATGATAAGCTGGTCTATTACTCTGTCGGTGGACTTTCCGTCTGTATATTTGAAGTTCTTCTTTATGAAGCCCTCCATTTTTTCAAACTCATAATCCTTATCTCTGAGAGCGGTCATAAGCTCATCAAAATCGTGGACGATCTTACCAGGAACAAGCTCCTCATACGGCTCATAGAAATCTCTTGTTGCTTCATAATACTTTTGGTCGAAAGCAAAGAAAAGCATTGGCTTTTTAAGCAGTGACATCTCATATATGATAGAGCTGTAGTCTGTGATAAGCACGTCAACTATAAATAGAATATCATTTACCTCTCTGTAGTCGGAGGCGTCAAGTATTCTGTGAGCATACTCGTCAGGTATTTCGATACGCCTTTTTACAAATGGGTGGAGCTTTACGATAAGAACGGAATCCGTTTCATCAAGAAATTTGCCCCATGCTGTAAGGTCAAGCTTATCAAATGGGAAATGAGCATTATTTGCGTTATTTCCTCTGAAGGTCGGCGCATACATATAAACTGTTTTTGCAGTTTTGCACTCAGGGAAAACTTCCAGCATCTGCTCTCTTGTTTTAGCTTTATATTCGTCATCAAAGAAGATATCCGTTCTTGGGATACCCACCGGATAGAACTTCTTTTCGTCGATAGCGAAGCCCTCTGCATGGTGAAGCGCAGAATGATAGGAGCTTACAGGAACGTGGGTATAGCACTTATGCACCCTTGTATTGAACGGAGGTGCGCCCGGCTTGCCCAATCTTTCAAAGCCCAATGACTTGAACGCTCCGCAGGCGTGCCATACCTGAAGCACCTTGACGTTCTTAGGATAATCCACAAGGTAGATGTCAGGGTAATAATCATCTATAAGAATGATATCGGAGGTTGCAAGATAGTAGACGAACCTTATCATGGCAGGTATCGACCTATTGACAGTGATACTTGCTTTGAAGTCAAATCTGAACTTATACTTGCTGTCAAGTCCTCTTTCTATCATGCGGTCATAGATGACCTTTTCGTTTCCGCCTATCTCGGCTCTCGAACCGCTGGCAAATAGGATAATATCCCCGTTTTTCTTAGCAAAATGCTTAAAGAACGAGAACGCCTTTTTAAAGCACCATATCTTTAAGCCGTAAACATCTCTTATGATAAGCTTCTTACGGTTTTGAAGCTTTTTCGCAATACGCTTTGGCAAGGTCTGGGAAGGCTTAGGCTCTTTATAGGTGACGGCAAGCTTATATTCGAGTGTATCCATATCGCTTGCAGACTCGGCATAGAAAAGGTTTTCTGCGCCTCGTCTGAGCTTGAAGTTCATAGGGTTCGCCTTTGTATCGTCCTCTATAGTTTCCACTTTATCGGATATGATACAAGGATACTCGTTCGTAAGCACCTGTTTTGACAGACATCTGCCATCGTTATCATAGGTGAGCTTGAGAAGCGTACTGCCACTGAGGACATAATCCACTGTATCTGTTGATATCTGCGGTTTATTCATGCCCTTATACTTTGTGAATATTTTAAGGGCATAGTCGCCTGTGGCGATAGGAGCTTCGTTATTGGCGGACATTATATTCACTGTCAGATGAAAATGAGTTCCGCTTACTTCAAAATGCTGGGCAGGGAACATACAAGTTCTATCATGTGTGACAAATCTTGCTGACAAGTTTTCAAGCTCGTCTTTTTCAAAGCCCACAAGCTCGCCCTCGATATGAAGGATAACTCTCTTGAACTCTACTCTTGTAAGCTCTGCGAATTTTTTGTTTCTCTCTTTTAATCTCTCAATAGTCTTTCTTCTGTTCCCGTATATCTCTTCAAATTCGGGAGTCATATTTTCCATTTAAAACCATTCCTTACTTTCCGCCGCTTTTAAAGCTTCCCTTTCAACTTTCATTTCAGGTCTTGAAAAGCGACTACAAAATTTTTACTCAAATTTACAAACGGCAGACTGTTTAATCGTCAAATGTGAACATTACCTTTAAGGTGAACTCGCCTGTGTTTCTGATAGCGGAGAATGCCTTTTCGTTCTCCTCTATTGTGAATGTATGTGTGATAAGATCGGCAAAGTTTACGTCGCTATGCTCGAAAACTTCAAGGGCTTTCTTCCAATCGTTCACTCTGCTGTTATAGCTGGAATTCCATGAGCCTTTGACTGTTATCTGCTTTCTCAGTATTGACCAATAGATATTCTTAGGCAGGATAAGGTCTGTTGACGGGTTGCCAACCAGAACGATACTGCCAAGAGCGCCTGTTGACTCGATAGCGGAAGCGATAGCTTCGTTTGAGCCGACAGCTTCAAATGTTACGTCTGCTCCGTCGATACCTATTATCTTCTTCACCTGTGCAGGGAGATCGTCAACGCTTGTATCAACAACGTCAAAGCCCAGCTTCTTTGCATACTCGAGCTTATTCTTTGAACGGCCTGCGATAACCACCTTACCGGTCTTTGTTCTCTCTTTTGCAAAGAGAGCTATCATAAAGCCTATTGTACCTGTGCCTATGATAACAACGTTCTGACCCTCTTTGATGTCACCGATATTTACAGCGTGCATTGAAACAGCGGCAGGCTCGCAGAGCGCTGCTGTTTTATAATCAAGGGTATCATCGAACGGAACTAAGTTCCATACCGGAACAACGAGATACTCAGCCCATGCGCCGTCCTGTCTTGAACCGAAATAGCTATAGCCTGAGCATTGTGCATATTCCTCCATTTTGCAGGCTTTACAATGCTTGCAAGGGAGCATAGGGAACACGCAGGAACGTTTGCCGAGAAGGCTTTCGTCAACGTCATCGCCAACTGCAACTATCTGACCTGAAAACTCATGACCAGGTATGGTCGGGAAGTGGTAAGTTCCTGTTACAAAGCATCTTGGCATATCGCTTGAACAAATTCCGCACGCCTTTATTTTCAGCAATACGGTGCCTTTTTCAAGCTTTGGCACGTCTACCTCAGTTACTCTCAGGTCGCCCACGCCATAAAGTACAAGTGCTTTCATCTTTTCGGGTATGTTTATTAAGCTTTTCATAAAAAAGTCCTTTCTATTTACCGCCAAGCAGCGTTCTGACAATAAGCAGGTCGCTGTCTGTTGTTATCTTGAAATTAATAGCGTCGCCCTCTATAAGGTGGATAGGCTGGTTATTCATTGTGCATATCTGCGAAGTGCCTGTGATGACTTTTTTCTGCTCCTCAGTGAGGTTATCCTGCATTTGGATAAAGTGGGCAAGGCGGAAGCTGTCGGGAGCTTGTCCGCTGTAAAGCTCGCTTCTGACAGGGATATCTTCAACATACTCTCCTCCCTTTGAATGGAGAATAGTATCTGCACATGGAAGTCCACAGACGCAAGCACCGTATTCTGCGGCACAATCTATGGAATCGTTGAGTATCTTCTCTGTAACAAAAGGTCTTACGGCATCGTGGATAACGATAACATCGTCATCATGAAGTCCGTTATCTTTTGTGATAGCGGTGGTGACATTATTTATAGTATCCATTCTTTCCTTGCCACCGAGAATTATCCTTACCTTTTCGCTTTCAGGGATATTCTTTTTCACCTGCTCGTTCATATAGTCCTCATAGTCCTTATGGACGGCGATATAGATATAATCAAATCTCTTTACCTTGAGCATATTTTCAAGGGTATAGATTATGATCGGCTTACCTCCGATCTCGATAAACTGCTTTGGTATTTTTGAGCTTTTAACTCTTGTACCTGATCCCCCTGCGAGCATTGCACCGTAAATCATAAACAAACTCCTTACTGATATTTATATTATAATAATGTATCTGACAAATAGATCATTGTGATACGCCGATAAAGTATCGGCAGTCAACGGGCGAACGCTGTTCACCCTTGCATTAGTATTCGCTGTTTTGTGACACAATATAATCGGCTATCCTTTCGGTAGAACGGCCATCGCAAGCGCCCATAAATCTTTCTCTGAAATCAGAAATGACAGTAGGGTCGGCTTTTCCCTGCTTTATGGCGTTTATAAGCTCCTCATTGGTCTTAACTATTGGTCCCGGGAGGAAGCTATAGTCATAGGGATAATAAAAGCCTCTATAGTCATAAAACTGGTCAAGGTCAAAAGCGTAGAATATCATAGGTCTTTCAAAGAGCGAATATTCAAAAATAAGCGAAGAATAATCGGTTATGCACATATCGGCAGTAAAAAGAAGATCCTCGATAGGCATATGTTCTGTTATGTCAAAGGCGAAGTCCTGACAATCCTCGGGGATATCCCACTCCTTTTTAACAAAGCCGTGTCTTTTTACAAGAAGCACCCACTCGCTGCCGAAATTCTCTTTAAGGGCTTTTATATCCAACTTTTCGGGGATATAAGCCTTATCAGCGTCCCCACGATAGGTCGGGGCATAGAGCAGGACTTTTTTATACTGTGCGTTCGGGCAATTTTTATAGAGATTTTCAAAGGCTTTCACACGATTTTCCTCTTTAAAGAAAAAGTCGGTACGAGATACGCCTATTGCCTGCACGCTATTATTATCAAGGTCAAAGCCGAAAGCTTCCTTAAAAGCCCATATGCACTCTTTACTGCTGACGGTACAAAGTGTATAGCTTGTATGGGCAGGGAACTTTCTCAATTCTTCCAGCGACTCGCCGAAAGAGAGGTCGGTGATACTTTCTCCCCACTTTTTGAAAGCTCCGCAGGAATGCCATGTTTGAATGACCTTTGTGCCTTTTCTGAACTTAAAAGCGCCGAACAGATTACAGGTATCGTTAAGCAAAACGCAACCCACGTTTCCCATTAGCCAAGTAAGCTTCAGATATCTCAGCAGATAACCCATTCCGCCCTTATTATTATGGACGTAATAGACCTGCGGATCAAGTCCTCTGGTCTTTATCTCCTCATAGATATAGCGGAAGCTATCCGTCAGCGTACCGCTTCTTATCTCGGCAAAGATGACCTTGTTTTTTCTCAAAGGTCTAAGGCTTGACACTTTATAGCAAAGGGGATATACTCCTTTGAACATTATGATCTTGGCAGTGTTTCTGACCGCCTGTTTTAAACCGCTCATTTCTCACCCTACATTATATCATATTATGCGCCGTTTGTCTACACTTTAACAAATAACATGACACTTTTGCGGCACATCTCACAAAAAAGCTTATTTTCTTAGCTTTATTATGCTCATTTTAACGTATGCACAACGCTAAAAAAGTTCTCTTGTGTAGTATTATAGTGCAGAACGGGAGAAGTGTCAAGGGGGTATTTGTAATTTTGTAAAATTATTTGAATAATGTGAAGATGGGACTATTTCTGCTTTATTAACTAACAAAGTATTTTTTATTATGTGAGGAAACAGCTATTGACCCGCTTTGAACAATATGCTATAATGTAGTAAAGTCATCATAAATAGGAAGTGGTCTTATGTATGAAGTTCGTTGGCCTGATAAAGAAAGGTGGATATTCATATTTTGTGATTATCCTGGTGAGCCTGACGAGTTTGTTGCGCTTTTAAAAGCATACCGAGACATGGTTCACGGCAAGATCAGGGCGATATCCGACTCAATGCAATACAAAGTAGACAATGATGAGCTTGGGCTGATTTTCCAATGGGACGATTGTTTTGGTATCACTGTAATTGTTCCCAAGTCAACGGATCTTGGCAAGGCTTACAATACTCTTAAAGGTTTGTGCGAGAGTATTTAGGCGTTAAATTGCATAAAGCTGTATGCTATACTATTGACACATAAAAAAAGCTATCCGATTCGCAAATCGAATCAGATAGCTCTTATCTTTTCAGGCAATATCTATATTATTCCCACTCCTCAAATCGGCCTCCAGACTAAACAGTTTTGTTTAGGAGATTTGAGCTGTGGTATCTCAATTATACATTTTATTCTGTACTATACTGCCCACTGATGCCAAGTTATCATTTTATTAGCGCCATGATAACCAAAACCAGTGACTTATAGGAGAATATGTGCCCGGTGGCTTGCTTCTTATTTTGTATTATAGCGCAGATTGGGGAGGTTGTCAAGAAAAAAATGATTTTTCAAAAATATTATTTTGGGTATCAGTTGTCTTGATTGTTATTTTGTAGTAGCTCTAATTGCTGCTGTCTTTTTTCATATTCTTTTTCTAATTCCTGCATTTTGGATAATGTGTTATCGTATTGTGTTTTTATATTGGCAGGCAATTCTAGTCCTTGATTTTGATACTTTCTTTCAATATCTTCGATTATTTTTCTGCGTCGTTCAATACGCTTACTAATTTTATCAAGTGTCTCAACTGTTCGAGCGATTTTTTCAGAAGAAGACAACGCTTTTCTTGTTTTGAAACGCCTGTCAGTGTCATCTAAGCTAAATACTTCCTCAACGGCACTCTTTTCTATCGGTGTATCATATATTCGATTATACTCGGAAATGAAGCTATTCATGGAGTACATATGAAAAAATTGTTTTGTTTCTTCTAAAAACTCTCTTCTTAATTCTATTCTTGGTCCAATTGTTTTTCCTTTGACAATGTTCCACCAATCTTCTTTTTGATCGTGAGTAACAAATACAATTCCAACATTATTTTCCTTTGCAAATTTAATAATCTGTTTCCAGATTATTAAATCGCCATATGCATTATTGTCGTCTGTTTCATTATTTTTCTTCTTATCATCTTTATAGCCAGGTGGAATAGATTTTTCAAACCTTTCTTTTCCTTCTTTTTTGATTTGGCTTAATTCTTCATCGTCAACTTTATCTCCGATTCTTCCATCGAAGATTGATAAGATTCTATTAAGAATCTCATCATCGCTTGCATTTTCAACTAATAGATTGCGTTCTTTATTGCTATCAAGCCATTTGTACAAATAGCGTTTTAGGTCATTAATTTCCTCATCTTTAGGAGTAAGCCTCAAAGTTTCTGTTGCCTTACTTGTAAATGCATCAATTTCCTTACTGAATTGGTCGTACCTATGAACAGTTTCATAAATAACCTCACAGCGTTTTCTCATAAATTCAAAAGCGACCTGATATGGTATCCATATTCTATCTTTAAAGCTTTCAAATGCAGCAAGCAAAGAAGTTCTTGTTTTGGCTGAATAACGATATAGATTAAGTAAAACATTAGTATCAAAAACAAAAACGCATTTCTCCCATAGTTCTTGCTTTTCATCGTTTGTTGGTTCTAAAAACTCTTTTATTGCATTCTTCATGGTACAGTATCCTTTTTAATAAACTGCAAGAATTTCTAACGCTAAATAATCCTCTTCAACATTTATGTTTTCAAATGGATCTTTTTTATTTGATGGAAGCGTTTTCCTCAACGCTCTATTAAGACCGAGGAAGTCCTTATAAATATCGTATACAAGTAGTGGAGTATCTTTATAGAATTTTCTCGCTTCAAGTTTTGCAAGTATAGTAAATTCAGTTCCTTCGTAGTCCTCCAAATCGTTGTAGTCTATCATTAAGTTTTCAAGTGTTGCTTTACAAATTCCCATCCAATAATCGCATTCGCTGGTTAACTCACAGAAAACAGGTATTTTCATTTTTGAAGAATTTAATACCATTTTTATTATATCCTTCTCTTCATCTGTTTTGGTATTAAGCGCATTAAGAAGTTGATCCTTGTATTCTTCGATTAAATGAATCATATCAAATTGTTCTGGTATATATACCTCACCTTTTACTTTTACAATTGATGAGATTTTGACATCTTTGATAGTAACTTCTGGATCGGTATCAACAAAGTCATAATAGTCTTCACGCCCTTTAAGTAATTCTTCAAACTTAGAGCAAGCTAAAAGAAAATCAGTTCTATCATTATCGCCAACTGTTAAATTTGTAAGAATATCTTTACTCTTGCCTTGCATTAACATAGCGTATTGTTCAATTTTAGCTCTATTGAAATATATTAAGTTTCCGAACATAATATTGCCTCCGCTCTTAGCGCTCAAACAACCACATACTGATTATGTTTGTTAGAAATATCGTCATAAGTGAAGCTCAATACCGATATTTATAACAAAGCATTAAGGGAAAAGGAACCCCTTAAAACAATATGTTTATCAAGTGTATCTATATTATACCACAATAAGCACATTATTTCAAGGGGATTATCATATATATTCTATTATTCCTGCCCTGACTTCTTCAAATTACAATCCCTGCACAGCATCTGCAAGTTCTCCGGAACGGTCTTGCCGCCTGCGTGCCAGGGCTTGATATGATCGCCGTGCATCTGAGCAAACTCATAGTGCTTGTTGCATATCGGACAGATACCTTTCTGACGTTCGTATGCTTCACGCTTCTGTGTATCAGAGAATGGTCTGATGCTGAGATTACGTTCATCACCGTTGAGGATGTAGGTATATATTCCTTTTTTATTGCTTACATCATCGTCAGCCATAAGCCTTGTTATAGCAGCTTCGAGAGCATCGGGATCAAGTTCTGCATCTTTGTATGTGTTATAGAGCAGTCCCCACTCTATGCCTTTCATTTCTTTGCGATATACGGGGAATATCGTTTCAACCCATTCAATCACACGCTTGAAATATATCCATATCTGGTTGGCGTTATCATCGTGCTGATGAAGCGCCATATATTCTTCTATCGTATCCAAGCCGTCACGGGCAGCGATCCACCTGATAGCGGTTTCGAGGTATTCCTGTCTGATAGGAGAACCCGACACATAGTTCTTCGCCATATTGTAGGCGGCACAGGTAGGCTTTGAAAAATGCAGTTTCGCATCTGAAATCCAAGTGCCTGTATAGGCGGTATTGCGAAGCTCCTGAGCTGTCAGCGGTTTACCTGCTATATTTATGACCTTGAACCACTCATGTACCTCCGAGGGAGTACCATCGCATACATAAATATCAAGGACATAATCATCTATCTGCTTTTGCAGGTCTTTCTCCAAGTTGAAGTAGTATTTCTCATCTACCGCAAATGTTCTCTCACTTTCGGCAGCGTAACGACAGATAGAGATCGTTCTCTGCTGTCCGTCCATCAACTCGTAACGCCCGTCATCTATTTTTGCCCAGTACATAGTGTTCAGAGGAAAGCCTTTCTTGACGGTGCGAATAACTTCATCACGCTCTTTCGGAGCATAAACATATTCACGCTGATACGGTGGTCTGACATCAAGCAGTCCGCCATAGGCAACAATTCCTTCAATACCGTCTGTTCCACGTTCTTCATAGCCTCGACACAGTTCTGCAACTGAAATCTGAATACGATCAATTTTCATTATTCATCACCATTCTTTCTTTTTCTGATAGCTATTCTCTTGTATTTGGCTTTTCCATTTATAACTGGTTTTGCAAGATCGAGGTCGTTCGTTACGCTGCCGCCATCAAACTTGCCAAGTATCTCAAATTGTTCTTCACAGTGCGATGCAAGATAGGTTATGGGGACACCCATGATCTTATCAGTGTCGCAGGGAATCTCAGCAACAGTTTCAACATGAATCGCATCATAAGTATCGTATGTCGGATACGCTTCAGGAGTATAGTGTTTGTATAGATCAAGCGGTTGGTGACGAATATCTATATCCATATTCGTAAACCAGCAGATATTACCAAGTCTGCGCCATTTCTGACCGTCCTCGTCCTGCTTGTAATCAGTATTCTTGGCTTCGTAGTAATCAGGCACTTTGAACCAGAAATGCCCTGCATTATATCCGAGCCACATCTTATTCTCTCTGAAATAATGAAATATCTCCTTAAACGTTATATGATTCATATTACCGAGGACAAGAAATTGCTTTCCGCTCTCAGCGAGTAAAGGGATATACTCTTTCATCAGAGAAAAAGGTGGATTCGTTACCACGATATCACATTCATTCAGCAGAGCTATACACTCTCTGGAACGGAAATCACCGTCCTCATTCAGAAGCGTAAGGGCGTTCTTATTGTTTCGCAGCAGATATTCCACATCACTCAGATCAACTGTTGCATCGCCGTTTGCATCGGTGACCTCTGTTATCTCTATCTTGTATGGCTTCTTTCCCTCGCCTGCGGGATAAGTGATCTCCTCATCAGCAAACAAATATAGCTGAGTATATGTGATAGGAGAAGTTGCATAACAAGTGGTTATCAGCTTTTTTAGTCCGAGAGCATTGAAGTTCAAAGCAAAATACTTAAAGAAATTGCTCTCGTAGGGATCATCACAGTTACAGAGTACCGTCTTTCCTTTGAAATATTTCCTATAATGACGCAGTTCTTCTTCTATTGTGGATAGCTGCGTGTAAAATTCATCGGTCTTTCCTGCCTTCGACATATGTAGATTACTGTTACCTGCCATATTACGCCTCCGAAAACTTGCATCTACTGAAACTTTTTGCCCTTAAACTTTCGTATATAGAATATATTATAGCACAATCTATCGAAATTGACAAGTATATTTGGGTATAATATTCCAAAAGAGAAACTTGGAGGTGAGGCAAGTGTATGATCTTGGAGCTTTGATAAGATCATTACGCAAGGAACGGAAAATAACGCAGAAGAAGCTCGGAGAAATGCTCGATGTTACAGAGGGCACTATCAGCAAATATGAAGCTAATACAATGACACCGCCATTTGAGACACTTCGCTCTATCGCCAGTATCTTCAACGTTTCAATGGACACCCTATGCGGTATGAAGCATCAGGGGACACTCTCTACTCACGGGCTAACCGAAGCACAGACCGAGACTGTCAAAGCCCTGGTCGATGCCTATCGTATCAAAAACGCTCAGACGGGCAGGCAGCTCACGCAGGAGCAGTTTGCTGTGCTGGGGAAGATCACAGCAGAGCTGACAAAATAAAGCCGAAGGACTCACGCAGAATCCTTCGGCTTGTGTTGTTTATGGGGAGATCACGGCATCACACATACACCATAGCTGCATACACCGGATCTCTGGCAATCAGGCGATCCATGTTCTCCAGTCCTCTTGCTTTTGCAAGATCACCGACCGCCACAGCTCTGAGATACTCTGTATCATTTTCAAGCATCATTCCGACCTGGCGTTCAATGGCTTCCGCTACGAAACGGTCAAGGTCGGTCAGGTAGCTGAGAATCGTACCGTCGCTGACGAGCTTTTTCAGCCTTGCAGGACGGTACTCCGCCGAGTAGTGCAAATGATACTTGATGTGATCGGAGTTGAACGCTGTTACGCTCGGCTCGGCATCGGGTGTGTTGTGGGTGACGGTCAGGGCATCGGTGTCGAGCTAATCGAGCAGCCCTTCGTTCAGCGACTTGGAAGCGACTGAAAAGAAAAGATTGGGTGTTGTCTCCGTTCCGAACATTCGGTACATTCGTTCCTGCAATCGTCTGTAATCATCTTCCAGTGCAAGGTAGAGAACCGTACCCTTTTTCACAGGATAGTCCCAAAGCGGAGTACCTGTGCTGACATGATAGGCAAGCTGTGCCATAAAGAAGCTTTTGCCGATCTTAGGTGAACCGACAACAGATAAGTACCTTGATAGAGCAAGCCCTCAATAACAGGCGGTTTCTTGCTGTAAATATCCTGATACAGTTCCTGCATCGTGACTGTTTTCATGTATGACGGATCAATTTTCTTGAAAAATTCGTCAAAGGGGTTGAAAATTACATCACGATTTGATATACTATTAGTAGTTTGTTTTATGGATGACTGCTCCGTATCTACGCCAATAGATACGTTCGGAGCGGTCATTTCTTTTTCTTCTGACATCAGGATTCTCCTTTCATTCCATTTAATGTGGTGTTGATGAGTCGTATCGTTTCAAGAAGTTCATCACTTACAGAACTATTTTCTATTCTCTGCAATTCTGAAAGCACTTCCGCAAGCTGATTTTTCAGAGCTTTGTATACTCTCGGATTGCCCTGCACTACCACATCACGGCAGAGAAGCCTTTTTACAATGTAGTCCTGTTTGGTCAGTCCTGAAAGTGCCACTGCTGAATTTATCAGCTTTTCTTCTTCGGGAGATACCCGAAATCCGATGGTTCTGGAACGAAATCTGCCTTTGCTGTCAAGGTTTTTCGCTGACATTTGCATTATCTCCTTTCTCCGACTTAACTCTAAATCGTTAAGTCTTGATTTTATTGTACTAAGCATATACCGTTATGTCGAGTATAAAATCACTAAACATTTTTATTTCTACTATCTTGGCAAACACTAAGCATATATGTTATAATTGATTTGTGAAATATGGCGGCGCAGATCGTCAGCCGGTTGAAAATGGAGGGCAACAACATGGCAATAGGTGAGAGAATCAGGTTTATCAGAAACCTCAGAGGTATGACACAGAAGTTCTTAGGCTTGCAGGTCGGCTTCTCGGAACGGACAGCCGATATTCATATGGCGCAGTATGAATCCGGTTCGAGAACACCCAAGGCTGACCTTGTAGAGCAGCTTGCTGATGCACTTGACGTATCGGCCGAAGCTCTGAACGTCCCGAACATCGACAGCTACACAGGTCTTAGGCACACGCTGTTTGCGTTAGAGGATTTATACGGCTTCAAGATCGACCGTCTGGACGGTGAGATCTGTATCCGCATAAACAGGCAGAACGGCTCAACTTTTGCTAAAATGACAGGTCTGCTCGAACCCTGGGAGAAAATGGCTCAGAAGTACCGCAATGGGGAGATCAGCCGTGAGGAGTATGATCAGTGGAGATACAGGTATCCGAGATCAGAAGCAGAGCGAAACGAAAAATGCTTGAAAGAATATAGAGGAGAGTAAATATATGTATACAGTTTCCGAACGTGATATGTTAATGTCAATTATTGCTGTTCTTGAAGATGATAATAAAACCGATTTATCAGCTATTTTACAAGTTTCAAAGTTTGTATACGAACCTCAATATGAATTCTCAGGCATAATATCATACCAGCATAACCTATATGCAAGTTTACGTGTACCAATAAAATGTAGGAAAATAGTTCAAGATAATCTTTCTACGCTGTCGAATATAGCCTGTGATTTGTATATTGATGATGAAGATTATTACTTTAGAGGAATAAACAATGTTGGAATCCTTCCAATACAAACTGAGGATATAGAATATGAAAACAAACGCTTCGTTATGGAGAAAGACAGTATCTTCTCCAATTTCATCAAATTTGTTATCAATAATCAAGAATTAAACGATCTACAGAAGAAGTACTTATTTGAAGCTTGCGAATGCGGAGAAAACAATAATTTGCTTTCAGCTACAGTAATGTTGGGTGCTTCTGCTGAAATGTTACTATTAGATTTATGTGATGCATACAAGAATTACCTGGATAAGCAAGACGATGCAACAAAAGCAGATGCGTTTGAAAAAAGAGTTGTAAAAGCAAGATGCGCTCATGATAGATTAACAGAATTTCTAAAACGTGCCAATGCAGATAAAGAACACTTTATGAATCTTGGATTTGAAGATATTAATATGAATTTTAATTTCTTTGACATCATCAGACAAACAAGAAATAATAGTGGACACCCAACAGGTAATAACATAACAGTCGAGCAGTTTAAAATGATACTAACAAGTTATCAGCACTTTCTTCCCATAGTACTGAAAGCTATAAAAGAATTGAACAAATAACAAAAAGAGCTATCCGATTCAAATACGAATCAGATAGCTCTAATCTTTTCAGACAATATTTATATCACCGTTGCCAATAATCGAGAAATGTTGCCAAATCGTTGCCATTCAGCAACAGCAAACGGGAAAACCCACGTATTTACGCCATTCCAAAAAAGGTGTTTTTTATTCCCACTCCACCGTTCCCGGTGGCTTTGAGGTTATATCGTAAACTACTCTGTTTACATGGTCTACTTCGTTTGTTATCCTGTTGGATATTCTTGCAAGAACATCGTATGGTATCTTTGCCCAATCGGCTGTCATGAAGTCGTCTGTTGTTACGGCTCTGATAGCTATAAGGTGGTCATAGGTTCTGTGGTCGCCCATTACGCCTACTGTCTGGACGTTCGGGAGAACTGCAAAGAACTGGCTCAGGCTGCTTTCAATTCCGCTTTTCTTGATCTCGTCACGGAAAACGGCGTCTGCTTCCTGCAACACCTTTATCTTATCCTCTGTTATCTCGCCGATTATTCTTACGCCAAGTCCTGGACCTGGGAATGGCTGACGCCATACAAGCTCCTTTGGTATTCCGAGCTTTTCGCCGACTTTTCTTACCTCATCTTTGAAGAGGTCGCCAAGCGGCTCTATAACGCCGTCAAAGTTGATGTCCTCAGGCATTTTAACCTGATTGTGGTGAGTTTTTATTGTGGCAGCGTCGCCCTTTCCGCTTTCGATTCGGTCAGGGTAGATAGTACCCTGTGCGAAAAATCCGCCGTCTGCTTCTTCTCTGATCTTATCCCAGAATACCTTATAGAACTCTGTTCCGATAGTCTTTCTCTTTTCCTCTGGATCTGTTATGCCCTTGAGCTTTTCAAGGAACTGCTTCTGGCAGTTTACTCTTACAAATCTCATATCGAAAAGTCTTGTGAAAGTTTCCTCAACAAAGTCGCCCTCATCTTTTCTCATAAGGCCCTGATCTACGAACACGCAGGTGAGCTGTTTGCCCACTGCACGGCTGATAAGTCCTGCGGCAACTGATGAGTCAACTCCGCCTGAAAGTCCCAAAACTACTTTCTTATCGCCTATCTGCTCTTTAAGCTTTGCAACTGTGGTCTCGATAAAGTTATCCATTACCCAATCACCTTTACAGCCGCAGACCTCGTAAAGGAAGTTTTTCAAAATGACGTTACCATACTCACTGTGAGTTACCTCAGGGTGGAACTGAACGGCATATATCTTCTTCTCTGCATTCTCCATTGACGCACATGGGCAATCATCTGAATGGGAAGTGATAACAAAGCCCTCAGGTGCTTCGCTGACATAGTCGGTATGGCTCATCCATACGATATTCTTATCAGGAACGTCCTTGAAAAGCTTGCTCTCTGCAGAGGCTGTTATCTCTATCTTGCCATACTCGCTCTTTTTACAGCTTTCTACCTTTCCACCGCTCATCCATGAAATAAGCTGACAGCCGTAGCAGATGCCGAGAACTGGTATGCCAAGGTCAAGTATAGCCTTGTCATAATGCGGGGAAGTCATATCATAAACGGAGTTTGGTCCGCCTGTGAAGATTATGCCCTTATAGCCTGCTGCTTTTATTTCTTCGATCGGAGTTTCAAAGCTTTTTATCTCTGCATAAACGTGGTGATCTCTCACACGTCTTGCGATAAGCTGATTGTACTGTCCGCCAAAGTCAAGCACCAGTATCTTCTCATGTGACATATATTTACCTCTTTTCCTTATGTTTTTTGAAATACATAAATATTATAACACGTTGCCGTCCCTTTTTCAAGAGCAATTTACACACTCTTTGAAGCATGGGGTAAATTAATTGTGAACACCTGACATCATGCAGGAAAATATTCGTTGATTTTAGCTGTTGTAATTTGCTAATAGCTATGCTATAATGAATAGGTATTGTAAAATGCGTGTAAATCAACAGAAAAGAGTATATTGTAATGAAAGAACAACAAAACATTCAAACACAGCAGGCAAAGGATAAAAAAGGCTTACTGAAAAAAATAGGAGCATGGTTTGCGTCGCCTGACGGAATGCAAACATTACGATTTATAAGTGCCGTAGTGGCAGTTATAGCGATAGGAGTCATTTGTGCTTTGTTGGGCATATACATGGACAAGGACAACTTCCTGCCGAAAGAACGAAATTATGCGCTTATAGGGGCTTGCGCCGTTGAGCTGGCACTGATATTTATTATTGCGAAATTTTTCTCAATTCAAAAGAAGCTGAAAAAGAGCGAAACAAAAGGCTGCATCGACCCTTTCACGGCGGCTTTTATGCTTGGACTAAATTCTTATTTTCTTCCGGACTTTGTAATGGGGTCATATTTTCCAAAGAGCAATGTGCTTTACATTCTCCTTGGAATATTGCTCTGCTGGCTTTTATATCTTATAGGTGCGGTGATATTCCCGAAGCCACACGTCTGGTTTTGCGGAGTGAACGTCATATTTGCCATATATGCTTTGGCACAGTATTATGTCACCGAGTTCAGGGGAAATCCTGTTCAGTTTGCCGACCTTGCCAACATAAAGTCAGTCAGTGAGATAAACGGAATGTACTCACTGTTTTTAGATGGCAACGTGATGTTTGTGCTTTGTGATCTTATTCTTATTATCGCTGTAACGGTGACGACAAAAGTAAGGAAGATAAAAATACGCAGCAGGATAATATCGGGTGTGGCTGTTATCGCAGGGTGTTTCGTATTCGTATACGGCGGCAGGTTTGCCTATGACCTTGGTATAAAGAACAGATACATCAGGCTGAACTTTTCAGGTGCAGAAAATGCAGACACATACAGGTGCGTAGGCTATGACCTTATGTTCTGCTTTGACGGAATGTTTGACCGTGTGACGAAGCCTGATGGCTACTCCACTCAAAAGGCTGAGGATATCATAACTCAGTATGAGGTACAAAAGGCTGACAAAAAGCCTGCTATCATTGCTATCATGAACGAATCCTTTGCAGACTTTGAGCATATCGCTCAGTTCAAGACTAACAAAGACTATCTGCCCAACTATCACAAATTGCAGGAGGAAAGCATAAGCGGATATGTTTCCGTTTCGGCATATGGCGGTTATTCCTGCAACTCTGAGTATGAATTTCTCACTGGCAACACTCTTGGCTTTTTGCCATCGGGAAGTGCGGTATTCACCCAATATCTCAATGACAAACAAAACGGTCTTGTAAGCTGGCTAAACGAGCTTGGCTACACAACGCAGGCTATCTCGCCTTGCTCTGAGGGACTATGGGATATAGGCAACGCTTATGAACAGCTTCAATTCAAAGACAGGATATACAATTGTCAGGACAGAATGAGCGATATCCAATATTTCAACGGAAATATCACAGATGAAACCATTTTCAGATATATTGAAGAGCAATATGAAAGCCACGCAGGTACTCCTTATTTTGTATGGACAGCGACCATGCAGAACCATGCGCCGTACGATCATCCGGAGGGTGTTATTCATGAGATAACCTTTGAGGACTACAACGACCCTGCGGCACAGGAATATCTAAATCTTATCTATCAGTCTGACAAAGCTTTGGGAGAGCTTATAAACTATTTTCGACACAAACAGGAAGAGGTCATAATCGTAATGTTCGGTGACCATTATCCGCATATCATAGACTTCACGGAATATCTCTATGGCAAGGACGTGGCTTTACTTTCAACGGAGGATTACTCAAGACTTCGACAGACTCCTTTCCTTATTTGGAGCAACAAGGGCGTTGAAGCGGAGAGGATAGACGATATAAGCCTTAACTATCTTTCAAACGAGGTCATGGAAGCGGCTGGACTCCCAAAGTCGAAATATCAGCAGGAGCTTGACAAGATACGCTGTGACATTCCGATAATAAGCTCTTACGGCTACAAGACGGCTGACGGAGAATGGTATTCTATAAACGATGTGGCTGACAAATACAAGGACACGCTGAACGAATATGAAACTGTGCAGTATTACAGAATGTTTGATGAAAAGCGTGACAATAGTATAAATTAGGCTGTTAAAAAACACAAACAACAAAAAAGTGGGACATCGCATTTCTGCAATGCAGAAATTGTGCCGATCCCCTGCAAAACAATAAACGGACGAAGCTTTTTTTACTTCGTCCGTTTCGTTTTATAATGCGTGTCAAAATGCGGGCGAACACTGTTCGCCGCTACAAATAACTACATAATTATGCGCTTATTTTTTTATCCTGTGACCTTTTTCTCGAACATGAACATTCCCATGACATCGTTCATTATGCTGTCAGAAGCGACCTTCTTGCTGTTCTTTGTCATTTGCCTTACGACAGTCTGACCGTCATTCTTGCCGAATATCATAACATAATCGTCGCCACTTTCGGAAGTTCCCTCATAGGACACCTGATTTTTAAAGATGTTATATTTCCACTTGCCGTCTTTGAAATATGCGTCAACGGCTTCACCGTAATTTTCGCTTGCCAATTTCATTTCGGTATCGAAATCGTAGGTGGAATGTCTTACGCTGAATATTCTCACAAAGGCGATCACAAAATATATCACCAATATTACCACTGTGATCTTAAGCAAGGTCTTTAGTATCTTTTTGCCCTTACCATAATTCTCTTTGCCGCTGCTTGAATGTTCAGTTGGGGTGCGCCTATAGTCTGCCGCACTCATTTCTCTGTTTCGCTCTGTCTCTCTTACACGCTTTACCCTGCGAGCTTCCTGCTCTCGGCGCATTCTTTCCTCTGCTTCGGCTCTTTTCGGGTGTTCGTAAACACGCTTCGGTATGCCCTGTATCCTTGAACGGTCTATAAACTCCTGCTCGCCACGTCTTTGGGTCGATGAGGCGATAGGTACCATTTTTCCGCAGTTGGTGCATATCTTAGCTCCGTCCTCCAGCTTAGAACCGCAGAATGTACAATGTCTGCCCATTATTACCAATCCTTTACACACTTAGAACTGTTTTGTTTGTCGAAGTTTTTTCTATATCTATGTCGGACTATCCGCCCGTTTTCTTTAATGACACGGGCGAACGCTGTTCGCCCCTACAGATCTTCTTTATCTATATTTACAGATATCTTACAACGCCAACGACTTTTCCTAATATTTTTACCTCGTCAACAATGATAGGATCCATGGTGTCATTTTCAGGCTGTAGTCTGTAATGGCCGTCCTCTTTATAGAAAGTCTTTATGGTAGCTGACTCGTTGTCAACAAGCGCGCAGACTATATCGCCGTTTTCTGCATATGGGGTCTGCTCTATAACTACCATATCTCCGTCAAGGATAGCGGCGTTTATCATGGACTCTCCCCTTACCTTTAGGGCAAAAAGCGGATTGCTGTAATGCCTTGCAGGCTGGAAGCTTATATAGTCTGTTATCTCCTCAATGGCAGTGATAGGGATGCCTGCGGTGACAGTTCCCACAAGGGGTATCTTCATGCCGTTGCCGCCTGTGAGCCTTATGGCTCTGTTCTGGTTATTCCCCTTTTCAAGAAGACCTTTTGCGGTGAGATTATTTATATATCTATGGGCTGTTGAGGTAGACTTAAAGCCAAACTCCGCACAAATCTCCCTAACTGTCGGCGGATATCCCTCTTCTATGCGATCCTTTATGAACTCGAATACCATTTTCTCGTTCTCGGTTACTTTTCTCATAGCTCCGTCCTTTCTGTTATATCAATAAATCTTTATCTTCTAAGCCTAAAGCTCTTTTGCAAGCCTTTTTGCAAGCTTATAGACATCTCCGCAGCCAAGAGTTATAACAAGGTCGCCCTCCTTGCAGTTTTTCTTTATATAGTCGATACACTGTGAGAAGTTATATTCCTTCTGCTGTGCAGTCTGCTTGTCAACAAGCTCGTGGTCGGTCTTGAACCAAACTGCATTTGGTATCTTCTCTGCAAGCTGTTCAGCATAAACACCGTCGGTATTTTTCTCACGGCTTCCCATGATATCCGTGATAACGGCAATATCTGCAATAGAAAGCGCTTTCACAAAATCGTTCATGAGTATCTTTGTTCTTGAATAGGTGAAAGGCTGGAAAACTGCCCACACTCTGTTGAAATCAAGACCCTTTGCGGCTTTCAGTGTACACTCGATCTCCTTTGGGTGGTGAGCGTAATCGTCAACGATAGTAACGCCCTTGACCTCGGCTATCTTCTCAAAACGTCTTATTGCGCCAAAGAAAGTATCAAGTCCCTTTTCGATACCCTCCCATGAAACGCCTGAATATCTTGCGGCGGCGATAGCTGCAAGGGCGTTCATGACGTTATGGTCGCCAGGAACATGGATAGTAAGCTCTCTGACAAACTCGCCCTTATAATAAAGTTCAAAGCGTGTCTGCAAGCCTTTTTTGGACTTTATAACGGCAGAATAATCGTTTTTCTTATCCCAGCCGAAGGATATCATTTCCTTGTCGACACCCTCAACGGCTTTCAGAGTATTTGCGTCGTCGCCATTATAGATAACGGCTTTTGAAGCCATGGTTGCGAACTTATGGAAAGACTTTATGATATTTTCAATATTCTTGAAATACTCAAGGTGGTCTGCGTCAACGTTAAGGATAATTGAAACGTCAGGGAAAAGTCTGAGAAAATGATCCTCGAACTCACAGGATTCACAGACCATAGTCTGTGATGAGCCTGCCTTGCCTGAGCCGCCTATGCTTGGGAGCTTTCCGCCTATAACGCAGGAAAGGTCAGTACCCTCCTGAACGAATATCTGTGTGAGCATGGAAGAAGTTGTGGTCTTTCCGTGAGTGCCTGAAACGCAAAGAGCGTTCGTATACCAGCTTGTGACAAGTCCAAGTATCTCGGCTCTTTCACAGCATATGGCACCGCTTGCTTTTGCGGCGATAAGCTCAGGGTTATCTGCCATTATTGCGGCGGTATAGATTATAAGGTCTGCACCCTTGATATTCTCGGCTTTCTGACCGAGGAAAACTTCGATGCCAAGCTTTCTTACGGCTTCAAGAGTTTCGGTTTCGTTATTGTCTGAGCCTGTGATGAAATATCCCTTTGAATGGAATATCTGCACCAGAGGGTACATACCAGAGCCGCCTATACCGATAAAATGAACGTGCTTTATATTTTTCAAGATCTCATTTGTTATCATCTTTGTAATACTCCTTAGAATAATAGATAATTCAGAATGTATGTTTATTTTATTATATAACATTTCTAAAAAAAAATAAACCCCTTTTTGATTATTTTTCAAAAAAAGAGGCAAAAATATTACTACAGGCATTACATCACAAGAAAGGACGCATGAAAATGACTATAACAGAGGTAAAATTCAGAAGATTTATAAACGAGGGCAAGCTCAGAGCCGTTGTGAGCCTGACCTTTGACGGCAGTTTTGCGGTACATGATATCAAGATAGTGCAAGGGGAGGAGCGACTTTTTGTGGCTATGCCCAGCCGCCGTGATGACAACGGAGTTTTCCGTGATATCGTTCACCCCATCGACAGCGAGCTTCGCAATGAGATAGAGGGAGAGATACTTTCTGCTTACCGCATGGAGCTTGACAGGCAGGCGGCAGAACAGCAGGATTTAAGCTGACTATAGCAGGATAATAAGTGCAATAATGACGCACAGAAACGATAAGTTTGCGTAAAAAACGGGCGAACAGTGTTCGCCCCTACAGATGCTTTTAAAGCCTGTGTAGGGGGAGTGCTGTTCGCCCTATTATTTCTATCTTTTAGCTTTTAGCCCCAAATTTTATCGCCCATGTTTGAGAGATAAGCTGTAAGCTCCTCCGCCATTTCATACTGCTCAGGAAGTCTTGGGTGACCAGGTGTCGCCTTGCCTGTTCTTGTGAACATGAAATGTGTTATCTTCTCGTCATTAAGCTCGTTTGCTATCTCGTCAACGGCTTTATCCCACTCCTCACCGTGGCAGAGAACTGTCAGCAGAAGCACAAATGTTGCGTTTGGATACTTGCTTCTAAGGTCAAGGATAATGCTCTTGTAGGCATTTTTCCACTTTGCTCTGTAGTCAGGGTCGGCGATATCGAAATCCTCGTGACCCTCGTTATGAGGGTCGTTCTGACCCACTGCAAAAAGCACAACGTCAGGGGTATAATTCTCAAAATCCCAAGGCGTTACGCCCTTTGCGCCCTCTGGGAAATAGCAAAGCTTATTGTATACAGACTCCATGCCGATATAATTCGGGGCATGATAATAGCCGGTGTTGTCGAAAATTGCGATACCGCCCTGTGCGATATTATGGATCTGTGCGCCAAGGTTTCTTGCTGTTATCATTGCATAGCTATGCCATGCGTTATCGTATACTCCCTGATGATCCTCAGGGTCACAGCTTGCAACAAAGTCAACTGCCTCGCACACTGCGCCTGCAGAAACAGAGTCGCCATAGCATTCTATTTTTCTTGCAGGGAGAGGAGGATTTTCAAGAACTTCTCCGTCGCTGTCTATCTCAAAGCCAACGAACTCAAAGTAATGGGAAGCGTCCTGCCTTTTAAAAAGGGTGACGGTATGAGTGCCTTTTTCAAGGTCACAAGCGATATCAAGGGTGATATCCTCGTCATTTTTATCGAAAGTCACCTTGCCCTCTTTGCCGTCGATAACAAAGCCAAGCTCCTGAATGTTGAAATACTTATGGTTTTTTATCACGGCGGATACGCTTGTGCCTGTGAAAGTCATTTTTACATTTGAGCCTGCGTAATAAAACTCAGGGCGTGTTTTGTCGGAAAAGTCTATTCTGCCCATATAAGTAAGAAAGCTGTTATCTGCTGTTATAAGCTTTTTATTCTCTGCCATTTTTTCATATCCTTTCGATACTATGTTTTTTTGCATATGTTTATTTTAGCTTTTCAAGGCGTTTTTGTCAAGGATATAAAACGTTTTCAGAGAAATATTTTTACACGGAGCGAATATACATAGATAAGAAAAATATCAGGGGGTGCTTTTATGAATGATACTCAGGGCAGGCACAATGCCATTCTTGAAAACAGACAGCGTTTACAGCTTTCGGGCGTGACGGACGTTGACAGCTTTGACGAGGATGAGATAAGGCTTTTCACACAGCTTGGAGAGCTGACGATAAAAGGCAAAGACCTGCACATAAACGAAATAAGCGTTGAGTCGGGAGATGTTTCCGTGGAGGGAGATATCTGGGCTTTGGTTTATGGAGAAAAGGACAGAAAGAAAAAGCTCTCGGCAATAGGAAAGATATTCAGATAGTATCTGTAGGGGCGACCTTTGGTCGCCCGCTGGCTGACCGCTGCTTGTGGTCGACATATCCGCATTTTGGGGAAAAGCTATTCACCGAAAAATCCTGCGAACAGACGGGCGAACTCAGTTCGCCCCTACAGTGGAGAACTGCGTATTCAGGCGGTTTTTAAGCAAAAGTGTATACCATGTAATTGCACAGTGCAAAATGGTGAAGAAAGGGGAAGATAAATGGAAGAAATGCAACTGGGGCTGGAGCTTGAAAGGGAGCTTTTTTTGCTGGCGGTGGTGCTGGGCTGCGGGCTGGGGCTTTTATATGATATTTTCAGGGTATTCAGGGCGGCTTTGCCACATGGGAAGATACTCACCTTTTTTGAGGATATCATTTACACATTTCTTTACGGCTTTGCACTTTTTACATTTTGCACTGGGCTGACAGGGGCTATAAGAGGTTTTGTTTTAGTCGGTATGCTAACAGGCTCTGTGATAGAACATCTTACTGTAGGAAACGCTGTTGTATCCGTGATGAGGAGCCTTTTTTCGATCATCAGAAAACTATTTGCTAAAACGTTTTCGCCTGTGGTTAAATTTATTACCAAAAGAGCAGACGGTTTCAGGGACTGTTTTGTGAAAAAGTGCAAAATTTCCTCTCTGCGAAAAAAAACTTCTAAAAGCACTTGAAAACTCTCTTTTGATTAGTGTATAATAGAAAAGAGTATAGGTAACGCCTCATGACAGTTATTGGGGTATTGCTTATGGAAAGGTCGGTTTTGTAATCAAAAAAGGAGTACGCAATGCTAGGTTTTAAAAATAAAACGTCCGAAACGGCTGACGCTGAAAAGGACGCTGCTAAAAAAAATCCAAAGCCGAAAAGATCAAGATTTGTTAAGCTTCTGACTATTTTTGCTGTTGCCGCTCTTGTTGTTTATTCAGGGGTGACTATCATCTCACAGCAGGCGCAGATAGCACAGCTCAGAAAAGAGTCAGACGCTATAAATAAAAAGATAACCGCCGCCAAGCAGCTCAATGATGAATACACAAGGCTGCTCAGTTCTGACGACGAGGCGGAGTATATGGAGAAGATAGCTATTGAAAAGCTGGGCTATGCTTATCCTAATGAGCGCAGATTTTATATTGTAAACAACAGCGACTAAGGCAAACACGGTCTTTTGACCGTTCATATAGCAGAATTTTTATTGCAGAGAGGACACAAAGATCAAATGCAGCTTGAAGTAGGAAAAATTTATGAAGGAAAAGTAACAGGTATCACAAAATTCGGAGCATTTGTGGAGCTTGACAAGGATACGACAGGAATGGTCCACATCTCGGAGGTTGCGAACACATTCGTAAACGAGATAAAGGATCATCTTACCGAGGGTCAGACCGTCAAGGTAAAGGTGCTTAATTTAGGCGACGACGGAAAGATATCGCTTTCTATCAAGAAGGCTCAGCCTGCGCCACAGAGAAAGCCAAGAGAGAACGGTCACCAGGGTGGCAGAGAGGGCAGACCTAACGGTGGTCAGAGAAATTTCAACCGTCAGGGAGGCAATTCTCAGGGCAGACCTAGAAACGACTATAACAGGGATCACAACAGAGACAGAGCGCCACAGGATTTTGCTAAAAATCCGCCTCCGGTATACAATGCTGACAGCAATTCAGGAAACGCTGATTTTGAGGATATGCTCAGCAAGTTCAAGGCGTCAAGCGAGGAGAGATTTTCTGATCTGAAAAAAGTCATTGACAACAAGAGAAAATCTCCGTCAAGAAGAAAATAGATACCGATACATAAAACAGAGGATATTCAGTCATGAAAAATTTCAAAAAGACTTTTGCGTTTATATTTTTCATGCTGGCAGGAATAATACTTGGTGCGTTCATAGCTTACGTCTGTGAGGGCAAGGATTATGTGGGCTGGCTTGCATGGGGAAAAAATGTAGGCGTTGAAAGCTTTGCTATAGACCTGTATGTGATAAAATTCAATATAGGTCTTATGGTCCATGCAACTATCTCGCAGATATTCACTATTGCTGCGGCGCTTATAGTGTTCTCAAAGACCTGCAAGGGGCTTTAAGGAGAGTAAATTTTAAAATGAGATTTCTAAAAACAGCAGCAGTAGCTTTAACAGTGGCTGTCTGCCTTTTATGCACTTCCTGCGGTACGCCTGAGCTAAAGCATGACACATTGGTATATCAGGCAAGGGAGGACTATGCGGCGCTTGACTCCGCAAAAGTCGTTATAACCAACGAGGACACTGGTGATATCGAGCAGGAGTTCACTTTCAAGTATGACGAAAAGGATGTGCTGACTTATTCTTACTACGGCAAGAACGGTGGAAAGGAATACGCTCAGTATAACAACGGAATCGAGAGCTACACCTATGATAACGGAGAATACTCACATTTGGTAAAGGGCGACAAGGACTTTTCAAAGTACACAAGAAAGGCAAAGCACCCACAAGCTGACGAGGGTATGCTGATGTTTGCACCGAAAGCTGTTGCGTCTGTTTCTGACATTATCGGTGATGACGGCTCTGTTACTGTAACGTATGTTTATGACGTTTCAAAGCTGGGAAAGGACGCTGAGGAGATAGGCACAAAGGGCTTTTCCACCACCTACTTTTTCGACAAGGACGGCGGTCTTGAATACTTCACTGAAAACACTGTCACAAAGAACGCTCAGTACAACTATCGTGTTGACATAACAGAAAGAAACTCTGTTGACAAGATAGAAAACAATGTTGAGCAATACAAAGACAAATAATTTACTGCATACAAAATGCAGCGGCGACTTGAAGTCGCCCGTTGATCTGATACTTTTTAGACATTCCAAACAGGCTGCAAAAACAGCCTGTTTTTTTTGTAAAGAAGCATATTTACGCCATTATCAAAAAAAACGCCCCAACTTAATGGGACGTTTTTTATTTTTGTTATAATTTGCTCTCTGCCAGTATTCTCTGTGGCTCGGCAAGCATTTGCTTTGCTTCCACAAGGGTCTGCCTTATCTCGTCATTATCATAAACCATCATGAGCTGCTGAGCCTGATTGAGGGCTTCTCTGCCCATTTCCACCTGATACTGATAAAGGCTGTCGAGCCTTGCGGCTGCCTTTGTTTCAAGATCCTGATAAACTGTCTTTATATCCTTGACAATATTATTTCTGATATCGTCATAGTTTTCAAGAGCGATATCAATTATATCGGTCTGCTTTTTCTTTTTAAGGATAAGGCTGAAAACTGACATTGTGGCAGGAGGAAAGGTTTCGCTGGTGCCGAAAAGCTGAACGCCCATAACAGAACGTGTTACGTTCTTGTTCAGGGAAGTCATTATCATTTCAACTGACGGAGCCTTTGCCGCCTTTGAAAGATCGTCTATGCCAAGGGCGGAGGCAAGCTCTCTGCCTGTGCCTTCCACTATCTCGGCTATCCTATCTCTATGGCTCTCGATACAATTTCGATATGCTTCGCCAACCTTTTCCATAAGGAACGAATAGAAATGCTTTTCTATATCCTCAGAGCTGTAAAGGTCGTTTCCGTCTGCGTCTTTTCCACGGCAGTCCAAAATGCTTGCTCTCAGCTTTGAGAAGAACTCATACATCCAAGCTTCGGCTTCCTGCTGCATTTCGATAATAGAAAGATGCAAAGCAGGCTTTTTCTCCTCAAGAGCCTTTGAAAGCTTTTCACACTGCTCGTCAAACTCTTTTGCTCTGTCGGCAAGCTTCTGCTTGTCAAGCTCTGCCATATCGCTTATAAGTCTAAGCTTTGCGGCTGTTTCGTCACACATCTGCGAAAGCATTGTAAGAACACGCTTTGAACGTATAACGTCCTTCTGCATGATTATATCACGCTGCAAAGACAGCTCGAACTGGAAAAACTGAGTTTCGTAAAACTCTCTTGTACCCTTGTCCAGCGGTCTTTCTCTGCCAAGCTTCCGGCTAAGCTCGTCTGCACCGCTTATGCCGTATACGATAGCGTTAGGCACTATCCTCTCGGATATGTTTCTCACACGCTTTAGTATTTTATCAGCGTCCTTCTGAGAGTTCATTGCGTCTATCATATTCACGAGGATATAGAGCATACCAAATCGCTGAGGCTGGACATGGCTTGCAAGGAACAACTGCTCGCTTTCAGAAAAAGGCAGCAGGCATGATGCCGCATACATGATAGCGTCGGCATTGACAATATAATCCATCACCTGCTTGTCAAGGCTCTCCAAGTCAGAAAGACCCGGGGTATCCACTATCCTTATCTCTTTGAGTATAGGGGCGTTGTCCTTTATCTGAACATAGCTTATTTTTGCAGGGAAAAGCTTCATTCTCTGCTCAAGCTTTTCTCTTGTGATATCCTCCAGCGACAGTGGCACTCTCATGCCGTTTTCAAGAATAGCTTCCACATACTGCGTATGACCGAAAGATATCTCGTTTATAGTATAAGTTTCAGGTGTAACGTTTATAGGTGCAAGCTCCTTGCCCAGCAGGGCGTTTATAATGGTGCTTTTTCCCCTTTTGAACTCGCCAAGTATGACCAGCGTGAAAGGCTCTTCGCTTTTTTTCTCGATAAGAGCTTCCCAATCGTTCATTTCGCTGACAAAATCCTTGCCGAGCATTTTCGCTATCTTTTCATTTTCAACAAAGGCTTTAAGAGCGGTCTTTACCTGTGCAATATTCTGCTCCGCTGTATTGATATTAGCACTATCCACCTATCACGCCTCCGTTTCCGATTATAATACTGCTGCGCACATCACATATCTGACCTGAAACAAGGTGTCTGTCAGAATCCTCTGCGTCGCCACGCCATTCATAAAGAACTGAGCAATACAGAAACTCAGTAGCTGCGACAACAAGCTTTTCAAGCTCGCTCATAGTATTATCTGTTTTCAGATTTCTTGAAGAAACTGCATGGACGCTCTCAGCCTTTTTGATAAGTCCGTCGGTATCCATATTCTTCTGCTGTCTGCCATAAAAGTCGATATAGCCCTTGTTATAAAGCCCTGTTATGACGCTTATGAACATTCCCGGCTTATCGAGGCAGATAATGCCTGCTCTGTTTGCAGTTATATCAGCATACTTCACCCACTGAACAAGCGCTGTATAAAGCTGATTGTTCACAGTCTGCTTATATGACCTTTCAACGGGTCTGTAAGTATACTTATTGTAATTGAGATATGTAAATGCCATATTATAGGCACAATGATTGTTCTGTATTCTTCCACACTCGCAGCCTATAAGGAACATAAGCTCCTCCTTGCTGCACATTTCCACTACCTGCTTTGAAAGCACGATACAAGGCTCGATGATATCGCTTGCCACAGAGTAGACCTGTGCTTTATCCATATCCCCTCTGACAAAGACGATAGGCACAACAAGCTCTAGCCGCTCGGCACACTTCTTCACAATGTCATAGATATCAGGATATTTCAGCGGGCCAACCTGCTCGCACTTAAGAAACAGGTGCTTTGCTTCGGCAGAAACGTCCTGCGAGCCTGCCGCCTTGACGAGCTTTCCCCAGCCCCCAAGTCCCATTATCTTCTGCCTTACGGCAAAGTCGGACTCAAAAGCATAGTCAAGCACGCCGTCAACTATATGGTTCTGATAGCTTCTTGTATAAGCGTTCAAATATGTGCGGAAGCTTGTGTCAATCTGTAGCAGCGGATTTTCCCTTTCCGTTGTATTTGTACTCATGACCTGTCCTCCCTTGATCCTAAAATAATATTTTTATATGACCGTCAGCTTTCCATAGCTTCGGTAAGCACACGTCTTACCTGATATGCTTCCTGAACTATAGCGCTTGCGCTCTCGGCAATATCATGGAGACGTTCCATTTCCTTCTGGGAAATGTTGCTCTTTTCTGTTTTAAGATCATTAAGATTATCAAGTGTTTCCTGAGTATCACGGAGGATTATCTCTGTTTCGCTCTCGATCTTGCCCTTCAGACCCTCAAATGCTGAGAATACCTGACGGCGGACAGTTTCAGTGAAGTCATTATTGAGCTTCATTTCGTGGAACTGCTTTCTCACCTGAGTTTTAAAGTTTGACTTATACTTATCTATTCTTTCCTTAACAAGTATCTTATCAACGGCAAAGTTTGAAGTAAAAGTACCTGCAATGCCTGCAAGAGCCATAAGGCAGAGGGTCACTGGCAGGGTAGCGGTGATGCCAAAGAAGCCTGCAAAGAATATAGCAGTATAATAAGTAGCATAAAATCCTGCAAAGCCTGTTGCTCCGCCCAAAAGTGCGCCCTTTACGCCAGACTCTCTGAAGCCCAGGAACAATCCTCCGACGCCGTAAGAGCCGATAGCAACGCCGATTATCTTATCCATTACGCCGCCGTTCTTTGAAACTCTATCGGAGATAGTGAACATCTGCTGTATCTTTGTAACGGACTCGAAGAACTCGTCCTCAAATTCCTGAAGTCTTTCAGCCTCACAGGAAACAGCGAAGTTTATGCTGTTTTGTATCTGCTCGCAGATTATCTGCGCTCTTGCCTCTATGCTCTCCTTTATTTTCTCGGTGAGCTTTGCGGTAACGAGCTTGAGCTGGTCTTTTTTGAAATCGTCAGAGGACATCTGGAAGTTGTCTATAACCTCCATAGCTGTCTGCTCGATGTTTGTCCAATAGCTGTCCAGAACTGGCTGCAGGTCATTGAACACCTGATTTGCGGCATCGTTGATCTTGACAAATTCCTGTCTTTTCTTATTTCTTATCTCGCCTATCTCTTTGATAGCCTCGTCATACTTTTCCATGAACTCATCGTTTGCCATCATGAGTGCGTTTTCCTGCATAACAACGCTTCTGAGTATCTCAGTACCCGAATTTGTTATCTTATTTGCAAGTATCTGCAATGCGATAACGCCACGCTCTTTTGTGAGCATGGTTTCAAGAGCCTTTTCAAACTCAGGGAAGTTACTCTTTTCAAGGGCTTCCTTATCCCCTGTTTCCTTGGCATTAAGAGCCTGCTTTGCATAAACGCCGATAACTCTCGGAGTTCCTATCTTTCTTTTATAGACCGCAAACTCACGGGAATCCTCGCCCATGACCTTTTTAGCCTTTTCCATAACGTATTTTCCGATACGTCCTCTTACAGTTTCGACTATCTTGTTCTCGTCTGCCTGTGAGAAAGTACCGAAGCAGTTTACAACAAAGATAATTCTTCCCACATCGGAAGTGAGCATTTTCTTTTCAAGAAACTCTTTCTCAAACTGTGAGAAAGGGGAGTTTGCACTGATAACGAAAACGGCTGCGTCTATTTTCGGCAGGATAGACAGAGTAACGTTGGTCATCTGATCGTCGTCATTAAGACCCGGAGTGTCTATGATATCCACGTTGTTCTTACAGAACTCAGTATCATAATAAACAGTGGCTTCCTTGACAGTTTCGGCTCTTTCCTCCGACTCTGCTGTGAGCTTTGTTACATAGTCCTCCAGCTTGTTTATATCCACCCTTTCACTTTTGCCGTTTTTGTATTCCACCTGCACATACGGCTCTTCGCTATAAGTAACTCTGTTAAGGGTAGCCGTTGCAGGCAGCACGTCAGCAGGAAGTACCTCCTGACCCAGCATTGCGTTGATAAGGGTACTCTTTCCTCTCTTGAACTCGCCCACTATAGCGACCTCAAAATGCTCCTCGGCAGTTTTCTCCAATGTTTCCCGAATAGATTCCGCAGTATTGACAAGAGCGATCTCCTCGCTCAATCCAAGCAGCGATTTCAGGTTCTCTGTGAGACCCTTTACCGTTTCCTTATAGGACGCATAGCTGCCGTAATCAATTTGCTTTTTCATTACAAGCCTCCGTTCCTCGTTTCTAAGGCAAACCTTGCATGGCATTGCCTTGAGGTAATATCTATACTATATTCCATTCATTTCCGCTGTGACACAATAAATATTACCGTGACATTATTTTAATTATAACATATTATTAAAACATAAGTCAAGAATTTACTTATAACAAGTACAAAAAACTACCCTTTTGTACAAATCAGCGTACACATAATATACATTTTGCACAATATAGGGGCAAAGGCGCAAAAAAACGCCCCGAAAATCGGGGCGCTATTTTATCGAGGATGTGCTAAACAAATCTTTTATATGTAGGGGCGAACAGTGTTCGCCCGTTATTTGACTCATTTTTTCAACGGACTTATATCATGCTTTTTGAGGCATTGACATCAATTCTGTCCGTAATATGCGTTCTTTCCGTGCTTTCTAAGGAAGTGCTTGTCAAGAAGCTCCTGCTGCATATGACATATCTCAGGGTTCAGCATCATTGCGTGGAAGTTCATAAATGCGGCTTCTTCGAGAACGACTGCGTTATGGACAGCCTCTGCGGCGTCCTTTCCCCATGTGAACGGGCCATGGCTTTTTACCAGAACGGCAGGTATCTGAGTTGCATCAAGACCTTTGAAAGCCTCGATTATAACAGTGCCTGTTTCCTTTTCATACTCACCTGTTATCTCCTCAGGGGTCATTGCTCTTGTGCATGGTATCTCTCCGTAGAAATAGTCTGCATGAGTTGTTCCCATTGGTATTATGCCCTTTCCTGCCTGAGCAAAAGATGTTGCCCAGCGACTATGGGTGTGGACTATTCCGCCGATATCAAAGGCTTTGTAAAGCTCCAAATGTGTTGGAGTATCGCTGGAAGGCTTATATTTTCCCTCTACAACCTTGCCGCTTTCAAAATCAACTACCACCATATCATCGGCTGTCATGCCCTCATAAGGCACTCCTGAGGGCTTTATGACCACAAGGCCCTTTTCTCTGTCGATAGCAGAAACATTTCCCCATGTGAATGTGACAAGTCCATATTTCGGCAGAAGTAGATTTGCTTCGCACACCTGTTGTTTTAATTCTTCAAGCATAAGATTCTCCTTTCGCTGATTTGGTAAATGCACCTTTTGTCTGCTCATTTTCCGTCCAAGTGAACAGCTCACCGACAATTTGAGCAGACAGTTGGTTGGCGGGCGACCTCAGGTCGCCCCTACGATCTATCTATGAATTTCTATGATTTTTTCAGAACTGTGCGTTTTTTTCTGCCGCCAATCCCTTTTTATATCTTTCCAGGAATGTTTTATAGCCCTCTGAGCCTGTCTGCTCAGGCTGAGAAGTTGTCACTTCCATATCAGCGAACACCTTTTTGTCAAGGAAGTCTGCAAGCTTTTCGCCATTTGAAAGCTCCATATATGCCGCAAGGATAGCCATGCCCCATGCGCCGCCCTCGCCTGCTGTTTTCATCACTGAAACAGGGGTAGAAAGTGCGTCTGCCATAAGCTGTGAAGCCACTCCGCTGACCTTGAAAAGTCCTCCGTGACCTGTTATCTTTTCAGCTTTTACCTGCTCTTTGTCAAAGAGGATATCCATGCCTATTTTCAGTGCGGTGAAAGAAGAATAAAGCTGTGCTCTGAAAAAGCTGCCCAAGGTCAAAGTGCTGTCGGGAGTGCGGAAATACATTGGTCTGCCCTCGTCAAGCTTTATAACAGGTTCGCCAGAAAGACAGTTATAGGCTGTCACGCCACCGCATGAGCTGTCGGCTGTCATGGCGTTTTTATAGAGAGTTTCATAAAGCCTGCTCTTGTCTATCTCATTGCCTGTGAGCTTTGCGAACTCACCGAACATATTTACCCATGCGTCAAGCTCTGAACAGCAGTTATTGCAATGCACCATTGCCACAGGCGAGCCGTCAGGGGTGGTAACAACGTCTATCTCCTCGTAAACACCGTTAAGTGGCTTTTCAAGGACGAGCATTGCAAATATGGAAGTGCCTGCGGAGATGTTTCCGGTCTTTTTCAGCACGCTGTCCGTTGCCACCATGCCTGTGCCTGCATCACCCTCAGGAGGGCAGACCGGCACTCCTGCTTTGAGGCGTCCCTCCGGGTCAAGGAATCTTGCGCCCTCCTCTGTAAGAATTGCGCCCTTTTCCCCTGCGTTTCTTACCGCAGGGAGGATATCTTTCAGCTTATGGTCAAAGCCTTTTTCTGCAAGGCTTTTTTCTGTAGGCTCGCAATACTCTTTTTTGTATCCTATGCCCTCCACAGGGAAGATACCTGACGCCTCGCCAACGCCAACTTCAAAGCGGTCTGTAAGCCTTTTATGCACATATCCTGCAAGGGTATTGATATAAGCGATATAAGGAACATGGGCTTCTTTGTTAAGCACCGCCTGATAAAGATGTGCGATGCTCCAACGCTGTGGGATATTGAAGCCCAGAAGCTCAGTAAGCTCTCCTGCCGCCTGAGCTGTCATGGTATTGCGCCATGTTCTGAAAGGCACAAGAAGCTTGTCATTCTTATCAAAAGCCATATAGCCGTGCATCATAGCAGAAATACCCATTGCACCGTATGTTTCAGGATAAATGCCATACTGTGCCTTTACGTTTTCTGCAAGGTCTTTATAGCAGGCTTGTATGCCCCCGTGGATATCATCAAGAGAATATGTCCAACAGCCGTTCTCAAAGCGGTTTTCCCACTGCTTCGACCCTGATGCGATAACAGAAAAGCTATCGTCTATAAGAACAGCCTTTATTCTTGTTGAGCCAAGTTCTATGCCAAGATATGTTCTTCCCTGCAAAATTTTATCTTTTACTGTCATTTTTGACTCTCCTTATAGTCCTTATCTCATTGTCACAACTGCAACGGAGCATTTTGGCAGGTCTATCTCAAAGCCCTTTTCTGTCATTTTTGCACTGTACTCTTTCGGTGTTACCTTATCGCAGTTATCAAAATCATTATAGTCCCTTACGTCATTGTCAAGTATCCTGCAATCTATATACTGATAATTTGCTCCTGCTATATCACAGCAGATATGAGCGTCATCATCTATAGAGCAGTTCGCTATCGTGACAGTGAGAACGCCGTCCTTTACTGAGGCAGATTGTGATATCATCGGGATCTTTCCGCCTGCCTGACAATTGTTGGCACAGCTGTAGCAAAGCTCGCCTCCCTGATGAGTTTTGAAAAGATCAAAGACGTGATAGGTAGGCGTCTTTACCATTTTCTCGCCCTCTGTGAGGATAAGAGACTGCAAAACGTTCACAGCCTGAGCAAGGTTTGCCATTACTACCTTGTCACTGTGGTTATTGAAGATGTTCAAATTGCAAGCCGCCACGATAGCGTCACGCATTGTGTTCTGCTGATAGAGGAAACCTGGGTTTGTGCCCTCCTCAACGTCATACCAACAGCCCCACTCGTCAACTATAAGACCTATCTTACCCTCTGGATCACGGCGTGACATTATCTCGCTGTGACGTTTTATAAGCTCGTCCATATATAGAGTTTTTGATATAGTTTCGTAATACTCCTCGTCTGAAAACTCAGTTGCACTGCCCTTTTTGTTCCAATCTCCTGTAGGAACGGTGTAATAGTGCAAAGAGATAGCCTTTGTGTGCCACTCACCAAGGTTTGACATTACAACGTCCGTCCAGTTATAATCGTTGGAATTTGGTCCGCAGGCAACTTTGTAAAGCTCATTGCCGCTGAAATTCTTGCAAAAGCTCTGATATCTTCTGTATTCATCGCAGTAATACTCAGGGCGCATCGAGCCGCCGCAGCCCCAGTTTTCGTTGCCTATACCAAGATATTTAAGCTTCCAAGGCTTTTCTCTGCCGTTTTTTCTTCTCAGGTCAGCCATAGGCGAAACGCCGTCAAAGGTGATATATTCTATCCACTCGGAAAGCTCCTGAACAGTGCCGCTTCCGAGATTTCCTGCAAGATACGGCTCACAGCCTATCTCCTCGCACAGGTCAAAGAACTCATTTGTTCCGAAAGAGTTATCCTCTGTCACGCCGCCCCAGTTGGTGTTTATCATTTTCTTTCTCTGGGATTTTTCGCCGATACCGTCTTTCCAATGATACTCGTCAGCAAAACAGCCTCCCGGCCAGCGGAGAACAGGCATTTTTATCTCCTTGAAAGCTTCGATAACGTCTTTTCTTACGCCTTTTATGTTCGGTATCTCAGAATTTTCGCCAACATACATTCCGTTATAGATACATCTGCCTAGATGTTCGGAGAAGTGTCCGTATATCTCCGGGTTGATGTGGGAACGTTTGTCTGCGGTATTGATAAGCATTGAAATGTTCTTCATTGTGACCTCCTAAAAGTATATGATTTTAGTTTCAATTATATTTTATCACTTGACAAAAAAACAACAATGATATATCCTATTATTATACTGATACATCATACGAAATTAGAAAGGAAAAACCTATGGAACTTCACGCTTTGGGACTAAACTACAGCCATGACGGATCTTTTGATATACGCCGTCCAAACGGTTCGGGGGATAATCTTCTGCTTATATTCAAATCCTCTGCGGTGGTTCGTTTGCACGGCAGGGAATACTCAGTTTCACCTGACAGCGCAATACTATACAAAAAAGGCACTGAGCAGATATACCGTGCCTGCAAGGGTTTTTACATAAACCACTGGCTTCATTTCGATTGCGACGATACGCTCACCCGTGACTATTCACTCCCATATGATACGATTTTTATGTTATCAGACGCAGAGAAAACTGAGGATATCTTATCCACCATAAGCAGACTCAGCTTATCTGAAAGCGGCAGGCGTGAGGATTATATCGAGCTTATGCTCAGAATGCTGCTCATAAGACTTGGAGAGGAATATTCTCTCAGCAAGAGCGGTCAGCCGCCAAGAAAGCGCAGTCACTACGCTGACGCACTTGAGCGGCTCAGGGCTGACATATACAGTTCCCCCTCCGGGAGCAGGAACATTGCCGATATGGCGAAAACTCTCAGCGTAAGCCCCTCCCACTTTCAGTATCTTTACACCTCACGCTTCGGTGTGAGCTGTTATGAGGATATACTCTGTGCAAGAATGAAAAACGCTGAATACTATCTTCTCAGCACTGACATGACAGTGAAAAACATTGCCGCCGTATGCGGATACGAAAATGACGTGCATTTCATGCGGCAGTTCAAACGCAGATACAACATGACACCCTCCCAGTTTCGGCTTAAAAACAAGAAATAGGCATATGCAAAAAGCGGACGAAAAGAACTCGTCCGCTTTTGTTCTGTCAAAATTCTGTTGAAAGGCGGGCGATCAAAGTCCGTCCCTACAAAACAGCTTAATCTTCTATCTCCGACTGATCCTCAATGACAACAGGGTGACCGTCCTCGGTCATTATCATATCCCCTGCACTGCACTGAACAGCCGTTTGCTCTGCGGTTATGTCATTGGGTTTGAGTTTGAATCTTATTGCCTGCTTGCAGTTTTCTATCTCAACATATGTATGCTTTCCGCCCGACTCTCCGTCCAGCGTCCAAGGCACTTCGTTCTCACTTGTGAATGTGACCCTTGAGGTCTTGAACGTCACAAAATGCTTATCGTTGAGCTTATTAAGCACTGCTTCATTTATGGTGTTGCTCAGCTCGATAGCGTTCTTAGGGGTCTTTACCAGAACCACCTCGAAAAGTCCATCGTCAAAACACACCCCGGAAGCGATAAGCTTTTTCATTCCGCCCACTGAGATAGTGTTTGAGATAAGGCCGAGTATAAAGCTGCCCTCTACTACCTCGCCGTCATGCTCCACTCTCATTTGCTGACCTGTTATCTTTGAAAGCCTTTTTATCCCCTCTGCCACATATGCGGCATGACCAAACTTGTTTTTCATCGTTTGTGAGGTTTCATAGGAAACGTCAGTGAAAGCGCCAAAGCCTGCTACATACACAAAATACTGACCGTTGAACTTACCAACGTCATAATCAAAATACACGCCGTCAACTATCTCCCTTGCAGCGTCAAGCATTTTTTTCGGTATGCTCAAAGACTGAGCACAATCATTTGTTGAACCGGCAGGAATATATCCAAGCGGTATTTTCTTATCAAATGTCATCATTGCCTTGACAGCCTCAGACAATGTTCCGTCACCGCCTGATGTGACTATCATGTCATAATCCTGACCGCACTTGCAAAGCTTGTTATAGCCGTCAAGCTTAGCCTGCGTAGGGTATGTGACTACCTCATAGCCGCCCTTTGTAAAAATATCCACAATGTCGCAAAGGTTATCTTTTATCTGTCCCTTGCCAGCATGGGGGTTGAACACAAAAAGCAATTTTTTCATTTTCCCAGCCCCTTTTCGTTTTTCAAATTCCTATTATTCTACTTTTTATCTATCTTTCTTACACACTTTTTACATAGAGAATTATACCACAAATTTCACAAAAGTCAAGTATTATTGTGACAGCCGTCAAAAAGTCGTCAACAATCACAAACAAATTGTCAGCCAAACCACGAAGGAGACAAAGATAATAAGAGCAAAACATATAAAATAAGCAATACGGATAAACGGGTGATCGCTGTTCGCCCCTACATATAGAAATCAAGATCATCGCCGCAGGCGATACCTTAATTCCTCATTCCTCACTCCTCATTCCTCACTAAAAAAATCAGTCTTTCGCCTCATACCAGCTTCTGCCGCTGTTTACGTCCACTGTCATTGGCACAGCAAGCTTTACAGCGTTCTCCATTTCATCTTTGAGTATCTTTTCGGCTCTATCCTTGTCTTTTTCAGCCGCTTCTATAATAAGCTCGTCATGCACCTGCAAAATAAGTCTTGCGTCAAGATCTTCTTCTCTGAGCTTTTTGTATACTCTTACCATTGCTATCTTTATGATATCAGCCGCCGCACCTTGGATAGGTGCGTTCATTGCCGCCCTCTTTCCAAAAGCCTGCAAGACCTTGTTTGAAGCAGAAAGCTCAGGGATATATCTTCTTCTGCCGAAAAGGGTGGTGACATAGCCGTTTTTTATGCCGTCATCAACTGTCTTATCCATAAATTCAGATACTTTCGGGAAGTTGTCAAGATAATTCTTGATGTATCTTTTTGCTTCCGCAACAGTCACGCCGATATCTTTCGACAAAGAAAATGCTCCTATGCCATAGATTATACCAAAGTTTACAGCCTTTGCCGCGCTTCTCATTTCAGGTGTGACAAAATCCTCGGGGATATCAAAGACCTGTGCCGCCGTTGAGGTATGGATATCTCTGCCCTCTGAGAAAGCTTCCTGCATATTTTTGTCACCGCACACGGAAGCAAGCACTCTAAGCTCGATCTGGCTGTAGTCAGCGTCAAGAAGAGTATAGCCGTCCTCGGCAACAAAGAATTTACGCATATTCCTGCCTATCTCTTTTCTCACGGGGATATTTTGCATATTAGGCTCGGTGGAGGATATCCTTCCTGTTCTTGTTTCGGTCTGCTTGAAAACAGAATGGACTCTGCCGTCAGGGTGGATAAGCTTCAAAAGTCCGTCAACATAGGTGGAATTGAGCTTTGTGAGTGTGCGGTATTCAACGATAAGAGGCACGATAGGGTGCTTGTCCATAAGGCTTTCAAGAACGTCCGCATTAGTGGAATAGCCCGACTTTGTTTTCTTCTTTGCAGGCAGACCTAAGTCCTCGAAAAGCACCTCCCCAAGCTGTTTTGTGGAAGCTATATTGAACTCCTTGCCTGCATACATATATATCTGCGAGGTAAGCTCGTCTATCTTTATTTTCAAGTCCTCACCGAAAGCCTTTATGCCCTCTGCGTCAGCTTTTACACCGTAAAACTCCATTGAAGCAAGCACTTCGCAAAGTGGCATTTCGATATCGTCGAATAGCTTTGTCATTTCTGTCATTTCAAGCTGTTTTTTCAGATTTTCACTAAGAGCAGGCAGGCTTGAAAGGTCTGCATATTCCCCCATATCAGAGCGGTAAAGGCACTTATATGAAAGACAAAGATTTTCCGCTGTATACTCGCTTGACTGTGAATTGAGAAGATATCCTGCAAGGTCGCAGCAGAAAGTTAGGTTTTCAAGGTGAGTGCCATTTGAGAACGCAAACTTATGGGCAGTTTTGCCCTCAAAGGTTATTTTTTCGCAGTCTGTTCCCATGAAAGCTGTGATAATTGCATTGTCCTCGGTGATGTAGATAACATCGTTATAGAGGATAGAAAGTTTATTGTCGGCAAAGATAAAATACACTGTTTTGTCCTTGCCGAGAACAGATATAACAGTTTCATCAAGTGGCTTGACCTCAAACTTAGGCAGGTCGGAAAGCTTTAGCTTGCTTTCCTGCACTGCGCTGTCAGCACTTTCCACAGCTTTTCCGCTAAGGCCCAATCTGTCTATAAGGCGCATCATTTCAAGGTTGGCAAGGAGAGCCTTTGTTTTCTCGGTATCAACCTCGCCCAGCTTATAAAACTCTGTAGCTTTATCAACAGGGGCTTCAAGACATATTTCGGCAAGGAAACGGCTGTCTATAGCGTCCTGATGACCATTTTCAAGCTTTGTGCGCACAGACGGGGTAAGCTTGATATCTGCGAGGTGTTCATAAAGAGTCTTGACGTCGCCCTCCTGCTTGATAAGGGAAAGGGCGGTCTTTTCGCCTATGCCCTTTACGCCTGAGATATTGTCTGAGGTATCTCCCATAAGAGCCTTTACCTCAATCATCTGACGAGGGGTAACGCCGTATTCTTCCATTATCCTGTCAGGGGTATATATCTTTGTTTCCTTTGTGGTGGCAAGACGTACTGTCACACGGTCGGAAACGAGCTGAAAGCTGTCCCTGTCACCAGTGAGGATATAGCACTCGTTACCTGAATCTGCGGCGGCTTTTGAGAGCGTACCGAGAATATCGTCTGCTTCATAGCCCTCGCACTGTACTATCTTTATACCAAGGTCGCCCAAAAGCTCTTTTATCACAGGCATTTGCTGAGCAAGCTCCTCAGGCATACCCTTTCGGTTGGCTTTGTAGGCGGCATTCGCCTTGTGTCTGAAAGTAGGGGCTTTAAGGTCGAAAGCCACTGCCACGCAGTCAGGCTTTACCTCGCCTATCTCCTTGAGGTAAATATTCATAAACCCCGTAAGGGCATTCGTGAACTGTCCCTTTGAATTTGACAGCAGCTTTATTCCGTAAAAAGCCCTGTTCATTATGCTGTTTCCGTCTATGGCTAGTAGTTTCATTTTTTATACCTCAAAAATAACTTTATTCCGAAATCTTATCCAGCGACAGCGTTGCAATGCCGTTAAGGCTTTCGTCTGCTCGTCTGCCTGCTAGATAGTCAAAATATCCCTGACAGGCTATCATTGCACCGTTGTCGCCGCAGTATTTGAACTCAGGCATATAAAGCTTATAGCCACGCTTGTCACAGGCTTTTTGAAGCTTCTCTCTTACCCCTGAGTTTGCCGAAACGCCGCCTGCAAGCCCTATGGTAGTATACCCAAGATCTTTTGCGGCAAGCATCGCTTTGTCTACAAGAATGTCGGATATGGTGTTCTGGAACGAAGCCGCCATATCGTTCACATTGACAGTTTCGCCCTTTTGTGCAGCATTATGCACAAGGTTTATAACGGCAGTTTTTAGTCCGCTGAAAGAGAAGTCATATTCACTGCCCTGTACCTTTGGGTGCGGCAGTTTATAAGCATTAGGGTCGCCTGACTTTGCGGCATTGTCGATAAACTTTCCGCCTGGGTATTCAAAGCCCAATGTTCTCGCTACCTTGTCAAAGCACTCGCCTGCGGCATCATCTCTTGTTCTGCCTATAACATGATATCTTGAATAATCAAGAACTTCTACAATATGTGAATGTCCTCCTGACACGACCAAGCAAAGATAAGGCGGCTTTAGCTCAGGGTGGGAGATATAGTTTGCGGCAATGTGTCCTGCAATATGATGAACAGGCACAAGAGGCTTGCCTGCACTCATGGCAAGTCCCTTTGCAAAGCTCACTCCCACGAGAAGTGCTCCGATAAGACCAGGGGCATAGGTCACTGCAACAGCGTCGATATCGTCCATTGTGCAGTTTGCTTCTTCAAGAGCGGCCTTTGTTACCCATGTTATGTTCTCCGCATGGCGGCGTGAGGCTATCTCAGGCACAACTCCACCATAAAGCCTGTGTTCGTCTATCTGACTTGCAACTATATTTGAAAGCACCGTTTTTCCGTCCTCCACAACAGAGCAGGCTGTTTCATCGCAGGAGCTTTCTATTCCTAAAATCTTCATTTTATTACCCTCTTTTTATTTCGTAAATATAAGCATATCATATACATTTAATAAGCAGACAAATTGGAGCAAGCAGGCGACCAAAGGTCGCCCCTACGAAAAAATAATCATCGCCGCAGGCGATACCTTAATTCCTCATTCCTCATTCCTAACTCCTCACTATTCCAGTCCGTATATCCTCTTCATTTCAGCCGAATTTCCACCGTCTGCGGAACGCACATACAAAGGCTTTTCTATCTGTACAAAAGGCTTTCCGCCCTTTTTGCCCTCAACGAGAATGAGCCACGGAGGACACTCTGGGTTTTTGTGAACTGTCCGCAAACGCTTCGGCTCGATGCCGCTGGCTCTCATTGCCACCATTATATCGCATAGGCGCTCGGGGCGGTTGCATATGCAAAGCCTGCCACCGAATTTCAGATTTTTCTTTGCACATCTGCACACGTCATCAATAGTGCAGAGCATTTCATGCCGTGCGATAGAAACCGCTTCGCTGTCATTTTTCGCACCAGTGTTGTTTATCTTGTAGGGCGGATTGCAGGTGATAAGGTCAAGCTCTTTTTCGCTTCGCCAATCATTCAAGTCACCCAAAACAGGCTGGATAGTATCTATTTTCGACCTCTCAAGAGATACTTTAAGCTGTTCGTGAGCCTTTTCCTGTATCTCAACAGCATATATCTTCTGCGGCTTGTAAAATTTGTGCAGCAAAAGTGCGATTATGCCGCTTCCTGTGCAAAGGTCTGCGCAGATATCCTTGTGCCGTCCTGCTGAAAAATCCGCAAGCAGAAAAGCGTCAGTACCAAAGCGGTGTTCGTCAGATATACATATCTCAATGCCCTCGCCCAAGGACTCAAATGTAAAATCGTTATATGTCATTTATTTCTCCATTTTCAGTGGGTTGAAGTGCCATTAAAACAGCATTTTCCGTGGGGGCGGTGTAGAAATTTTTTCTCATGCCTACCCTCTCAAAGCCCAATTTTTCGTAAAAGCTTATAGCCCCAAGGTTTGACTCCCGCACTTCAAGATACCATTTTTCAGCCTTTGCGGCATTGTATGCGCTGTCAAAAAGGGCTTTTGCAATGCCCATTCTGCGGAACTTCTCCAAAACGCCTATATTGTTTATCTCAGCTTCTCCGCAAACGCACCACACACTTATAAAGCCTGCGGCTTCGCCATTACAAAGGGCAAGAAACGATATATCGTCAGGGTTTGAAAGCTGTTTTTTATAGGTTTCAAAACTCCAAGCTTCGGGCAGAATTTTCGCCGCAGTTTGTGAAAAAAGCTGTACGTTTTCCTCTGAAAGAGGCACAATGGTCACATCTGCCACCTTATTCGCCCTCTATTTTCGTGCCAACAAGGCAATACGCTTTGCAGTCGCTCAGAATTTTGACTTTTACATCATGGAAGCCACGCTCTCTAGCCATTGAACGCACCTGCTGAGGAGTGAACTTGCCAAAACCTGTGTCGCAGTACGGGAGCTTATCAAGGTAGCCCTTTGTATAGAATGTGCAGATAAAATTGCCGCCGTCTTTGAGAACTCGCCTTACCTCGTCAAGAACTTTTGCGGTGTCCTCCCAGAAATAAATGGTGTTCACAGTGTAAACAGTGTCAAAAAAATCGTCATTATAAGGAAGCTCCTCAGCTTTTCCCTGCTGTAAGATCACCTTGTTGGTATTCACTCCGTCACGGTTTTCTCGCTTGGCTTTTTCCACCATATCCGCAGAAATATCGACGCCATAGAATTTAGCGTTTATATTCTTGCTAAGCTTTTTGATAGTCACGCCGTTTCCAAAGCCTATATCCAATATCCTTGCTCCGTCAAGCTTGCAGACAAATTTTTTCACCGCTCTGTAGTGCTCTGCATTGAAAAAATTCATGAATTTTGCACAGGCTAATCCGCCCAGTCCCTCTGGATTAGCACACTGTCCGCCTATGTATTCTTTTATGCTCATAAAATCACCTCAAAAAATCTAAATTGATATATAATATACAAATTGCGAAAGCCAACGGGCGAACAATGTTCGCCCCTACGAGAAATGATAATCGCCGCAGGCGATACCTTAATTTCTCACTCCTCATTCCTCATTCCTCATTTAAACAAGAGTCCGTAAAGCTCCCCCTTAGAAAATCCCGTCGCCTTTGCTATCTCACGGCAAGCGTCAGCTCCACGCATACCCTTTTCCACAAGGGCTTTTACTTGTTCAAGCGCTTCCTCTATATTCTCCGCAGGGCAAAGCTCGTCCTCTTTTGCACCCTCGATAACAAGCACAAATTCGCCCTTTGGCTTGTTGGCTTCGTAATACTCCACAGCCTGTGCAAGAGTGGTGCGGAAAACTTCTTCGTGTATCTTTGTAAGCTCCCTGCAAAGAGATATTCTTCTGTCACCGAAATATTCCAGCATATCTTTCAAAGTGTAAATGAGCTTGTGGGGTGCTTCATAGAAAATAAGAGTGTTCGTGCAGTTTTTCACCGAGGCAAGATGATTTAATCTTTGCTTCTTGGTGGTTGACAAAAAGCCCTCGAACTGAAATCTTGCAGTGTCAAGTCCGCTTATGGCAAGTGCTGATACCACCGCTGACGGACCCGGTACTACCTCCACTTTCACACCGTTTTCAGCACACAGCTTCACAAGAAGCTCCCCAGGGTCTGAAATGCAGGGCATACCGGCGTCTGTGACGATAGCGGCGTTCTCGCCTGCCATTATCCTGTTCAAAATGCTCTCGCCCACCTGCTTTGCATTGTGTTCGTGATAGCTCACAAGTGGCGTTTTTATATCAAAATAATTGAGAAGCTTTGCGGTAACTCTTGTGTCCTCGGCACAGATAAAATCAGCCTTTTCCAGGGTCTCAACTGCGCGGTATGTCATATCTCCAAGGTTGCCTATAGGCGTTCCTACTACGGATAAAATTCCCATTGTTTATTCTCCTAACTCGTTTGCAAGTATGTGGTCTATCATCTCATAAAGGTCAGAAATGGTATTGAGCCCACCGCACTGCGCTCTTAGCCTTGCAGAGCCTTTCAGCCCTTTAACATACCATGCGCAGTTTTTTCTGGCTTCTTTCATGCCCTGACGTTCGCCCTTGTATTTGCATATAAGCTCGCAGTGCTTTTTCATCACTGCCATTTTTTCTTCTATGCTCACCTCAGGAAGCTTTTCCCCTGTTTCAAGATAATGCTTCACTTCACGGAAAACCCATGGTCTGCCGTAGCTTCCTCTGCCTATCATCACAAGGTCACAGCCAGTCTGCTCATACATTGCCTTTGCGCTTTCTCCGTCAACAACGTCGCCATTGCCTATAACGGGTATCTTAACGTTGGCTTTTACCTGCCTTATTATATCCCAATCGGCTTTGCCCGAATAAAACTGCGTTCTCGTCCTGCCGTGACAAGTCACAGCCTTTGCCCCTGCCTGCTCGATGAGTTTTGCAAACTCCACTGCATTTATGCTGTTTTCGTCCCAGCCTGCACGAAATTTCACTGTAACGGGGCAGTCTGCGTTTTTCACAACTTCTCTGCACATCTCTGCCGCAGTGTCAGGAAGTCTCATAAGTGCAGAGCCGCTGCCGTTGCCTACTATCTTAGGCACAGGACAGCCCATGTTTATATCAATGATATCAGGGGAATATTCGTTGAGCTTATAAGCCGCTTTTCCCATATAATAAGGGTCTTCCCCAAAAAGCTGCAAAGCATAGGGGCGTTCCTCTTTCTCAATCTCGCAAAGACGTGCAGTCTTTTTGTCGCCAAAGCACAGACCCTTCGATGATATCATTTCGCTCACAAGATATGACGCACCATACTCTTTGCACATAAGGCGATATGATTTATCTGCCACCGACGCCATGGGTGCTAATGCGGCGGTCTTTTCTATTTCAACGTTTCCGATAAAAAAACTGTTCATCAAGTCAAATTCTCCTAATATGTTCCAATACATGAATAGTCATAGCGATACTATTTTATTATAGCACAATGCGTGATTTTTTGCAACGATAAAAAGCCATATAACTACACAAAGTAATAAATCGCTGAAACGCCTTGACATTTGCGGAATTTTGCTATAAAATATAATGGTAGTATTATATTTTATATAAGGAGAATGTTTCATGAATAATTCTGAAAAAACCATGGATAAGATCGTGGCTCTCTGTAAAAACAGAGGCTTTGTATACCCTGGAAGCGAGATCTACGGCGGTCTTGCAAACACTTGGGACTACGGTCCGCTTGGCGTTGAGCTGAAAACTAACATCAAGAACGCTTGGAGAAAGAAGTTCATTCAGGAGAACAAGTACAACGTTGGTCTTGACTCCGCTATCCTTATGAATCCGCAGACTTGGGTGGCTTCAGGTCACATCGGCGGTTTCTCTGACCCTCTTATGGACTGCAAGGACTGTAAGACACGTCACAGAGCGGACAACCTTATCGAAGATTTCGACGGCACTAACGTTGCAGGCTGGACAAACGAGCAGATGATGGACTACATCAAGGAAAAACAGATCCCATGCCCAGATTGCGGAAGCCACAACTTCACTGATATCCGTCAGTTCAACCTTATGTTCAAGACATTTCAGGGTGTAACTGAGGACTCAAAGTCTGAGCTTTACCTCCGTCCTGAAACTGCACAGGGCATCTTTGTAAACTTTGCAAATATCCAGAGAACAACAAGAAAGAAAGTACCTTTCGGTGTTGCACAGGTAGGTAAGTCATTCAGAAACGAGATCACTCCGGGTAACTTTATTTTCCGTGTTCGTGAGTTTGAGCAGATGGAGCTTGAGTTCTTCTGCAAGCCTGGCACAGACCTTGAGTGGTTCAACTACTGGAGAGGCTTCTGCAAGGATTGGCTCCTTAGCCTTAACATCAAGGAAGAAAACCTTCGTCTGAGAGATCATTCACCTGAGGAGCTTTGCTTCTATTCAAAGGCTACAACTGACTTTGAGTATCTCTTCCCATTTGGCTGGGGCGAGCTTTGGGGCGTTGCCGACAGAACTGATTATGACCTTAATCAGCACATCAAGACAAGCGGCAAGAGCCTTGATTACTTTGACCCTGAAACAAACGAGAGATATGTTCCATACGTTATCGAGCCTTCCCTTGGCGTTGAGAGATTGTTCCTGACAGTTGTCTGCGAAGCATATGACGAGGAAAACATCGGCACAGAGGAGAAGCCCGACGTTAGAACTGTTATGCGTTTCCACCCTGCACTTGCTCCTTTCAAGGCTTGCATTCTTCCGCTTTCCAAGAAGCTCAGCGAGCAGGCAGGAGAGCTTTATGCAGAGCTTTCAAAGCACTTCCTTGTTGACTATGACGAGGCAGGCTCTATCGGTAAGAGATATCGCCGTCAGGACGAGATCGGTACACCATTCTGCATCACATATGACTTTGATTCTGTTGAGGACGGCTGTGTAACAGTAAGAGACAGAGATACAATGGAGCAGGAGCGTATCAAGATCGACGAGCTGGTAGCTTATATCGAAAAGAAGATAGCTTTCTAGTAAAATAAAGATCTTTGCGGGCGAATGGTTTGTTCGCCCGTTTTTTATGCCCGTTTTTACAATAAAAAGCTTTACAAAATTGGCGAGTTGTGATATAATATGTTTGTATATTTTTACGAAAGGACGTCCTTGCCATAAAAAATATATTTGACTCACATTGTCACTATGACGATCACGCTTTCGATGAGGACAGATACGAAGTCCTTGACAGGCTTCTTTGCGACCCTGACTCTCCCGTGGACAAGGTCTGCCACGCTGCAACGGACGAAAGATCGTCTTTGTTCGGAATCGAAACTGCGAGAAAATATGAGAATTTCTATACCTCTGTGGGCTTTCACCCTGAGTGTATGGATACTCTTCCTGAAAATTATATGCAGGTGCTTGACGAGCTTTATTTGAAAGCCTGCTCTACTCACAAGCTTGTTGCGGTTGGTGAGATAGGGCTTGACTATCATTATGAGGGATATGACAAAGAAAGACAGATAAAGCTTTTTGACAAGCAGGTGGAATATGCTGTGAAGAAAAGTCTGCCTGTTATAGTTCACTGCCGTGAAGCCACTCAGGACTGCCTTGACGTGCTGAACAAATATGCGCCGTCAGGTGTAGTTCACTGCTTTTCAGGCTCGGCGGAGACCGCAGAGATAGTGCTTGGGCTTGGTATGTACATCGGGTTTACAGGTGCGCTTGCTTTTAAAAATGCTAAAAAAGCCAAACGTGCTCTTGAAGTTGTCCCAATGGACAGGCTTCTTCTTGAAACGGACTGCCCTTACATGGCGCCCCCTCCTTACAGAGGACAGAGGTGCGAAAGCCCTATGATAGAAGAAGTGGCAAAGGTCGTGGCTGAGATAAAAAAACTCGATCCGCAGGAAGTGCTTGACATTACAAATAGAAACGCTTGCCGCCTGTTCGGGATCGAATATGAGAAAGGATAAGAGAACAAAATGAAAGAAACTATGTACGTAGTGATACCATGCTACAATGAGGAACAAATGTTGCCTATCACAGCGCAAGCGCTTATAAAAAAGCTCGATGAGCTGAAGGCAGAAGGTCGTATCGCACAGAACAGCAAGGTCATGTTCGTTGACGACGGCTCAAAGGACAAAACGTGGGAGATAATACAGAAACTCCACGAAGCAAGCCCTGTTTTCACAGGTCTTAAACTCTCAAGAAACAAAGGTCATCAGAACGCACTGCTGGCTGGTCTTATGACGGCGAGAAACTATGCTGATATCGTTGTTTCCATGGACGCTGACTTGCAGGACGATATAAACGCTATTGACGGCTTTCTTGATAAGAGGGCAGAGGGCTGTGATATTGTTTACGGCGTTCGTTCATCGAGAGAAAAGGATACCGCTTTCAAGCGTGGAACCGCTCAGGCATATTACAAGCTTTTGGAGCATATGGGCGTTGAGATAACATATAATCACGCCGATTACAGACTTATGAGCAAAAGGGCTATAGACGCTCTGGCAGAGTTTAAGGAAGTAAATCTGTTTCTGAGAGGTCTTGTGCCTATGGTTGGCTTCAAGAGCGACATCGTTAAGTATGTAAGAAACGAGCGTGTGGCGGGCGAATCTAAATATCCGCTGAAAAAAATGCTTTCCTTTGCAGTTGAGGGAATAACCTCTCTTTCTGTAAAGCCTATAAGATTTATCACCACTATCGGTATAATAGTATTTTTAGTATCACTTATAATGCTTATATATTTCCTTATAACATGGGCAGTGGGGCACACTGTTCAGGGCTGGGCTTCAACTATCACGTCTATATGGGCGATAGGCGGACTTCAGCTTTTGGCTATAGGCATTATCGGAGAATATATAGGCAAGATCTATTTGGAAACAAAGGCTAGACCTAAATTTATAATCGAAACAAATCTTGAAGAAACAGACAAGGAGTAATTAAAAATGGCAGAACTCAAGGCTAACAATCAGAAACCAAATTTCGACAACAACCCTAAGCTTATCGAAGCTATCGCAGAAATGAGAAAGAATTTCTGTGCCGAAACTCAAAACAAGGTAATAAACACAGCACTTGCCTGCACATTTCTCGTGCCTGCAATGGTAGAAAAGACAACAGAGCTTGTTGCCGACGCTGAAAACCATGTTAATTTTGAGGACAAGAGCAAGGCTAAGTTCATTCTTCTCAACAACAACAAAACAAACGGCACATTTTTCCCTGTTTTCACTTCCCCTGAGGAGGCTAAAAAACTTCAGTATGACAAGCCATTCCAGAGCTTTGCAATGAGATTTCAGGATATAGCTGCTCTCACTGAGCAGACGCCAAAGGTACAGGGCTTTGTTGTAAACCCATTTGGCGAGAACCTTCCTTTCACTCAGGAAATGCTGGAGTCTATCAAGCAGACCCTTATAAAGGTAGCAAAGGAGCGCAAGGCGGCTAAAGAAGCTGCTGAAAATGGCGAAGCTCCTGACATTGCTGTTACAAACAACGAAACAGCAGAGTAAGATACTTAAACATATCGGAGGACGGACTGAGTTCGTCCTCTTTTTTTACCTGTCTATAAAAATCTAATTATAAAAATCCATGTCTTATTTTTACGAAAACTATGCTTAATATAGTTGACAAAAAACATGCCGTGTGTTATAATTGTAGTAATATGGTGGGAAATAAAGCGTGTTATTTGTGCAGTGTTCACTATCACGCACCACGCAAAAGACTAAAAGGTTCTGCTTTTAGAAATTTTTTCGTGATCTGAGGGAGTATATATGGCTAACGAAACTGAGCTTGAAAAAATTGACCGTGCTGCCGAATACTTTGAAAGATATTTTGAGTTTGAGGACGCTGTAACGGTCAGCAAGGAAAACAAGGAATACCTCAAAACCTATATCCATGACAACGACTATGTTGTCAAAAACTTCAATATAAAAAATAAGATCGTTAAGGCTGTGGGCATAAGTGCGGCTATTGGCGTGGCGGCTTTCCTGCTGCTGTGGCTGCTCCTTGGCACAAAGCTTATTATAGTGGGCATTATTGCAGGTGCACTTATTTTTATCGGTGTAGGCGTTTTCGGTATCGCTCTCAACAAATACAGACTTACTGCTGCTGAACAGAAGCAGGTTGAAGTGAACGAGGGCATAAACGAACAGATAATAATGCTTGATGACAGAATAAAGCAGGTAGAACGTCAGAGAGATGATTACTACAAGGCTCTTGAAAAGAGAGTGCCTTTCATGTCACTTGACTATATGAAGAACGTTCAGCAGATAAAACAGTTTCTTGTGGACGGCAAGGCTGACACCTGTGAGGAAGCTGTGGATATGTTTGAGGAGTCGATGCTTTTACAGCAGATGACCGATATCATGACAAAGAGCGAAACTATCGAGCCTGTCAAGGACGATAAGGAACGTTTCGGCGACCCTTTGAAGATAATAAAGGAAAACAAGAAGAAACGCAAAAAGGAAAAGAAAGCAAAAAAAGACAAAAAGTAAATTTCGACCGCAGCAGTATTTTACGCCGCTGCGGTCTTTCTGTGAAGATTCACAATTTGCTATAGATAGGATAATGTATGAACGAGAAAAAAGATATTCTAACAAAAACATGGGTAGTGGCTGTCCTTGCGTCAATATGCTGTATGCTGTGGGGAAGTGCATTTTCCTGCGTGAAAATAGGCTACAGCCTTATGAACATAACCACCAATGACAGCGGCTCTCAGCTTGTGTTTGGGGGCATAAGATTTTTTGTGGCAGGGCTAATGGCTCTTGCCATGGGAAGCGGAGCGGAGAGAAAAATTCTCCTGCCAACAAAGACTTCCATACCAAAGATCATGATAATAAGCCTTTTTCAGACAATTTTGCAGTATTTTTTCTACTACATAGGTCTAGCCCACACAACGGGGGTAAAGGCAGCGATAATAGTTGGGGCGAACGTTTTTATTGCGATACTTGTGTCATCGCTTTTATACAAGCTTGAAAAGCTCACCGCTGTGAAAATAGCAGGCTGTATACTTGGTTTTTCGGGTATCATTGTTATAAATCTCGGGGGACTTTCGGGAGTAAGCTTCAATTTTCTCGGGGACGGATTTATTTTTCTTTGCACCTGTGCATACGCTTTTTCATCGGTGTATATGAAGCGCTATTCCGAAACAGAAGACCCTGTTATGCTTAGCGGCTGGCAGTTCGTTTTCGGTGGAGCAGTTCTCACTGTCATAGGCTTTTTAATGGGCGGCAGGCTTGGTCACATGAGCGCAAAGGCTTTTTTGATGCTTTTGTATCTTGCCTTTGTATCAGCGGCAGCATATTCTCTGTGGGCAGTGCTTTTGAAGCACAACCCTGTTTCAAAGGTGGCAATTTTCGGCTTTATGAACCCTGTGTGCGGAGTGCTGCTTTCAACGATACTTCTCAAAGAAAAGGGTATATTTGGCGTTCAGGGGATAGCCGCACTTATCCTTGTATGCTCGGGTATCTTTATTGTTCAAAGAAAAGGGAATAAATAATATTGTAACTATGCTCATATGCTTTTTGCGTATGAGCTTTTTTATTCAAAATCGTTCTGAAAGCTGTTAAAAACATTGATTTTTGTAGACGACTATGTTATAATGAATTGTGTATGGTTTTTTACCAATATATTATCAGTAAAGAAAAAGAGGACAAGACAATGTTTAAGAAAAACGGACTTCTAAAAAGCCCTGACAGCAAGCCAAAAGAAAAGTATCTGCTGCTGTTTGCGGTGGCTTTTATCGGCATGATGATCTCGTTCATACCGTCAATGATAGTGAACAAGGGCATCTTTCTCTACTATGGCGACTTCAACTCACAGCAGATGATGTTCTATCAGCACTGTCATGACGCTGTTCGCAGCGGAAACATGGGCTGGGATTGGGGAACGGACTTAGGCTCGAGCTTTGTTGGCTCATATGCTTTCTATCTCCTTGGCTCGCCATTTTTCTGGCTCACTACACTTTTCCCGTCAGGTGCAGTGCCTTATCTGATACCATGGCTCCTTGCGCTGAAAACGGCTATCGCCGCAATAACAGCCTACGCTTATATCAGATTTTTTGTTGACAACACAAGTGCCTGCTTTATAGGCGGTCTGCTTTACGCTTTCTCAGGCTTCCAGACCTACAACGTTTTCTTCAACCACTTCCACGACGCAACTGCGTTCTTCCCTCTCATGCTTTTAGGATTTGAACTGTTGGTTCAAAAGAACAAGAAGGGTCCGTTTGCGGTAGCGGTAGCTATATGTGCGACCATAAGCTATTTCTTCTTTGCCTGCGAGGTCGTATTCATTGTTGTCTACTTCTTCCTGAGATGCCTTGACAAGGACTTTGAAATTGACATGAAGAAGTTCGGTCTGCTTATCCTTGAGGCTGTTATCGGTGTGATGATATCCGCTGTTATCTTCCTGCCATCAGCGCTGAGCGTAATGGGCAACTACCGTGTAAACGAAAGACTTTATGGACTTGACCTTGTTATATATGGTGAAAATGTAAGAATACCAAGAATTATCCAATCGTTCTTTATGCTTTCCGATATGCCTGCAAGAATAAATATCCTTAACTCGGACAAGGCAAGATGGGCTTCAATGGCAGGCTATCTGCCTATGTTCTCAATGGCAGGCGTTATAGCGTTTATGAGAACAAGAAAGAAAGGCAAAGACAGTTGGCTTACAAAGGCTATTATCGTGTTCGGCATAATGGCTTGCGTGCCTATATTGAACTCCTCTTTCGTCCTTTTCAATGCGTCATATTATGCAAGATGGTATTATATGCCTATACTGCTTATGTGCCTTATGACAGCAAAGGTCATCGCAGAAAACAAGGACGATCTGAAAAAGGGATTTGTGCCTGTTTGTGTAGTATGTGCGATATTTATTGGCATCGGTCTGCTTCCGACAAACGAAAACGGCGTTGTATCCTATGGCAAAGTCCCTGAATATATTGAACTCTACTACATTCAGGCTATCGTTACCATAGTAATGATAATAATGCTTGGCACGCTTATATATGTGGTCGCAGAGAAGAAGCTCGACTACATGAAGATTGCTTCTGCAATGACTGCGGCAGCTGTTGTTATCTGCATGACTTCTTCTATCGTATACGGCGTAACCCAGGGTACTGACAACACCGACTACATCAACAGAGCAATAAACGGTGGCGACAGCATCAACATGGATAAGCTGGAGTCTGGATCAGAGAACTACAATGCTGACAACAATTTCTACAGGATAGATACCTCAGAAAATGTTGACAACTGGTGTATGTTCTGGAAGCTTTCATCAATGAGATGCTTCCACAGCGTTGTTTCAACATCTATCATGGATTTCTACAGCTCTATCGGACAAACGAGAGATGTTGCATCACGAATGGAAACTAAGGTCTATCCGCTAAGAAGCCTGTTTTCCGTAAAATACTATTTCAATGAACTTACTGATAGTGAGAGAAAAGGTATCACAGAGGTATCGAAGCCTGAAACTCTTGCAAATCTCTACGGCTTTGAATATGTTGATACTCAGAACGGTTTCAACATTTACGAAAACAAATATTATGTACCAATGGGCTTCACATATGATTACTACTGCCTTGACAGCGACATTCAGAAGGCTTCAGAGGTAGACAAGACATCAATGCTCATGAAAGCCCTTGTGCTTACCCCTGAGCAGGCTGCAAAATACAATAATATTCTCAGCTACTACAGCTTTAAGGGTACTGACTACTCAACAGATCAGTATTATCAGAACTGCCTTGACAGACGTGCAAACAGTTGTTCATCATTCAGTTATGATTCTTACGGCTTCAACGCCAAGATCGACCTTGACAAGGATAACCTTGTGTTCTTCTCAGTTCCATATGATGACGGCTGGAGCGCAAAGGTGAATGGTCAGGACGTGGAAATAGAAAAGGTGGATTACGGCTTTATGGCTGTTCTTTGTCCTGCGGGATCAAACGACATCCAGTTCACCTACGAAACAAAGGGACTTTTCTGGGGCAAGGTAATAACAGCCGTTGGCTTCGGCTCGCTTATCGTTTACCTTGGCGCAGTGAGATTTACAGGCAGAAAGAAAAAAGAAGAAGCTCAGCCTGTTGAAAAGAACGCATAAACCTGAAAGGGAGGATATAAAATGTATCAGAACGAAAAAACTATCAGTGAAAAAGAGATATACAAGGGCAGGGTCGTTCACCTGACTTGTGATGAAGTGGAGCTTGAAAACGGCTACAAGACGCTTAGAGAGGTCATTCATCACCCCGGCGGAGTTTGCATCGTTGCTCTTGACGAGGACGAGAATGTTTATTTTGTGAAGCAGTTCCGCTATCCTTTCAAGACCGCACTTATGGAGATACCTGCAGGAAAGCTTGAATACGGTGAAGATCATTTGGAGTGCGGAAAGCGTGAGCTTAAAGAGGAGATAGGTGCAACGGCAGAAAAAATGACTTATCTTGGCTGTATTTATCCTACAGTGGCTTATGATACCGAGATAATCCATATGTATATGGCAGAGGGACTTGATTTCGGTGAGCAGCACCTTGACGAGGGCGAGTTCCTTGACGTAACAAAAATGCCCCTTGAAGAAGCTTACAAAATGGTCATGGAAAACAAGCTCCCTGACGCAAAGACAACTGCGGCTATACTGAAAACTTATCTTATCAAAAAGGGTAAATAGTCATAGCTTTAAAATGCGATATTAAACAGGCGAACGCTGTTCGCCCCTACATATAAAAAGGTACTGTCAAATCGGCAGTACCTTTTTTTGTGTGTGATAAAATAAGCAAAAAAAGAACGCCCACGCACCGAAGTGCATGAGCGTCTTTTCTATAGTAAATTAGATTACTTTTCCTCAGTATTGTAAAGCTTAGCGTATCTGAGCAGATAATCATATCTGTCCTTAGCGTTCTGAACAGCCTTACCAAAGAGCTTCTCAGCTCTCTCAGGATTCTGTCTAGCAAGAGCGTTGTAACGAACCTCGCCCATGATGAAGTCCTTATAGTCAGCTGTTGGAGCCTTAGAATCAAGGATAAATGGATTCTTGCCCTCTGCCTTAAGACGTGGGTCGAATCTGTACAGATGCCAGTAACCAGCCTGAACAGCCTTCTTCTCCTCTGTCTGAGCAATTGACATACCACCCTTGATACCATGGTTGATACATGGAGCATAACCGATGATGATTGAAGGACCGTGATAAGACTCTGCCTCGTGGATAGCCTTGATGCACTGATTGTAATCAGCACCCATTGCAACGTGAGCTACATATACATAGCCGTAAGACATTGCGATACCTGCGAGATCCTTCTTCTTAACTTCCTTACCAGCTGCTGCGAACTGAGCGATAGCACCTGTTGGAGTTGACTTAGATGACTGTCCGCCTGTATTTGAGTAAACCTCAGTATCGAATACGAAGATGTTTACGTCCTCGCCCTGAGCGATAACGTGGTCAACACCTGAGAATCCGATATCGTAAGCCCAGCCGTCACCGCCGAAGATCCACATTGACTTCTTTCTCAGATAGTCAGCGTCCTTAAGGATCTCCTCAGTAGCCTTGTTCTTTGTCTTCTTAAGAGCAGCGATAAGGTTATCTGTAGCTGGTGAGTTCTTCTCGCCGTCGTCTACTGTTTCAAGATACTCTTCGCAAGCCTTCTTGAGAGCTGCTGCCTTAGTTGTCTTAGACAGTTCAAGAACCTTAGCGATAGTTCTGTTTCTGATAGTGGACTGTGCAAGGTACATACCGTAGCCATACTCAGCGTTATCCTCGAACAGTGAGTTAGCCCAAGCTGGACCCTTGCCGTCCTTGTTTACTGTGTATGGAGTTGAAGGAGCTGAACCACCCCAAATTGATGAGCAGCCTGTTGCGTTAGCAATGTACATTCTGTCACCAAAGAGCTGTGTGATGAGCTTAGCATAAGGTGTTTCACCGCAGCCTGCGCAAGCGCCTGAGAATTCAAGCAGTGGCTGCTTGAACTGTGAGCCCTTAACTGTTGTTGCCTTGAACTTCTCGAATACTTCTGGCTTTTCAGCAAGTGTAAGACCATAGTTGAATACTTCCTGCTCAGCGAGCTGAGTTTCAAGTGGCATCATGCTGAGAGCCTTGTTGCCCTTCTTACCAGGACAAACATTTACGCAAGAACCGCAGCCTGTGCAGTCCAGAGCAGACATTGTCATTACGAAGTTGTAACCAGGCATACCTGTCATAGCTACTGCCTTCTCCTGAGCAAGCTTAGGAGCCTTCTTCAGCTCAGCGTCTGTCATTACAACAGGTCTGATAACTGCGTGTGGACATACATATGAACAGAAGTTACACTGGATACAGTTGTCACCATTCCATGCAGGAACGTCAACAGCGATACCTCTCTTCTCAAATGCAGCAGAACCCTGTGGGAATGTGCCGTCTGCCATACCTGTGAATGTTGAAACAGGGAGCTTGTCGCCTTCCTGAGCATTGCAAGGGATCTGAATGTTGTTTACGAAGTCCTGAAGTGTCTTATCTGCACACTTAGCGGCAGGCATACCCATTGGAGTATCCTTGCACTTCTTCCAAGATGCAGGAACCTTAACTTCGTGAACCTGCTGACATCCAGCGTCGATAGCGTCATGGTTCATCTTAACGATAGCGTCGCCCTTCTTAGAATAAGAAGCTGTAGCAGCGTCCTTCATGTACTTGATAGCGTCGTCGATAGGAATGATGTTAGCAAGCTTGAAGAATGCAGACTGAAGAACAGTGTTTATTCTGTTGCCCAGACCGATCTCCTTACCGATCTTAACGCCGTTGATAGTATAGAACTTGATGTTGTTCTCAGCGATATATCTCTTTACCTGACCTGGGAGGTGCTTATCCAGCTCTTCATGCTCCCACTGGCAGTTCAGAAGGAATGTTCCGCCTGGCTTGATATCCTGTACCATGTTGTACTTAGTGATATAAGACTCGTTATGGCAAGCAACAAAGTCAGCCTGATTGATAAGGTATGTTGACTTGATAGGTGTCTTACCGAATCTCAGGTGAGAAACTGTTACACCGCCTGACTTCTTAGAGTCATATGCAAAGTATGCCTGAGCATACAGATCTGTGTGGTCACCAATGATCTTGATAGAGTTCTTGTTTGCACCAACAGTACCGTCAGCGCCAAGACCCCAGAACTTACAAGCAGTTGTGCCTGCTGGAGCAGAGTCAAGCTTGCCCTCAGTTTCGAGAGAGAGGTTTGTAACGTCATCTTCGATACCGATAGTAAATCTTGGCTTATAAGTGTCCTTCCAGCTTGCGTTCCAGTAAACAGCCTTGATCTGTGCAGGAGTTGTATCCTTAGAACCAAGACCATATCTGCCTGAAGCGATAGCTACATCGTGGAACTGTGTGCCCTTGAGAGCAGCAACAACGTCAAGATAAAGTGGCTCGCCTTCAGAACCTGGCTCCTTAGTTCTGTCAAGAACTGAGATCTGCTCACAAGTTGAAGGGATAGCCTCAACGAGCTTGTCAGCACGGAAAGGTCTGTAAAGTCTAACCTTAACAAGACCGAGCTTTGTGCCTTCCTTCTCATTCAGGTAGTCGATAGTTTCTTCGATAGTATCACATACAGAGCCCATTGCTACGATAACGTGAGTAGCGTCTGGTGCACCATAGTAGTTGAACAGCTTGTAGTTTGTGCCGATCTTCTCGTTTACCTTGTTCATGTAGTCCTCTACGATACCAGGGATAGCGTCGTAGTATGGGTTACAAGCCTCTCTTGCCTGGAAGAAGATATCAGGGTTCTGAGCTGTACCTCTAAGTACAGGGTGCTCAGGGTTAAGAGCTCTCTTTCTGAACTCCTCGACCTTCTCGAAGTCTACCATATCTCTTACGTCTTCCATATCCCATGTCTCGATCTTCTGGATCTCGTGAGATGTTCTGAATCCGTCAAAGAAGTGGATGAATGGTACTCTGCCTTCGATTGTTGAAAGGTGAGCAACAGTACCGAGGTCCATTACCTCCTGTACGTTTGAAGAACAAAGCATAGCGAAACCTGTCTGACGGCAAGCATAGATGTCAGAATGGTCGCCGAAAATGTTAAGTGCGTGTGATGCTACGCATCTTGCGGAAACGTGGATAACGCAAGGGAGCAGCTCACCTGCGATCTTATACAGGTTAGGGATCATAAGAAGAAGTCCCTGTGATGCTGTATATGTTGTTGTGAGCGCACCGGCTGCAAGTGAGCCGTGTACTGTACCTGAAGCACCTGCCTCAGACTGCATTTCTGCAAGCTTTACAGGAGTGCCAAACAGGTTTTCCTTACCCTTGGCAGCCCACTGGTCTGTTACTTCTGCCATAACAGATGATGGTGTGATTGGATAGATAGCAGCAACTTCTGTAAATGGGTATGACGCCCAAGCAGCAGCGTTGTTTCCGTCCATGGTTTTCATTTTTCTTGCCATTTTAGAATCATTCCTTTCTCGATATTTCAAGCAAAAGCTCAAAACTCAAATTTCCTTTTTAGCGTACTTTTTCAAGCACGTCTGTTTAAGGACAGCAGATATTTTCTTCAAAAGTAAGCTGTAACAAACTTTCTCAGGATACATCTGTTTTAACTCTTATAGTATACCACTTATTTTTCAATTTGTAAAGACCTTTTACCACATTTTTTCTTGATTTATACGCTGTAAACCCCCTATTTTCGGTTAGTTATGACTTCCTCATATTTCAGACGTGCTGTATTACGGAGATAAAAAAAATGCCTGCCGAAACAGACATTTTTCATATATATAAATTATAAAACTAGCAGTTCATAAGAAGTTCGGCGAGGGCATTGAGTATCTTATCCACATCAACATCAGAGCTGAATTTTACATCAAGCTTTGAGCCGCCTTTTTTATCCTCGCTTAAACTTACACGAAGCTTATCGGTAGCTTGATTTACTCTTATCTCAAACTCAGTATACATAGGATTTGTGATAGTACGCTTTATTTTCTTCTCAGCTTTTTTATTTGTTTCCAAAGCGGCGATAGCTTTTTCAAGCTCTCTTACCGTCCAGCCATTTTCTATACACTCTGTGGCAAGCTTCTCCTGAGTATCCTTATCCGCAACGCCTGCAAGCACCTTTGCGTGACCCTCGGTGAGCTTTTTGTCACGAAGCATTTCCTGCACATTTTCGCTAAGGGAAAGAAGTCTGATAGAGTTTGCCACAGCGGAACGTGAACGTCCAACAGCTTCTGCTACCTGCTGCTGAGTAAGACCATAGGTTTCCATAAGAGTCTGATAAGCTGCGGCCTCTTCAAGAGGTGTAAGGTCTTTACGCTGGATATTTTCAATAAGGGATATCTCAGCGGCTTCAAGATCGGTAAGCTCCTTTATATAAACAGGTATCTCATCAAGTCCAGCCAGACGTGCCGCACGCCACCTGCGCTCGCCTGCAACTATCTTATATCCCCCATTGTCAAGAGGTCTTACAAGTATAGGCTGCAAAACACCATGCTGTCTGATATTTTCCGCAAGCTCATTAAGAGCGTCCTCGTCAAACTCAGAACGTGGCTGATTTTTGTCAGGCTCAATAAGAGATATCCTTACTGTGGAAATGCCATTTTCGCCATCATCATTTTTTTCCGATTCACTATCAGATCGTGTGATCTCATCTATAGAATTATCAAAGAACAGGCTATCCAAGCCTCTGTCCATTTTGCTTTTTTTAGCCATTGTATTTTCCTTTCACATTATAAGATACAATGTTCCATGTGGAACATTATTTTTCTTTATTCTTTGCCGCTTTTTTCTTTTCTCTTTTAGCTATTTCTTTTGCAAGATTTTCATATGCCTTTGAGCCTTTTGCCTTCTTATCATAATAAATAGCCGGCTCACCAAAGCTTGGGGCTTCCGACAAAGCAACGTTTCTCGGTATGGTAGTTTCAAAGACTTCCTTTGCAAAGTGCTTTTTGACCTCGCTTATTATCTGACCTGTTATCTTGTATCTTTCAACGCACATTGTAAACAAAATGCCCTCAATATCAAGGTCAGGATTGAAAGAAACTTTTACTCTGTTAATAGTATTGTGAAGCTCAACAAGACCCTCCAAAGAAAGAAACTCGCATTGGAGAGGGATAAGTACAGAATCAGCCGCCGCAAGTGCATTTATTGTAAGCATATCGAGAGTTGGGGGACAATCTATAAATATGTAGTCATAAAATTCTTTTGCAGGCATAAGAGCGTTGCGAAGCTTCATTGCTCTGTCTTTTTCATTCACAAGTGACACAGATGCACCTGAAAGATCCTGAGTTGTCGGCACAACTGAAACTCCACGGCAGGAAGTTGGCACGACAGCTTCAAATATCGAACATTCTTCAAATATTACATCAAACACTGTATTTCTGATACTTTTTTTCTTTATGCCAAAGCTTGTAGTAGTATTGCCCTGTGGGTCAAAGTCAACGATCAGGACTTTTTTGCCCTTTAGTCCAAAAACCGCTGCAAGATTTACAACAGTAGTAGATTTTCCAACGCCGCCTTTCTGATTTGAAACGGCAATTATTTTCCCCATATTCTTGACCTCTTTTCTTAATAGAATTATATCATATTTATTATACTACAATTTTTCACTTTTGAAAAGACCCTTTTACAAATTTTCTTGAAAATGTTCCACATGGAACAAATCAGATTTTTACTTTATCCGACAAAGCCCATGACAATTTAGAAAATAATACAAAGAATAAAGTACCAATATCAAAATCAAGGTCATAAAGAGCAGAAAAGTTTTCTGAATAAAATATAGAATTGAAGATCGTGAAGTGTTATGATTATTTTAAAATGAAACGGAGGTATAAAATATGAGTATTTTCCCAAAAACATTAACAAAAGCTTTCAGCGAAGAAACTGACGAATCACAAAGGGCTTCACCCTATCAGACGTTAGGCAAAATAATCGACATTTCCATAGGAGAGATAAGGCCGAACCCTGTTCAGCCAAGGCGATATTTCTCACCTGCCGAACTAACAAGCCTTGCAAAAAGCATTTCTCAGGACGGGATCATACAACCTCTCACAGTGCGGCGTGTAAAAGGCACTTTTGAGCTTGTGTCAGGCGAACGGCGTTTGCGTGCGGCAAAGCTTGCAGGACTAAGGTCAGTGCCGTGTATACTTATTAATGCCACAGAAGAACGTTCGCAGGTCATTGCACTTATAGAGAATATCCAACGTTGTGACCTGAACTTTTTTGAAGAAGCCGAAGCAATCTCTCAGCTCATCACAAAATATGGCATGACTCAGGAATCTGCGGCTATCCGTTTGGGACTTGCTCAATCCACAGTTGCAAACAAGCTTCGTATTCTGAAACTTAACGCTGATGAACGCAAAATAATTCTCGATAACAATATGTCAGAACGTCACGCAAGGGCTTTGCTAAAGATCACAGATAATGACCGCAGGCTCGCTGTGTTGAACAAAGCGGCTGAAAGTGGTTGGACAGTTGACACATTGGAAAAATATATTGCCAAGCTTCTGAAAGATGATGAAAAGCGTGCAAGCTATCACAAAAGAGCGGCTATGTTAAAAGATGTTAGATTGTTTTTCAACAGTGTCAATAAGGCGATAGATGTTATGAGAATGGCAGGAGTGAACGCTGACGCAAAACGTATCGACCACGAGGATTATATCGAATATATTATAAAGATACCATCGGAAAAGCAGGCAGAATAAAATGTTCCACATGGAACAAAAAAAATTGGACAGGCTCAAAAGTCTGTCCAATTTTTTTATATATCGCTGTAAAAAAGCTGTTCCCAATAGGTGTATTCCCCGTTTTCTGACTTTGTGGCTTTTGCACACGCCATGTAACGCACATCAGGGTTGAGGATATTTTCTCTATGAGGCGGTGAATTCATCCATGCGTCAAAGGCTTCTTTTACTGTGGTCATGCTGTTCATACCATATGCGATATTTTCAGCCGCCGCACGCCATTCAGGAAGGTCAGTTTCTTCTATAGCTGTGATGTATGAATTGCCGTCAGGTCTGTCATGAGAATAATTTTCTAGAAGTTCGTTCGCTCGCACATCTGCCGCAGAGTCGAGAAGCTCAAGTCCCTCAAGCTCTCTTAAACCATACTGTTTTCTAACCTCATTTACATAGCCAAGCATTTCAGATGTTTCAGCAGAAAGATTTCTATTTGACATATTCGTGCTTGAATCAGGTTCAGTAGGCTCGGCAGGTTGAGGGGCAGAGGGCCGTTCTTCCTGCATAGGCTCGGTAACAGTTTCAGTTTGCGTTTCTGTTTTCTTTTCAGTTTTCTTTGAAGTCGTTGTGGTAGTAGTAGCCGTTGTCGTTGTTGTAGTAACAGTTGTAGTCACAGCTTTTATATCTGCACTGTGAGGTGGTCGCATGGTCTTTCCGTTTATGATGACCTTATCCCCTGACACGCTTATGTAGTTATTGCCTACCACTATGGATTCCATAAGCTCATTATCAGTGTTTGTTATCTCCATGCCCTTATCCATGGCTTCAAGCACATACTTTGAGCCGTTCACATCTTTTACAGTAGCTTTCTTTACTGTCTTGCCGTCTTTTACAATCTCAAACTTGTTCTCTGCAATACACCTTATAGTCACCTTGTCAGTTACGTTAAAGCTGATGAAGCTTTCATCAACATATGTCACCTTTGTGTTTGCATAGTAGACCTCGTTGGCTGATATTATTATCCTTGTGCCTTTATAACTGAACGAGTTGACCTTTTTTCCGTTTTTAGTGACAGTGACAGTATTTCCGTCACAAGTCAGTACAAGCTTATCACCGTTATCATCAGTTATCTCAAAAGAGTTCACTATCTCATTTGAACTGTTTATAAGAGTATATCCCCCCTGCACATTTGCAAAAAGGGTATAACCTCCATCAAAAACTATCTTTGTACAAGTCGCTGCTGTTTGTATAGTAGTCACTGAACCTGTGATAGTTTCGGCAGACTTTTTATTTGTGGTCACAGTTGTGGTGACTCCTGTGCTGACGCTTGAAAGCTTTTTGGGCTTTTCTTCCCCTGTGCTTCCGCAAGAGGAAAGACAACAGCCTGCCGCACAGACAACACATAATATTTTAACTAACCTACTGCTTTCCATGATATCTTAGCTCTCCTGTTTTATCAAATGTTCCACATGGAACAATACAAAAAAGGCAGCCCTAGGACTGCCTTTGTGAGTTTATTTTGTGTTTGAAAGTGTCCATCTGAAAGGTGCTATTCTCTTTGCCCTTGTGTTGTCTATGTTCCAGTTGTTGAATGTGATAGATGGGTCAAAATAGCGATAATCAGTTTTCATCTTACCTTTGTTGATGCTTAGTCCCATTCCAGGTGATTTCTGGATAACTGCACCTATGCGGTGATGTTCCTTTTCATAATCAATTATCTCTTTTGCCGTTATCAGCCTTGAATCAGCAAGATTGTAGATTCCCTCATATCTTCCTGACGGTACATTGATAATACCATTTATAAAGTCGATAAGATTGAATACACAGCAGAATGAAAAACCGTATTCTCCATCATTGAATATGTATGCAACATTTTCCTTTGCGTCAAATACTCTGTCTCTCAGATTTTGTGTATACTCAGCGTCATAAATAGGAGCTACTCTGGCAATAACAGGTATAGTTTCAGACTTTTTAAATTCCTTCTGCATTATCTTCTCAGATGTCATCTTAAGATCTGCATAGTTTGAATTTCCCTTTTCAGGGGCAGTTTCCCTTATTGGTTCTCTGCCTTTCTGTACACCATATATTGCTGTTGTGCTGAGCAGGATAAAGCTCCTTACCTCAGCCTTGTTTGCAGCCGCATATATGAACTTATCACATATCTTGCTCTTTTTCATCTCAGCGTCTGTTACATATGGATCTATATCGTTATCTACAGAATTTGCCAGATGCACGACAACGTCGATCTTGTTGCTATCGATTACATTTGTAATAGCGTCCTTATCTGTAATATCACACTGGATAAAAGTATAGTTTGGATCAGTTCCAATAAACTCATTTTTGCGTGTATCTATACCGAATACACGATGCTTTTTGTGCAGTAAGCTGGATGTAAGGTACAAGCCTATCATTCCGCTTGCTCCTGTAACTAAAATTGAAGCCAACTCTGCCACTCCTTCCCCAAGTAGAATTGCACATTTATTTACTATAATTATACCACAGTTTTTATTAATTGCAAATACTTTTTGAAGAAAACTGAAAAATTTAGATTTTCTTTATAATTTTGCTTGCTATATTTAGTGAATTGTGATAAAATTATAGGTATAAATCATAAACAAAAAAATATAAAAAATATTTTACATATAAAAATATTAAGGAGCAATTTATTTTGGTTTATTCCGATCTTATATTTATACTGGGAATGTTCCCGATAATGACCATTATTTCGCTTTTCGACAGAAGCGCAGAATATAAAAACCTCATTCTGATAGTTTGTTCCCTGCTGTTTTTCAGTTGGGGCAGACCTTTTGTGTTCTGTCTTATTTTCCTGTCAGTTATCCTCGATTGGATATTTGGTCTTATTATTTCAAAAAACCGTGAGAACAAAGCCCTCTGCGGGATATTTTTAGTGCTGGATATTATAATGAACGTATCTCTTATGCTAATATTCGGTCAGAATATCCTTTATAATAAGGTAAAAAAGCTTAGTTTTGACGCCACCATACTTCCACTTGGTATGGGTTATTATATGCTCAGAGGTATTTCTTATGTCTATGACGTTTTCAAGGGCAACTGCAAAGCAGAAAAAAACATTTTCTGCCTTTTGACTTATATGGTGTCACTGCATTTCATGCTTGTGGGACCTCTTGTGAGATACGGTGATATTGAGCCACAGATAAGGCATCGTGAGATCACAGGAGCAAAGCTCAACCAGGGACTTAATAAGATAGTTTTTGGTTTTGGCAAGGTGGTGCTTCTTGCAGGCGTTTTTGAACAGATAAAGCTTGCAGGACTTAACGGCAAAGAGATAACTACCCTTGGCTGTTGGCTTGGTATGCTGTCATTCTTGGCTCAGTATTATTTTCTTTTCACAGGACTTTCGGATATGGCAAAGGGTCTTGGTCTGACAAACGGCTTTGTTTATCCTGACAACTACACAAACATTGAGGCTGACGGACTTTTCACAGGTATGATAAAAAGCTTCAATACAACTGTTGTTGACTTTTTCAGCGAGATTTTCTGCTGCAAAAAAAACATGAACAAGGTCTTTACTTTTGTGTGCTATATACTTTGCGGTCTGGCTCTTTCTATATGGTATCAGGCAAAGGTGAATTTCATTATCGTAGGACTTTGTGCGGCAGTGCTTTGTATCCTTGAAAAGTTGTTTCTTGAAAGACCGCTTTCAAAGCTGCCTGACATTGTGAAGTATATCTATCTTGTACTCACTGCACTCGTTATTTTTGGCGGACTTTATTTTGACAGCTTCTATGGCTACAAAAAATGGCTCTTTGCACTTGCAGGAGTAAATGTGAAATACACCTTGAGCGTGTCTGTAAAAAGTGCAGTGCTGAAAAATATCACCCTTATAGTAATATCGTTCTTTATTGTCTGCCCACCTGCAAAAAGGGCTTTCTGCAAGCTTTTTAAAAAGCTTTCACAGAAGTCTCAGGCGGCTTATGGCAGAGTTATGATAACAAAGACCATTATGACAGTGCTTGTTTTTGCAGTGAGCGTTATAACACTTGCGGCGGAATATGCGGCATAAAAAGAGGAAAATACTAATGGATAAGAAAACTACACGATTCAATATCGTTCACAGTGACGATGAATATGAGATACCGGAGGAATGCGAGGCTGCGGAGGAAGCGGCTGAAGAGCTTGCCAAAACGAATTTGGAGGAGCATTACAGCTTTATAAATCTTCTTTCCATAGCGGTCATAATGCTATTTGCCTGCATATTCTTTATTTCAGTTTCAGGAAGCGACATTGTGGAGGACAACAGTCTGTCTTTAACATTCAAGACTTTCTTTTCAGGGGATTACACTCAGGCATTGGAGGACTCTTATAATAATAGTATACCTTTTCCTGACGCCATGAAAGCTGTTGAAGAGCGTATCTCTCTTATTTATGGTATCGGCAATAAGGTCACTGACCCTATAAAAGAAACACCTGACAATACTGATTCTAACCACAACAGCTTCGATCATCCGACTAATAATGACAGTGATGATCCTGACGAAAATGTTATCACCACCACTGCAAAACCGCAGGACGGTGAAGTAACTACCACAAAGAAAAAAGAGGACAAGAAAAAAACAACAACTACCACTGCTATTGACAGACCAGAGGAAACTAAAAGCACCACAACGACTTCAACGGCTTCCACTACCACAAATAATGACAAGCCTTACTATACTGTCACCGAAACTGAGCCTATAGTACAGCCTGGTCCTACTACTACCACGACCACAACAAAGGCACCTGAGACCACAACTCGGCCGACAGAAACTACAGAACCTACCACTGAGCAAACTGAGGGACCGTCAGATGAATAGCAGATTTGATAACCCTTTTCCCTATTCTGATGACAATAAAAGATATCATACCTACAATTATTATCTAAGGCACAAGTTCGGCACTAAGGTTTTTAAGATACCACTTAATATTGATCTTGGCTGTCCGAACAGAGACGGCACAAAAGGTGTGGGGGGCTGTGTGTTCTGCTCGGCAAAAATGAGCGGAGATTTTGCAGGCGACCCTCATGAGGATATCCTTACTCAGTACAGAGAGATAAGGGAGAAAATGAGCAAAAAGTGGAGCAAGGGTCTGTGCATACCGTATTTTCAGGCAGGCTCAAACACCTATGCTGACGTTGAAACGCTGAGAAAAATGTTTTATACAGCCCTGTCATTTGAAAATACGGCAGGGCTTTCTATCGCAACAAGGGCAGATTGCATCAACGAAGAAAAAGCCGACCTGCTCGGTGAGCTTGCGGAAAAGACTTTTCTTACAGTGGAGCTTGGCTTACAGACTATCCATGATGAAACGGCTTTGAAAATGAACCGCTGTCATACTTTTGCGGATTTTCTCAAAGGCTATGAAATGCTGAGAAAACGAGATGTGAATGTGTGCGTGCATATCATCGACGGGCTTCCCGGTGAGAATAGGGATATGATGCTTGAAACGGCTAAAACTCTCGGTCAGCTTGATATACAAAGCATTAAGATACATCTTCTGCACGTTTTAAAAGGCACTGCACTTGCTGAGATGTACAAGCGTGGAGAATTTCGGGCTTTGGATATGGATGAGTATGTCAATATCGTCTGCGACCAGTTGGAGCTTCTGCCTGCGGAGATAGTAATACAGCGTGTGACAGGTGACGGTGCAAAGGACGACCTTGTTGCACCTTTGTGGAGTTTGAAAAAATTCTGCGTTATGAACGAAATAGACAAGGAAATGGGAAGAAGAAATTCATGGCAGGGAAAGGCTCTGTCGGAGTAAAAAGAGGTAAAAATGAAAGATATATGTGCTGTTTCAACACCCCTTGCTGAGGGGGGAATATCTGTAATAAGAATAAGCGGTGATAATGCCGTTTGCATAGCGGAGAAAGTTTTTAAACCGCTGTCATGCAAAAGTGTTGAAAACATGGCAGGCTATTCGTGTGCATACGGAAAAATAGTTGACAAAAACGGCAGAGAAGTTGATGACGGCGTTCTGACGGTTTTCCGTGCGCCTAAGTCATACACCGGAGAAAACGTCTGCGAGATATCATGCCATGGCGGAATATATGTTACAAAAAAAGTTCTCAGACTTTGCATTGAACAGGGTGCAGAGCTTGCTCAGAGGGGCGAGTTCACAAAGAGGGCTTTTCTCAATGGAAAGCTTTCACTTACTCAGGCTGAGGGCGTAATGGAAACTATCTCCGCTCAGGGAGAATATGCACTTAATTCTGCAAATCTCACAAAAGAGGGCAGGCTTTTCAGACTGATCTCTGATATGTCAAGAAAGTTTGTCACAATACTAGGTGAACTTGCGGCATGGGTGGATTATCCAGAGGAGGACTTGCCTGAGATATCTGAGGATAATCTCAGAGAGAGCCTTAAAAACGCTTTGGCAGGGCTTGATAAAATAATAGCAGATCATGACAGCGGTATGATACTGAAAAACGGTGTTGACACTGTTATCGCAGGCAAGCCTAACGTTGGAAAATCGACCCTCATGAATATGCTGTTGGGATATGACCGCTCCATAGTCACAAATGTGGCAGGCACTACACGAGATGTTATCGAAGAAAGTGCAAAGCTTGGCGAGCTTATTTTGAAGCTTTCCGACACTGCAGGTATACATGAAACTGATGATGAAGTTGAAAAAATAGGCGTTGATATTGCAAAGAAAAAGCTTAAAAACGCTATGCTTGTGATAGAAGTTTTCGACATTTCAAGAGAGCTTGACGAGGAAGACTTGGAGCTTCTTGAATATGTGAAAAAGCTTGGAAAGAAAGTTATCATAGTTCTCAACAAGTCTGACCTTGAAAATGTTGTTGAAAGGTCTCAGCTTGAAAAATATTCAGACTACGTGATAGAGATTTCTGCGAAGCTTGAAGAGGGCAGAGAAGAGCTGCAAAAAGCCACAGAGAAGCTTTTGGGCATTGGCGGATATGACGCTGACAGCACGATTTTTGCAAACGAGCGTCAAATAGCCTGTGCAGAACGTGCAAGAAAATATCTTGCCATGGCTCTTGAAAGCCTTGATATGGGAGAAACTTTGGACGCTGTTACTGTGATGATAGACAACGGCGCAAATGCACTTTTGGAGCTGACAGGAGAAAAAGCTACAGAAGCGGTGGTAGACGAGGTATTTTCAAAATTCTGCGTAGGAAAGTAATTTATATGGTCTTATTTTCAGACAGGTGGTTTTATTATGCAAAAGGAATATTTTGATATTATTGTGGTAGGTGCGGGTCACGCAGGCTGTGAAGCGGCTTTGGCGGCGGCACGCCTTGGATTAAAGACGGCACTTTTTACCATAACACTTGACGGTGTTGCCAATATGCCATGCAACCCCTCTATAGGCGGAACTGCAAAGGGACATCTTGTTCGTGAGATAGACGCTTTGGGCGGAGAAATGGGCAAGGCGGCGGATAAAACTTTTCTGCAAAGCAGGATACTCAACCGTGGAAAAGGTCCTGCCGTTCATAGTCTGAGGGCGCAGATAGACCGTGTTGAATATCATAAGCTTATGAAAAAGACTATCGAAGATACTGACGGGCTTTATCTGAAGCAGGCTGAGATAACTGATATTTTATTTGAGGAGGACGGCAAGACTGTCCGTGGTGTGCGTACAAAGCTTGGCACTGAGTATGACTGCAAGGCTGTTGTTATCTCAACGGGAACTTACCTTGGCGGCACTGTCCATGTGGGTGCAGTATCATATTCAAGCGGTCCTGACGCAACTTTGCCTGCACTTAGTCTGACAGAATGTCTTAAAAAGGCAGGAATGACAATAAGACGTTTCAAAACAGGCACTCCTGCCCGTGTACACAAGCGTTCCATAGATTTTGACAAGCTTGAAGTTCAGTGCGGTGACGATGATATAACACCGTTTTCTTTTGATAATCATGAAAAGCTTGAAAATAAAGTCAAATGCTATGTGGCTTATACAAATGAAGAAACACACAAGGTAATAAGAGATAACATACATCTTTCACCTATATATTCGGGTAGGATACACGCTATTGGTCCAAGATACTGTCCGTCTATCGAGGACAAGATAATGAGATTTTCGGATAAGCCAAGGCATCAGCTTTTTATTGAGCCAATGGGTCTTGACACTGACGAATATTATCTGCAAGGTATGTCGTCATCACTGCCTGAGTTCGTTCAGCTTCAATTTTTGCACACTATAAAAGGACTTGAACACGTTGAGATAATGCGAAACGCCTATGCCATAGAATATGATTGCTGCGACCCTACAGAGCTTTCTGCTACGCTGGAGTTCAAGGCTTTTGACGGTCTTTACGGCGCAGGTCAGTTCAACGGCACTTCGGGATATGAAGAAGCCGCCGCACAAGGTCTTATCGCAGGCATAAATGCCGCACTGAAAATTCTCGGCAGAAAACAGCTTATTCTTGACAGAGCGTCCTCATACATAGGCACTCTTATTGACGACCTTGTTACAAAGGGTTGTTCAGACCCTTACAGAATGCTCACATCAAGAAGCGAATACAGACTTTTGCTAAGACAAGATAACGCTGACATAAGGCTCACGCCTATAGGTCATGAGATAGGGCTTATCTCAGACGAAAGATATCAGCATTTGCTTGACAAAAATGAACAGATAGCCGCTGAGATAAAGCGTGTTTCAAAAATAAATATTGCGCCAAATCCTGAGATAAATGCCTATCTTGAATCTGTAGGCACTGACCCTCTTAACAATGGCATAAAGCTTGCTCAGCTTATCCGCAGACCACAGGTGTCATATGATGGTCTTGCTCCTTTTGATAAGGAAAGACCTGAGCTTTCAGCAGAGGTAAAAGAGCAGGTAGAATTGCAGATAAAATATGACGGCTATATAAAGATACAGCTTGAACAGGTGGAGGCTATGCGAAAGCTAGAGAAAAAGGCTTTGCCTGCGGATATTGACTATAATGATATAAAAAGTCTTAGACTTGAAGCAATTGAAAAGCTCAATAAAATAAAGCCTGTATCAGTTGGTCAGGCTAGCCGAATCAGCGGAGTAAACCCTGCTGACGTGGGTGTGCTTTTGGTATGGCTCTCATCAAAGAATGACCATAGGGAGGAATAGTATGTCAAAGCTTATTTCTAAGGACGATTTTATAAAGCTTTTTGATAATTATGGTATAACAATATCTGACAGTGATTATTCACGCTTTGAAGCTTATGCAGATCTGCTTTGTGAATGGAACGAGAAAATAAATCTTACTGCTATCACTGACCCTGAGGGCATTGCAATAAAACATTTTTTTGACAGCGTTTATCCTTTCACACTTTTCGAGGTAAAAGAAAATGCAACGGTAATTGATGTCGGCACAGGAGCAGGATTTCCGTCCTGTCCGCTGAAAATCGTCCGTGACGATATAAAGCTTACACTTTTGGATAGCCTTAACAAGAGGATAAATTTTCTTGCACAGCTTTCAGACAGTCTTGACCTTGGTGCGACCTGCATACACGGCAGAGCAGAGGAGCTTGGCAGAAGCATGGAGTGCCGTGAACAATTTGACATCGCCACAGCAAGAGCGGTGGCAAACCTCAGCGACCTATGCGAGTATTGCCTGCCTTTTGTAAAAGTCGGAGGATATTTTGCGGCTTTAAAAGGCTCAGGAGGAAATGACGAGCTGAAAGAGGCTAAAAATGCTATTAAGATACTGGGAGGAAAGGTCGAAGAGGTCTTTGACTATGAACTTCCAACAGGTGACGGCAGAACGCTTATCCTCATAAGAAAAGTATCTGAAACGCCTGAGAAATATCCACGCAACAAGGGTCAAATGAAAAAGAAAAAATTATAATACGAATATATGCACAAAAAAACACGCTGAATTTTTGTTCAGCGTGTTTTCTTATTGTCATTTTTAATTTAGAACTCTATCTTTGAGTAAAGACCTGAATCCTTCATTGTGTCCTCAGGCTTTGGCTTCTTGTAGTCCTTCTCAAAGCTTGTTGTGATGTCAAAACCCTTTGAGCGGCGATTGTTATTGTTTCTTCTTCTGCCGCCGTTCTTCTTGTAGCCGCCTCTGTTGTCATACTTTCTAGGTGTTGTAGAGCTGATTATTACCTTTCTCCATGGCTCTTCACCCTTTGACTGAGATGTTACACCCTCGATCTCTGATACAGCAGCGTGAATGATTCTTCTCTCATATGGATTCATTGGCTCGAGAGCTGATGAACGACCGCTTCTCTTTACGTTGTTTGCTATCTTTCTTGCAAGCTCTTCAAGCTGGGTCTTTCTTCTTGCCCTGAAACCATTGCAATCTGTGGATATTCTGAAATATTCTCTGTCTATCCTGTTGCATACAAGTGATGCAAGATACTGAAGTGAATCGAGGATATCGCCCTTCTTGCCAATAAGCTTCTCGAACTCTTCGCTCTTTATCTCAAAAAGTGCGCCGTTTTCAAGCTTTGTTACCTCGATCTCTGTGTTTTCTATGCCCATTGCCTTTATAACATTGAGTATATATTCCTTTGCACAGTCAGCCTTTTTCTGCAAAGTGTCGCTCCACTCTGCCTCTGCCTTGACTTCTTCCTGAACTTCTGCCTTTTCTTCAACAGCCTCTGTTTTTTCAGTTACAGTTTCTACCTTTGTTTCAGGCTCATATTCAGCTTCTACCTTTGCCTCACCCTTGATCTTTCCGAAAAAGCCCTTTTTAGGCTCTTCAAGAACTGTGAAAGTGATCTTTTCTACTTCTGTTCCAAATTCAACTGCCGCCTTGTTCTTTGCTTCGTCTACAGTTGCGGCTGTAAAGATCTGTTTCATTTTTTTCTGCTCCTCTCGCTAAAAAAGTTTAGTCAACAACAGGTCAATCCTGTGAATCGTCATATTCGTCGCCATATTTCTCAGCCATTCTCTTTCTGGCTTCGTTAAGACGTCTTCTCTGCTCGTCTTTAAGCTCTGTCTTTGTTTTCTTCTTAGGCTCATCGTAATCCTCATCGTCAGAAAGTGACTTTCTGATCTCAGCAGGATCCTTACCAGCCTGTATCATCTGAGCCTCAGCCATTTTCTCCATAAGAGTAGGCTTGCCCTTCTTTTTCTGCTTTGCTATATCCTTCTGAACAAGCTCTGCAACGTGTTCAGGTGTATAGATCTTATTGAGTACGATAGTCTGTCCAAGTGCAAACAGTGAAGAATAGCACCAGTAAAGACCAAGACCTGCCGGATAGCTGAAACCGATCCACAGTGAGAAGATAGGCATACCGTAAAGCATTATCTTCATTCCCATTCCGCCCATATTTGCGGCGTCAGGATTGTTCTTCTTTGCAAAATGCTGTGAAACGAATGTCACTATAAGCTGCAAAAGTGCTGATACAATAGGGATAATGCATGAAAGATCCTTCATTGTTGGTATCTTTCCAAGGAAAAGTCCGAAAATGCTGTAGTTGAAATCTTCAGCCGCAGCCTTTACGCTTGTTGGAAGCACATCTGCATACTGTCCGCCCTCTTTTTCAGTGAAAACAAAAGTCATAAGCTCAGGTCTTGACTGAATGAGGTTTGTGGAGAAGTAATTCTCGTTAAGAATAAAAGTATCTATATCATTATGAGCCTTAATAGCATTCATAACGTTCGATATCTTGTTGTCATTAGAAAGTGCCTTTGCAGACTTTGGATACTTGTCCTTATCTGTAAAAAGCTTTTCAAGCTTATCATAAGCTTCGTCCTCAGTAGCACCGTCTTTCTCAAACTTTTCAATAAGCTTTTCTATAGTAGTATCCTTGCTTTTTACCTCAGCACTGACAACATAAAGATTCGATATCATGTTGTTTGAGTCTGTAAGCTCCTCTTTATCTGCGTTTGAAACGTAGGTAAGAGGTCCGTAAATAACAGGGATAAGAGCAAACAGAATGACCATTGTGATGACCATTGGCAAACAGCTTGCCATAGGGTTTACGCCCGCCTTGGCGTAAAGGTTCATCTGCTCTTCCTGCATCTTCTGCTGGTTTTTAGCGTATTTCTTCTTTATCTTTTCAAGCTCAGGCTGAAGCATGGTCATTCTTGCCGTGCTCTTCTGCTGCTTGACGTTAAGCGGAAATACTATAAGTCTTGTAAGGATAGTGAAAAGCAGCAGTGCTATTCCGTAGTTCTTGCATACAAAATAGCAGCCCTTCATTATCCAGCCCAAAGGGGTCGCAATAATACCCATTTAATATCCTCCAGATCAATTATTTGTCATATTGATAACCTATATATCTGATTAAGCTCTCAGGCTTATTTTTTTCTGATTTTAAAATACTCAGTGGTAAGCTTGTCAGGAACATAGTCAACCCCTCCCAGACTCCACGGGTTGCACCTAAGCAATCTCCATACAGTGAGCAGCGTGCCTTTGAAAAAGCCGTGTTTTCTGTAAGCCTCCAGCGCATATGCCGAACAACTTGGATAATACTTGCACCTTGGTCCGAAAAGAGGACTTATAAATCGCTGATAAAACCTTATCAGCAGCTGAGCCAGTTTACTCATTTTACTTTCTCTTTGCCCTGCCTGACCTGTTATTCTTTGGAACAGGCTTATTCATCTCTTTTATGAGTCTTTTTTTTATAAATCTTTCAATATCCTGAGTTTTCTTTTCCCCTATATCGTTTCTTCCCACAAAAACTATATCATAGCCCAGCGGAAATTCCGCCTCGTTAAGTCTGTAGGCGGCTCTTACTATTCTCTTTATCCTGTTTCTCGTTACTGCGCAGCCCTGCTTTTTGCCCGCCGTTATTCCAAGCCTGTTATACGGGCTGCCGTTGGGATAAAAATATGCTGCTACAAAACTTTCTGCACAAAATCTTCCCTTTTTATAGCACCTTAAAAATGCCTTGTTATCCTTTAAAACCGTTGTGAACAGCATCTTCATTTCCCCATTGTGTACTGTTTTTACTCTTTTCGCCTTTTCACGGCAATTTTGCCAAAAAAAGATAAAGACCCAATACCATGCAAATCAATGAATGGTATATAGGTCATCTGAGGCAGCGTCCAACGACGCTAAAATACAACTGCCTAGGGACATCGATTCAGGCGTAACTAACCGCCTGAATAATGCCTGTCAGACTTATCATCAGAAACTGCCTGTATCTCTTAGTAGCTGAGTCTAGCTCTGCCCTTTGCTCTTCTTCTTGCGAGTACCTTTCTGCCGTTAGCAGTAGACATTCTCTTCATGAAGCCGTGAACTTTCTTTCTCTGAAGCTTTTTAGGCTGATATGTTCTTTTCATCGAATTCTCCTCCTTCCGCTTTCAACACCCCGTCATTTTATACAAAAAAACGTCCTCGGAGATGTTTAAACTTATAGGGTCACAGCAAATTACAATATCGCTATGAAAAAAGCCCTTGTAATTTAATATTATAGCTCATTCACACACCATTTGTCAAGCCTGTTCATAATATTTTTATATTTTTTTTGATATTATTTTTCTTTGCTTTGAGGGGCTTACTGTCCGAAAAACCTGCCGCTTACGTCCTCATTTTTTATGAGCATACAATATATTGTGTGCCAAATATAAATTTTATCTGTATTAAGTGTTTTTTCTTATCTTTGAAAAACATACTTTTTATCCTTATTTCTTTCCTTATATATAATATATAGGACTTGAAATTTTAAGTCAAGTGTGCTATAATAGTATAGAATTGATTAATTATGCCTGTTTATATTTTTTTTTAAACTCTGACCTGCCGTCTGTTTGACAGGGGTCACGGCGGACAGCGGAAACACCGCACAGGCAGAGCTATTTTCTAGGAGGTTATGGAGAAACAATGGATTCCTTTAATGACGTATTTCAGGAGGTCCTGAAATATTGCCGAAACTGCAAAAGTATCAGCGAGCCGGGATATAACAAATGGATAAAGATACTTGAACCGATGAAGCTTGAAAACAATGTGGCTTATTTGCTCACTGATTCTGATTTTTCAAGAGATATCACTATGAACGCCTATGAGAATCTTTTAAAAGAAGCTTTTCTCAACACTTTGGGCTTTGAGGTAGATATAAAAATACTTGTTAAAGACAAAGAAGAAGTTAATGAAACTGAGGAAAAGGATATAGAAGTCAAGGTGGCTGACTTTTCTGATGAAGAAAACAACAATCTTACCTTTGATAACTTTATCAAAGGTAAGTCGAATGATCTTGCCTATGCTTTCAGCACGGCTGTCGCACATAAGTATGACGAAGATCAGAAAACGCCGTCTAACACAAATACTATATTCAACCCTCTCATCATATACGGTGATTCGGGACTTGGAAAAACTCACCTTATGAAAGCTATCGAGCATGAGGTAAAGAAAAATCACCCTGAGCTGAAAATTATTTACACCACTGGTGAATCCTTTATAAACCAGCTCGTTAAAGCTATCGAGTCAAAGGAAACTAATAAATTTCATGATAAATACAGGAATGCCGACTATCTTATGGTAGACGATATACAGACCATTGCAGGCAAGGAGCGTATGCAGGAGGAATTTTTCCATACCTTCAACGATCTTTACAATGCAGGCAAGCAGATAGTTCTCACATCGGATATTGCACCGTCAAAGATATCGAAGCTTCAAAACAGGATACTTACCAGATTTTCACTGGGCGTTCAGGTAGACGTTACACCGCCTGATTTTGAAACAAGAATGGCTATCGTAAAGAAAAAGGCTGATATGCTGGACTTACAGCTTTCTGACAATGTCGTAAGGATAATAGCAGAAAAGATAAAGACGAACATACGTCAGCTTGAGGGAACTGTAAACAAAATAAAGGCTCTTACCATTTATACAAATGAAAGCCCGTCCATATCTATGGCTCAGAGGATAATCAAGGAAATAATCATTGAAAATCACCCTGCTGAGATAACGGTTGACAGGATACTTCAGGAGGTAGCGGCGGCATTTGACGTTACTGCTGACGACATAAAATCAACAAACAGACGTGCAAACGTATCCCTTGCAAGAAAAATAGCGATCTATCTCTTCAAGGACGTAAAGGGCATGACCTTTATACAGATAGGAAATGAGCTTAACAAAAATCATTCAACTATGACCATACACTATCAGGACGTTGTTAAAAATCTTAAAGAGAATAAACAGCTAAAAGATACCGTTGACGACATAATCAAAAACCTCAAGGACAATTAAACGGACTATTTCAACATTTTCAACATAGTTTTCAACAATTTTGTTGAATATCCGGACTTGGATATATAAAGCTTTGCGGAATGTTTTTCAAAACTTTGCACAATGAAGTTTAAACAATGGTGTTATAAAATAAAACACCGATTTTCAGGTTTCAACATTTTTTGCGATAATAATAAACATTCAACAAACATTTTTTCAACTTTTCAAACACAAAAAAAGTTTTTGAAAACACAGTTGAAGTGATGTTAAAATAAACTTGAAAAGCAAAACAAGTCTGCAAAAGGCTTTGAATGACTTTTCAACCATTTCAACACACTCTACTACTAATACTAATTTAATATTGATTTATTTATATATTATCAGAGCAAAAAATATAAATTTGAGAAATTCATATGTTGAAAAAACAAAAGTCAGATAAATGTAATTTTTTAGAAAGGAAATTGCTATGAAAATTCTGTGTAATAATGCTTCACTTTGCGGAGCAGTAACAAATGTTTCAAAAGCAGTGTCAGAACGTGCTGCACTTAAATCTCTTGAGGGAATAAAATTCAAGCTTGAAAACTCAATGCTGGAGCTTACCGGCTATGACCTTGAGATAGGTATAAAAACTGTTATACCAGTAAAGAGCGACGATTCGGGAGAATTTATACTTAATGCAAGACTTTTTGCTGAAATGATAAGGAAAATGCCTTCTGAAGAGATCCTGATAGAGGTTTCTGAAAATTTTCAGGTAACGATCTCAGGAGGAGTTACCACATTCAATATCCCTGCAACATCAGCAGAGGAATATCCTGCACTACCTAAGAAAGAGGAAGAAAACAAGATAACTATTTCTCAGCCTGTTCTTAAGGATATGATAAATCAGACAAAGTTTGCCGTGGCTGTTACAGACCTTAAGCCTGTTCTTAAGGGCGAGCTTTTTGAGATCGAAAACGGTACTCTTACTCTTGTTGCCCTTGACGGATATAGACTTGCTGTAAGATATGAGCCTATAAAGTATGACGGAAGTCTTAAATTCGTCGTGCCTGCAAAAACTCTCTCTGAGATAGCAGCACTTCTGGGAGATAATGACGAAGAAACAGCCTCCGTTTATCTCTCAAAAAATCATGTTGTGTTTGAATTAAACGGCTATCTTGTTTATTCAAGACTTATCGAGGGCGAGTTCCACCCTTATAAGTCAGCTATACCAACTACTTGCACAACTGAAGTCATTGTTGACAGGAAAGAGCTTATTGCCGCTCTTGAAAGAAGTTTGATACTTATAAGTGACAGAACACCGTCACCTGCAAGATGCTATTTTGAAAATAATTCTATAAAAATAAACTGCTCAACAAGCGTTGGAAAGATAACAGACGAGATAAAGGCTGATATAGCAGGTCCTGTTATCGAGATAGGCTTCAAGTGCAAATATCTTCTTGACCCTCTGAAGGTCATAAAGGAAGATAAGGTCAAATTGCAGATGAGCGGAAGTCTGCTGCCTATGAAGATAGTTCCGTGTGAGGGCGACGCTTATACTTACCTCGTTCTCCCTGTAAGACTAGCAAAGGAATAAGAATATGAAATATCAACAGATAGATGTAAATATAAAATCAGAGTTTATAAAGCTCGATTCTCTGCTTAAATATGCAGGCGTTGTGGAAACAGGCGGCATTGGCAAGGAGATAATCCTTGAGGAGAGAATCAAAGTAAATGGTGAGGTCTGCACAATGAGGGGAAAGAAGATCCGCCCCGGGGATAAGGTGCAGATAGACGAGATAGCTACAGAGATAGTGGTAAAATAAAATGGTGATAACCAAAATTTCCGCAGATGGATTTAAAAATCTCAAAAAAGTCGAGATATATCCTCATGAGAAAATGAATATTTTCTGCGGAAAGAATGCTCAGGGCAAAACAAATCTTATAGAAGCTATATGGCTTTGCAGCGGAGTGAGGTCTTTTCGCAACACAAAAGACAGAGAAATGATAGATATAAACGGACAGTTCATGAATATCGACATTTCATTTAAAAACAGCTTTCGCAGTCAGGATATACATTTTGCAATGGCAAGACCTAATGTGAGAGAAAAAAACGTCACCTTGAACGGCGTAAAGCTGAAAACTCCCTCAAAGCTTTTCGGAAGCCTTGATTGTGTTATCTTTACTCCTGAGGATCTGGAGCTTTCAAAAGGCTCTCCCGAAAACAGACGGCAGTTTCTTGACCTTTCAGTGTCACAGATAAAAAATTCCTACAGCTCTGTTATCTCAAAATATGATGATCTTATAGAGCAGAGAAATATATTATTAAAAAATATCTGTTACGGCAGATCAAAAAGAGAAGAGCTTGAAGTGTGGGATATCCAGCTTGCTCAGCTTGGGGCTTATATCTCGCTTTTAAGATACAATTATACCAAAAAGCTCGATATGTTCGCAAAAAAGCTTTATGAGGATATATCAGAGGGCAGAGAAAGATTGGAGCTTGAATATTATTCCACTGTGTATTCCAATCTGGAGGGCAGAAAAGATTATGCAGGAGAAATGGCTGAAGAGTATCTAAGCTGTCTGCAAAATAATCTTGATGACGATATAAGAGCAGGATTTACACAGAAAGGCGTTCACAGAGACGATCTTGCGGGAAAAATAAACGAACTGGCAGTTAGACAGTTCGCTTCTCAGGGACAGCACCGCTCTCTTGCTCTTATTTTGAAGCTTTCACAGGCTTATATACTTGCCGAGGAGATAGACGACAGCCCGTGCATACTTCTCGATGATGTTTTGAGCGAGCTTGACCTATCAAGGCAGAAGTTCGTTATCTCGAAAATACACGATATGCAGGTCTTTATAACCTGCTGTGACAGGAATATCCCCTTTGACGAAAAAAGCCATGGAAAGATATTCAATATAGAAAACGGAATGATAGTTCAGGAGAATAAGTGATGTTTCTGCATTTAGGAAATAACTATTTAGTCAATACTAAAGATGTGATAGGCATTTTCGATATCGAAAATACCTCTGTGTCTGCCAACACAAAGGAATTTCTTAATTTTGCGGCAAAAAACAGACGTGTTGTGAACTGCACATATGAAATGCCTAAAAGCTTTGTGGTGTGTCTTGATAAAGACTTTACGGAAACTGTGTATATAAGTCAGATGAGCTGTGCCACACTTTTGAAAAGAAGCAAAAGAATGCCTGAATGATGAATCAAAGAAATAAGATGATAAGATAAAAAAACCAAGTGATGAGGGGGTTATTTTTTGGAAAATAACAACGAGATCGAGATCCAGAACACCGAGGAAATATCCATGGTGGATAAGCAAAATGATTATAATGAAAATCAGATACAGGTGCTGGAGGGTCTTGAAGCGGTAAGAAAAAGACCTGGTATGTATATCGGATCAACAGGTCCAAAGGGACTTCACCACCTTGTCTACGAGATAGTTGACAACGCTATCGATGAGGCATTGGCAGGATATTGCACTGAGATAGAAGTAGAGATACTTCCCGGGGACATTATCAGAGTTACCGATAACGGACGTGGTATCCCTACAGGTATACACCCAAAGGAGAAAATATCTGCTGCAACGGTAGTTTATACCATTCTCCACGCAGGCGGAAAGTTCGGCGGCGGCGGATATAAAGTAGCAGGCGGACTTCACGGCGTTGGTGCGTCTGTAGTAAACGCCCTCTCGGAATATCTTGAGCTTACAGTTTATGACGGAAAACATATTCATTTTCAGAGGTTTGACAGAGGTAATTATTCAGAGCCTCTGAAAATAATCGGTGACACTGATAAGACCGGTACTTCCGTTCTCTTTAAGCCTGACCCTGAAATATTTCAGGAAACAACAGTGTTTGACTATGAAACACTGCTTAAAAGACTTAGAGAACAGGCATTTCTTAATGCTGGTATAAAGATAATATTCACAGATAAAAGAAATGAAAGCGAGCCTGTGGGCGAAACTCTCCATTATGAGGGCGGTATAAGACAGTTTGTGGAGCATATCCACAAAACAAGAGGCGTTACTCCGCTTTCTGAGGAAGTTATCTATGTCAACGGCATGGAGGGCGATACTTTTGCCGAGATAGCTTTGCAGTATAACGATACTTATAATGACCTTATACTTTCATTTGCTAATAATATCCATACTCCTGACGGCGGTACTCATGAAACAGGCTTCAAAAATGCTCTTACAAAGGTAATAAATAACTACGGCAAGAAGTTCGGCTATCTTAAAGACGACGATAAACTTCTTGGCGACGACGTAAGAGAAGGTCTGACGGCTATAGTATCCGTTAAGCTCACAAACTGTGAGTTTGAGGGACAGACAAAGGGCAGACTTGGCAATCCTGAGGTAAGACCTTTCGTTGATAAGATAGTTACCGAAAAGCTTATGAACTACTTTGAGGAAAATCCTACTGTAGCAAAGGCTATATTTGATAAATCCGTTCAGGCACAAAAGGCAAGAGAAGCCGCAAAGAAAGCAAGAGAACTTACAAGAAGAAAATCTGCTCTTGAATCCTCTTCATTGCCTGGCAAACTTGCAGATTGCTCAGAGAGAGATGCTTCACTCACCGAGATCTATATCGTCGAGGGAGATTCTGCGGGCGGTTCTGCAAAGGAAGGCAGAGATAGAAAATATCAGGCTATACTTCCTTTGTGGGGAAAAATGCTCAACGTTGAAAAAGCTAGGATAGATAAGGTATACGGCAATGAAAAGCTTATGCCTGTTGTTACCGCACTTGGAACATCAATAGGCGAGGACTTTGACCTTTCAAAGCTTCGTTACGGCAAAGTTATAATCATGGCCGATGCCGATGTGGACGGTTCTCATATCAGAACGCTTCTGCTTACATTCTTCTTTAGATTTATGCGTCCTCTTATCGAGGATGGTCATATCTATCTTGCTCAGCCACCGCTTTTCAAGGTTGCAAGGGGCAAGCAGGTCAGATATGCTTTTTCAGACGCAGAAAGAGATCAGTATATTTCTGAGCTTTCAGGAGAGAACAACCTGAAGGTAAACGTTCAGAGATATAAAGGTCTTGGTGAGATGGACCCTGAACAGCTTTGGGAAACAACCATGGATCCTGAAAGAAGAACTATGATAAAGGTGACAATGGAGGACGCTGTTAAGGCGGACGAGATATTCACTATTCTTATGGGCGATAAGGTCGCACCGAGAAAAGAATTTATAGAGAAAAATGCAGAGTATGTAAAGGATCTTGACGTTTAAAGAAAGGATACTGCTTTGGATAACAACGAAAATAAAAATCAGGAAACAGAGCTTGAAGAGGTAAAGACAGAGGAAGCTGTTGAAACGGCTGAGAAAGCTGTTGATAATGCTGACGAGGCAGAAGAAGCACAGATAGAAAAAGAGCCTGTTTTGAGCTTTGAGTATGATGTGAAAAACGAGGAAGAGGAAAGAGCTTTTTTAGCCTTTCAGAAGAAATTCGTTTATGCGCATAACTGGAAGATAACAGCGGCTTTCGGCATCGTGGCAGCACTTTTTATAGTGTCCATTGTGAGAAACCCTTCGGGATATCTTAACTGGGTGCTGGCGTTCATATGCCTTGCAATAATCGTTCTCACATGGTATAACACCAGAAGAATAAGAAAATATCTTATGCAGGCACTTAAACCTCTTGAGGACGACAAGTATGTTTTCACCCTCTATGATGACAGCTTCAAAATAGAAACGCTGCCGACAGAGGAGGAAAAGCAGGAAGAGGACTTTACTCCTGTTCCACCGAGGATAGTTGGTTTTGAGGATATCTCACTGAACGTTTTGGAAAATGACGAGATGTTTATTATAATACTCAAAAAAGAAACTATTTATGTGCTTGCAAAAAGAGTTATGAACGAGCAGCAGCAGGAAACACTGAGAAAAACTTTTTCAGAGCTGCTTGATAGCGATTATGAAATGATAGACAATAAATAAGAACAGAATATGTTCTTTTCAAAGTAAACCGAAAGGTTAAAAAGGAGTGGATAAAGTGAGCGATTATAACGTTATTGACACTGATGTTGAAGCGATAATGAAAGAATCTTTCATTCAATATTCAATGGCGGTAATTGTATCCAGAGCCTTACCTGATGTAAGGGACGGACTTAAACCTGTTCACAGAAGAATTTTATATACCATGTATGAAAATGGTCTTACACCTGATCAAGCTTACAGAAAATGTGCAGATACGGTCGGATCTGTGCTTGGTAAATATCACCCACACGGTGACGCATCAGTTTATGACGCACTTGTAAGACTTGCTCAGAAGTTCTCAATGAGATATCCTCTTGTTGACGGTCACGGAAACTTTGGTTCCGTTGACGGCGACCCTCCGGCTGCCTACCGTTATACTGAGGCTAAAATGGCTAAGATGTCAGTAAATATGCTGACAGATATAAACAAAACAACTGTTGATTTTCAGTCAAACTATGATGACAGACTTAAAGAGCCTGTTGTGCTGCCGTCAAGATTTCCAAATCTTCTCTGTAACGGCTCAGTAGGTATCGCTGTGGGCATGGCAACGAATATCCCTCCACATAACCTCCATGAAGTTATCGAGGGCATGAAAACTGTCATGAAAAACCCTGACTGCACACTTGATGAGCTTATGCAGAGCATAAAGGGTCCTGACTTCCCTACAGGCGGTATCATCATGGGCAGGTCTGGTATCAGAGCGGCTTACGGCACAGGTCGAGGCAAGATAACACTGCGTTCAAAGACCTCTATCGAGGAGATAAAGGGCAGAAATTGCATTATTGTCACTGAGATTCCTTACATGGTAAACAAGGCAAGACTTGTTGAGTCTATCGCTGACCTTGTTAAGGAAAAGCGTATCGACGGAATACATTATATCAACGATGAATCCGGCAAGGACGGAATGAGGATCGTTATCGAGCTTAAAAAGGACGCTAATCCGCAGGTAGTTCTCAACAAGCTGTTCAGCTATACACAGCTTCAGGATACTGTGGGCGTTATAATGCTCGCTCTTGTAAATGGTATCCCTAAGGTGCTGACCCTCAAGGAAATGCTTGAGCAGTATATAGACTTTCAGGTGGATGTTATCACAAGAAGAACTAAGTTCGATCTTAACAAGGCTAAGGAAAGAGAGCATATCTTAAAGGGTCTTGTTATCGCACTTGACAATATTGACGAAGTTATCGAGATAATGAAAACTTCTAAGAATATCCCTGAGGCTAAGCAAAGACTTAATCAGCGTTTTGGTCTTACAGATATTCAGGCTGACCATATCGCAAATATGACCCTCGGACGTCTGACCGGTATGGAAAGACAGAAGATAATCGACGAGTTGGCTGAGATCGAAATCAAGATAGCTGACCTTGAAGATATCCTTGCAAATCATCAGAGAATACTTGATATAATCATTGAAGAGGTCGAGGCTATTCAGGATAAGTTCGGTGACGAGAGAAGAACTCAGATAGAAAATGTCAGCGGTGAAGTTGATATTGAAGACCTTATCCCTGTTGAGGAAAGCGTTGTTACCTATACAAATGCAGGATATATAAAGAGAATGCCTGTTTCAGAGTATAAGGCTCAGAAGCGTGGCGGACGTGGCGTAACGGGTATGAAACAGCGTGAGGACGATTATATAGACGAGCTTCAGACCTGTTCTTCACATGACAATATACTCTTTATCTCCAATAAGGGCATAATGTATAAGCTCAAATGCTATGAGCTTCCGGAAGGCTCAAAGGCTTCAAGAGGCACAAATATAGTAAATCTTCTTGAACTGGGCGAGGGCGAGAAGATAGCCGCAATGATAAAAACTGCCGACTTTGACGAGGGCAAGTATATCGTCATGGTAACAAAGAACGGCAAGATAAAGAGAACTCCGCTGACTTCCTACAGAAATGTAAGAAAGAATGGTCTTATTGCAATCGGTCTTGATGAGGGCGATGAGATAGCAGGAGTAAGAATGACCTTTGGTGACAATGAGGTCATCGTTGCAACGCATAATGGTTATGCTATAAGGATAAGAGAAACTGACATAAGAGAGATGTCAAGAGTTGCTCACGGCGTAAAGGCTATAAAACTCAGGGGCAGCGACTATGTTGTATCAATGGCAAGAGTAAGAGAGGGTGCAAGCGTTCTCACTGTTGCTGAAAATGGTCTTGGCAGACGTGTTCCGCTGGAGTCTTATAAGGTACAGAACAGAGGCGGCTATGGTCTTATGAACTATAAGAGTGGCGGCGTATGCGGAATAAAGGTCGTTGATGATGAAGATGATATCATCATGATATCCACAGACGGCATTGTTATCAGAATAAGAGCCTGCGATATCAGCATGATGAGCAGATACTCCCGTGGCGTAAGACTTATGAGAGTCGGCGAGGACGGCAGAGTGGTTTCATTCACAAGAACTGAGCATGACGACGAAGCTGAAACGGCAGAGGTAGAAAAGGCTACTGCCGAGGAGATAGCAGAGGCTCAGGCTGAGGAAAATGCTGAGGTCATTGAAGAGGATAATGGTGAGAGTGCTGATAATGGCGGAGAAGAATAGTTTATTATTCGGAACGTTATAGTATTATAATTATTATAATAAGGAAAAGCCCTGCACGGGAATGTGCGGGGCTTTTTTTGCGCTATGTATTATTTTCATCTTCGGCGATATCATCGGGTGTGATAAATTTAAGAAGATCGCCAATATCGCAATCAAGATAGCTGCATATTCTTGCCAAAACGGGGAGGTCAACTCTCGATATTTTGTTATTGCAATAGCTGTTGAACTGGGTCGCACTTACGTCGCAATTTTTTATTATCTTATATTTGCTTATGTTATGAGCTTTTCTATACTCTTCAAGGGTTATCACGATCTTGCCGCTGTTCATTTATTATATCGCCCTTTCTATCTGATCTTTTTTAAGGTTTTAAGGCGACCGCATACGCATATTGTATGCAGGTCGCTTTTATTATTTTGTAATTTTGTAAAATAAAAGGCGGCACTTTTACACATCTTCAAAATAAACAGAACAGAAAAGTGTTGCCTTAAAATACTAATACTCTAATAACAGTATAATATATGATTGAAAAAATATAAAGCTGATAAATTATTCACTGAAACTTATTGTAGCTGAAACTATTGACAGTTATAAATATATGTGCTATAATGCAAATATATAGAAATATTAAGAAAAATGTAATAAATATTGTTTTCGGCGTTATTTACATTGTATTATTATTTTGTTGGTACTTACAATGTTCTCAAAGCAAAAGGAAAAAACAAAATGTGCGTTGGTCGCTGCAATTATGTCGTATATCATAATACCTGTATTTTTGATGATAGTCGAAAATATCATACCTCTGGTTTTAATACTTATTGTAACTGTCATTATGGTAATTTTGACGAGGTACGGCTGCAAATTAATGGATAAATATTCAAAAGTATCGAATGAAAGAAGTAAGGAAAGACTTAAAGAACGCAGAGAACGAAGAGAGCGTGCAAAAGAGAGAGAAGAAAATACCGATAAGGCTGGTAAAACAGGTTCAAATCAGTATCAGAAGAAAGTGAATCTTGAACTGAATACAAATTTTTGGAGAAGCAAGGGCGGACAGGCAACAAATGTGCCTGCGGCGGATTGTGTATATTGCTGTGACAATCAGCATACGGTAATGTTTGTTTGTACTGTTCAGCAATTTGAACAGGGTAAGATGGCGGTTTATAATAAGAAAAAAAGAATAACGACCGTAGCAGGTTGCAAACCGCCGCAGAGATAAAAAAAGCCGCCCGAAGGCAGCTTTTAAATTTTAAATATCAATTATTTTTCAGCTTATTGAAAAATGTGGGCTTTAGGCTCTTGCTTATTGGGATAATGTGATCGTGTATCATATGTATGTTTTTTAGGATAAAGTCGAGAAATGTGAAGCTGTCTGCATAGCTGTCGATCTTTATCGCAAAGGGTAGCTCAGATGAGATCATTTTCAGCATTTTGGAAAGATCATTATTAATATAGTATATAATTAAAAAAATGAAGATACAAATATATGATGACTTAAAATAAATATTAAGTTAACTGGTATTAAATATAATAAAGTTATTAAGTTATAAAATTATAAGGAGTTTGGAAAATGAAAATAAGAATAGCTTTGATCGATTCAGATGATCTTTATCTGCAAAGGTTCGTTTCGACCTTTAACAGCAAGTATTTCGATAAAATAACCATTTTCTCTTTCAGCGACCCTGCTATCGCAGAGAGCAATATGCAGATGAGCAAGTACGATATTGTTATCGCTGCGGAGAATTTTGACCTCACTCCCTTTAAGGACAGATGTGCGGTGGCATATTTCTCAAACTCTAACGAGATAAACGAACTCAACGGCGAAAAGGCTATCGGAAAATATCAGAGGGTGGAAAATATCTATAAGCAGATTCTCGACCTTTACTCTGAGATACATAAAGGCATTATATACAACGACAATGGTGGTGACAACGGCACAAAGATCATTGGCGTTTTTTCTGCCTGTGGCGGAGCAGGTGCGACATCTGTCGCTTCGGCTTATGCGAGAGCTTTGGCAGCAAGAGGCGAAAGCGTGCTTTATTTTGACCTTGAGAAAAACAACTGCAACCACGTTTTCAAGGGCGAGGGTCAGCAAGTCACATTCGGCGATGTTGTTTACGCTATCAAGAGCCAGAACGCAAATCTTGGACTAAAGCTTGAAAGCTGCGTAAAGCACGACCCTTCGGGAGTTTATTTCTATGAACCTTGCGAAAGCGTGCTGGATTTTCTCGAGCTTAACGATGAGGAGATACTTGACGTTATTAGAACTCTCAAGGCGGCAGGAAAATACACTTATATGATAGTTGATTTCAACTTTGATTTTGCTCCGCTGCATTTTGAACTTATGAAGCTTATGTACAAGACTTTTGTTGTGTCTCTCGGTACTGACAATGCTATCGCAAAGCTGAGAAGCCTTGCAGGGGCGTTTGAGCTAAAGGAGGAGCAGGAGAATTTTCCTTATATTGAGCGAATGAACCTTGTTTACAACAGGTTTACTAACGAGACTTCGCTGACTGCGGACGAGCTTAGGATAAAGATCGCAGGTGGCGTGCCTGATTTCGGCAATGCACCGTTTGAACAGACTGTTTTCAAACTCACTACCCTTGGAATGTTCTCGGGGAAAAGCTTTAAGTAAAATAGAAACTTGACAGAACAAAGACTGGTAAACAACGGGCGAACGTAAATTGTTGTGAGCCTTGTCGAACAACAATTTTCGACCTTACACAAACGCTTTGTATCTTATAATAAAATTGGCAAAAAGTTAAGTATAGAAAAAACACAGGTGAAAAATATGAATGAAGATTTCAGCGAGATAATTGCCGCCGTCAAGAAATTTGCGGTGGATAATCTCTCTCTTTCGACACTTTCGGACGAGGAGCTTGAAGAGCAGATAAAGACCATAACCGACAATATGATCGGCAACAGGTATGTGTCTATCAAAAACAGGGTGGATATCGCTCAGCAGGTGTTCAGCTCTATCAGAGGTTTTGGTCTCCTTGACACCATTATGAACGACGACACTATCACGGAGGTTATGATAAACGGCGCTGATAATATTTTTATCGAGCAGGCCGGACGTGTAAAAAGGCTCGATGAGAGCTTTGAAAGTCAGCGAAAGCTTGAGGATATCATTCAGCGTATCGTTGGTAAGGCAGGACGTGAGGTCAATCAGTCTAACCCTATCGTTGATACAAGACTTCCAGACGGCTCTCGTGTAAACGTGGTTTTGCCGCCTATCGCTCTTTGCGGTCCGACTGTTACAATAAGAAAGTTCTCTAAGACACCTATGACTATCGAGAAGCTTATTTCGTACGGCTCTATCACAAGGGAGATAGCAGACAAGCTAAAGCTGTTAGTTGAGGCAAAGTACAATATTTTCATCTGCGGCGGTACTGGTTCGGGTAAGACAACATTTCTTAACGCTCTTTCAAATTACATTCCAAAGGACGAGCGTGTTATCACTATCGAGGACTCTGCGGAGCTGCAGATAAAGGGCGTTGACAACCTTGTAAGCCTTGAAACGAGAAATGCAAACGCTTCGGGCGCAAGCGACCTTACGATGAATGCGGCGCTTTCTGATTACAATGAAATTCTCAAAGACGTTTACGGAATTTTCGCAATGAGCGCAACTGAGGACGACCTTACGAACAATCTTGAGAGATATTTCAACAATTCTCTCAGCAATATCAGCGACCTCGACACAACGGATTCATACACAAGAGATTACATAAACAGCCTTACCTCTTGGCTTTCAACAGCAGGCAGCGAAGGTTCGGCGGATTTTGACACGCTTATAAAGCTCACAAATGCCACCTGCGATGTATCATATGTCGGCGGCTCTGAGGTATATCATTCAAACATACTCAAGAGACAGATACTAGAATATATGAAGTATCGTGGCGTTGTTGCGGTATCACAGGAACTTATAAACAAGTTCTCAGGCTTTAGCGGCTTTGACAAGCAGAGCAAGGCTATCAAGGCAAAGATGAATTATGAAAAAGAGCTTGAGAAGGTAGGTGATTCCTGTCAGACGGCTTATAACGAACTTTATGAAGCAAGAAAACAAAAACATACAAGTGTAACGCAGGATATACTTGGATATGAGATCGAAGCAGACTGTGAGAATAAAATAGAGTTATTCAAGGACGCATATTTAAAGACAGTTTCGCTTGCAAAGGAAAATTATGATAACATAAGTAAATATCTTGTTTATATAAAGGTCCTTGAGGACACAAGTGCAGATAAGCTAAATGTTAATTCTAATGTGATCCTTTACAATGAAATAAGTAATAAATCATCAGAAGCAACAGAAAATATGGGTGAAGGTCTTAAAGAGGGCCATACAGTAACTAATGAAGCCTATACTCATAAAGGTCTTGAGGGCGTACTGTCTAATGTGGAATATTTTAAAAGTAATAATATAGGTCTCACATCTGGTTGCGAGATGAATGATGAAAAGACTGATTTTAATGTAATTTCTGATCATGATGGTGGCTTTTATGGAACAATGAAGTCATTTGTAGATGATATAAAGTCTCAAAAGTCTAATATAAATGGAGAGTTAAGTGAAGATAATGTCATTAAGGTTTATCAGCTCAAGCAGACTATAAATAATTGGATAAATAATGATGACAATAAAACATATCTTGCGAATATATGGGCACTTAAGGATTATTTTTATTCTTGTGAAGGTAACAATTGTAAAATAAATGAATATTTTGAAAATATAGAGGGCTTTATTAGTGATATCAATGATATAGCAGATTATACGAATAATTATGCAAATAGTTATAAAGATAAAGTAAAGTCCCTTGCGGTTGAGGCAAATAAGCAGATAAGACTTGTCTTTGATGATTGTACTATAATGATATCGAAATATGAGGCTATCGAAAAAGATCTGAATGCAGTCATAAGCGATATTGAAAGTGCTGAAGAAAAGGGCGAAAAATGGAAGGATAAAATAGATAAGGTAACTGACAAAAGTTCAAAGCAGACTATGACCTCAGACTATGAGAGCGAAGCACAGCCGCTGAAAAAAGCTGATGTTGAGGCTCTTCGTGACAAGGTCATAATAGTCAATAAGGAATTCTATCAAGATATTTTAGATAGGATAAAATCTTTAAAGTATTGTGGAAATAAGCTTGCAGAAAAATATGACTCTAGTAAGGTAGAAAAAGCGGATTACGAAAAAGATTTCAAAAAGTCAAAAATAATGCCGGATACCGTTGACAGCAATGGTATGGCAGCGGCTATAAATAGTGCAAAGGCAAATTTTGAGTCAGATACAGGTAATAGCTTTAAAGCTTTCTGCAGACTGCTTGAAAATGACGAGTTTTCTACAAAAAGTGGTTTTACCACAAAGGCTCAAGAGGAAAATCAGCAGTTCTTTGAATATCTTGCTTCAAACTTTGAATATAAAAGCGGTACTGAAGAGGAAGAAAAAAGCGAAGCCAGCGATGGAGGAAAGGAAGCTCTTATCGACGAGGGCAAGGTCACTTCGGCGAAGGAAAATGCCAAGAACGACAAGACACTTTCGGGAGACGTTTCATCGGACTTTCTTGACGCAATGGTGACGAACAATTCAAAATCGCAACAAGATATCGGTGTTGACCCGACAGACCCGGAAGGTTCCAGCGATGACAATGTCACAGACACCGCCGATTCGATGAGCGGTGAAGAGACGACTTCGTTCCTTGAAGCCGTAGGCAATATCGCAGCGACAGGCCGTGACAAGCTTTACCTTGTTGAATATATGCGAAATATGTTTAGCTGTTATACGACGAACATTGACCCCGACGCAGGCAATCCGAATGTTGAGGAAAAGAAGGATAAGGAAGTCGGTTCGCAGTATGAAAACAAGGACGACTTTGAAAAAACGCTCAGCGGAATAGCTATCTCGGCGGACAACAATTACTATTACGGCGGAGAATGCGAATATATCCTTTGGGGCGGAACTCCTAGCAGCGCAGTCAACAAGACAAAAGCTTCTATTTTCGGAATAAGATTCATACTTAATCTTATATACGCAATGTCCGCTCCAGATATCAATGCGCTGACATTTGAGTGGGCGACTGTTATCGCAGGCTGGACGGTTTTCGGCGTGCCGATAGTTCAGACAGTTTTGAAAATAGCACTTGCGCTTGCGGAATCGGCATATGACTTGAGCCAGCTATGCTTAGGAAAATCCGTGCCATTGTATAAGAGCTCGACCACTTGGGCGATGTCTCCACAGGGAATGATAGGCATTGCAAAAGATGCAGCGACTGAATTAATAGAAAATGCAGCACAGGCAGCAGGAGATAAGTTAGATAAACTTGTTACTAATATTTTTGATACGATTGGAAATACAGCGAATGATAAAATTAAAGATCTTGAGGGTACTGTAAATAATTATATTGAACAAACAAAAAATAGTATAACGGATCAAGTTATAAATGCAACTGTAACGCCATTTCTTAATAGTGTGAAAGGAATATTGGGTAAGATAGATTCAAATTGGGGCGAAGAAAAAATTAAAGAGGAATTAAATGCTTCACTTGAAAAACTTAAAGAAAATTCAACTGACGATATATTTGGCAAGTGTAAGACATTAGCGATAGAATATCTTCAAGGAAAAGTTGATAAGGTCACAAGCACTATTTATCAGAATCTCAGTAGTACTACCGAAAATATGGCGAACGAAACAATGAAACAAGTAAAAGGACTTTTTTATAGTGAAAATTCCACACCAGGATATATTGAGGAACTTACAGAGCAACTTAAAGCAAAAGTAAATGAATTAAGTAGTAAGTTGCAGGAAAATGTTACAAATGCTCTTAATAGTACAGAGGACAACGTTAAGGAAAAACTAAATAGTGCTCTGACTGATTTTACAGACAAGGTTTCGGGTACAGTATCAAGTGGCCTTGATAAGGTCGGCGAAGCTGCCCCCGACAACAATACTGTCGGCGATGTTACAAATGCAAAGGCAGCCACAATAAGCCTTAATTATAAGGAATATCTTTACGCTTTTATGCTCATAGGTATTTTGGCAAATGAAGATAATATGATCGCAAGAACCGGTTATCTTATGCAGATGAACATAAGTCAGAAAATGACTGACGCAGGCTTTGACGATTCTGACAGAGAGAATTTTGATATGACGAAGATGTATACAATGGTGCAGATCCATTCAGAAGCTGACGTTGATTCCGTATTTATGGGAATGTTTGAAAAGAAAACTGTCAATGGCGAGGAGTCTTATTCACTCAATTTTGATGGGGATGGAAGCAGTACAGACAGACTGGTTTACAATGGATTCATTGGTTACTAATTTTTAGTTTTTAATTTTATTTCAATATTTTTTAATTTTTAAGGAGTGTAAATCTAATGAAAACAACAAAAATTATTGCAGCAGTAATGGCAATGACGATGACAATGGGACTTTGCGCCTGCGGAGACAGCGCTGACAGCGGTACAACAGATAGCAAAAAAAGCAGTTCAGTTTCAACAGAACAGTCACAGTCTGAGACAAAAAATGAAACAAAAGAAGATGAAACTTCTTCAACAGCAGAAGAAAATGATTATCGTAACGGCGTAGTTTCAATTGATGTTCATTATAAGTTTTCAAATCACTTTGACGATGATTGGAAGCTTTATGGAGATATGAACCCTATTACAAGCAAAGAAGACAATTCCTGTTTTCTGTCGATTCCGAAACTTTGCAATGAGTACAATAATCTGACTATTGATTCTGATAAGCCGGAAGAGTGGCTCGACACAGTTAAAGACGAGCTTGCACAGAAGTTGAACAATGGTGTAATTTATACTGTGTTGAATCCTGAACTGAATATCACAAATCAGGAAGTTCAAGAAATAAACGGAAGAAAATTTGTCAGATTTGAAGGTACATTCTATAATGACGGTTCAAGCAAAGATGTTGCATTTGTTTGCTATCTGACAGTAGTAAAGGGCGACCCGAATTTGTCTGAATATGTAACAGATAATACAGCAGGCTTTATGGTCGCACAAGACGCAGATAAGGCGGATATCGAAACACTTGATTCGTATGCAAGGATACCTGCCGAGACGATGACTGTTGGAGAAGAGTAAAATGACTAAGAAAAAAATTATTGCAGCAGTAATGGCAATGACGATGACAATGGGACTTTGCGCCTGCGGAGACAGCGCTGACAGCAATACAACAGACAGCAAGTCAACAAAAACAACAGTTGCGCAGGATAAGTCGCAGGCAGAAACAACAGCTTCTAATGACGAAGAAACATCGTCCGCTGTTGAAGAGGTCGATTATCAGTACGGTGTAGTTTCTATTGATGTTCACTTTAGATTTTCAAAGCATTTTGATTACGATTGGAAGATTGGTAGCACTATTGATCCAATGACAAGCACAGAAGATGATTCCTGTTTTCTTACAGTGAATAAACTTTGTGACGAATACAATAATCTCACTATCGACGCAGATAAGCCGGAGGAGTGGCTGGATACCGTTCACGACCAAATGGCAAAGGATCTGAGTAATGGATATACTTATACAATGGTAAATCCAGCATTGGATATAAGTGAAAATGAGATTCAAGAAATCAATGGCAGAACTTTTGTTAGATTTGTAGGTTCATTCTATGATGATAAGCATAAAAATGATGTTGACTGCGTTGGTTATCTGACGGTAGTTAAGGGAGACCCGAACCTTTCTGAGTATAAAGAAGATAACACAGCTGGTTTCATTGTTGCCCAGACACACGACAAAGCAAATATTGACGAGCTTGACGCATATGCAAGAGAGGCCGCTGAAACTATGGCTGTTGGCAAGGACGAATGGGATAAGATGGAGTAATCATTATTTTTTAATTTATAATGGGAGTAAATCTAATGAAAACAACAAAAATTATTGCAGCAGTAATGGCAATGACGATGACAATGGGACTTTGTGCTTGCGGAGACAGCGCTGACAGCGGCACAACTGACAGCAAGTCAACAAAATCAACGGTCGCGCAGGACAAGACAAATGAAGATGACAAGGATTCTAAGTCGGAAGAAACATCATCTGCTGTTGAAGAAGTCGATTATCAGTACGGAGTTATTGCTATTGATGTGCATTATAGATTTTCAAAACATTTTGATATGGACTGGAAAGTGTATAGCACTATTGATCCTATTTCAAGTTATGATGATGACTCTTGCTTCCTTTCAGTAGGTCAACTTTGCGATGAATACAATAATCTTACTATCGACGCAGATAAGCCGGAGGAGTGGCTGGATATCGTTCACGACCAAATGGCAAAGGATCTTAGCAATGGTTACAATTATGTAATGGTAAATCCTGCGTTGGATATAAGTGAAAGTGAGATTCAAGAGATCAATGGCAGAACTTTTGTTAGATTTGTAGGTTCATTCTTTGATGATAATGAAGATAAGGATGTTGATCTTGTAGGTTATCTGACAGTAGTCAAGGGTGATCCTAATTTGTCTGAGTATAAAGAAGATAATACCGCAGGATTTATTGTTGCTCAGTATCACGACAAAGCAAATATTGACGAGCTTGACGCATATGCAAGAGAGGCCGCTGAAACTATGGCTGTTGGCAAGGACGAATGGGATAAGATGGAGTAATCATTATACATTTGTAAAAGCATTTGATTTAGGGAAGACGGCGGCGGAAATATTATGGGAATGAGAAGTATAAAGCTATGAAGATAAAAAAATATATAAAAAATATGATAAGTTCTGTCGGGCGCAAAAGCAGGCTTATAAGCGGTTCGTTGACTATCGAGGCGGCGTTCGTTCTGCCCTTCTTTATGTTTGGGTTTATGGCGCTTGCTATGCTTGCCACCACAACAAGGGCACAGAGCACTATCCAATACGCTGTTGACCAGACTGCAAAGGAGGTCTCGCAGTATTATTACGTCATAAACCGCCTTGGATTTAATCACGGCGGCGACGCTAATGACGAAAATATCGACAAAGTGGACGACTTTCTTGAGAATTTTAATACTTTTCAGTCGACCGTTGCTGACGCTTCCGAATATTCGCCAAGTCAGATAAACACTATCGACGATATATCTAAAACTTATAAAGATATGCAGGACAATTTCAAGAATGTGAAAAATGCCAGTCAGGAGCTTTACGGCTCGTTCAAAAGTATTGCTGACAACCCTATGGCGATAATGTCTTCAATGGCGACAATGCTCAAAAATGGCGCAGGAAACGTCGCAGTCTGTCGTATCATCGCCCAGCCGCTTAGCAAAGCACTTGTGCAGAAATATATTTCCAACAACGGCAATATCGACGATACCCTTGAAGCAATGGGCGTTGTTGACGGAATGGATGGCATTGACTTCGGACTTTCCACCTTTGCGATAGACGGAAAAACCGTCAACGTTGTGGCGGTCTATAAGATAAAGCCAATGGGATTTAGTCTTATAGATTATACATATACTGTAAAAACAACAGGCAGCACGGGAATATGGGGCACGAACGTCACAAACTCAGAAGCTAAACAAAAAGAGGATGAAAAGAAGAGCGAGAGCAATGACAGCTCACAGGCAGAGGAAGAAAAACAGGAGCCTGTTTCACCTTGGGACGATACAATAGGCATAGGCGATCAGTTTGAGACTTATGCAAGCGGTATAGAGCAATCTCTTGGCAGCGGTACAAGAACTCAGTCGAGACAGGGCTTCCATTTCTATCTTGATTCAAAGACATCATATCCCGACGGCGTTGAGCCGGGCGGCAATTTCCCTGCGGACAGTTATATAAAGGTTATGACAAGAAATATGTTCTCTGCGTCATATTATAAAGACGGAAAGATAGATATAAATTTTGTCAAGTCAGATATAGAGAGAGCAGCAAACAAGCTTGATCAGAAAGTCAACGCTGTTGATTCAACTATCAAGGTCGGTCAAAAGGACAGCACGCAAAAGACTGTTCAGTCTGACAAGACAAAGAGAAACAAGTATATCATCGTTGTCGTGCCCGAAAACACAACTGAAGAAATGCGAAAGGACCTTGAGGATATAGCCTCGAATGTAAGATATGATACCGGCGTTACTGTTATCTATCAGTATAAGGATAAGACCACAAAGGCCGGATAGATATTAAAATTAATAAAATTCAAAACAAGTGGGACGTCAATTTATCTACGAGTAACGTCGAGCAGATAAATTTCGCCGTCCCCTACAATTTGCATAAATACGCTGTTTGTAGGGGTGACCTGAGGTCGCCCGTTGAATTACTATTCATAATATGAAGAAAACTGAAAGGGTTGTTTTTGATTGATAGGAAAGTTGATAATTAATGTGCTGATAACGCTTGTGGGTATGGCCTTTTTAGTAAGATATTTCTGCTATTTTGATAAAAAGTATGAAAAATATGATAAAAACGATAATAGCGATAAAAATGAAAAAGGTGCTGGAAAAATTTCCGAAAAGTCAAAAAAGCCCGAAATGCTTGAATTTTCGGAGCTGAAAGAATACATAAAGGCGAAAAAGAAGTTTTTTATCATAAGCGGCGTGTTCTTTATGGTTCTATGTTGCGCAGGAACGTTTTTTGCAAAGTCAAATTCGCTGGCAAATTACCGATTTATGAAGTATTTCGTTTATACTTTCCTGCTTTATATGGCGGCTTATACGGATATAAGAAAGAAGCTTATCCCGAACGATCTTATAATCGCAATGATCGTTGCAAGAGTGCCTTTCCTCTTTGCCGAGGTCTTTTATAATATGGCAAAGTGGCAGGTGGTGCTGAAAGTTTGCGGTCTGGGATTTGTGATGTCCGCAGTTGTGGTGCTTGTTATGATGCTCATTTCAAGGGGACAAATGGGCGGCGGAGACGTTAAGCTTCTTGCGGTGATAGGTCTTTACGTCGGCAGCACCAATGTGCTCACCGTAATGCTTTTCTCTTTCATACTCTCGGCTGTTGGCGGTCTGGGCTGTATGATAATAAAAAAATACAAGGCAAAGGACACTATCCCCTTTGCACCGTTCGTTTTTCTTGGAATGCTTATCTATTTTGTGCTTATCTGCTTTGTGGGCAAGGCGGCTTGACGAAAATTTTATAGCATACAAAATACAAAAGCGTGTAATCAACGGGCGAACACAAATTATAGAATACTAAGGAGCTGACATAGGACTTGAGCAGTCAGAACACTCAAACTAAAGACAGTCAAAACAAAAAAAGCGAACAGAACAAAAAGCTTCTGCTCCTCATAATGATAATACTTCCATTTCTGACTTGGTATGCGGTCTTTAACAACAAGACCACCACCTTGCAGGAATACGACAAGTATATGAAAAAAGCGGAGAATTTCGCAAAGAAGGAAATTTATATCGACGCTGTTTATAATTATCAGCAGGCTTTGAAGCTTGATACGAGTAATTATGATCTTATGCTGAAAATTTTCGACTCTTATGTTCAGCTTGCAGACGATGACGGCATTGAGAAAACCTATGAGCAGGCGCAGGCTTTAGACCCTTCAAGGTCCGATATCTATGTGAGATACATAAACCACCTTATCGACACGAACGCTTATGATGACGCAGTTGAGGTGGTCACGACTGCAAGGGAAAAATCAAGCGGCAAGGAGATCGACGAGCTTTATGAGAAAATTTACAGGCTCTATAAAGAGACTTTCCTCGACTATGATTATGCTTATCTTTACTGTAAGGGTTATATGAAAGTCACAAACGGTGAAAACGGCGACAGAGTTGGACTTATCAAAACGAATGGTTCGGGTGTGCTCAGAGCAAAGTATCACGATGTTGGTCTTTACAGCGAGGAAAAGGAAGTTATCCCTGTCTGCGATGAAAACGACACTTGGTATTATGTTAACTCCAGCGGACAGAAGAAGCTTGTGCCAGACCACGAATACAGCTATCTCGGTTCTTTCACAGCCGATTATGCTCCTGCGCTTTACAATGGCAAGTACGGCTATGTGAACGAGGATTTCGAGGAAAAGAACTTTGAATACGACTTTGCAGGCTCTTTCGAGGACGGCATTGCCGCTGTAAGAAAGCAGGATAAGTGGGGCATTATAAACGACAAGCTCGAAATGGTCACGGATTTTGAATTTGACGATATAATAATAAATGATTTCGGCATTTGCTCAGAGGGCGGATATTTCTTCGCCTCAAAGGGCGGAAAGTATGCGCTCTACAACAGCAAGGGCAAACAGGTGGGCAGCGAGTCATTTGAAAACGCAAAGATGTTTGTCTGCGACGAGCCTGCGGCAGTAAAGCAAAACGGCAAATGGGGCTTTGTGGATACCGACGGCAAGATCGTAATAAAGCCGCAGTATGAGGACGCAAATTCATTCTGCCTTGACTTTGCACCGATACAGCAGGGCGAATTTTGGGGCTATATAGACGGCAGCGGAAAGATCATAACCGATATCGAAAATGACAAGTTCTCAGCCGCATACAGCCTTGATACAAACGGATACAGCGTAATATACAACGATTTTGATATGCCGAAGCTGCTGAGATTTTACGGCGCTGATCTTAAAGACAAATAAATTTATATAATTTATATAGTTTATACCCACAACCAATATCACGGAGGAAAGCAAAAATGGATAACTTTGTTCAATGGAATTACGAAAACGCCAACACAGCGAACTTTCTTGTTTACACCCTTGGCGAGAATGAGAATTTTGATACAGTAGCTCTTGGAATGCTGCTCAATAACAATATCGAAGGCTTTCTGCCGATGATATATCTTCAGAACGATGAGGAAAGGTATTTCAAATACAATATCACTTCAAAGGTGTCGCTGAAAATGTTCTTTGAGGAAACTGTCAATAAGACACGCTTTCTCAATGTTATCTCAAGCATTTGCAAGGCATTTGAAATGTGTGGAGAGTATATGATCGAGGACAAGTCTATCGTACTTGACGTTGAGCATATTTTTGTGGACGTAAGCTCCGCAAAGGCTGAGCTCGTCTGCCTGCCTGTACTCAAAGAGGGCGGCGCAAACGTCAATGTTGTGAACTTTTTCAAGCTGCTTCTTATGTCAACACAGTTTGACCCAACTGAGAATTGCGACTATATCGCAAAGCTTCTCAACAGTCTCAATAAGTCCGACAAGATGTCATTTGCTGATATAAGAAACATTGCGGAAGAGCTTCTCGGCAATGTTCAAGAAGAAGAGGACAAGCCTGTTATGAACGCAATGAGCGCTCCGCAGACAGTTTCCGCAGCAGCGCTGATCACGCCAATTGCTCCAATGCAGAATGTTCAAAATGTTCAGTCAGCTCCAAATATCCAGAATATCCAGCGTACCCAAGTTCAGAATATGCAGAGACCTAATACACCGAATATTCCAAATATTCCAAACATACCAAATGTTCCAAATCAGCCTAACCAGCCGCAGAACGTTCCGCCTGTTATAAATGATAATCCAAAGAGCTCGCATAAGGGCGGACTTTTCGGCGGACTTATGAAGTCGGGCAAAAAGAGCAAGGAAAAGAAGCCTAAAAAGGGCAAGGAGGCCGTTCAGGCCGCACCGCAGATGGCTATCCCGGGAGTAAAGGCTTCCGCAGGTCCGCTTATGCCGAATAATCCACAGCCTGCACAGAATGTTGCATCAATGGCAAATAATCAGCCTATGCATTCTATCCCAGCCCAGCAGATGAACGTCCAGCCGGGGATAACATTCCAGCAGAGCGCACCGAAAGCCGCTCCACAGCAGGCAATGACAACTGTCCTCAACAAGGATATGCTTTCAGCTAACTGCACGCCAAAGCTTTACCGCTATAAGACAAACGAACTTATCGAGATAAACAAAGTGCCTTTCAGAGTTGGAAAAGAAGCAAGCTTTGTTGATTATTGCATTTCTGATAACACCGCAGTCAGCAGGAGCCACGCAAATATCGTTAAGCGTGGAAACGACTATTTCATCGTTGACACAAATTCCACAAATCATACATACGTCAACGGCGCAATGATTCAAAGCAATGTTGAGATAAAGCTTGAAGAGAATACAAGAATAAAGTTCGCAAACGAGGAATTTGAATTTAGATTTTTCTGATAAATAAATAAATTCAAAATTATGTGGGACGTTGTCAACCATAAAATACGTAAATGTGTGTTTGTGTGTGTAGGGGCGAACAGCGTTCGCCCGTTATGGAGCGTATGCGAATAAAAAAAGGAGTTACTATTTTGGCATATCTAGTTTCTGCTCGGAGTAATAGAGGTAATGTAAAAGAGAATAATCAAGATGCCTGTACAGTCAAAACAGCTTCCACAGCCTTGGGCGAGGTGGCTTTCGGGCTTATCTGCGACGGAATGGGCGGACTTTCTGAGGGGGAGATCGCCAGCGCAACGGTGATATCAGCCTTTTCGGATTGGTTTTATAACGCCCTGCCTTTCCAGCTCGGGGCGGATAATTTCTCGGGACAGCTTTTCAGCTCTTGGAACAATATTATTGATATCTGCAACAAAAAGCTACATACCTATGGCGAAAGCAGAGGGATTAAGCTTGGTACCACCTGCTGCGGAGTTCTTGTGGCGCAGGGGAGATATTACGTCATCAACATCGGCGACTCGAGACTTTACGCCGTGACGAATAAAAGCTTGTCCCAGCTCACCGAAGATCAGACCTTTGTTGCACGAGAGGTGAGAGAGGGCAGAATGACCCCAGAGCAGGCGGAACAAGACCCGAGAAAAAGCGTTTTGCTTCAATGTATAGGTGCTTCAAATTCTGTTACGCCCCAGTTCATTGAGGGCGCTGTCACACAGGATACAGCCTTCCTGCTTTGCAGCGACGGCTTTCGCCACCTTGTTAGCGATAAAGAGCTTCTACGCTCCTATGCGCCGAAAGTCCTCAAAGACAAGGACACAGCCGACCGCAATTCAGATGAGCTTATAAGACTCAATATGGAGCGTGGTGAAAGCGATAATATCACCGCCGCTGTTATAAAGGTAACTATATAAAAAAATGACAGGAGTATAATTGTAGGGGCGAACATTGTTCGCCCGTTATCTGTCGATGTATTAGATCATATAGCTTTGTTATAAAATTGAAAATCATATAAATTGGAAAGTTTAGGAGTTTGCAGATATGTTGACGATCGGTTCCGTTATTGACGGCAAATATAAAATACTCAATAAAATAGGTCAGGGCGGAATGAGCGTCGTTTATCTTGCGATGAACGAAAAGGCCAACAAGCAATGGGCTATAAAGGAGATCAGAAAGGACGGCGTAAAGGACTTTCAAGTCGTAAAGCAAAGCCTTATCGTTGAGACTGATCTGCTTAAAAAGCTCGACCACCCAAATCTGCCAAGCATAGTGGATATAATCGAGGACGATAACACTTTTCTTATTGTAATGGATTATGTCGAAGGCAGATCGCTGGAAAAGGAACTTGAAGAATACGGCGCACAGCGGCAGGATAAGGTCATAGAATGGGCAAAACAACTCTGTGATGTGCTTATCTATCTCCATTCGAGAAAGCCGCCGATAATATACCGTGACCTCAAGCCCGAAAATATTATGCTCAGACCTGATGGCAAGGTTATGCTTATCGACTTTGGTACGGCAAGAGAATTTAAAGAGCGCAACGTTTCAGATACAGTTTGCCTTGGAACAGTCGGCTATGCAGCCCCCGAACAGTTCGGCGGACAGGGTCAGACCGACGCAAGAACTGATATCTATGGACTTGGTGCAACGCTTTTTCATCTGCTGACAGGACAAAGCCCCTGCGAGCCGCCATATGAAATGCGCCCCATAAGAGAGATACGCCCCGAGCTTTCATCGGGACTTGAAAAGATAATACTCAAATGCGTCGAAAAAGACCCTGCCCAGCGTTATCAGTCCTGCGAGGAGCTTTTGTATGATATCGAAAATTACGACAAGTTCGACGATATGTACAGAAAAAAGCAAAAACGCAGATTGTTCGCTTTTTCGCTGACTTTAGTCTTGTCAGCGGCGTTTTTGACATCGGGTCTTGTCCTTGACCATATGGCAAATTCAAAGCGCAATAACAACTATGCACATCTTATCGAAGAAGAAAAGCAGACTGCGGATATAACACAGAAAATGGATATCTGTCAGACTGCGATAGAGATAAAGCCAGCGGACAAAACTGCCTACCTTGAACTTATATTGGCAATGAAGTCAGATTCGGAATATTCCGTTGACGAGGAGCAGCTTCTTGTGAATATCATAAACAAGAACGAGGAGGAGCTTAAAAAAGCCCCAGCCACATATGGCGAGATATGCTTTGAGACGGGCAAGCTTTATTGGTATTATTATTCCTACGGCAAAAACAGTTCCGGCGACGAGGACTCGAACAAGATAATCCGAATGAGATCGGCAAGAAGCTGGTTCGATAACGCCGCAAAGTATTCTGACAAGACTTTCAGCAAGTACAATATGGCGCTTATCTATCGTGATATCGGCAATTTCTATGCGCAGATAGACCAGCTTAGAACGGAAGCAAACGATTCTGGCGAGTATAAAACGCTGTTCAAGAATTATCAGTCCCTTTTGAAACTTATAAAGTCGGGTGACGAGGCTGAGATAGTCCAGCTGGAGCTTTACAATGCGATACTAAATTCCGTTGAGCAGTATGGCGACAAGTTCGCCTCTGACGGCGTGAAAAAAGACGATATCCTTTCAGCCGTTGAGCAGATAGAGCAAAGCCTTGATGATATCTCTGAAAGCTCGGAAAAGCTCACTTCATTGAAGCTTGAAACAAAAAAAGCTGTTGAGGTAGCAAAAACAAAGATAACAACGGCTTATGCTGATAATAATTCAGATGATACAAATAAAACAGACGAAACTGAAAAGGCGGTGGATAAAGAATGAGCGTTGAAAATCTTAGTCTGCTGTCTGTGATAAGCTTTGTGCTGGCTGGTGCGCTGTTTGTGACGGCGGTGCTGCTGTTTTTTCTGCTGAGGATAAGCAAAGTCATATCAGAGCTTTCGGGTCTCGCCCAGAAAAATGCAGTCAAAAAGCTGAAAAACAAGCAGAATATCACCACCACCAAAGAGCTTCCAAAAGTCAGCGGCGGGCTCAAAGCTGTCAGCATTGACAACAAAAATATGACAGACAAGCTTATGGCGTATGATATGTCCCAAAGTCAGACCACCGTGCTCCAGCCCGTCGGCGAGACAACGGTGCTCGGCGCTGGTTATGGCGAAACTACTGTCATAGGCGTAAGCGCAAACGCTGCTCAGCCGCAAGCGCAGGATATGCAGCAAGATCAAAATATGCAAAATACACAGATAGCCTTTGTGGTCTGCGAGGATATAACCCTTTGTGAGGGAAATGCGATTTAAAATTGCGATTTTTTGCAATTTAGGATAGGAAATTTGGAAAAGGAGAGGAAAAATAAGTATATGAAGTGCAAAAAACAAAAAATTGCTTACAAAGAGCAATTTAAGCTCGGCAAAAGAGTGACTTCCTTTATGACAGCCTCTGTGCTTGTGCTTTCAATGTGCACAACAGACGTTTTCGCTGGTGCTGACCAGTCGGACGGGAACGTAAAGGATAACGACAGTATAAAGGAACGCCTTTGTCAAGTGACCGTTACTGACGACTCGGTAATGCTTGATTTCGGCTCGGCCATATTCAAGGACAATGGGCATAGCGAGGATTTAACAGTGGAAGAACTTTCCGACTATGTGGGCTTTGAAAGCAACGACGTCAAGTTCGATATCGAGGCGGACGAGGGAAACAGCTCGGTATTTTATCTCAAACTCAGCCAAGAAAACGAATGGGACAAGCTTATCGATAAGAGCACAGAAGTTGACGACGAGTATTTTTACAAGCTGAAATTCAAGCAGAAAGAAAGCTTCTATGGTGAAACAGGCGAAGAGGTCAAGCTTTCGGGAGCTGTTGGCATAAAAATGACAAAGACCGATAAGGACTATTCAGTGCAGCTTATAACGGCGAAATCTTTTGACGAAAAAACCAAGAGCTTTGAGATCAAACTCGATGGTGAAAACGGCGAATTTATTGACGGCAAAAATACTATCAAAGTTTTTTACAACAAGACTGCAGAGATAAAGTTCAAGCCTGCACAGTATTACAGCTTCACAGGCTTTTTGATGGACGGCAAGAAGGTAAGCAGAGACGATATAAAAGACGACAACGGCGTTTACAGCTATACGATCAAAAACGTAACGAAAGATATGACTGTCACAGCAATAACTGAAAAGATCGTCATAGGCAGCGTTTTTATCAACGACCCTGCAAGCATATGGTATCCAAAGGACAAGGTCGTTGACTTTGATATTTCATATTATCCTGCCGAAGCCGAGAACACCCTCAATGTGTGGACTGATAACAAAATCGTTGAGCTTAGATATAACAAGGCAAGCGGCAAATGTACACTCGACCCTAAGGGCTATGTTGGAACTGTAACAGTCAAGGCATACGACAATAATGGCAGCGCAGGAGCTGAGAAAACTTTCAAATTTACCGATACATATTACAATATCACAGGCAAGAAAGTTTCCTCTGACTGGTATCACAGCGCCGTGACATTTTCACCTGTTGATGGCACAGATCTTGAGATCAACGGCGAAAATTGTGATAGTTATTACGGCAAGACATTCGATCAGGAAGATAAATATAGTCTTGACCTGAAAGTCAAGAAGGGTGATAAAGTCCTCACAACGGACAGGATAGATTTTAATATCGACTTAAACGCCCCAGAAATGACCGCAGGAACAGACCTCGAAAAGCTTGACAGCAAGAATGGTGAAAAGCTTTATAGGAATTCCAAATGCAAATATTTTTATTTCACAGTCAAGGATATATGGAATGGAAAAGACGCTTTCAGTTCTGATAATAATTTGGACGTGAGCGTTAAAAATACTGGAGCAGTTCAGTCTGTTCAAGTTAAGGATATAAGCGGTGAGATCAGCGGTGAAAGCAATGTACATACTTTCAGAATACCGCTGGAGAGCGATGGTTATAAAAACACCGAGATAGAAGTATCCTATACAGATCAGTCAGGCAGAAAGTGCAGCCTTAAAAAGTCTATCGAGTGGGATAACATTGCCCCAGAGCTTGGACTTTTTATCGACCAAAACGGCGACCTCCAGTCAATTGAAGATAAGGCTTCCGTTGCAATAAGAGATAACTGCCTCTATTTCAAGGCCTCCGATGACAACCTTGCAGAGGTGAAAGCTTTTTATACTATTAATGGCAAAACAACGGATATCGACCTTACGGGATATAAGTCAGGTTTAGATAAAAAGATAATTTTCAATGAAGTGGGCGTTTATAAGCTCACTATCTCCGCAAAGGATCGCTCAAACGCTCCTGTTGAAAAGACTTTCACAGTTGAGTATAACGATCGCAACGTTGAAATAAAGCTTTATGCCGACGGCAAAGAAGTAAAGGGCGGAGAGTTTTTCAACCCGAAGTCTAAAACACAGGACTTTACTTTCAAGATCAATACCGAAAATTCTTTCCCGATCGCAGACGAGTGCGAAGTTCTTCTTGTAAAGGACAGCTCTGTCGAGCGAAAGACTTTTAAAAACGGCGAGGTAAGCTTCACAGCCGATCAGGGCAATTACAATTATATCCTCATTTCGGGCGCATATAAAGTAGATAAGGGCGACAGGTTCACTTATCGAGTCAACAATATCTGTGTTGACGGCACAGCTCCGCAATTTGAAAGAATGGCAACTGACGATTGTTATTTCTCAAGCTTTTATGACACAGTTTTCGTTAAGGGCGAGAGAATGTTAAGGCTTTATATCTCCGATAATGTCAGTGGTATAACAAAAGCGCAGGTCAATTGCGAAAAGGCTGAGGGCTATGACGATAAGTATTCCTCACAGTCCTTTGAATTTGACCAGCAGAATATCAAGATCGATGAACAGACGGGCAGCAAGTATGTTGACATTAGAATTGAGGCGGACTTTGCAGGCAAGATAGACCTTGTTTTGTATGATAAGGCAGGAAATGTTTCTGACACGATCACCACAAATTTCAAAGGCAATGAGTTTTTTGCCGTAGATGCCACAAACCCTGTTATCTCCGATATGACTATTTCGGGCGACAATGTAAAGGACAATTATTATAATTCGGAAAGCAAAGCCGAATTTAACGTAACGGAAGATTTTCTTAACTATGAAAATTCCGTGCTCTATATCACAAAGCAGACCGCTGAGAAAGCAGAGTATGAGCAGTTCACAGTCAAGGAGCTTTTGGACAATACAGACGGCGTTTACAGCTGTAAAAAGAACGGTTCGGTTTACGATTTCACAGTAAACGCAAATGAAGAAGTCAAGTACACTATCAAGATGATAGCGGCGGACGAAGTTGGCCACAGCGACGAAAAGACGATCGAATTTTATGTGGATAAAACAAAGCCGGAGGTCGAATATCTCCGCAATTCACACAATATCCCTGCAGACGATAACGGCAAGATAAAGTCCTCACAGGATATAAGCTTTGATATCGCTCTCACGGATAATGTCAGCGGACTTAAAGAATATTACTATGAGTTCACCCCTGTCAAGGGCAAGGAAGGCACAACTCAAAGCTATAAGAGCCAAGTAATATCTCTTGACGGACAGATAGGCAGCAGCACTGTTAAAGTCACATTGCCTTTCAAGGACGATACAGTTTTCTATGGCACTTTGACCCTTTATGTAACAGACAACTGCGGCAATACGAACACCTATGTGCTTTCGGAAAACATCGCAGGGGAGGACAAAAACTGCACTATAATCATAGGCAGAGCAAATCCTGAGATCGCCGTAAAATATGACAACAATAACGGCGCTTCAAACGGCTCCGCAACATATTACAGCAAGGCGAGAAAGGCAGAGATAACAGTTTCCACAGCCGATTTCTCAGAGGATAACACTTTCGTTATCGTATCAAAGGACGGCAAGACCACACGCAAGACTTTCAAGAATCTTGGCTATACTTATAAAGAGCAGGGCGGACAGTCTTATTACACCGCAAGATATGACTTCACAGCCGACGGTGTTTACACCATTTCCGTAACGGCAGAGGACGAGATTGGCAACACAGCAGAAAATTTCTCTGAAAGTTTTGTTATCGACAAAACAGCGCCGACGATCAAGGTGCAGTTTGATAACAACAACGCAAGAAATTCAAAGTATTTTGGCCGTGACCGTACCGCAACTATCACCATCACAGAGCGCAATTTTGAAGCCGATAAGGTAACATTCACAGGCGAAGGCTATTCAAAGTCCGTCAAGTGGAAAAACAGCGGCGATACCCATACTGCCGAGATAAAATTCTCAGACGAAAAGAATTACACCTTCGGCGTTTCCTGCAAGGATCTTGCGGAAAATTCATCAAGAGATATCACAAGCGGACAGAAAGCCGTAAGCGATTTTGTAATCGACAAGACCGCACCAACAGGCACTATCTCAATAAACGGCGTTTCAGATTGGTCGGGCTTCTTTGGTGGAATAACATTTTCACGCTTCAGCGATAAGGCTCTCGATGGCAGCCTTTCGTCAGCAGACAACCTCAGCGGCGTTGAGTCCGCTCAGTATATCATCGCATATGATGAAAAGACTATCGGCGAACTTTCAAGTGAAACAGGCTGGAAAAACAGCTCAGATATCACACTTGACAACAATACTCAGTCTGTCGTGTATGCAAAGATAACAGACTTGACAGGCAACGTAAGCTACATAAACACAAACGGCATTATAGTTGATACAAAGTCCCCTTCTATCGCAATTTCGGGCACGAACAGCTCTAAAATTTACAACGGCTCTGTACCTGTAAACATCAGCGTAAAGGAAGCTATCGCTGAAAATAACGTTTATTCGGGACTTAAAACAGTTTCCTATCGTGTAAGAAACGGCGGCAGAGTTACGCAGAGCGGCACCCTTTACAGCTTCACAGCAAAGGACGACACAAGAAAGAGCGACCTTTCAACAGGCTGGACAGGCAGCATAACAGTTGACTCTGCACAGAACAATTCAAATGATATCACAGTCGAGGTCACAGCTTATGACAACAGCGGAAATTATTCCACACAGAACATAAGCCTTAAAATCGACACCACAGCGCCGACTATCACAGTCGCATATGACAACAATAACCCCGACGCTTCCTATACGGATATCTATAAGGGCGACAGAACAGCGGACATCACTATCAGAGAGCGCAATTTCGATCCCGATAAGGTGAAGATAAGCATACAGTCTTCTTCCACAGCCCCTAAGATAAGCGGCTGGACGACAAATGAAAACAGCGCAGACCCAGATCAAACTACTCACACAGCACAAGTCACATTCTCTGCTGACGGCGATTATACATTTGATATATCCTGCACGGATAATGCTTCAAACGTCGCAAAGGACGCAGATTTCGGCAGCTCAAAGTCGCCAAAGTCTTTCACGATCGACAAGATAAGACCTGCCATTGATGTGACATTTGACAAAAAGATCGCCGAAAAGGGCTTTTACAGCGGTTCAAGACTTTGCACAGTCACAGTAAACGAGCACAACTTTGATGAAAAGCGTATGAAGATAGCCCTCACTTCCACAAAGGACGGCAAGGTCGTTGAGACGCCGACAATAGGCAAGTGGAAGTCAAAGGGCGATACTCATACCGCCGAGATAAGCTTCACAAAGGACGCAGATTACACAGTTGCAGTTACAGGTCGTGACAAGGCAGGCAACGAGTGCGCTCAGCAGGCTTCATACAGCTTCACTATCGATAACACAGAGCCGACCCTCGCAATAAGCGGCATTGAGCCAAATTCAGCAAACAACGGCGACAAGCTCAGCCTTAGCGTTACGGCGGCTGACATCAATCTCAGCTCTGCGGACGTTTACCTCAAGTACATCGCCGTAGACCAAAAGGGCTATAAGGAAAACACCCTCAGGCCGACCGAGAAAAAGAAGGACGGCAGAGAGACTTTCACCTTTGACGACCTCAAGGACGACGGAATTTACACACTTTACTGCACAGTAAAGGACAAATCTGAAAACATCTGCAAGGCCGCTGATATCAATGGCAAGGACGTAAAATTCGACGGCGAAGAGGTTATGACGTTCTCTGTAAACCGAAACGGCTCAGTATTCACATTCGACGAAAACACCGCCGATAACAACGGCAAGTATCTTGTAGCTCCCTCGAGAGTTGTGATCTATGAAACCAACGTTGACGAAGTTCTTCCGCAGGATACCACAATAAACGTGTTCAGAGACAACAAGAACCTTGACCTTGACAAGAGCGGATATAAGCGTGAAAAGGTCAGCAAGGATGGCGAATGGTATCAGTACAAGTACACTATCGAGCGTGATGTCTTTGCGGACGACGGCGTATACAACATTGCAGTCGTTTCCACAGATAAGGCTGAGAACATTTCCGACAGCGCAAGCAAGGGCGCAGAGCTTAGCTTTGCGGTAGACACCACGGCTCCTGTCTGCGTAGTATCAGACTTTGAGAGCGGCAAGGTATACAACACCGCAAAGAAAGACGTAAAAATGAGCGTTACAGACAACGTTGCACTTTCTGAGGTATCAGTAAAGATAAACGGCGAGGACGCATACAGCTGGGATACAGACCAAGTAACGCAAATGCAAAAGAGCGCAGAGCCATTCACATTCTCGATAAACGCAAACAACGGTGAAGAGCTCAGCGTTGAGGTATCCTACAAGGATATGGCAGGCAACTCAAGCAAGCAGACCTTTGACAACGTTCGTGTAACAACGAGCCGTTGGGTACTGTTCTACACAAATAGACCGCTTCTTATCGGTTCTGCGGCAGGACTGCTTGTTGTGATAATTCTCATTATCGTTCTTATCGTGAGAAAGAAACGACGCTTCTAATTTGAATGAGGAATTAAGGTATCGCCTTTGGCGATGAATTATTGATTTTTTTGAGGCGACCATTGGTCGCCTCTTTTTTTGTTTGCCTATGTTGTTGGAATATCAAAAAAAACGGACAAACGATTTTTCGTCTGTCCGTTTTCTTATATTTCGTACTTTATTACTTTGTTATCTTGTCCTTGCCGCCCATGTACATTCTCAGTGGCTCAGGAATATTAACTGTTCCGTCAGCATTGAGATTGTTCTCAAGGAATGCGATAAGCATTCTTGGAGGTGCAACAACTGTGTTGTTAAGAGTGTGAGCAAAATACTTTGTGCCGTCCTCTGCCTTTATTCTTATGCCAAGACGTCTTGCCTGTGCGTCGCCAAGATTTGAGCATGAACCCACTTCAAAATACTTCTTCTGTCTTGGGCTCCATGCCTCAACGTCACAGCTCTTTACCTTGAGGTCTGCAAGGTCGCCTGAACAACACTCAAGTGTTCTTACAGGGATATCAAGTGAACGGAAGAAATCAACAGAATTCTGCCACAGCTTGTCATACCATGCCATGCTATCTTCAGGCTTGCAGACAACTATCATTTCCTGCTTTTCAAACTGGTGTATTCTGTAAACGCCTCTCTCTTCGATGCCGTGTGCGCCAACTTCTTTTCTGAAGCATGGTGAATAGCTTGTGAGAGTTTTTGGAAGCTCGCCCTCAGGGATAATAGTGTCGATAAATCTGCCTATCATTGAATGCTCAGAAGTACCGATGAGATAAAGATCCTCTCCCTCTATCTTGTACATCATGCCTTCCATTTCAGAAAAGCTCATAACGCCTGTAACAACGTCTGAACGTATCATGTAAGGAGGGATGAAATATGTGAAACCTCTGTCTATCATGAAATCTCTGGCATATGAAAGAATTGCAGAATGAAGTCTTGCAATGTCGCCCATAAGATAATAGAAGCCGTTTCCTGATGTTCTTCTTGCGCTGTCAAGATCAATGCCGTTAAAGCTTTCCATAATGTCAACGTGATATGGGATCTCATAATCAGGAACAACAGGCTCTCCGAACTTTTCAATCTCTACGTTCTCGCTGTCGTCCTTGCCTATTGGAACGCTTGGGTCGATTATGTTAGGGATAACGAGCATTCTCTCACGGATCTTGCCCTCAAGCTCTTTTTCCTTTTCAGCCATAGCGTCAAGCTCAGCACCGATAGCGGAAACCTCAGCCTTTACCTTCTCAGCCTCGTCCTTCTGACCATTAGCCATAAGACCGCCTATCTGCTTGCTCATTACCTTTCTTTTATTTCTCAGCTCGTCAGCCTTTGTCTTGGCTGCTCTGTATTCCTCGTCAAACTGAGCTACCTCGTCAACAAGAACGAGCTTTTCGTCCTGAAACTTCTTTTTGATGTTTTCCTTGACAAGCTCAGGATTTGTACGGATAAGCTTAATATCTATCATTTTACATACTCCTTTTAGCTGACGCAAAAAAATTTCCTTACGTCGCAATATTTATCCTTTTAATAATATCACTAAAAGGAGATTTTGTCAAGACAAAGCCCCTCTAAAACAGGCTTTTGAAACAGGTTTTGATAGAACTTATTTCATAGATAAAATACTATCATGATATAAGTAACAGTGCGAATTTCATAAAAACTATTGACATTTTGTATCAAACGTTTTATAATTATAAGGTGAATGTGTTCGTTATGGGTGTATTGTGCCCTGACGGCAAAAAAGCCTCTGGGCTTAATAAATTTATCAGGAGGATTAAAGGTGCGAAAAGTTAAAAAACCCGTGTTTTTTATCGTGCTTTTGTGTATAATTGCATTTGGATATCTCACTTATGCAGGAATACATACTCAGTACGGAGATATAAAAACAAGCTATATCAAGGGCGTTGAAGATATCCGCTGGGGTATCGATATTCAGGGTGGCGTAAATGCTACGTTTGAACCTGCCGATAATTACGACGCCACAAAGGAAGAAATGGACGCTGCAAAGGCTGTTATCGAGCAAAGACTTGTAAGCCTTAATATCACAGACAGCGAGGTCTATGTAGACTATAAGAAAAATAAGGTAATGGTTTCATTCCCATGGCAGGCTAACGAAGAAAGCTTTGACCCTGAGGCTGCCGTTTCTGAGCTTGGCGAAACTGCAAAGCTTGTATTCAGAAAGGGTAAAGAAGAAAAAGGCGAGCAGGTGCTTACAGGAAATGACGTTAAAAAGGCTGAGGTAAGACAAACTCAGGACGAAACTACAGGAAATATCAAGTATGTAGTAAGCCTGACACTCAATAACAGCGGTAAAAAAGCTTTTGCTGACGCTACAACTGAGCTTGCCGGAAAAGGCTTTATCTCTATCTGGATGGACGATAAGTGCATTTCTGCCCCAAGCGTAAATTCAGCTATCACTGACGGTGAGTGCGTTATCGAGGGCAAATTCACATATGATTCCGCAAAAGCTCTTGCAGATAAGATAAATGCAGGTTCTATCCCATTTGACCTTAAAACAACAAGCACAAACATCATTTCACCTACATTGGGTGAGGGTGCAAAGAATGCAATGGTCATCGCAGGACTTATCGCATTTATCGTTATCGCTGCATATATCATCATTATCTATAAGCTGCCGGGCTTTGTTGCGTCTATCGCACTTATAGGTCAGGTAATAGGTTCTATCGCCTGCATCACAGGTTTCTTTGGAAATATCGACAGCTTTACGCTGACTATCCCTGGTATCGCAGGTATTATCCTTTCTATCGGTATGGGCGTTGACGCTAACGTTATCACAGCCGAGAGAATAAAGGAAGAGCTTAACAACGGCAAGACCCTTAACGGAGCTATAGAGCTTGGCTATAAGAGAGCATGGAGCGCCGTGTTTGACGGAAACATCACAGTAGTATTCGTTGCAATAATCCTTATGGGTGCCTTCGGACCTACAGACAGCGTTTTCGGAACACTTCTCAGCCCTGTATTCTCAGTATTCGGCGCAAGCACAGCAGGTACTATCTATTCACTTGGATATACTCTCCTTGTAGGTATCCTCCTGAACTTTTTATTCGGTATCTTCTGTTCAAGACTTATGCTTTCGTCCCTCTCAAAGTTCAAGTGCTTTAAGAAACGCAAGCTTTACGGAGGTGCTGAAATAAATGAGTAAAGAAAAAAAGACCCTGAATGTTGTGGGTCACAGCAAGTTATTTTATTCCATATCATGCGCACTTATCGCAATTTTTATCATTCTTACATTCGTTATAGGCCTTAACGTGGCTATCGAGTTCAAAGGCGGTACAGTTTTGACTTATACATATGAGGGTGATATAAAGACTTCTGACGTTTCAAATACCGTTTCTGACAGTATCGGAGATAAATGTACAGTAACTCTTGGCGAAAACACAGGAAACGCAGGAAAGACAGTAGAAATAAAATTCTCATCAACAAAGGGTATAAGCGATGATAAGCAGAATACCCTGAAAACAGCTCTTGAAAAGGATTTTCCTGATAATAACATAGAAGTTTATGAGTCAAACGACGTTGCAGCTTCAAGCGGTATGAACTTCTTCTTCAAGTGCCTTGCTGCTTGTGCACTGGCAATGGTCATCACTATCATCTATATCGGCTTCAGATTTAAAAAGATAGGCGGTATCTCAGCAGGTGTGTTTTCAGTAGTTGCCCTTGCACACGATATGTGCATGGTTTATGGCTGCTTTGTAATATGCAGATTTGACATCAATGCAAACTTTATGGCAGTTCTGCTGACTATCCTTGGATATTCTATCAACGCAACTATCATCATTTACGACAGAATCAGAGAGAATGAAAATCTCCTTGGCAACAAAATGGAGCTTGAGGATCTTGTAAACCTCTCTATCACACAGACAATGGGACGTTCTATCCATACAACTGTTACAACAGTTCTTGCTATGGCTACAGTTTGTATCGTCTGCATAATCTGCGGAGTAACATCTATCCTGAGCTTTGCATTCCCACTTATCATCGGTATGATATCAGGTGTTTATTCTTCTAACTGTATCGCACCTACACTGTGGGTACATTGGAAAAAACATCAGGCAAAGAAGTCACATTCAGGTTCAAAAACAGGCAGCGCAAAGAAAAAGGCTTCAAGAAGATAAAATTTTATGGACGATATGTTATGACATATCGTCCATTTTTTTATGTGATATTCTATTTTTAACACTCCATATCATGGATAAGTCCGCAGTTTCGCATGGAGATAGTTCCGTTATTGCCTGTTATATAATGGTCAAGAACTGTCACGCCTAAACATCTCATATATCTCATGACCTCACGGGTGAGAGTAACGTCCTCCTGAGAGGGGGTGTTGGGTGAGTCAGGGTGATTGTGGGCAAGGATAACAATGTCAGTGCCGCTGTTGAGAACAGCTTTTGTAAGCTCACGAAAATCAACAGGGGTAAATCTCGCACCGCCTGCGGATATGTCTGTTACGCTCTTTATGTGAAAGCCAGAGTCGATACAAATTACCTTGAACTTCTCCTGCTTTTCGTTCCTGAAACAGTTGTTTACAAAACTCAGCGCCGCAGATATGTTTCTAATGTCTATCCTGCTGTCTGTGACAGTGGAGCAGTAGTTTATAAGCTCTCTGAAAAATAAAAGTGAGTTTGCAGAGCTTTCGCCCATGTCCTTTACCGAAGAAAGCTCCTCCACAGAAGCGTTGAGAACGCTGTTTAAGCTTCCGAATTTTTTTATAAGCTCATGCGCAATATCATTGGTGTTCTTTCTCGGCACAATGTAAAATAAAAGCATTTCAAGTATCTCATGCTCGGAAAAGCCCTTGAAATTTCCCGATTCTTTGAAACGCTTCCTCATTCTTTCTCTGTGACCGCCGTGGTCTGCTTGACTGCTCATTTTATCACCTCTTATACAAGTATAAAATATCCGCACTTTTTTGTCAATAAAAAACCATTGTGACTTTATTCTTTACAGATAATTTCAGCAAGAGGGTAAGCCAATAATATTTAGAAAATTTTATTAATAGATCACAAATAGCGTAAAATGCTAAAAAAACCTTCAGAAATATCAAAAGTGTCTGTGCGAAATGACGTTGAAAAAGGTTGTTTTTTTATGATATAATGAAATGGTAACTATTATATTATGGAGATGTTTTTATGACAGACCTGACGGTGGGAAAACCGTGGACAGTGTTGTGGAAATTTTCCCTGCCTATGTTCGTGAGCGTGATATTTCAGCAGATGTATTCCATTTTCGACAGTATCATAGCAGGAAAATTCGCAGGCGAGGACGCTCTTGCGGCAGTTGGTGCGTCTTATCCTATAACAATGATATTTATGGCGTTTGCAGTGGGAAGCAATGTTGGCTGTTGTGTGGTGATATCTCAATTCTTTGGTGGAAAAGAGTTCTCAAAGGTAAAAACTGCGTCAACTACTACTATAATTTCATGTACGATACTTGCAGCAGTGCTGACAGTTTTTGGACTTGCGTTCTCTACTCCTCTTATGAGAATGATAAACACGCCCGATAACATCTTCCGTGACGGCGAGCTTTATCTGAAAATCTATATCGCAGGTCTTATCTTCCTGTTTCTTTATAACGTGGGTACAGGTATTTATAACGCAATGGGCGACTCGAAAACACCATTGTATCTCCTTATCGGCTCATCAGTTGGAAACGTTGTTCTCGACTATGTGTTCGTGAAGTTCTTTAAATGGGGTGTGGCAGGCGTTGCATGGGCTACTTTTATCGCTCAGGGAGTGGCTTGCGTGTTCTCACTGCTTATTTTGGTGAAGAAAACCGCAGAAATTAAAACAGAGGATAAACCACCGCTGTTTTCAGGAAAAATACTTAAAAAGATAACCCTTTATTCTATACCTAGTATTTTACAGCAGAGTTTTATCTCAGTGGGAAATATCTTTGTGCAGTATCTTGTAAACAGCTTCGGCTCGTCTTGTATCGCAGGATATTCTTCTGCAATAAAGCTAAATACCTTTGCTATAACAAGCTTTACAACGCTTTCTAACGGGCTTTCAAGCTTTGTTGCACAGAATTACGGTGCAGGAAGGAACGATAGGATAAAAAGCGGATATAAAGCAGGACTTGTTATCTCGGCTATCGTGGCAGTGCCTTTTATACTCTGCTTTTTCTGTATGCCAAAAACTATGATAAATCTGTTTCTTGACGACGGCGGAACAAAAGCCGTTGAGATAGGCACAACATTTTTGAGAATAATATCGCCTTTCTATGTGTTTGTGGGCATAAAAATAATGTCAGACGGAGCACTCCGAGGTAAAGGTGCAATGCAGTATTTTATGATATCAACTTTTACGGACTTGATACTCAGAGTAGTGCTTGCGTTCGTGTTGGCAAGACCATATGGGTCAACGGGAATATGGCTGTCATGGCCGATAGGTTGGCTTGTGTCAACAGTGCTGTCAGTGGTGTTTGCGAGAGTGAAAGTGATGAAAAAGGAATTGAATGAGGAATGAGGAGTGAGGAATGAGGAATGGCAAAGCCAAACTGAGCTAAGCATCAATACAAAGTAAAAGCACCCACCGAGCGAAGCGAGCAAAAGGTCCAGGGGCACCCCCCTGGTCAGGGTCAAGGGGTGAAACCCATTGTGGGTACAGGGCAAAGCCCTGTCGGAGTTTGAGGCAGAGCCTCAATAGGCGCAAGCCTACTAAGCGGTGCAGAGAGAAAAAGACGAATTGCAGAGTTGCAATTTGATACAAAGCTAATATCGAAGCACAAAACTGCACCGCTTATACTATATCTTTATACAAAGTAAAATCCGCAAAGAGCGCAGCGATTTTGCGGCATAACAAACCATGGCGTAAACCTTGGCTAAAACAACGCAACTCCGATTAGCAAAGACTAAATTAAAAAAAAGTTCTCAATAATGATGTTGACAAGTTTAATTAAATGTTGTATGATTATAAGAATAATAAATTAAGAATTCAAAATGTTTGCGGGAGGTTAATTTATGCTGGATACTAATGTAAACAATAAGTTTGGTAAAGAGGGTCTTACCTTTGATGACGTTCTCCTTATCCCAGGCGAGTCGGATTGTACACCTGATATGGTGGATATCCATACACACCTTACTAAGGATATAGTCCTCAATACACCTATAATGACATCTGCTATGGATACAGTCACAGAGTCAAAAATGGCTATCGCTATCGCAAGAGAGGGCGGTATCGGTATTATCCATAAGAATATGACTATCGCTCAGCAGGCAGAAGAGGTGGATAAGGTAAAGCGTTCTGAAAACGGCGTTATCGTTAATCCTTTCTCTCTTACAGCCGATAAAACTGTTGCTGAAGCTGATAAGCTCATGGGCAAGTATAAGATCTCCGGCGTGCCTATAGTCGATAAGGATGGCAAGCTCGAGGGTATCCTCACTAACAGAGATCTTAGATTTATCACTGATTTTGAAAATATCAAGATCGGTGACGTTATGACTAAGGAAAACCTCGTTACTGCTCCTGTTGATACGGATCTTGAAGGCGCTCAGAAGATACTTATGAAGCATAAGATCGAGAAGCTTCCTCTTGTTGATGCAAACGGCGTTCTTAAGGGTCTTATCACTATCAAGGATATTGAAAAGGCTGTTCAGTATCCAAATTCCGCAAGAGATAAAAAGGGCAGACTTCTTTGCGGTGCTACTATCGGCATGACTAACGATATTCTTGAAAGAGTTGCCGCTCTCGTTGAAGCTCAGGTAGACGTCCTCGTTCTTGACTCTGCTCACGGCCATTCTATGAACGTTATAAATTGTCTTAAAAAAGTTAAGGCCGCTTTCCCTGATACACCGGTTATTGCAGGTAATATCGCTACTGCCGAAGCTGCCAGAGCACTCTGCGAAGCGGGTGCTGACGCTATAAAGGTCGGTATCGGCCCTGGTTCTATCTGTACTACCCGTGTAGTCGCTGGTATAGGTGTTCCTCAGGTCACTGCAGTTTATGACGCTGCTTGCGCTGCTGCTGAGTATGGCATTCCTGTTATTGCTGACGGTGGTATCAAGTATTCAGGCGATATCGTTAAGGCTCTTGCCGCCGGTGCAAACGTTGTAATGCTTGGTTCACTCCTCGCAGGCTGTGACGAAGCTCCGGGCGAAACTGAGATCTATCAGGGCAGACAGTTCAAGGTATACAGAGGCATGGGTTCTCTTGCCGCTATGAATAAAGGCTCAAAGGACAGATATTTCCAGACAAACTCAAAGAAGCTCGTTCCAGAGGGTGTTGAGGGTCGTGTGGCTTATAAGGGTCCGGTTTCAGATACTATCTTCCAGCTCGTTGGCGGTATCCGTTCAGGTATGGGCTATTGCGGTTGTCATACTATTGCAGAGCTTGGCGAAAAGGCTAAGTTCATCAGGATAACAGGCGCAGGTCTTAAGGAGTCACACCCACACGATATTTATATCACAAAGGAAGCTCCAAACTATTCCGCAGGTATCTAATAGAATTTATATACAAAAAAAGAGCAGAGATTTCGTTTCTCTGCTCTTTTTGCATTATTTTGTAGGGGAAAACAGCGTTCGCACACAGTTTCAAAGTTTTTTCTAAAAAAAACTACTCCATAAATTCTCCCAAAAGACCACTTGCAATTGCTACAGTTTCAGGACATGGACGCTTCTGATAGTATTCTTTTGTGCGCTTTGCAGGGTCAGGATCACTAGGTCCGCTCAGACCAAGAAGCTCACGGCAGATGATAGTGTTAGAGCCAAGCTCTTCCTTGAAACGCTTTGCAAAAAGCTGAACACGCTCATAATCCTTGCCCTTTGCCGCCCTGTCACTGCCTATGGTGTTGCCAAATTTCAATCCAAGCACCATGACTGCACCTGTAAATGCTCCGCAGACCTCTCTCATTCTGCCTATTCCGCCGCCAAAGCCAGAAGCTATCTTGTATGCAGTTTCGCTGTCAAGGCCGATATCCTCAGCCCATGCGCCTACTACTGCCTGTGAACAGTTGTATCCCTCCATGAAAAGAGCCTTTGCTGCCGCTGCTTTTTCCTTATTCATTTTAAAAAAACTCCTTTTTTGTCATATGTTGATTTTCATTATAGCACAGCTTTAAGTTTTTTTCAAGACGTATTATTGGTTAGTATAGTCTACGTCAAATTGCATAAAATTTTGCCATAAAATTTTGCAATATTTTTATATTGTTAGACAAAACTAACCTATTGACAAATGTACACTAATGTGGTATACTTTAATCACAGCAAGGGAAAAGCTGCAAAGAATAACGCAGATAAAGCGAAAACGCTGGTCTGTGGAAAAGTAAAAAAATGATATCTAAATAAGGAGGACAAAGATTATGTCAAAGTTTGTATGTTCAGTATGCGGTTACGTTTATGAGGGCGAGGCTGCTCCAAAGGAGTGTCCTATCTGCCACGCACCAGCAGAAAAGTTCAATAAAGTAGAAGAAACAGCTATCACATGGGCTGACGAGCATAAGGTAGGCGTTGCAGAGGGTCTTGATGAGGAAGTTGTTGCAGGTCTTAGAGAGAACTTCAACGGCGAGTGCTCCGAGGTAGGTATGTATCTTGCAATGGCAAGAGTTGCTTACAGAGAAGGCTATCCTGAGGTAGGTATGTACTATGAGAAGGCTGCTTATGAAGAGGCTGAGCACGCTGCTAAGTTCGCAGAGCTTCTGGGCGAGGTAGTAACACCTTCTACAAAGAAAAATCTCGAGATGAGATATATGGCTGAGAATGGTGCTTGTGAGGGCAAGATGAAGCTTGCTAAGAGAGCAAAGGAGCTTGGCTATGACGCTATCCATGACACTGTTCATGAAATGGCTAAGGACGAAGCAAGACATGGATGCGGCTTCAAGGGTCTGCTTGACAGATATTTCGCTAACAAGTAATTTATCTTAAAATAGTATAAATTAAAGATTACGACGAATTTTTCCCGAAAAAGGCGGAGGTGTTTGAAAAAATACTTCTGCCTTTTTGTTTTATAAAGCCGTTATAAAGGCTCAAATCTATTGCAAATGACGTAAAACTGTGGTATAATATTTTAGTATGATAAAATAATGCTTTAGGAGATGATAGTGTGATAGAAACACTGGCGGCGGAAACTGCGACCTTGCAGAACGTTTATGCCCCCTTGCCTTTCAAGGTGCATATGATATTCTGCGTTATCGCTACGCTTTTATATATAACTCAGTTCATAAGGAAAGGCTCTTATCATTATCTTACATTAATGATAGCTATCGACCTTACTATAGTTACTCAGTTTACCACAAAAAGCTTTGTTATCGGTATGCTTTTCGGTGCAGAGGTAGCGCTTCTTGCGGCAACAGCTTTTATTTCCCATAGGTTTGCTAAAAAGCAGAAAGCTTTGGAGAATGCCGAGGAAAAGTCGGAAACTGCTCAAAAGGAAGATGAAGAATGAAAATAGTTATACTTGACTCTGAAACAGTTTCAAGAAACGATGTGTCGCTGGAGGGTATAACAGTCCTTGGTGAAAGCATTGTTTATGGTTTTACATCAAATGAACAGGTCGCAGAAAAGATAGGTGACGCTGACGCTGTTATATGTAACAAGTGCCTTATAACAGCGGAGGTATTCTCAAAGTGCAAAAACCTGAAATACGTCGGTCTTTTTGCAACGGGATATAATAATGTTGACCTCTCCGCCGCAGACAGGCATGACGCAGTGGTCTGCAATGTGCCTTCATATTCTACAAACGCAGTTGCACAGCATACTTTTGCACTTATCCTCAATTATTTCAGCAAGATAAGAGAATATGCCGAGAAAGTTGACGAGGGCGGCTGGGTGAATTATAAGCTGTTTTCATATTTTGGTATCCCTACCTATGAGCTTGCAGGAAAAACCATTGGTATAGTAGGCTATGGCGACATAGGAAAGAAAGTTGCTGAGATAGCAAGAGCGTTCGGCATGAAGGTCATCACCTTTACACGCTCACCCCAGAAAATAACTGACGGCACGCCTGCGGTAAGCCTTGAAGAACTTCTAAAGACCTCTGATATAGTGACGCTCCATTGTCCTCTTACAAAGGATAATGAGAAAATGATAAATGCCGAAAGCCTTGGCATGATGAAAAAGTCAGCATTTTTCGTCAACACTGCAAGGGGCGGTCTTGTGGACGAAAAGGCTCTTGCACAGGCTCTTGAAAATGGCGATATTGCAGGGGCAGGAATTGATGTTCTCACAAACGAGCCAATGGGTGAAGACTGCCCTCTCAGAAACGCAAAGAACTGCACTGTTACCCCACATATAGCGTGGGCGCCAAAGCAGACGAGAGAAAGGCTTCTTGAAACGGTCGCAGAAAATCTGAAAAAGTGGATAGAGGGTACGCCACAGAATGTTGTCAACGGAAAATAACAATAAGGACATGATAAAAATGATAGATATGACAAAAAAGAAAAGAGTTGTGGTAAAGGTAGGAACTTCTACTCTTACTCACAGCACGGGGCTTCTTAATATACGCCGTGTGGAACAGCTCGTTAAAACTCTTGCCGATCTGCAAAATGCAGGACATGAGATAATCCTTGTATCAAGCGGTGCGGTGGGTCTTGGCAGAGCAAAGCTGGGCATAAAGGAAAGACCCAAGGACACTCCCACAAGACAGGCTTGTGCGGCGGTGGGTCAGTGTGAGCTTATGTATCTTTACGATAATCTTTTCTCTGAATACAGTCTTAATGTGGCTCAGCTTCTGCTTACAAAGTATATTCTTCTTGAGGACAGACGCATAAACGTGCAGAACGCCCTTAACCGCATCATAGAGCTTGGTTCTATCCCTATTGTGAACGAGAACGATACGGTGTCTATTGATGAGCTGGAGCTTGAAATGGGCGAGAACGATTCTCTTGCGGCAAATGTTGCGGTGCTTGCTAATGCAGATCTGCTTATAATAATGTCTGATATCGAGGGACTTTTTGACAAAGACCCTCATAAGTATGATGACGCTGAGCTTATCCCTGTTGTGCCTGAGATAACAGAGGAGATAAAGGCTATTGCAGGGGGTGCAGGTTCTTCACTTGGCACAGGCGGAATGGCGACAAAGATAAAAGCCGCTGAGATATGCAAAAATGGCGGAATAGATCTTATCATCATGAACGGACGTGATCCAAGACATTTGTATAAGGTATTTGAAAATAAACCTATAGGAACACTTTTTACAGCTAACGGGGAGGTATAGTAAAAATGAGTTACATCGATATTTTGGGACAGAAAGCAAAAGCTTGCAAAAAGTATATCGCCTTCGCTTCAACAACACAGAAAAATGACGCACTTCTTGAGATCGCACATATCCTGAGAGTTTGCAAGGACGATATTATCGAAGCAAACAAGGTTGACCTTGAAAACGGCAGAATGAGAAAAATGTCTGAGGCTATGCTTGACAGACTTGCACTCAATGACAGCCGTATAGAGGGCATGGCAAAGGCTTGCGAAGAGCTTGCACAGCTTGACGACCCTGTTGGCGAGGTAGTTTCAGGCTCAACAAGACCTAACGGCATGAAGATCGAGAAAGTAAGAGTGCCAATGGGCGTTATAGGCATTATTTTTGAAGCCAGACCTAACGTTACTGTAGACGGCGCTATACTTTGCCTTAAAAGTGGAAACGCTGTTATACTCAGGGGCGGAAAGGAAGCAATAAACTCAAACAAAATGCTTGCCGACCTAATGAGAAAGGCTGTCGAAAGGGCAGGCTTCAGCCCTGATATCATTCAGCTTGTGGAGGACACAGACAGAGGCATTGCTCTTGATATGATGAAAGCAAACGATTATATCGACGTGCTCATACCAAGAGGCGGCGCACAGCTTATAAAGGCTGTTGTACAGTCTGCCACTGTGCCTGTTATCGAGACCGGCACAGGAAACTGTCACGTTTATGTTGACGCAAGTGCGGATATAAAAATGGCTGTGAACATTGTTGATAACGGCAAGACCTCTCGTCCGTCTGTATGCAATGCAGTGGAAAGCTGCCTTGTTCACAGGGATATCGCAGAGGATTTTCTCCCGAAGCTTAAAGAAAGACTTGACAAGCACCACGTTGAGATAAGAGGCTGTGAGCTTACAAGGCAGATACTTGGTCCTGAGAACGTTACTCCTGCTGATGATGACGATTATGCAACAGAGTTTCTTGACTATATAATCTCTGTCAAGGTCGTTGACGACATGGCGGAGGCCCTTGAACATATCGACAGATTTTCTACAGGACATTCTGAGTGTATCGTTACGGAAAGCCTTTTTGCCGCACAGGAATTTCAAAAGCGTGTTGACTCAGCGGCAGTATATGTAAACTGCTCAACAAGATTCACAGACGGCGGAATGTTCGGTCTTGGTGCTGAGATAGGCATTTCCACTCAGAAACTTCATGCAAGAGGTCCTATGGGTCTTAGAGAAATGACAACCACAAAGTATCTTATCTCTGGAAACGGACAGATAAGAGAATAGATATTAATGAGGAGTGAGGAGTGAGGGTATCGCCTGCGGCGATGATTTCTCTGTAGGGGCGACCTTTGGTCGCCTGTCTGCTCTGATACTTTGATATATTACAAAAAAAAGAGGTAATTATAATGATAAAAGCTATGAATATTTCTTATGAGATAGGCGATAAGCTTTATCTCAACATCACAAACAAGTGCCCATGCAACTGCACATTCTGTATTCGTCACAACGGCGACGGTGCTTATGGCTCTGACCCACTGTGGCTTGAACATCAGCCTACTGCCGAAGAGGTAATAGACGACATCAAAAAGCGTGACCTTGACAGCTACAAGGAAATTATTTTCTGTGGCTATGGCGAGCCTACCTGTGAGCTTGAAATACTCAAAGAAACTGCAAAGTATATAAAGTCTGTTACAAAGACGCCTGTAAGGATCAACACAAATGGTCTTAGCGACCTTATCAACAAACGTGAAACTCCTGCTGAGTTCAAGGGACTTGTTGATATAATCTCAATAAGTCTTAACGCTTCTGACGCAAAGGCTTATGACGAGATAACAAGACCCTCATTCAAGGGCGTGAACTGCTTTGAAGAAATGCTCTCTTTTGCAAAAAGAGTGAAAGAGTTCGTGCCGGAGGTAATGCTCACTGTGGTTGATATAATCGGCGAAGAGGAGATAAAAAAATCTCAGGCGGTTGCTGACAGCGTGGGTATACATCTCAGAGTCAGAGAATATGTTGATTAACATTTTGTAAACAATATATTAAGTTTTATATTTGCTCAATATTCCGTTTTCAGCAAACATCTAAGTGATGTCGGAACAATAACCGAGTGCTGAAAACGGATATTTTTTGTTCGATAATAAAAAGAAAGCTGGGTAGAAAAAATGGAAAAGGAAAAGATAAGACGTCTTGTTTTGCAGGCAGGACAGGGTGACAGAGCAGCTTTCGGTGAGCTTTATGAAGAAACGGGCAGAAGCGTATATTTCAACTGCCTGAAGCTTCTTGGAAATGCTCAGCAGGCAGAGGATATAACTCAGGACACTTTCATGAAAGCTCTTGAAAAGCTTGACAGTCTTAAAGAGCCTGAGAATTTCTCAGCATGGGTAAACCGCATTGCCATAAACAACTGCAAAATGTATTTCAGGAAAAATCCCCACACTGCGGAGGAGGAGTCGGAAAAGATAATCGACGATACACCCGACAGCGAGCTTATCCCTGACGATTATGCCGACAGCGAAGAAAAACGCAGGATAATAATGAACATTATCGACACCGCTCTCACTGACGAACAGCGTCAGACAATAATACTTTTCTATTTTGATATGATGAGCGTGGCTGAGATAGCAGAGATAATGGAATGTTCTGTTGGCACTGTCACTTCCCGTCTTAGCGCTGCAAGAAAGAAGATAAGGGAGGCGGTGCTTATTTACGAAAAGAAAAACAATGACAGGCTTCATGCTGTTATGCCTATACCTGTTCTGTCAAAGATATTTATGCAGGAATGTCAGCATTTGAAGCTGCCTGAATTATCCGTTTTCAGCAAGGCGTCAGCCACGGAAGTTGTTCCCGATAAAAATACTACAATAAGTAAATCGGGAGGAAAAGGTATGTTTTCAACAGTAAAAGCAAAAGTAATAGCAGGAGTAGTCGCATTGGCAGTAGTTGGCGGAGGTATCACAGCGGCGGTGCTTGCAAACAGAGATAATACAGCAGATGCTGATAAGCCAAACACAGCCGTTCAGACAGACGCACAGGGGGAAGTGAACGAGCAGGAGATAGAGGACAAGCTAAACGAACTTGATGAAAATGCTGATAATGCAGATAATGTTACTGACGATGATGCAAGCGGTACAAATTCAAACAGCGAGCTTGAAATGGCTGTTTACACCGTTTCTGACGAGATAAAAAATGCTGATCTTTCGTCAGGTCTTGTTCAGCTCAACGGTGACATCATGCAGGTGGGCGGATATATAAAGACATCTGATTTCTATGCAAAATATTCTGACGAATATAGCTTTGTATACTGCGACGGTGGTCACTATGAGGATAAAAAGGGCGAAATGCTCAATTATCGTGTGGGTGCTGACAACTATTTCGGCGGTGAATGGTGGGATAGCTATTACATGACCCTTATCCCAAAGGTCGAGCCACAGGGAGATGAGATAACGGTCTATGTTGCAAATCTCACAAACCCTGACGGACAGGTATCTCTTGCAGACAGCTATGTGGTATGGGCAGAGGAAACTCCTATGTCAAACGATATTTACACCCCTGCTTGGATACCGACCGGTATGCCAACAAGGCTTTGCTATGATGTCACAAGCACAAAGAAGCTTGATGAGATATATGACAACATAGACGATTATTCAGCACAATCAGTGCAGGATATGCTTGCTTCTCAGGGCATCTCAAAGGGCGAGAACAGCATTTCAGGCAACTATCTTTCCTATGTTTACTCACAGGGCGATATGTCAATGAGCGGAACATACTGTGTGAACAGCGACACTGACCCTGATGTTTTCGTTGCATATGTTGCAGGTGAGAAAAATGCCGCAGGGCTTACACCTCTCTACAGATATCATTTTGCCTTCAATACAAATTCAAAAAAGCTTTATGAAAGCAGAATGTATCTTGCAGGTATGTTCTGAAAAACCTATCCCTCACATTTGTGGGGGGTTTTTTTTGCTCGTTGACAGGCATTTTGTTATGTGATATAATTATTTCTGCAATATTATAATAACAAATATTAACCATAAGTAAATTATATATGAAAATTTTGAATTTGCTCAACAAATCGTCTGCGTTTTGCATCTAACTAATGTCGGGACTGATAAAACAGCGGACGAGAAAACGGCAATTCGGAAAGAAAGAGCAGGTCAAAAACATGGAAAAAGATGATATCAAAAAGCTTGTATTGCAGGCGGCACAGGGAAACAAGGCGGCGTTCGGTGCGCTTTATGAAGAAACGGGCAGAACAGTGTATTTTAGCTGTCTGAAGCTTCTTGGCGACCCACAGCTTGCAGAGGATATCACTCAGGAAACTTATCTTACAGCCCTTCAAAAGCTTGGCACTCTTGCACAGCCTGAGAATTTTCCAGCATGGGTAAACAGGATAGGGATAAATCTCTGCAAAATGCACTTTAGAAACAATTCCGCCCCTGAGGACAACTCAGAGGAGATAATAGAGGAAATCCCTGACGAGGGGCTTATCCCGGAGGAATATGTGAGCAATGACGCTAAAAGAAAGATAATAATGGATATTATCGACACTGTTCTCACAGAGGAGCAAAGGCGTTCGGTGATACTGTATTATTTTGATATGCTCACAGTGCCTGAGATAGCAGAGGTAATGAACTGCACCACAGGTACAGTAACTTCCCGCCTTAGTGCCGCAAGAAAAAAGATAAAGGAGGCGGTGCTTATATACGAAGAAAACAACAACGACAGACTTCATGCTGTCGTGCCTGTATTTATTCTTTCAAAGCTTCTTAATAAAGAGGCTTCAAACACCGTTCTTCCGAAACTTACCGTTTTCACAGGCTCAGCCTCAGCCGCTAACGCAGTTCCCGATAGCGTAACATCAACAAAAACTATATCGGGAGGAAAAGGAATGTTTTCAACAGTAAAAGCAAAGGTTATAGCAGGCGTTTGTGCCGTGGCAGTTGTGGGCGGAGGTATCACAGCGGCGGTAATGCTCAGTTCAAATAATAGTGATGACGATGATAATAATGATATTGTTGTTGCTTCTTCACAAAATGACAGCACAGCTTCAAAGGGCTATGAAGACGTGTCTGATACCGCTAACGATAACAAAGACAGCAATCTATATTGGATAGACGGATTTAATGGCGGTACGCCGTCAGATACTTTGCCGCAGGATATTTTCGGCAGCAAAATATCAGTGCCTGTTGACCTTAGTGCCATAGACGGCGGCAATGCCAATATGAAAATGTACGGCGACGATATTGGCAGATCTAGTGATATTATGAACGTTGATAAAATGATAGGTGAAAACAGTGACGTTGAGATAACCTTCGTTTCATCAGATGAGAGCCAAACAAACTACGACCTTACCGGTGCAAACCCATTTGACCGTGACGCAAGTGTGGCTGACATTCTCAAGGAAAACAGCTGGAGCATTACCATACCTTTAGAAGAGGCTGTGGATACCTCCGGCTGGGAGTATGAAAGCTACGGCTGCTACAGCAATAAAGAAGATCTTGATAAAATAATCGACAAAATGGGCTGCCCTACAAGCATTTATATGAACAGCGAATATGACGGCATGGACGATTATAAATGCTATACAATGTATTGGGAGAACGTTGACTATACAGTTTCACTCGGCGTGGTGGAAACATATAGTAATTACGAAGAGTATGACGTAGTGCTTGATTACTTCTCGGCTTCCGATTTCACATACTACAGCAAAAACTATCCGCAGGAAGAAATACACGAAAAAGACGGAGAGGCTGTTTTCACATCTGAGTATACAGGCATAACAACACCGGGCGAGAGCACTGTAAACACTGATGAGAACAGAGTAAAGGTATATGATGACCTCAAGACCCTTGACCTTACTTCAGACGCTGTTCTGCCTAAGGATATAAGCGTAAGCTATAAGGGCATAGACCACGTTTTCACAGGCACTGAGCTTATTGATGATGTAAGAGAAGAAATGGTGGATACACCTGACGATGAATACGATTCTGCTCTTTGCTACGGAAAAACAAGCTCGACTGTGGATAATATCATCATCTTCGACTTCTGGCTCAACAGCGATCATACCCTCCATAAGATAAGAATGAGTTTCGCCACCGAAAGTGACTGCTCAATATTCGGTATAACAAAAAATTCAACTCCTGAGGAGATGGCTGCGATTCTCGGCACACCTGAGGTCAGCGACAGAAACGGCAAAGATCAGTTTCTTGATTGGAAGAGCGATTCCATGAGCGTGAACGCATATTACTATGACGGCGTTTTGCAGTCTATACAGGCTTACTTTGAAAACTAGGCGGCTTTTATTTGACAACATTAGCGGTATGTGCTATAATATTTTATATTAATGCTTTACTATGATAAAATATAGAGAGGATAATGTAAAATGAGCGAAAAGCTTTGGAGAAAAAACCTTATAAATATAGAGCCATACGTTGCAGGGGAACAGCCTAAAAACGATAAGATAATAAAGCTCAATGCAAATGAAAACCCTTATCCGCCGTCATCAAAGGTAAAGGCGATATTGGAGGGGAAAACTATTGCGGAGCTTAGAAAATACCCTAGTGCTGACGCTTCTGTTCTTAGGGCGGCGCTTGCGGAGCGTGTGGGACTGAAAAGCGAGAATGTTTTCTGCGGAAATGGCTCAGACGATGTGCTTGCCACAGCTTTCAGAGCGTTTTTCAACTCTGATAAGCCTATACTTTATCCTGATATAACTTACTCTTTCTATCCCGTTTGGTGTGAGCTTTTGAAAATACCATACAAGACTAAGAGCGTTGACGATGATTTTGTAATAAATATCGAGGACTTCAAAGAGCCTAACGGCGGCGTTGTTATACCAAACCCTAATGCACCGACAAGCCTTGGTGTGGGTGAGAAATTTATAAGAGAACTTCTTGAAAACAATCAGGACAGCATTGTTATAATCGACGAGGCATATGTGGATTTCGGCAGGTATTCCTGCGTGGAGCTTGTGAAAGAATATGACAACTTGGTCGTAACACAGACGTTCTCAAAGTCACGTTCCCTTGCAGGCATGAGAGTGGGCATGGCGTTCGCAAGTGCCGAGCTTATCAGCTATATGCAGGCTGTGAAAGACTCATACAATTCCTATCCTCTCGACCAGATAGCCATAGAAACTGCCGTTGCAAGCCTTTCTGACGAGAATTATTTCAAGGCGACAGTTGAAAAGGTCAAGGCAACAAGGGATAGAACAGCGGAAAAAATGCGTGAAATGGGCTTCAACGTCCTTGACAGCGAAACGAACTTTCTTTTTGCACAGCACGAAAAGCTCTCTGCAAAGGAGATCTTCACATACCTCCGTGAAAATGGTATCTTCGTGAGATACTTCAACAAGCCGAGAATAGATAACTTCCTGAGAATTACTATCGGCACAGACGAGGAAATGGATCTTATGATTGAAAAGCTTTCGGAGATATGCAAATAATATAGTTATCACAAAAGCTTATGGATATATCTATTCAGTATAGGGGGCAAACAGTGTTCGCACCTTAGTTTCTGATTTTTTTGAAAGACTTTTGTTCGGGCGGCTCTGACCGCCCTTTTTTGTGCCTTATCCCTTAAAATCAGAGCATAAAGGTATTGAAAATCAGAAAATGTTGTGATATAATTATCATAAGTAATTATTGCCTGAAGAAAGGATATGTATATATGTTGATAAATTCACTGGCGGCGCTTGCGCTTGGCTTTGCGCTGGATATGCTCCTTGGCGACCCTGAAGTAGTGGTCTATCCTCAGTATTTTATAAAAAAGCTTGTGGCAAAGCTTGATAAGTCTTTCAGAAACAGCTATAAAAACACCCCCGAAGCACAGCGTATGGCAGGTCTTATGATGACTGTGATAGTGCTTCTTATAGTTGCCGCTGTGGCATTGCTTCTTCTATTCGTGGGCTATAAGCTAAATGCCGCACTTGGCATTTTCCTTGAGGGCATAATGTGCTGGTCAGCACTTTCTGTAAAGTCCCTTAAAACTGCGGCAGGGGGAGTGATGCGTGCTGCAAGGGCAGGCAATCTTTCTTCTGCACAGCGCAAGGTAAAAAAAGTGACCTTTCGTGACACCGACGATATGAACATTGACGCTGTTATAAAAAGTACGGTGGAGTCAGTTGCAGAGAACACCACAGATTGGGCGGTCGCACCTATATTCTGGTCTGCGATATTCGGCGGTCTGGGCGGAATACTCTACAGAACAGTGAATATTATTGACAACACAGTGGGCTATAAAACAGACACATACATAAACTTCGGCAAATTTCCTGCAAAGCTAGACGACGTTCTCAGCTTTATACCTGCAAGAATAGCCGCCCTGCTTATGAAAATGAACGTTTCTTATCTTCACCTTGACAGCAAGAACGCTTCTCAGGTATACAAAAAAGACAGAAGAAAATCCCCTAGTCCTAATTCAGCGCAAACTCAGTCGGTGTGTGCAGGTGCATTGGGTATCCAGCTTGGCAGTGATGAATATTACGGCGGACAGCTTGTAAGAAAGCCTGTTATAGGCAGAAATCTAAAGCCATGTGAGCCTAACGATATATTCTGGGCAAATCAGCTTTTGCTCGGCACATCGTTCTATGCTATGCTTTTTACAGCCGTTATAAGAACAGCACTGTTCTTCTTGATATGATATAAAATAACAATAGCCGAGAGGTAAATGCCCCTCGGCTATGTTTTTATAGTGTAGAGGCGACCTTGGGTCGCCCGCTTATCGTTAGTTTCTGTGCAAAAAAAAAAGACCTCCCACCAAGAGAGGTCTTTTGTGTTATCAGTGGTTTCTGTACCAATCACGAATGAACTTGCCGCTTGCTGTGAGCTGTGAAGTGCCGCTCTTTATAGCTTTGAGATTCGTACCGCTATTGAATGCGGAAGCCGTTTCGCTCTTTCCGCAGGCTGACCAGTTTATGTAGCCTACTTTCAGTGAGTCGAGAAGCTTGAGCCATTTTGTGCTTTCTGTTGAGTTATATCCGCCGTTTCCGCTTGCGTCGCAAGTTCCGAACTCAGATACAAGAACAGGAAGTCCCTTGTTGTAGCAGTTCTGAAGTCTGTTTCTCAGCCAATCTCTGTGAGTGTTTGCATAGAAGTGAAGAGCATAAACGCAGTTTTTGTCTGAAAGCTTGTTGCCAAGCACCTGATCTATGTCCTGACTCCATGTGCCTGTACCGCAAATTATGATAGCGTCACTGTCGTATTTTCTGATAGCGCTTACAACGCTCTGGCAGTAACTTTTTATACCTCCTGTCCATGTTACACCGCCGTTAGGCTCGTTGCAGATCTCGTAAATAACGTTATTGTAGTCCTTGTAGGTCTTAGCCATTTCTGTGAAGAACTTGATAGCGTCATTTTTGTGGTTGTTAGGGTTTTGGTCATTGAGAACGTGCCAGTCGATTATAGCATACATTCCAAGAGATTTTGCGTTCTCAACGCCTGTCTTGACTTTCTGCTTTGCCTGTGCCTGATACTTGCCGTTCTCTGTGCAGTAGCCACCCCATTCTTCTGTGTACATTGCAATTCTTATAGTGTTGACCTTCCAGTCATCTCTCAGCACTTTAAGAGAGTCCTTCGTAAGGATATCGGAGAAATCTTCCCACATGATGCCGTGAGTTGACATACCCTTTATCTTGAATACCTTGCCGTTCTTGTCAACAATATTCGCACCCTTTACAGAAAGCTGACCATGCTGTGAAACCGGGGTCACAACAGCAGGAGCTTTAGATGTGGTAGCCGATACCTCTGCAGAATATTTTCCGTAGTGGTTGGCTTTCTTGTCGTCTGTCTTGCAGGCTCTTATCTTGAACTTGTATGTGGTCTTCTGGCTGAGATTTTTTACAGTGTAGCTTGTGCCTGTGGTCTTCGCGATCTCTTTCCACTGACCATTTTTAAGCTGAAATACTCTGTAATTTGTGCAGCCTATCTTTGTCCATGAAAGCTTTACGCTGTTATAGGAAACGCTTGATACTTTAAGACCCTTTGCAGGCTGTGGGTTCGTGGCGGTGTTCCAGTTGTCGGAATATGCACCATATACCTTTTTTCCTTTCACGGTCTTGTAGGCTCTTACCTTGAAGTTTTCACGGGTAGCATTTGGCAGATTTTTCACAGTATATGTGAGGGTCGAGCCACTTTTTACGTCTGCAATCTGCGGATATTTACCGTTTTTTCTCATACAAACCGAGTATCCCGAAGCTCCGCTGACCTTTTTCCAGCTAAGCTTTATCTCGCTGTTGCTAAGTGTTTTTGAAGTAAGCCCTGTGACTTTTCCGACGCTTGCCGCCTCAACAGTTATCGCCGTCTGCGAAAGAAGCGGCGTTTCGTCCACAGCAGGCAGTGCCGCTGCAGCCGACATGAGTGTTACCGAAGTCAGCAGCACAGCGGCGGCTTTCTTCAGACTGGTTAAGTTTCCCATAATTTTTCCTCCAACAATGAATATTGTAACTTTTCATTCATATTTATTATAAGTTTAACATATTTTCATTCATTTGTAAACAGCAAAAGCCTATTTTAAAACTTAAATACTTCACAAATTTTAAATTCGTTCATTGGTTAAAATGTAATAAATCCTCCCTATTTACTATAGAAGTACGAAAAATGAATAAATTACAAATGATTAAAAAACGGTAACAAGAGCTTTTTTGGACAGTTGAAAACTACAGTTGAAAACTTTTGAAAATGTTGAAAACTATGTTGAAAATGTTTAAAACTCATGCTATAACAGCAATCTGGTGTTGAAAATTATAAAGTTTTCAACAATCGTCCGTTTTTTTACCCTTGTCTGTAACCAAAATGTAATCAAATCATTACATTGTGATATCCAAAAAAACGTACTTGAAAGAGTTGAAAATGTACAGAATATTATTTGATTTGTAATCATTGTGTAACGTGGTTTACTTTATTTCACAAAGTAAGTGAATTTTACATTCTAACGCATAAATAATAAAAATTATGCCTGTTTTGGTGAAAACCGCTATTGACATCGTGCCATAGACAGTGTATACTATTAGTAAATCATATTTACATAGCAGCGCATGACAAATGTCAATTGACAGTTGGAACGTGGTGTGCTATACTTGATTTATTCACAAAAAATACAATGATACAGACAAAGAAAGGAATGGGAAAACGATGGAAACCGTTTTACAGGTCAAAGGGCTTTCAAAGCAGTACAAAAAAGGCATTTACGCCTCCCATAACGTCACTTTTGACGTTGGAAAGGGCGAGATATTTGCGCTGATAGGTCCAAACGGTGCAGGAAAGACCACGACCATAAGAATGATATCAACACTTTTGCAGGCAACAGAGGGCGACGCTATCGTGGCAGGTCATAGTATTCTCACTGAACCTGATATGGTAAGAAAAAGCATTACATACCTCCCTGACGAGGCTGGTGCGTATAAGACCATGACAGGCAGAGAATATCTGGAGTTCATGGCTTCTATCTATGCCGACAACGGAGAACAGGCTTACGAGTTTGTTAAGCGTGGCTGTGAGATATGCGAGCTTGGTGACAGGCTTAACGATAAAATATCAAATTATTCCCGTGGTATGGCAAGAAAGCTTCTCCTTGCAAGGGCGATAATGCCGCTGCCTGCACTGGCTATCCTTGACGAGCCGACTTCGGGACTTGATATTATAAACGCCCTTGAAATAAGAAGAATGATAAAAAAGCTTGCTTCTGAGGGCATGAGCTTTCTGCTTTCTTCCCACAATATGCTTGAAATAGAGTATGTTTCAGACAGAGTGGGTATAATTGCAAAGGGCGAGTTGCTGGAAGTCGGCAAGCCTGCGGAGCTTATTGAAAAATACGGCGCTCAGAACCTTGAAGAAGTCTTTGAAAGGGTGGTGCTTGACCGTGAAGTTTTATAGTCTTTTCCGCAAGGAATTAAAGGAAATGCTCAGCCTGCAAACTATTATAACAATGATAGTCACAGTAGTGGTGCTTGTTATGGCAGGTCAGGCAATGTCAGGGGCAATAAGCGACAGTTCCGAAAAGGCCTCCGACCTTACTATCTGCGACCTTGACAAAACAGAGTTCACAGAAAACGTTTTAAACTCTCTGAAAGCTACTGCAAAGGCTGGTGACGGCAAGATAACAGTTGTGGATATAAAGTCTGACGACTATGCCGCAGAGCTTAAAAGGCTCGATCAGGACAGCGTTGTGATAATACCAAAAGGCTTTACAGAGCAGGTAAAACAGCATAAAAAGGCAGACGTTGGATATGTTCAGAGAATGACCTCTCTTGCGACCATGTCAAATATAAACACAGGCTCAGACACTGCCCTTGCAGTTATACAGCAGGCAGTAAAATCAACTATCTATCAGGATAAGCTTTCAAGCGGCGCAATGACAGAGGACGAAATGAATCAGCTTGAAGACCCTGTCGAGCTTTCTGAAACAACGGTTGTGGGCGACAGGTCCGATAAGGTGAGCAGTTCTATAGTGATGTCGCTTTGCTCGGCACAGAGCATGGTAGTGCCTATAATAATGTTCGTTCTTATAATGTTCTCGGCTCAGATGATACTTAGCGCGATCTCTACCGAGAAAATAGACAAGACCCTTGAAACGCTTCTTTCCGCACCTGTTTCAAGACTTTCAGTCCTTGCGTCAAAAATGCTTGCCGCAGGTGTTGTTGCGGCTTTGCAGGCTGTGGTCTATATGTTCGGCATGAGCAAAATGACAGGCGGTCTTACTGAGGGCATGGGAGATACCTCAGCATATGAATCTGCAATGGAAAACCTTGGTCTTACTATGAGCGTCGGACAGTATGCTCTTGTGGGAATACAGATGTTTGTGTCTATCCTTATCTCATTGTCACTCTCAATGGTATTAGGAGCGCTTGCAAAAGACGCAAAATCTGCCCAGACAATGCTTTTGCCTATAACCTTCTCCGCAATGATACCATATATTCTTGCAATGGTAGTTGATATCAGAACGCTTTCACCTGTTATAATGTATATCGTCTATGCTATACCGTTCACCCATACCTTTATGGCAAGCGAGAACGTAATGTTTGGCAACTACAGCCTTTATGCAGGGGGACTTATCTATCAGATAGTGCTTCTTGTAGTGTGCATGACTGTCGCACTGAAAATCTTCATGAGCGACAAGATATTCACAATGTCAATAGGCGGAAAGCAGAGAACAAGAAAGTCATTTGCTTTTAAGAAGAGATAATATCACATAAAAGCGTATAATTACCCTACTTATATGTAGGGGAGCGACTCAATTTCTGTTTTACAGAAATACGACGTCCCACCATATAGGTTTTATCGCAAAAAAAACCGCTGCGGATTTTTCTCCGTGGCGGTTTTGCTTTGTGCTATTTAATTTTCTGAAGTTTTAAGCCCCGTGTCCTCGTCAACAATGCCGTTATCCTGTGTGATATTGAAAATGCACCACTTTCCGCTGCATTTTCCAACGTAGATGTAAAGCTTTGCGTCCTCACTGCCCTTTGAGCCTTTGAAAGTCACGTTCGTTACTATCTCATAAGCCTCTGAAACATTCGGTGCAGAGCCGTAAAAGCTTTTGTATTCGCTCAGGTCATATTCAGATTCTTTAAGCTTTGTTTCTCTGCCGAAAGATACGTCGATAGTGTAATCAGAACCATAGCTTTCAATGAAATCACCGTAAAGGACTTCTTTCATAACCTGCTCTTTGCCATATCCGCCTTCGGTTCGCTGCTGTTCGTATTCGTTCTTCATCTCTTTCGGGAAGCACTCCACGAATGAGTCGAAATCGCTTGTCTGTATGGACTTGAAGTATTTTTCTATTACATCTGTCTTTGTGGAGCTGAAAATAACTCCGCTTTTGTATAGCACAGCCACGATAACGCCTATAACAACTACCGCCACAATGGCAAGGGTCTTTTTGCCTGCGTTGGGATCATAGTGACGCTTTATCTCAGTGTCCTCTTTTTTCTCCTTTTCCCACTCGGCGTAAAGCTCTTTTTCCTCCTCCGTCCTGAAACGTTCAGGCTTTGTGGGCTTTTTGTATTTGTCGGCGGCGTGGGTCTTTAAGTTTGGGTCGCCATAGCCGCACTTGTCGCAGTGATCTCCCTCATAATAGTTTCCACATGATTTGCAAAGTTTTGACATTTTTGTACCTCGTGTCTGTGTTTGTAGATGTATGGTATGAGCATAAAAGCATATTGGGCGAACACTGTCCGCTCTACAGTTTTACTTCTGCTTGTAGTCTTTGAGGAAATCTCTCATTTCATTCATAGAGTATTCAAGATCCTCAAGCTTAGGAAGATAAACTATCCTGAAATGGTCAGGCTGTTCCCAGTGGAAGCCGCCGCCATGAACAAGAAGTATCTTCTTCTCACGGAGAAAATCAAGCACGAACTGCTCGTCATTTGTGATATTGAAACGCTTTGCGTCTATCTTTGGGAAGATATAGAATGCAGCCTTAGGCTTTACAGCCGACAGACCGTCAATGCTGTTAAGTGCGTTGTAGATATACTCTCTCTGATCGTAGATACGTCCCCCCGGCAGGAGAAGATCGTCAGTTTTTGTGTAATCACCAAGAGCATATTTGATTATATACTGGCTCGGTACATTTGAACAAAGCCTCATGCTTGAAAGCATATTAAGACCCTCTATGTAGCCTTTTACTCTGCTCTTATCACCGCTAAGGGTCATCCAGCCTACACGGAAGCCTGCGATACGATGTGACTTTGAAAGTCCGTTAAGAGTGATGCAGAAAACGTCAGGGCAAAGTGAAGCGATAGAAGTATGCTCAACACCGTCCATAAGAAGTCTGTCATATATCTCGTCTGAGAATATGATAAGCTCGTGGCGTCTTGCCATGTCTGCTATCTTTTCAAGTATCTCTTTTGGATATACCGCACCTGTCGGGTTGTTAGGGTTGATGATAACGATAGCCTTTGTCTTGTCTGTTATCTTCTTTTCCATGTCCTCAAGGTCAGGATACCATTCGGAGCTTTCATCACAGATATAGTGAACGGCAGTACCGCCTGCAAGAGTAACGGAAGCTGTCCACAGCGGATAGTCAGGGGCAGGAACAAGCACCTCGTCGCCGTTGTTGAGAAGACCCTGCATTACCATTGTGATAAGCTCAGAAACACCGTTTCCGGTGTATATATCGTTAAGACTTTCAACAGGTATGCCCTTAAAGTGTGCATAATCATAAATAGCCTGTCTTGCTTCTGTTATGCCCTTTGAGTCGGAATAGCCCTGAGCGTTTCTCAGATTGTCTGTCATTGCCTGTATTATCTCGTCAGGGGCATTGAATGCGAACGGAGCAGGGTTTCCGATATTGAGCTTGAATATCTTCTCTCCCTTTGCTATCATTTCATTTGCTTCGTCCATAACAGGACCTCTTATATCATAACACACGTTATCAAGCTTGCTTGATTTTGAAAAAGTTCTCATTTTATAAAGCTTCCTTTCGCTTTTTGGTTTTCTTTTTATCTTTACTCTTTGTAAGCTCAAAGCTTCTGAGGGTAAGATCTTCTATCTCCTCTGTTGGCACGTCGCTGTCGAGATACAATGTTATCCAGTGAACCTTGTTCATGTGATAAGCTTCCGTCACGCCCTTGTAGATATCCCTGTAAAACAGCACTTCTTCGGGTTTTAGCTTTAAGTTTACTATCCACCTGTCATTGTGGAGCATCAAAAGCCCGAACCACTTTTTCGTGTCCCAGTGGCGCAGTGCAGTGGTCTGAAAGTCCTCGTTGAAAGGCTGGTCATATGTCGCACCTGCAATAGAGCCGCAAAAGTCAAGATATTCTTCTTTTGTCATAAAATCACCGACCTTTGCAAAATAAAGAAGTGTACTCGTTTAAGGCAAAGCCGTCAGGCGGGCTTTGTGCGGTGTTGCCTTAATAGTATACCTTATTATAATAACACTGCTTTGACCCTCTGTCAAGAAGAAAGTCAAGAAAAAAGCTGTCCCGATCTCTCGGAACAGCTCTTTCCCTGAAGTAAAAGAATATGAAAAATATGAAGAAAGCTTTGTTATTTAGAAACCATAGCCGTAGTCGTATCCGCCAAGACCGTTTCCATAGTAGCCGTTGTAGTCGTCGTTGTTATTGTTATTATTATTGTTATTGTTGTTCTGGTCATTGTCATTTGACTCGGAAGTGTCCTCTGTGGACTCGCCGAGAACAACGTCAACATTTATCATTTTCTTGTTTCTGTATATAGTAAGCTGAACAGTGTCACCGACTTTGCACTTGTTCTTTATCTCATTCAGCTCGCTGATGTTTGATATAACAGTTCCGTTTATGCCTATAACGATATCATTTTCCTGAATACCAGCCTTTTCAGAGCCGCTTCCCTCAGTAACGCTCTTTACAAGGAAGCCCTGTGGGATACCATAGTATGATGAATATGCGCTTGTGATGTCTGTGCCTGAAATTCCAAGGCTAGGTCTGCCTGTAACGTAACCGTTCTTCATAAGGTCCTCAACGATAGGGAGCGCCTCGTCGATAGGGATAGCGAAACCAAGTCCTTCGCCCACAGATGATGATACCTTTGCAGAGGTGATGCCTATTACCTGACCATATGCGTTGATGAGTGGTCCGCCTGAGTTACCGCTGTTGATAGAAGCGTCTGTCTGGATAAGATTCATTGTCCTGTCCTCAACAGTGAGCGTTCTGTCTGTTGCGGAGATTATACCTGCTGTTACAGAGTTTGCAAGTGAGAAGCCAAGCGGGTTGCCTATTACGATAGAAGCTTCACCTACCTGAAGATCTGCAGATGTGCCGAACTCAGCGGCTGTAAGTCCTTTTGCGTCTATCTTCAAAACTGCGATATCAGTCTGAGTGTCTTTGCCTACAAGGGTAGCTGTGTATGTGAGGTTGTCCTCACCGTCATCAGAGCTGCTGTCAGAGCTTGATTTGCTGTTATCTGATTTGCTTGAAGTATCGTTGTAGCTGTCAGGAAGCACAACTGAAATAGACTGTGCACCGTCAACAACGTGTGCGTTGGTTACGATGTAGCCGTCCTCGCTCATTACGATACCTGAACCTGTTGCAGTGCCGTTTGAAAGGATACAGGAGATGCCTACAACAGAAGGTGAGACCTTCTTTACTATCTCGGGGATAGTCAGTGCGTCGGACGGAGTTGAGAGCTGCTGGATAGTTGGCAGATTTGAACGGTCAACAGTGCTTTTTGCACTGTTTGATGAGCTGTCGTCCTTTGAAACAACGGTGCCGTTGTTTGAAGAGCCTACAGCGTTCTTTCCTGTAACAAGATTGTAGCCTACAATGGAAGTAGTTCCGATAGCTGCAACGCAAAGCACTGCAATAATGCCTGAAAGCACCTTCTTGCCCTTTGACTTTTTCTTATTAGGATTGTATGTGAACTCATTCACGCTGCCTGCCTGAGCCTGATATTGATTATATCCGTTTTGCTGTGTATAGCTATTCTCAAAATTGTTATTATTGTTATCATTGAAGTTGTTGTTTTTGTATTCATTCATGATGAAAACCTCCTGGTATGTCAGCGGCGTGAGCCGTGGTAGTCAATTTTAACCGCCCCTTGTGGGGCTTTCTTGTTTCGTTATCTAATATTATACTTGTTTATGTGAAAACTGTATGATAAATAGGACAATGTTTAATGTTTTTTACGGGAATATTACGTCATATTGCAGGCTTATTTCTTTCACATTTGGCTTTTTTTATAGGTTCAAATTGCACAAATGCCTTTTTTGTATAGTTTTTTTGCCTCCTTTTACATAATGTTAAGAACAGTTTTGCTTTTGCATATTTTAAATAAATATATCAAATGTTTTTTGTGCATATCAGTAGAAATTTTTCGGATTTTATTCTTCAAAATGTAAAATTATTATTAATTGAAAGCTAAAATCTTGACGACTACAGAGTTTTCAACCTTTTTTGACAAGATTTATTGCGAAATGCACAAAAAATGATTTTGTAGTTTGTTTAAGGTGACTAAATCCTCCGCAAGCCTCGTTTTTATGTTATCTTAAACGTTTAACATCCTTGACAAAATACAGAGAAATTGATATAATTAAGATTAGCTGAATGAACCCATTTTGGCATTTTACATAAAATTATGGGCTGATTTGCATAATTTATTGCCCGAAATTTGAACATATTGTACAAGAAATACAATATGTTGTGGTCGTTGTGTGCTTCTGACACGATATGTGAATAATGCACAAATATTTTAACCTTTGTTTGAGTATATTACATAGGTCAAAATGACCAATACAGTGGATGAGGGCGAAGACCCTGTTTGATGTGATAAAGGAGCCATGCGGCATGGACACTATACTTTCAACTGAAGATCTGTGCCGTGATTTTAAGATCGGCGACGGAAGCGTTGTGAATGCGCTGAAAAATATCAACATTGAAATAGAAAAGGGCAAGCTGACGATCCTTAGAGGACGTTCAGGAAGCGGTAAGACTACTCTTATCAATATTCTTGGAGCGCTTGACAAGCCAACAAAGGGCAAGGTCATGTTTGACGGACGGGATATTACAAGGCTTTCTGAAAGAGCCAGAGATGATATACGACGGTATAAAATGGCGTTCGTGTTCCAATCTGTGGCACTCATGTCGGGAATGACCGCTTATGAAAACGTTGACTTTGGTCTAAGACTTGCGAAATATCCATATGAAGAAAGGGATAAGCGCACAAGGGAATGTCTGCGAAGCGTGGGACTTGAAAAGCGAATGTTCCACCGACCGGGGGAAATGTCCGGTGGTGAACAGCAGCGAGTTGCTATAGCAAGAGCTATCGCTCATAAGCCTGACATAATTTTTGCGGACGAGCCTACTGCCGAGCTTGATACGGCAACTGCGCTCCACGTTGTAAAGCTTTTCAAAGAGCTGGTGGCGAGAGATGAGATGACTATCATAATGACCACTCATGACCCCAGCATGATAGATATAGCTGATAAGGTTTATACATTAGAGGACGGTGAGATAGTTGAGTGATGAACTTGATACTATTGTAGCTGCCGACAATGATAAATATATGATACGGTGTGAAAATCTGGTGAAGATCTACAAAACTTCTGATGTTGAGGTGGTGGCGCTCCAAGGACTTGACCTGGATGTCGAGCGTGGAGAGCTTATGGCCATTGTCGGAAACTCAGGAAGTGGTAAATCGACGCTGCTCAATATGCTTGGAGGACTTGATAAGCCTTCGGCGGGAAATCTTTATGTGGACGGTAAGGACCTTCTGAAGTTTACTGATAAGGATTATATGGAGTATAAAAGGAACACCGTAGGCTTTGTGTGGCAGAATAATGCAAGAAATCTTGTGCCGTATCTTACGGCTGTGCAGAATGTCGAGCTTCCTATGCTGCTCAACGGCGAGCATAAAAGACGGCAGAAAGCACTGGAGCTGCTTGACAGAGTGGGACTGCTGAAAAGAAAAAACAGCAGGCTCGACCAGATGTCGGGAGGCGAACAGCAAAGAGTTGCAATAGCTATTGCATTGGCAAACGATCCGAGATTACTGTTGGCTGATGAACCTACAGGCTCGGTGGATACAAAGACTTCCAATATGATACTTGATATATTCAAGGAGCTTAATAAAGATGAGAAGATCACTATAGTGATCGTTACCCATGACCTTAAGCTTGCCGATCATATCGACAGAGTGGTGGCTATCAGAGATGGAAGAACAAGCTCTGAGATCGTAAGAAAGCGTTCTTATGTGGAGGAGCTTAATGAAATGGGAGATATCGTGCTGGTTGAGAACAGCGAGGAAACGGCTCATGAAGAGCTTATCGTCCTCGACAGATCTGGACGGCTGCAGCTCCCGAAGGACTTTATGGACGCTCTTGAGATAAAAGGCGGCGATAAAGTCAAGGTCGAACTTGATGAGAACGGCGAAAAGCTCGTGCTGTTCAGATCGGGGGGGACGTAAGTTTTATTTTCTTTATTTCCCGTGGGGGATCACATAATGAAGAGGTTCTATACTATTTATATTAGAATGTAATTAAGTAGGCTTGATTCTCGCAAAACCAAAAGCAATTTATTTAGAAAGGTGGATTCATAGTGAAAGACACAATGTTTAGGCGTGTTATTGCTTCCGCATTGGCACTTGCTCTGTGTGCAAGCGCATCAGTTCCAGCATTTGCAGACAGTGAAGCGGCGGACGACAGCACTCTAGGCACGCAGGCAACTGCTGATGATTCTGCAACAGGCGACGGAAGCTCCGCTGCCACGACGGGTACCAATTCGATCCGTCAGACTTCTTATACTAACTACGTAAAGAAGTATACCGACGCTGCAAGACCTGATAAGACAGTCGAGGTCTTGGGAAAGGATTACGATCCTGCTTCAGTAACAGACGCTCAGATCACTGTAACTACAGTAGATGGAGAGAATGATGTTATGCAGTGGGCAAATCAGGAGGGTTCAGTTTCTTGGACGGTGAACATTCCTGAAACAGGCGTCTACAATATCAAGATGATATATGAGGCACTTGAAAGCAACACAAACGACGTTGAGTTTTCGTTGCTTATCGACGGCGAAAGCCCATATGCAACAGCGTCAAGAATCACGCTGAGCAAGAGATGGATCAACGAATCTGAGATCAAACAGGATTCAAGACAGAACGATATCCGTCCTGGACAGATATCGACTCCATGCTGGCAGGAAACTCCTCTGGAGGACATCGACGGACTTTTTAATGAGCCGCTGGAGTTCTATATGGAGGCAGGCGAACATACGATAACATTTGAATCTGAAAAGGCTGAGTTTGCTGTCAAGAGCTTTACTTTCTATCAGTATGAAGCACCTGCTGCTTATACAGCACCATCAGACAGCGATCTGACACAGGCTCAGGGACAGAAGATCACTCTTGAGGGTGAAACTGCTGCCTACAAGTCATCAAGAACTCTTTATCCTACAGCAGATAAGAGCTCTTATCTCACATCGAGCGCAAACGGCTCAAGCCCTACTAAAACAAGATATAATACTATCGGTTCAGGAAGCTGGACGCAGTCAACTCAGACAGTAACATGGGAGTTCAATGTTGACAAGGCTGGCTACTATAAGATAGGTATAAGAGGCAGACAGGATCAGATGAGAGGTATGTACTCCAACAGACGTCTTTATGTCAATGGCGAAGTACCTTGCCTTGAAGCTAATCAGATAAAGTTCTACTACGATACAGACTGGAGCATCACAACGCCAAAGTCTGAAAATGGCGACGATCTTTATTTCTACCTCCAGGCAGGCACAAACACTATTTCTCTGGAAGCAGTTCCTGGTGAGATCGGTGAGATCATGGGCGATCTGGACGAGCTTGTTTATAACATAAACAGCTACTATAGACAGATCAGACAGATCACAGGTCCTGATCCTGATGAATACAACAACTACATGATCGACACAGCCATCCCTTCTATCGTTCCTGATTTCAAGGAATATGCTAAGACATTGAGAGATAAGAAGGCTGAGATCGAGAAGCTTTCAGGTTCAGGCGGAACTGAGGCTGAAACTCTTGAGAAAATGGCTATCGTTCTTGATAAGTGTATAAAGAAGCCTGACCTTATCCCTGAGATGATGTCACAGATCAAGGATAACATCACATCGGTTTCTTCTTTCGTAAACCAGTATCGTGAGCAGCCTCTTGAGGTCGATATGATCGAGGTAGCTACTTCCGATCAGGATTTCACTTCATGTGACAAGTCATTCTTTGGCTCACTTGGCTTCGGCTTCAAGGGCTTTATCGGTTCATTCTTTGAGGACTACAACGCACTGTCCGATGAGGACGAAAGCGCTATGGAGTGCTGGGTAATGCTCGGTCGTGATAACGCTGAGGCTCTCCAGCAGCTCATTTCAAGTGAATACAATCCAACAGCTAAAACAAAGATCAATCTTAAGCTCGTTCAGGGTGGTATCGTTGAGGCTACATTTGCAGGCAAGGGTCCTGACCTCGCTCTCTTCATGGGCGGCGACTTCCCTATCCAGCTTGCAGCCCGTGGCGTTCTTACAGATCTCACCACATTCAGCGACTTTGACGAGGTAAAGACACGTTTTGCAGACGACGCTACTGTTCTTTATCAGTACAACGGCGGTACATACGGTCTTCCATGTGACCAGACCTTCCCGATGCTGTTCTATCGTTCTGATATCCTCAGCGAGTACGATATCGACCCAGCAACAGATCTTAACACCTGGGACGGACTTCTTAACTGTCTGCCAACACTTCAGAGAAACTACCTTGAAGTTGGTCTTATCCTCCCTGTAATGACAAGTACAGGCGGAACAACTCAGGTATCTGCTATCACAGAGCCTGGTAACACATTCGCTATGCTCCTTCTCCAGCAGGGTCTTAACTACTACAACGAAGAGCAGACAAAGACAACATTCGATACTCAGGAAGCCGTAAACGCTTTCGATACTTGGACAAAGTTCTATACAACATACAGCTTCCAGCAGACATATGACGCATTCACACGTTTCAGAACAGGTGATATGCCAGTAGTTATCCAGAACTACACATTCTATAACCAGCTTTCTGTAGCCGCTCCTGAGATCAAGGGCTGCTGGGGATTCCAGCCAGTTCCTGGTACTGTTCAGGAAGACGGAACTATCAACCATGCAGCAAACTCCAATGGTTCAGGTGCTATTATCTTCACAAAGGCAGCAGATCAGGAGGGCGCTTGGGACTTCATCAAGTGGTTCACCTCAACTGACGCTCAGGTCAAGTACGGTAACAACATCGAGTCTATCCTTGGTACAATGGGTAGATATGCAACAGCTAACGAAGAAGCTCTTCAGCAGTTGTCTTGGACAACTTCAGAAGTAAATCTTCTTCTTGACCAGCTTAATTCACAGGTAGAGATCCCGATCATTCCTGCATCTTACGGTGTAACAAGAAACGTTATGAACGCATTCAGAGCTGTAGTTAATGACTACGACAACGCTCGTGATACACTGTTCTGGTACAATAAGGATATCAACGACGAGATCACTCGTAAGCTTGAAGATCTTGGTCTGTACGACAATTAATGAAAGGGGAGTAACTAATGGCCAAAACCAATCCTGAAGCGCCTATGATAAAACAGGGCAAGTGGAAGTACACATGGCACATGATGAAAACCAACAAGGCTTGCTATGCAATGCTCCTGCCTTTCATGTCTTTGTTCATTATCTTCACGGTAGTGCCTGTCGTAATGTCGCTGCCAATGGGCTTTACAAACTTTAACATGATCGAAACTCCTAAGTTCGTAGGACTTTCAAATTTCTATACGCTGTTCCTTAACGACGACGTATTCCTTATCGCAGTAAGAAACACTCTTATCTTTGCGATATTCACAGGACCGTTCTCTTATATCCTCAGCTTTATCATTGCTTGGCTGATAAACGAGATGAACGCATTCCTCAAAACCTTCTTCACATTCGTGTTCTATGCACCTTCTATGACAACTTCCGTATATGTTACCTGGCAGCTTATCCTGTCAGGTGACTCCTACGGTTACCTGAACGCTGTGCTTATCGATCTGGGTATCCTGAACGAACCTGCACAGTGGCTCACAGATACAAACTATATCCTTACAGTTGTTATCATCGTTCAGCTTTGGATGTCAATGGGTGCAGGCTTCCTTGCTATCCGTGCAGGCTTCCAGAACATTGATAAGTCAATGTACGAAGCAGGTGCTATCGAGGGTATCAAGAACAGATGGCAGGAGCTTTTCTACATCACTATCCCTTCAATGGGACCACAGCTTCTGTTCGCTGCCGTTATCCAGATCTCAGCATCATTCACAGTCGGTGTTGTTGGTCAGAACCTCGTAGGTCTGCCTTCAACAGACTATGCAGCTCACACGATCATGAACCACGCAACGGACTATGGTAACATTCGTTACGAAATGGGTTATGCGTCAGCAATATGTTTCGTATTGTTCGCTGCAATGCTCCTTGCCAATAAGGGTATCAACTGGCTCTTAGGCAAGTATCTTGACTAAAGGAGGGGAGTATATAAAATGGCTAGAAAAAGAAAAAAGCAGCAGTCTATTGAAAAGCTGAAGGTCAAAGAGAAAAAGGCGAGAGTCAATGGTTCTCTTGGCGGAGATATAGTTATTTTCGTATTCCTCTGTCTTCTCGGTGCATTCATGGTGTTCCCGCTGTATTACTCAGTTATCCAGTCTATGAAGCCTGTTGAGGAGCTGTTCGTGTTCCCTCCAAAGCTTTATGTACTGAATCCGACTACCAACAACTTCTCAGATATGTTCAAGGTAGCCGCAAGCTCATGGCAGGTACCGCTGTCAAGATATATCTTCAACAGCTTCTTTATTACAATAGTAATTTGTATCTGCAACCTTTTCGTTTGCTGCTGTGCAGCATTCGTTCTTGCAAAGTGTAAATTCCCAGGAAACAAGGTCATTAACCAGATCATCGTTATTGCCCTCCTGTTCTCCTCAAATGCAACATGGATCATGCAGTTCCTCGTAATGGCTAAGCTCCATATGATCGATACATACTGGGCATTGATCCTCCCAAGCATTTCAACATCAATGGGTCTTTACCTCATGCGTCAGAGCATGACAACCATCCACGACTCCATGGTGGAAGCGGCTAAGGTGGACGGCGCAGGTCTGTTCAGGATCTGTTGGCAGATCGTCGTTCCAAACTCAAAGCCAGCTTTGATGACACTTATCATCTTCGCTTTCCAGGGAGCATGGAACATTCAGGGCGGAGCACTTATCTACTCCGAGCAGCTCAAAACACTACCTACAGTTGTACAGCAGATCACAGCAGCAGGTCTTGCTCGTCAGGGCGTTACATTTGCCGCAGCAGTTGTACTTCTGATACCACCACTGATCGTATTCCTTGTAGCTCAGGGCAACGTCATGGAAACAATGGCTAACTCAGGTATGAAGGATTAATTTGAACTTAGATTATAGAAAAGGAAAAAAGGTGATAAGTAGTGTCGAGAAATAAAATCTCTCTAAAACGAATGATCTCTGCGGCACTTGCAGCAGGTCTGGCGCTGACCATGACCGTGACTGCTTTCGCAGATGAGCCTTATACAGCCTATAACTACGACTATTGGGACGATGCGATCCCATCGCAGAGTGCCTACCGTGTAGAAAAGACTGTAACAGGTGCAGATATGGGTCTTGACAGGCTTTCAGATCCGAGCGACCCGCTTTATATAAGCGATGACGCTCCTGCAAAGCTCTCAGATGCAAAAGACCTCTTTTACGATCAGGACAACGATACTTTCTGGGTGTGCGATTCAGGCAACAACAGAATACTCCGTCTTGATACTGATCTTAAGGTAACAGGCTGTTATACCGGATTCACAGGCTCTACAGAAATATCTGTAGGCGAGGACGGAAGATCGACCTTCCTTAATCCTAACGGCATATATGTCAAAAAGAGCATCTTTGATGATAAGCTTTATGTTTACATCGCAGATACAGACAATTCAAGGGCTGTTAAGTGTACTGTTGAGTCAGGCACAGAAATGACTCTGGTGCAGGAATACACAAAGCCTGACACAAAGCTTTATGATTCCGAAACATTCAACCCTTCAAAGATACTTGCAGATAAGGCAGAGAATATCTACGTTGTTTGTAAGTCAGTAAACACAGGTTCTGTTCAGTTCAATAAGGACGGTGAGTTCCAGGGCTTCTACGGTGCTAACCGTGTTGAGGTAACTGCCGCTGTCATTGCTCAGAAGCTGTGGAGAAAGATCGCTTCAAACGAGCAGATCTCAGCAATGACAAGAAACGTTCCTGTCGAGTATGCAAACTTCGATATCGACGCAGACGGATTTATCTACACTGTTACTGAGGCTGCAAATACTACGACCGACGCTGTTAAGAAGCTTAACCCAGCAGGTTATAACATCTGGGATAACGCAGTCGGCGATGAGTATTCATTCGGTGACGTTGCTTCAGAGTATGATTCAACAACAAATAAAACTTATAAGTGCAGACTTACAGATATCTGCGTTTCTGACAACGGAACAATAAATGTTCTTGACTACGAGAACGGTAGAGTGTTCCAGTATGATAAGCTCTGTAATCTTCTTTGCATCTTTGGTACAAAGAACTCCACTTCCGATCAGGCAGGAAGCTTCCTTGGACCAAACGCTATCGAGGCAAGAGGCAACGAGGTCTATATCCTTGACGGAACAAAGAACGATATCACAGTTTATACTGAAACAACTTTCGGTAATGTCGTTCACAGAGCAGTTCTCCTCTATGACGAGGGTAGATACTCAGACGCAAGAGCTGACTGGGAAGAAGTTATAAAGAGAGACGGCGGCTATGCAATGGCTTATGTCGGACTTGGTAAGGCTTGCCTTAACGACGGCGAGTATATGAAGGCTCTTGATTACTTCAAGACAGCTTACGATCAGGACGATTATGATAAGGCATTCAAATATGCAAGAGAAGAATGGCTCAGAGATAACTTCACAGTGATAATGGTAGTTATTATCGTTTTGATCGCCCTGCTCATCGTAAAGGCAGTTCTTAAGAAAAAGGGCATAAAGCTCATCAAGCGCAAAAAGAAGGAGGGAAACTGATATGTATGAATTTACTCCGGTAGGTTGGCTCAAGCATTGCGTTTTCCATCCTGTTGAGGGCTTTGAGGACCTGAGATGGAAGAAACAAGGCTCAATGAAAATATCGATGCTCATAGTTCTCTTCCTCTTTATTGCAATGGTCGTTGACAGACAGCTCACGGGCTTTCAGTTCAATGACAGCTACGTTAAAGTATTCAACGTTGTTCCGCTTATCGTTCAGTCTGTAGTTTACTTCTTCACTTGGGTACTCGGCAACTGGGCAATATGCACACTTCTCGACGGTGAAGGTACACTTAAAAAGATCTGCATCTATTCTGCATATTCTCTTGTTCCTTACATCGTTTGCACATTTATCGCAGTGATCTTCTCAAACGTTCTGGTACAGGACGAGTCGATCTGGATCACAGCTATCCAGTATCTTGGCATCGGCTGGTCTGTTATCCTTATGGTGCAGGCAATGAGAGCCGTTCACCAGTATTCATTCGGAAAAACACTTGCTTCAATTATTGGTACGATCATCGCAATGCTTCTTATATTGTTCCTTGCGATACTTCTCCTTTCATTGTTCCAGCAGGTATATGTATTCGGTTACTCAGTTTATACTGAGATCATGTACAGGATCAGAGGCTAAAACAGAAACGGTGGTGTAAATAATAAATGCATAACAAAAGTTACAAGAAAGCAGTTGTCTTTGCTATCTGCCTTACAATGCTGATGCCTCTGGGGTCAATGGTGGTTTCTTCCACTGACGAGAGTTCAAGCCAGGCTGATTCAAGCGCCGCAGTAAAGGATACTGACAGCAGTGTCGATTCAGCGGCTGATGATACAAGCTCAGCTGACGCTTCCGACGCAGCAGCTACTGCCGATGAAAGCAGCGATGAAGCTGCTGAAGACTCAGCAGCCGATGAGAAAACAACTACTACAGCAAGCAAGGACGACGAGGTTCAGCCTATAACTGACGAAGAAGCTCTTGCAATGTGCGAAAAGATAACAGAGAACGACAAGATAGCTCTTTATCTTGACGAAGAAAACGAAAGACTTTGTCTTTATGTAAAGGCTTCAGGTAAGTATTGGTGGACTTCGCCTATAAATGTTCAGGCTGACCAGACAATTATCGACACAGTTAAGGGCACAGCAATGAAAAATGCCCAGAGAAAGCAGATCGCTTCAAGTGCCGCTATCAGAGTCGGTGACCTTAGACAGGAAAAGAGAACAGAGTCCCCTGCTCCGGTTTACTCCAACAAGGCAAAAGTAAAATGGGTGAAAAATTCAGACGGCGTTGTTGCTACATATAACTACGTTTCTGATGGTGTGAAGCTCAAGATACACTATGTTCTTGAGGACGATAACCTCTATGTTTACTGCGATTCAGATGAGATCGAGGAGAAAAACACTTCTCAGGTAGACGGAAAGGTGCTTACAAAGATCGAGTTCTGCCCTAACTTCGGCGCTGCTGATTCAACTGCGACAGGCTATATGATAGTTCCTGACGGAAGCGGTGCTGTAATAAACTACAATAACGGCAAGACCGAGTACGCTGACTATAATCAGCAGGTATTCGGCAGAGATTATACAGCCGTTCCAATAACAGCTCCAAGAACCACTCAGCAGGCTTATATGCCGGTCCTTGCAACAGTAAGCGGTTCATCCGGACTTGTTTGCGTTGCTTCTGACGGTGAGTCAAACGTTTATGCTCACGCTCAGGTATGCGGACAGGAAAAGCAGGCTTACAACACTTGTTACTTCGAGTTTGAAACAAGAAGCTCAGACTCATTCTTCATGAGCGGTGATAACTCAAACAAGATCACAGTGTTCGAGAAGAACGGAATAAAGACCGAGAGATTTGGAGTTCGTTATTATCCTGTTGATTCAGACAACGGCGAGGATCTTAACTACGCTGACTGCGCTGAGGTCTACAGAAACTACCTTATCAATAATAGAGGTCTTACAGCTAAGGCTCAGGCAAATAAGAGCGATCTTTACGTTGACCTTTATGGCGGCGTTATGAAGGATACTTCTATTCTCGGTATCCCATTCAATCTTAAAACAGAGATCACTGGCTTCGATCAGGCTTCCGACATACTTGATATCCTCAAGGACGGCGGAGTTGACAACATAACTGTCAACTATAACGACTGGACAAATGACTCTATCAAGAACAAGATATCCACAGAGGTATCTCCGTCCGGCAAGCTTGGTGGTTCAAGCGCATTCGATAAGCTTATCTCAAAGGACGATAATATGAAGATCGTTCCTTCAATGAACAACTTCAAGATGGACAGTGGTTCATGGGGATATATGACTCTTACAAGCACAGCTATCAGAGTTTCAAATGCTTATTCAAGACAGTCATCATACAGCCCGGCCTTCGGTGTTGCAGAAAAGGGAGTTTCACCTGCCCTGCTCACACCAAACAAGTACTCGAATGTGTTCACAGAAATGCTCGAGAGCTATACTGATGAAAAGCTCACTTCTATCGGCTTCGGTGATTATTCAACAAAGCTTGTTTCTGACTATTCAAAGAAGGAGCCTTCAAGCAGAAGCAAGACTATGAATACTATCGTTGACGGCTATAAGAGTGCGAGCGAGAAGATCAGTACAGTATTCGCAGACGGTGCGAACTCTTACGTTCTCCCATATGTAACAAACGTTTCAAACGTTCCTGTTTACTCCAGTGGATTTAACGTAACAGATTTCGATATCCCATTCTATCAGATGGTCATTCACGGATATGTTGACTACGCTTCAACACCTATCAATAAGAGCTCAAATTCAGATGAAACATTCCTGCTTTCACTGGCTTCAGGCTCACAGATACACTATGATATGACATACGCTGACGCTGATACGCTTCAGGATACAGAATATGACGACCTGTATTATTCAAACTATGCAGGTTGGACAGATCTTGCGGCTAATCAGTACAAAAAGGTAAGCAGCATACTTTCAGGCGTTTCAGATTATACGATCACAAAGTATGAGCTGAGCGATGACAAGAACGTTCTTACCACAACTTATTCAAAGGACGGAGCTTCAGACGTTGTTATCAGTGTTGATAAGAAGAACGCAACAGCTACCGTAGGCACAGAGGTCTATGACCTTGCAGATTGTATAGAAGGAGGTTTGACAGAATAATGAGCGAAGAGATCAAAAACACTCCTGAAGAGATCGAGGCTGTTAAGGCTGAGGATCTTGAAGATACAGTCGAAAAGGAAAATGACGCTGAGGCTGTTATAGAAGAAATTTCAACAGAGGAGATAATCGCAGAAGAGCCTGCCGCTGAGGCAGCCGCTCCTGCACCTGTGATGAAGGAAAAGAAGCACAGACTTTCTTATGAAAAAAGAAAAGGACTTTACGGCTACGGATTTATAGCGATCTGGGCGCTAGGTACTATCTACTTCTTTATCCTGCCTCTTATAGAATCTCTCATTTACTCATTCAACAAAACTGAGGTAACTCAGGGCGGAATGAAAATGTCCTTTATCGGTTGGAAAAACTATGTAAACGCTTTCCGTAAGGACCAGGATTATTCCAAGGCTCTGGTAGCAATGATCGAGAATACGGTTTTGAGAACTCCTCTTATCCTCATATTCTCTATCTTTATCGCAGTTATCCTTAATCAGAAATTCAAGGGAAGAACATTCGCAAGATCAGTATTCTTCCTCCCTGTTATCATCGCTACAGGTCCTGTTATCGACATCATCAACGGTAACATGAGCACAGGCGGATACGCAGGCGGATCTGAGCAGTTCAGCTCAATGTTCGAGGCTGACCTCGTTGACCAGCTGCTGAACTTCCTCGGTATCTACAACATCAGTGATAAGCTCACTATGATAATAAACTCGCTGACCACCGACATCCTGAACCTTGTATGGAACTCAGGTATCCAGATACTTCTGGTGCTTTCAGCACTTCAGGGTATCCCGCTCTCAGCTAAGGAAGCAGCCCAGATCGAGGGTGCAACTTCATGGGAGTTCTTCTGGAAAGTCACAATTCCTTATATCAGCCCAATGATACTTTCAAGCGTGGTTTATACAATCGTTGACTCATTCGTCGATCCACAGAACGAAGTTATGACGATCGTTCTTAACAAGGCAAGCAACTGGGAGCATGGCTACTCAGCGGCAATGGCTTGGGCATACTTCCTTATCGTAGCAGTATTCCTTGCACTTGTCGTAGCACTTGTTAATAAGTTCGTTTACTATGAAGTAGAATAAGGGGGGATTTAAGTGGCAACTAAAAAAGAAGAAAAAGAGTTCGAAAAAGAACGAAAGGCTGCTATTAAAGCCCGTTATAAGAAGATGAAAGAGGAGGGTCTTGAGAAATATCTCACCCCTGAGCAGATCAGCTATAACAGAAGAAGAAGAGCGATCGGAATGGTTTGGCCGTTCTTCAGGTTTCTTATCCTGTTTGGTCTGTGCTTTGTAATCCTCTATCCACTGATATTCATGCTTTCAACTGCGTTCAGACCAAATGAGCAGATGAACGACCCGTCAGTAGTTTGGATCCCTAAGAGCTTCACACTCGATAACATCAAGGACGTTTGGGGAGTAATGAAGTTTGAAGATACTGTTGTAAACACAGTTATCCTTAACCTCGTGGCTTCTGTCCTTCAGGTTATCACCTGCTCTATCACAGGCTACGGCTTCGCTAGATTTAAGTTCAAAGGTAAGGGAATCCTGTTCGGTATCGTTGTTCTTATGATCATCGTACCTCCACAGATCACAACTATCCCACTTTACCTCCAGTATGCTTACTTCAAGCCAGAGTGGCTCGCTAAGGTATTCACACTTGGCAAATCAACATCGCTTATCAACAGCGGTTGGACAATGTATCTTCCTGCATTGTTTGCAAACGGACTCCGTGCAGGTCTGTTTATCTTCATCTTCCGTCAGTTCTTCAGAGGACTTCCTAAGGAGCTTGAAGATGCTGCATACCTCGACGGCTGCAGCCCACTGAAAACATTCCTTGTTATCATGTGTCCTAACGCAAAGTCTTCGTTCCTGACAGTATTCCTGTTCTCTATCGTTTGGTATTGGAACGACTACTATGTATCATCATCATTCTTCACACAGAACGACACTGTTGCTCTTATGCTGAAGAACCTGAATACAAACCTGACTCAGCAGCTCTTCGACGGTCAGGCGGTATCTGTAAGACAGATAATCGTATGGCTTGAAGCAGGTTGTCTGCTTTCTATCACACCTATTCTTGTTATGTATGTATTTCTCCAGAGATACTTTATCGAGGGTGTTGAAAGATCAGGTCTTGCAAACTAATTTGCAAATATGCTTATCAAAAGTCCTGCACTTCGGTGCGGGACTTTTTTTGCGTGAAGTCTTTTTATGTTCATATATTTAAGACTTATTAAATTTGTACATATATAAAGCAACGCAATTGTGCATATTGCTTTGAAATGTCAGGTTAATTTAGTACAATCGTGTATAGAAAAAACATCTTTTTTTTGATATAATTACTTTGGGTATTATTGCCCATGGTAAGTTGTTTATAAAAATATTCAGTTAGGAGTCTGAACATGAATATAAAAGTTGATTTAAAAAAGCTTTTTGCTGCCGCAGTATCAGCGATAATGTGCCTCTCCGCAGGGGGTTGCTATCTGCTTCCTGACGAGGAGGAAGTTCTCGATGCGCCGACCGTGAAGGCAAGCGATGTTACATATTCCACAGTGACGGCAAAGAAAAAAGACCTTGAAAAGAAGATAGTCGCCACAGGCACTGTCACAGCGGAAAATCAGTATACTCTTTCTTATGAAAAGCAGAGTGGTACAGTGTCAAAATTTTATGTAAAAGCAGGCGATAAGGTCAAAAAGGGTGATGTTATCTGTGACCTTGATACATATGACCTTGACTATCAGATAGAAGAAAAACAACTTTATCTCGAAAAAGCAAAGCTTAATGTTGATTTAATTTATGAGGGCGGCGGCTCCCAGGCAGAGATAGACTCTGCTTATGTTGACGTGCAACTCCTTGAAAAAGAACTTGAAAAGCTTCAGGCTCAGAAGGAGGATTCAAGCCTGAAATCACCTATAGACGGCGTTGTTTCGTCACTCTCTGACGTAAGAGCAGGCGACAACGTAAATCCGGGTCAGACTATCGCAACTGTTATAGATACTTCGGCTCTTTATATCGCAATACAGCCTGACGACCTCACCCAGTATGATATCGACACAGAAGTGCAGATAAGGATAGGCGAGGATTATTATGACGGTGTTGTTTTTATGACTCCTAAAAAGCTTGCTGATTATCAGGAAGAGCAGAAAGAGGATCACAATAATGTTGACGATACAGGTATAGATTATCAGGCGGATACTATCTATGTTCGTTTCAAGGATACCGCCCCTGCGGAAACAGTGGGTCAGCTTGCAGATACGATACTTGTCCTTGACAGCGTAAAGGACGCTATCGTTATCTCAAATAATCTGATAAAAAAGGTTGACGGCACAAAGGTAGTTTATGTGCTGAAAAACGGTGAAAAAACTGCCGTTGAAGTGGAAACAGGACTTTCTACAGGCTCTCAGACCGAGATAAAATCGGGTCTTAAAGAGGGCGACGAAATTGTTATCAGATAGGTTTGAAAGGATAAGCTTATGTTCACCTTATTGTTCCGTAAAATGCGAAACACCAAATGGATGGTGCTTTGCCTGCTGATAGGCTTTGTTATGGCGTCTGCCATGATGAGCACTATCCCTATTTATATGAACGCTTCTCTGCAAAGAATGCTTGTAAAGGATCTTGAGTCGTTCCAGACAGAATATGAGATCTATCCGGGTGCGTATAATACCAGCTATGGATTGAAAATGGATATCTCAGGCAGTGAGCAGCAGAAAGCTGTTGAGAATTATAATAACAAAGTGGAGGCTAAGTTCAAGGAGCTTGGTCTGCCTAAAAAGCTTGATAAGAAGTATATAAGTGACGAGTATCTCTATGTGCGTTCACTTGCCGTTTCAGATGGCAATTCGCAGGCAAGATTCACTCTCGGCGGTATGACGGATATTTCCGACCATATCAGCATAAAGCAGGGCAGAATGTTCACTGCAGGCAAGCGTTCAGACGGCGTTTACGAGTGCGTTGCCACAGAAAAAGCCATGAAAAGCACAGAGCTTGCTATAAACACAGTATATGAGATAGCCGACGTGTTTGATGATAACAAGTCAATAAAAATAGAGATCGTGGGCGTTTTTGACGTTAAGGACGAAAATGACGCATATTGGGCAGAGGGCCTTGATTCTCAGTATACAGCCGTTGTCTTTACAGATTATGACACAATGCTTGGGGATTGCGTTGATACTGGCGTTGTGAATATCACAAAGGCTGTCCATAACTATGCGGTGGATTATGCTTCCATGAATATGACTGACCTTGCAAGCACAAACGAAATGATAGCAAAGCAAAAGACCTATTTTGGTGAAAATTCCATAGGCTTTTCGATGCCTGCCTCAGATATCCTCAAGGACTATGAGAGCCGTTCATCACAGCTCCAGCTTGTTTTGTGGCTTTTGCAGATACCTGTCATACTTATGATAATATTCTATCTCTTTATGGTGTCGCAGCTCAACGTTGAGCAGGAGCGTAACGAGATAGCGGTGTTCAAAAGCCGTGGAGCGAGCCGCTTGCAGATAATGGGCATTTATGCTCTGGAATCTCTCGTACTGGGCGTTCTGACCGTTATAATAGGACCATTCGCAGGTCTTGGACTTTGCAAGGTACTTGGTGCGTCAAACGGATTCTTGGAGTTTGTCAACAGGCGTTCGCTCCCTGTTCATATGACAATAGAAGCTGTCGTCTATGCGGCAATAGCCGTGGCAGTGTTCTTTGTCACAACTATGATACCGATCGTTCCTGCCACAAAAACAACTATTGTTGAGCATAAGCAGTCAAAAGCCAAAAAGAAAAAGCACGCTCTGTGGGAAAAGGTCTGCCTTGATTTTATCCTTGTGGGCGGTTCAGTTGGCTGGCTTTATTATTACAACAAAACTCAGGAAAAGCTTGTTGCAGAAGGCGTAACAGACACCACCGCAACAGTAAACCCTATAATGTTCGTGGCTTCCACTGCCTTTATACTTGGTCTTGGTCTGTTTCTTATAAGGATATATCCTTATATAATAAGGCTTCTCGCAAGAATAGGCAGAAGAGTGTGGTCGCCTGCACAGTATGTTTCACTGACTAATATCGGTCGCTCCTCAACGGGCAGGGAAAGATTTTTGATGCTGTTCCTTGTTCTTACTGTATCATTGGGCGTGTTCTTTGCAAATACCGCAAGAGCCTTGAACAGAAATGCCGAGGAAAGCGTTGCCTATGGGGTTGGCTGCGACGCTGTTCTTACAGAGCAGTGGTATAGCAGTAAAATAGAATCTGCACAGCAGACCACTCCTCAAAGCGCATCTCAGGCAGCTCAATCAGGCACAAAGCAGACTTCCGAAGAAAGCGATGAAGAAGATACAGAAACTACCATACAGTATGTAGAGCCTGTTTTTGAGCGATTTGAAAAGCTCGCAGGAGTGGAAGATGTGACAAAGGTTTTCAGAAAAGACGACGTGACCATATCTTCAAACAAAATGAACGTTCCAAGACAGCAGACAAAGTCTGACGATGAGGAAAAGACCCGTGACGATTTCCTTGACCAAAGCGTTGACACAAGCTCAGGCAAAAGCTCAACAAGCAATGTCCAGCTTATGACCATAGTGCCAAGCGATTTCTCAAAGGTCTGCAAATTTGAGGACAGACTTCTGCCAGTTCAGTTAAATAACTACCTGAATGCCCTCGCAGAGTACACACCGGGAGTTATCCTCTCTTCAAGCTTCAAGAGCTATGGTCTGGAGCTTGGTGATACTGTAGAGTGTAAGTGGGGCGGAAACGAGCCCTTTGAAGTGACCGTCCTTGCCTTTGTTGACTACTGGCCGGGACTAAGTCCTTATAAAGAGGCGAAAAACGGCGGCTATATGGATTTTGCCGTTATGAACTACGATTATGTGAACGTTCAGACAAGCATGGAGCCTTATGAGGTATGGTTCAAGCTCAAAGACGGAGCTTCCGTTCAGGAGTTTTATGACTCAATAGACAAAGCAGGCATTAAACCCCTCACCCTTGAATCTGCAAGCCAGCAGACCATAGAAAAGAAAAACGACCCTATGCTCCAGGGCATGAACGGCGCTCTCACTCTCGGCTTTATCATCATCATGGTGATGTGCATAATAGGTTTCCTTATCTATTGGATACTCTCCATAAAGAGCAGGACTTTGCAGTTTGGTATCCTAAGAGCAATGGGAATGAAGTTCAGAGAGATAATAATGATGATAGTCTATGAACAGCTTTTGGTGTCAGGCGTTGCAATATTCGCCGCTATCTTTATCGGTGGCATAACCAGCGACCTTTTCGTACCGCTGTTCCAGAGCATCTTCGACGCAAGCCAGTCAGTGCCGCCGTTTGCAGTGATACCTGAACGCAGCGACTATCTGAAGCTTTATGCAGTTATAGGAGTAATGCTGCTCACAGCCTTTGTGGTGCTTGGCAGACTTATAAAGAAGATAAAGATAAGTCAGGCGTTGAAGCTTGGTGAAGATTGATAGGAGGAAATTTTATGACAGCTTATGAAAAGCTTACAAAATGTTATGAGTGCGTAAAAAGTAAAATAGACTTTGAGCCAAAGGTAGCCCTTGTGCTTGGCTCAGGTCTTGGCGATTATGCAAATTCCATAGACGTGAAATATACCCTCAGCTATAAGGATATAGAGGGCTTCCCTACATCAACGGTAGAGGGTCATAAGGGTCAGTTCGTTTTCGGATATGTTGGCGAAGTGCCTGTTGTTATAATGCAGGGCAGAGTGCATTATTATGAGGGATATGCAATGGAGGACGTTGTGCTTCCTGCAAGACTTATGAGAATGTTGGGCGCAAAGGTGCTCTTCCTCACAAACGCATCGGGCGGAGTGAACGCAGGCTTCAAGGCAGGCGACTTCATGCTTATAACAGACCATATCTCAAGCTTTGTACCTAACCCGCTTATAGGCAAAAATATCGACGAGCTTGGAACAAGATTTCCTGATATGAGCGAGATATATAACAAAAAGCTCAGGGATATCATCTCAGGTGCGGCAGAAGATCTTGACATAACCCTCCGCCATGGCGTTTATCTCCAGTTCACCGGACCGTCTTTCGAGTCCCCTGCGGAAATAAGAATGGCAAGAACTATCGGTGCTGACGCAGTGGGAATGTCAACAGCCTGCGAGGCTATCGCCGCAAATCATGCAGGCATGAAAGTCTGCGGAATATCCTGCGTTGCAAACCTTGCAGCAGGCATGACGGATAATCCTCTCACTCATGCTGAAGTTCAGGAATGTGCAGACAAGGCTGCTCCCCTTTTCAAAAAGCTTATCACTGAAAGCATTATAAGAATAGGTAAACAGCTTTAAGGTTTTGTAACAGCTTTTTCAAAATAATATGTAACAAATGTGCGAAAAGGGCTGATGATGTGTACTTTTTTGCTAAACTTTGTGAAAAACTATTGACAAATCTAACGCTTTAGTTTAATATATTATTATGAAGTAAGTATCTTCAAAAAATATATCAAGAATATGGAGAGATAATCATATGGCAAAATTTTGTGGACAGTGCGGAGCTCAGCTTAATGACAATGCGACTTTCTGTACTCAGTGCGGTGCAACAATAGCACCTCAGCAGCCTGCACAGCAGACCGCTTCACCAATGGCAAATCTTCAGCAGGCAGCCAAGAATATCGACATGAATGCTATAAAGGACGCTGTTTCTGTTGAAAACATCAAAAATCTGAAAAACAAGCCTAATAAGCTCACTATCGCAGTTCTGGCAGTTCTGCTCGTGCTTGTTATTCTGGTAGTTGTTATCCTTTGCATGATATTCGGCGGCGGAAGCTGGAAAACTCCTATCAATAACGTTATGGACGTTCTCAATGACGGTGACGGTAAGGCTTTTGAAGAGCTTATGCCTCCTTATTATAAGGATATGGCAGACGCTCTGGACGGTATCATTGATATAAGCGACGAGGATTTTGACGAAGAGGCTGAAAAGCAGAGAGATAGACTTACAAAGAAATACGGCGATGACGCTGAGATAAGCTATGAGGTAGTTAAAAAGACTGAGGTAGACTCAGACGATATCGACAGCTACAACGATATGTCAGATCTTGCCTCTGTGCTTAGTGTTAAAAAGGCTAAGAAGTATAAGCTCACAAAGGCTTATAAGGTAAAGATCAAGTACACTATCGAAGGCGAAGACGCTGATAAGACCGACAAGACAACTGTTATTGTTGGCAAGATGGACGGCACATGGGTTCTTCTGGACGAGGGCGACCTTCCAATAAGCACAGGTTTCTAAGATATATAAACGATCAGTAACGGGCGGAGAATTTTCCGCCCGTTTTTGAAAATGCGGTGTTTGCACAATGAAAAAATTATCAGTGCTGTGTATGCTTTTGTGTGTGGCAATGCTCTTTTGCTCCTGCGGAGAGGAAGAAAGAGCGGTCCTGGGATATGAACAGCCCGTGGCGACACTTGTCACAGCGGCGCAGTACAGCGATACGCAGTCATATCTTTCCTGCTTTACCCCAGAAGCGGAGGCGGAGTATAAAAACAGCGACAGCTATAACGAAGCCCTTGCGGAAACGCTTCTCACAAGGGGCGAGGAAAAAACGGAGCTTTCTTATAAGCTCAGCAATAAAAAAGAGCTTGACAGCGACGGCTTGAAAGACCTTGAAAAAAGCTATAAGGAAAGCTATCACAAAAATGTGACTATCAAAAAAGCTGTTACAATGACAGCAAAGCTCACAGAGACTACTGACAGCGGCGAGCTGTCTGCCAGCCGTGAGATAACAGTAGTCAAAATAGAAAACAGCTGGTATATTTTCGGAAAAGTTATCGAAAAATTTGATCTCAGCCAAAAGGGCTGAGGGGATCAATAATAATATGAAAAGAGGGTATTAATATGGAAAATTGTCCAAAATGCGGTCTGCCTGTTGCCGACGGTGCAAAGTTCTGCGCTGCCTGCGGAACAAGAATGCCGCAGAAGCTTATAAAGAGCAAGGTCTGCTCAGTGTGTGGAAATACACTTAATGCGGGGGCTAAGTTCTGCAACGTCTGCGGAACAGCCGTGCCGCAGGACGAAACGCCTGCCGACGAGCCTGTAGTGGACGAGAGAAATCCTGAAATGGAGTCTATCGAAGTGCCTGAGCTGCATTTTGACGATACTCCTGTGCAAAATCAGACTATTCCGCCAACGACTCCTGATATGCCGACTATGGACAGCGTTTATCTGCCAGGGCAAGAGCCTGCAAAGCCTGCACAGCCGACAGCCGAGGAAGTTGCAATGGCTTCAAGAACTGTGGAAATACCTCAGACGCCTACAGTTGCTGAAACTCCAAACGTTGCACCACAGCCTCAGCAGCCTGAAAGAGTTCTTACACCAGAGGGCTATCAGCAGCCTGCTCAGCCTGTGAACAATGCAATGCCGCAGATGAATCAGGGTGGACAGCCTATCCAGCCAAATCAGATGAATCAAATGAACGGCGTTACACCTGGAAAGGGTGCAGGCGCACTTGTGCCGATAATACTTATCATTCTTATACTTGCTGTTATCTGCGTTGACGTTTTCTGGCTTTTCAGAGATCAGATATTCGGCAAAAAGGACGAAAGCTCAAATGGCTGTGCAGTGATAACTCTCACGGACGAAACTGACTATCCTGCAAACGAAGCATTTTTCTTTGAAGAATAGAATATAATGTAAAAAGGGACGTTTCAAAGCGTCCCTTTTTTGTGTATCAACACAGTGTTTGCGTAAAAGATAAAGGCGACCCAAGGCCGCCCCTACATTTAATCTTTCATGCTCTCGATTATCTCGTTAGCTTTCTTGTAAATAACAGCAGGTTCTTCGCCTATCCTGAACTCGCCGTCCTCGTAAAGCACTTTACCAGCACACATCGTGAGCTTGACATTCTGCTTTGAACCGCTATAAACAAGGTTTTTGCCTATGTTGTTAAGAGGCTGCATATTAGGCTGAAAAAGGTCGATAACGATAAGGTCAGCCTGCTTGCCCTCTGCGATAATGTCGCAGTCAGAAAGCCCCATTGCCCTTGCAGAGCCTACAGTTGCCGCTTTCAGCACCGAGTCAGCAGGGCAGGCAGAAGCATCATCGCAAGCTATCTTCTGCAATCCTGTCATGAGGAACATTTCTCTGAACATATCAAGACAGTTGTTGCTTGCAGGGCCGTCAGTACCTATAGCAATGTTTATGCCCATATCCTGCATTTTTACGATAGGCGCAATGCCGCTTGCAAGCTTTACATTAGAGCCTGCACAGTGAACAGCCCATACGCCCTTGTTTTTGAATATCTCAAGGTCCTTGTCGCTCATGTGAACGCAGTGGAAGCCTGCACCGCCAAAGTCGAAAATTCCGAAGCTGTCAAAAAGCTCAGTTGGCGTCATGCCATATTTCTCTATGCACTCTCTAACTTCTTTTGCAGTTTCCGAGTTGTGCATTGCAACAGGCGCTTTGTATTTTGCCGCAAGCTTGCCAACGCCCTCCATAAGCTCCTTTTCGCAGGTGTATTCTGCATGGAAGCCAAGCATAAAGCTTATAAGAGGGTCTTTGCCGTTGTATTTCAGATAGTTGTTTTCAAGCCTTTCAAGATTAGATTTGTCACCGCTCACCGCACCGCAAAGAACAGAGCGGAAGCCGCTTTCTACGCAGGCTTTTACATAATCGTCAAGCTCAAAGTACATATCAAATGCCGCCGTACAGCCTGTTGTGAGATATTCAAGTATAGCAAGCTTCGTGAGCCAGTAAACTTTCTCTCCGTCAAGCTTTGCTTCCATTGGAAAGATCTGCTTAAAAAGCCAGTCCTGCAAAGGCATATCGTCAGCATATGATCGCAGAAAAGTCATTGCCGAGTGAGTGTGCGCATTTTTGAATGACGGCATAAGAAGATTTCCCTTGAGGTCATATTCACGTTCAAAAACCTTTCCGTCAAGCTCCTCAGCCGTAGGCTTGCCAACGAAAACTATCTTTGAGCCTTCCGTCCAGACCTCTATATCCTGCGTTTCTATGCCGTTGGCAAGGGCCATTACCCTGCCGCCGAAAAATCTTATCATGGCTCTTTATCCTCCCTTACTCTATTTCAAGAACAGCCGTCTGCTCTCCGTGGCGTGAGATAACTCTCGGCACTCTTGCAGATATTCCGCAAACTATCTCGTAGCCTATCGTTCCTGTCATTTTGCCGATATCGTCGGCGGTTATCTTTTCATTTCCCTGTGCGCCTATGAGGACAGCCTCGTCCCCTGCCTTTACGTCATCTACCTCAGTTACATCACACATGAACTGATCCATACATATCCTGCCTGTGATAGGGCATTTCTTTCCGTTGATAAGCACATATCCCTTGTTTGAAAGCGCCCTGGGATATCCGTCTGCATAGCCTGCCGTAACAGTTGCGAGCTTTACTTTGCCATTTGCAGTGTAAGTCCTGCCGTAGCTTACGTCAGTGCCATTGTCTATGTATTTTACCTGCGCAACAGCCGCCTTAAATTCCATAGCAGGCTTTGGCTCAAAAGGCAGAGCCTTTGCAGGGTCAGGATAAAGTCCGTAAAGTATTATTCCAAGCCTTGCAAGAGAGCTTCTCTCATTATAATAGTATACTCCGCCGGCTGAGTTGAGAAAATGCACTTTTTCAAGGTGAAGCCCCTCTGCTTCGCACTTGTCAGCAACGGCAAGTATCTTCTCCGTCTGCGCCTTTGTGTATTCCTCGTCCTGCTCTCTCAGGCTGTCAGCCACCGCATAGTGGGTGAAAATGCCCTCCAGCGAAATGTTTTCAAGCTTTGATATCTCTTTAAGCTCACCGTATATCTTGTCGGTTTCCCCGTGAAGACCTATCCTCGTCATGCCCGTGTCGATAGCGGCGTGTATGCGTACCTTGCCGTCAGCGTTTTCTGAAAGTGCTTTAGCATATGAAAGCTCTGTGCAAGCCTGAATGATGTCAAGCTTTGTGAGCCACTTCGCATTCTCAGGAGGTGTGTAGCCCAAAATGAGTATCTCGCCCTTTATGCCCATATCTCTGAGCCTGTGGGCTTCGTGTATGTTCGATACCGCAAACCAGCGAATGTCCATCTCGTTTTCAAGAAACGGAACTACCCCGTTGTCAAAATGTCCGTAGCAGCTCGCCTTTACAACGCACATTATCTCTGTTTTTTCCCCTATGAGCCTGCGGTATTCTTTCAGATTGTATTCAATGCTGTCAAGATCTACCTCAGCCCATGCTCTCTTCAAAAAATCCATTTTATTTTTCTTCCCTTTCGGTTTTATAATTGTGCCTTTGCACAAAATATTTGTCATTTTCTATTGAAAAAGATAAATCAATGTGTTATAATGTTCTTATCATGGGCATTGTGTCGCCAAATCTTTCAGGAGGCTTTGATGTGAGTAATATCGTCCCCGCAGAAGAATTTTTCTGCAACCGAGATACCTCTTGCTGCTTTACAGGTCATAGGGACAGGGATCTGCCTTTCGGCGGCGATGTCCATAAGCAGGGTATGAAAAATCTCCTGAGTATGCTCGTCCTTATGATAAAGGAAGCATATAGCGAAGGCTGCCGTACTTTTATATCAGGTATGTCAAAAGGTATCGACCTGCGCTGTGCTGAGATAGTCCACAGCCTTTCGGCTCAGCCCGAATATAAGGATATGAAGCTCGTGTGCGTTCTGCCCTATGCAGGTCAGCGTACAGAGATGAAAACACCCTTGGACAGCTATACATATTCGCTTATTCTGAACTCTTGCAGTGCGGTCGTGATAACAAGCCCCAAGTATGAAAGCGGCTGTTATAAAAAGCGTAACAGCTTTATGGTTGAACATTCCTCTCGTCTGATCGGGGTCATAAAAGAGAAAGCCAAAGGCTCAGGCACTTTGCAGACCATAAACATGGCAAAGCGTGCAGGCCTTACGCTGAACATCATATGTCTTGACGATAATCCTGTTTTTTATATCGACTCAGACTCAGACAGCCGTCCTATTTAGTTTACACCTAAATTGCAAATTGTTCAATAGTTTTCGAGAATTTTTCCGAAAAAGTTTATATATGAAAATATGGCGGACAGTATGCCTGCCTGTATATATTTGAAAGTAAGGAGATCAATAACATGGCTCAGACGAAAGCTCACAAGAAAAAAAGAAGATCTCAGGCTCCTATCGCTCTGGTCTACTTCATAACGATGATAATATTCCTCTTTGTTATCGGCATGCTTGCACTGTATGCCCTCAGAGAGTTTGGTGTTATCGGCAATGATGACAGCGACAGCGACGCAGGCATAAAAAGCCCGGTTTATAATACCCTTTTTGCAAGAGTGAACAGCAAGGGCGTTCTTGCAGACGCAACAGTCATAAGAGTTGCACCGGACGCAAAGAAGATAATCATAATGCCTGTTTCAGCGTTCACAGTGAGCGGAAGCCAGACAATGCGTGAGATACATGAAGAGGGCGGCATGGTGAAGCTTAAAGCAGCCGTTGCAGACACTTTCGGTATCACTATAGACAATTACGTTTCTCTCACAAATGACGCATTCGAGAATGCGGCGGATATTGTGGGCGGAATTACATATACTCCTGATGAAGAGCTTTACTATCTCTCTCAGGATAATGACGAGAACGATATCGCTATCCCAAGCGGCGATCTGACTAACCTCAGCGGTCATCAGATAAGACTTATCTGTCAGTATCCTGTTTTCAAAGAGGGCAGGAACGGTAATATGAAGTTTCTTGGAACTGCGGTGACAATGCTTATAAACAACGCTTTCCAGCAGACGAATATCACTAAGGATAATCTTGATAACTTCTATAATATATTCACCGCAAACAGCGATACCGATTGGACAAGTGCACAGTATAAGGAAGAAAAGTCGTATCTCAAGGATATGCTGGATCAGAACCTTACTCCTGCAGAAGCTCTTGTGCCAGAGGGCGAGTGGACGGACGATTCTCACTTTAAGGTGTCTGATAAGTTCAAGGAGAGCGTTCAGACAATGCTCAAAGATACTGCACCGTCAGCAGCGGAGAAGTAAAAACGTAAAGGCTGAAATTTTAACAGGGGGCGATATAACGTGAAACTTCTGGTCATAATCCTTAATAAAACAGACGTGCTTGACTATCTGCTGGAGGGACTTTCAGCAGCAGGCATAAAGGGTGCGACTATAATCGAGTCGTCAGGTATGGCAATGACCCTTTCAAGACTTGACAGCAGCTTTCTCAGCGCCTCTATCCGAGGACTTTTCAGCGGTGAAGAGGATAACAGAACTATCCTCTCAGTAATAAAAAATAACCAGCTCGATACCGCACGAAAGATAGTTTATAATACTGTGGGCGATCTATCTCAGCCCAATACGGGAATAATGTTCACCGTTCCGCTGGATTTCGTCGAGGGAACAGTGAAGAAACCCGTGAATAAAGAAAAAGCAAAACCTAAGGATATCCCTGAGGAGAATGAAAAGAACGTCAGTTGACGAAATGTTTACAGACTATTAACATAATATTTAATTCTTTTCATTAAAAACTTTTGAATGTCCTTGCAAAAAACTGTTTTGTGTGGTATAATAATCACAATAGGCTTTTAATGAAAGACTGGAACTTGACTTCCGGTCTTTTGGTTTTGTATGGGGCTTTTTTTCATGGCAAAGCCTGATGGCTTTGCTTTGGGAAGCATTAACGGAGGTGCTGTATGGAAGTAAAGAAAACTACGGTAGAAAAAGTAAGAGAGCTTGCACAGCCTATCGCAGACGAGCTTGGCTTTTTCCTTTGGGACGTAAGGTTTGAAAAGGAGGGAGCAACGTGGTACCTCAGGGTGCTTATCGACAAGGACGGCGGCATAGATATGGACGATTGCGAGGCTTTCACAAGACCGATGAACAAGGCTCTTGACGAGGCAGACCCTATAGCTCAGAGCTATGTGCTGGAGTGCGGAAGTCCCGGACTTGGCAGAGAGCTTAGAAGACCCGAGCATTTTGAGGTCTGCATAGGCGACGTTGTAAGGGTAAGGCTCATAAGACCTGACGAAAACGGTGAAAAAGAGTTCGTTGTGGGTCTTGTGGGATATGACAAGGATAAGATACTTTGTCAGAAGCTGGACGAGGACATGAACGGCGTGGAGAATGTAGAGTTCAAGCTTGCAGATTGTGCTTATGTAAAGCTCAATGATGACGCAGACCTGTTCTGAATGAAGAAATTTAATAAATATGGGCAAAGCCCGAATCAAGTGTGAAAGGATTGATCAGAAAATGAATAAGGAAATGACCAGCAAATTTTTTGAAGCTCTGACGGATTTGGAAAAGGAAAATAATATTGGCAGCGATATACTTATTGAGAAAATAAAATCAGGTATCGAAAAGGCTATCAAGAAGGATTATCCTTACTGCGAGAATATCAGAGTGGATATCGACCCTGTTACAGGAAAGCTCAATATAAGGATACTCAAGGAAGTTATGGACGTTATGTATGTTGACGACCCTGACAACGAGATCTTCCTTGACGAAGCAAAGGTCTATGACCCTAACATCAAGGTGGGCGATATGGTGGAGATACCTCTCGACCCTGCAAAGTTTGGCAGAGTTGCCGCTCAGAATGCAAAGCAGTCTATCAAGCACGATATCAAGGATTTTGAAAGAGCAAGACTTATCGAGCAGTATCACGATAAGGAGCATGAGTGCGTTTCTGCCACAGTCCAGAAGGTCGAGCCTGCTACTCAGAACGCTATACTTACTATCGACAAGAACGAAGTTTATCTTGTAAGAAACGAGCAGATACCAGGCGAAACACTCAAGGCAGGAGATATCATCAAGGTATATGTTGTGGGTATCGCAAATCCTGACAGAAAGCCTTCTATCAAGATATCAAGAACTCACAGAGAGCTTGTTAAAAGACTTTTTGAGCTTGAAGTTCCTGAGATAGCAGACGGCACTGTTGAAGTAAAGGCTATTTCAAGAGTTGCAGGCGCAAGAAGCAAGATAGCAGTTTATTCAAAGGACCCTAATGTTGACGCCGTAGGCGCTTGTATCGGTCCTAGAAAGTCAAGAATAACTTCTGTTGTGAACGAGCTCAAGGGCGAGAAGATAGACGTTATCAATTGGTGCGAAGACCCTGCACAGTTTATCGCAAAGGCTCTTGCTCCGGCTGAGGTAATAAACGTTGTTCTCAGCGAAGAGGAGGGCGTAAGAGAGTGTCGGGTTACTGTTCCTGACAACCAGCTCTCACTTGCTATCGGTAATAAGGGTCAGAACGCAAAGCTTGCCGCAGGTCTGACAGGCTATAAAATAGATATCGTATCCGAAAGCTCTGCAAAGGCTGAGGCTGCTGATGATGAAAACTAAGAAGATACCAATGAGAATGTGTCTTGGGTGCGGTGAAATGAAACCCAAGAGAGAGCTTATCAGAGTGGTGAAGTCAAAAGAGGGGGATATCTCCCTTGACCTCACAGGCAAAAAATCAGGCAGAGGCGCTTATATATGCAAAAGCGTCGAATGCTTTGAAAAAGCAAGAAAAGCAAGAAAGTTTGAAAGAAGCTTTTCCTGCATGATAAGCGAGGATATATATAACAGCATGGAGGGCGAGCTTAGGGAAAATGAATAATAAAATAGGGCTTGTTACAATGTGCAGAAAAGCAGGAAAGCTTGTAATGGGTATGGATATGGTGAAGGACGCCTGCAATACAGGCAAAGCCTGCGCAGTGTTTGCGGCAACGGATTTTTCACCTAAATCTCTTAAAGAGATAAAGTTCAACTGCTACAAAAACGGGATAAAGCTTTACAGTCTTGGCATGACAATGGACGATATCCATTTTGGTCTTGGCAAAAGAACAGGCGTTATCGCTATTTGCGAGGGAGGCTTCGCAAAGGCTTGCGCCAAAGGGCTTGAGGAGATCCCTATAGACGAAAATGAGTTTTATAGCATTTAGCATTTATTGAGGAGGTATTTTATAGCCTATGAGTATGAAAACAACTAAATATAAGCTTAGCGATATGGCTAAGGATCTGAAAGTTACAAATAACGACCTTATCGAGTGTCTTGGCAAGCTCGGCGGAGAGCCAAAGAAAACACAGTCAGTGCTTACCCCTGAGGAGATCTCTTATGTTCTGGAGTATTATACACAGAACAATCAGGTGGACAGCTTTGATGCTTTCTATGCAAATAACGTAAAGCCTGTCAAGGAAGAAAAGAAGGCAGATAATAAGCCTGTAAAGGCTGAGAAAAAGGAGAAAAAGGCTGAAAAGAAGCCTGAGCCTAAGCCGGCTCCAAAGGCGGAAGCAAAGCCTGAGCCTAAGCCAGCTCCAAAGGCGGAAGCAAAGCCTGAGCCTAAGGCAGAGCCAAAGGTGGAAAAGAAGCCGGAGGTCAAGGCCGAAACAAAACAGCCTGCACCTGAACAGAAGAAAAAGCAGCCAGCTCCACAGAAGCCTGCAAAGAAGAAAGAGCATGGCGTTCGTCAGCAGCTTGGCGGTTTTTCTGATAAGAAAGAAGCTTCAGGCGGATATACTATCTCTGAGGATAACGATTCGTTCGGCACACAGAGAACTATCGACACAAGAGGAAGCTATATAGAGCTTGATAAGTATAACGAGAAGTATGATAACCTTGCAAACTCAAAGCAGAACAAGAGCAAGGATAACTTCACTAAGAAGCAGAAGCTCACTCAGAAATCTCAGCAGAGAAAGAAACAGCAGTTCTCACATAAGAAGGAAACTGAGAGCGAAAAGCTCCGCAGACTGGAGCTTGAAAGAGCAAGAAAGCAGCAGCTCAAGGTCATGATACCTGACGAGATCGTTGTTTCAGAGCTTGCAAGCAGACTTAAAGTAACAGCTACCGAGGTCATCAAAAAGCTTATGGGTCTTGGCGTAATGGCTTCTATCAATGAGGTGGTCGACTTTGATACCGCCGCACTTGTTGCAGAAGAGCTTGGCGCAAAGGTTGAAAAGGAAGTACACGTTACAATAGAAGAAAGACTTATCGAAACTGACGAAGATCCAGAGGAGAGCCTGCAGGAAAGATGCCCTGTCGTTGTCGTTATGGGTCACGTTGACCATGGTAAGACATCTATCCTCGACAGAATAAGAAACGCTCACGTTACTGACACTGAGGCAGGCGGTATCACACAGCATATCGGTGCTTATCAGGTAGAGTATCAGGGCAAGAAGATAACGTTCTTGGATACTCCGGGTCATGAAGCTTTCACAGCCATGAGAGCAAGAGGTGCGAACGTTACAGATATCGCTATCCTCGTTGTTGCCGCTGATGACGGTATCATGCCGCAGACTATCGAGTCTATCAACCACGCAAAGGCAGCAGGCGTTTCTATAATCGTTGCTATCAATAAAATGGATAAAGAAGGCGCAGACCCTGACAGAGTTAAGCAGCAGCTCACAGAGCAGTCCCTCGTTGTCGAGGAATGGGGCGGCGACGTTATCGCAGTTCCTGTTTCCGCAAAGACCGGTATGGGTATCGACGAGCTTCTTGAAAACATTCTCCTCGTTGCAGAGGTCAAGGAGCTTAAAGCTAACCCTGACAGACTTGCAAGAGGTACCGTTGTCGAGGCCAGACTTGATAAGGGTAAAGGCCCTGTTGCTACACTCCTCGTTCAGAATGGTACTTTGAAGTCAGGCGACGTTATAATCGCAGGCACTTCTGTCGGACGTATAAGAACGATGACAAACGATAAGGGCAGAAGCATTAAGGAAGCCGGCCCGTCAACACCTGTTGAGATAACAGGTCTGGGCGAAGTTCCAAGTGCAGGCGACGTTTTCAACGCAGTTGCAGACGAAAAGCTTGCAAGAGAGCTTGTTGAGCAGAGAAAGCATGAAGCTAAGGAAGAACAGTTCCAGCAGCATCAGAAGGTAACTCTCGACAACCTGTTCAGCCAGATAGCTGAGGGAGAAATGAAAGAGCTTCCTATCATCGTCAAGGCTGACGTTCAAGGCTCAGTTGAAGCCGTTAAGCAGTCACTTGAAAAGCTTTCAAATGACGAGGTCAGAGTTAAGGTCATCCACGGCGGCGTAGGCGCTGTATCTGAAAGCGACGTTATGCTCGCAAACGCTTCAAACGCTATCATCGTTGGATTTAACGTTCGTCCTGACCCTGTTGCAAAGCAGAATGCAGAGCAGAGCGGCGTTGATATCAGACTTTACAGAATAATCTATGATGCAATAGAAGAAATAACAGACGCTATGAAGGGTATGCTCGCTCCTAAGTACAGAGAGGTGGAAACAGCTCGTATCGAGGTAAGACAGGTCTACAAGATATCCAATGTTGGTACTGTAGCAGGTTCTTATGTTCTTGACGGTAAGGTGGGCAGAAATAACGAGATAAGAGTCGTAAGAGACGGTATCGTTATCGCCGAGGATAAGATGTCAAGCCTTAAGAGATTTAAGGACGACGCCAAGGAAGTTGCCGCAGGCTTTGAGTGCGGTATCACTCTTGAAAAGTTCACCGATATCAAGGAGGGCGACATTTTCGAGGCGTTCTATATGGAAGAATACAGAGATTGATAATGATGCTTACGGGACGGACAGCCGCCCCGTAAGAGCATATTTAAGCAGGAGATAAAGATATTATGGCAGGTTACAGAGCAGGACGTATGTCCGAAGATATAAGAAGAATAATATCGGGCAAAATGAGAGACCTTAAAGACCCAAGGATACACGGAGGAGATATGCTCACTATCGTCCGCTGCGACGTGGCAGGCGACGGTTCATTCTGTAAAGTGTATGTTTCAAGCTTTGAGGGCTATGAAAAGGCAAAGGAAGCCGTTAAGGGCTTTGAGTCGGCAACAGGATTTCTCAAAAGAGAGATATCAAACGTGCTGAAGCTGAAAAAATGCCCTGAGCTTAAATTTATCGCAGATAATTCTATCGAGCATTCAGCAAAGATAAACAAGCTTCTTAAAGAAGTTCTGCCCGAAGAAGAAAAAGAAGAGAAAGACGGCGAAGAGTAATAGAGGAGAAAGGATATTATGACATTTCAGGATATTCTTAAAATATTTGAAGAAAATGACAATTTTCTTATTTTAACTCATAAAAGCCCCGATGGCGATACGCTTGGTTCAGGCTTTGCCCTGTGCGCTTTTCTGAGAGATATGGGGAAAAAGGCTAACGTTGTAAATTCCGACAGCTTTCCCGAAAGATATGATCTTATCTATGAGAGCTATTACCCTCAGGAATTTGATGTGAAGTACGTTATCGCAGTGGATATCGCAGACACAAATCTTCTTGGCAGCAACCTTTCAAAGTATGCCGAGGAGGGTGCGATCGACCTTTGCATCGATCACCACATCTCAAACAAGTATTTTGCAAAGCAGTCATATGTAGAAGCAGACGCTTCTGCCGCAGCACTTATAATGTATAAGATATTCAAAGCTTCAGGCAGAAAGATATCACGTCAGATAGCGAGATGCCTTTATACAGGCATTGCAACGGATACAGGCTGCTTCAAGTATGAAAACACAACTCCGCAGGCTCACATCGCCTGTGCAGAGCTTATGTCATATGGCATAGATTTTGCTTATATCAACAGAAAAATGTTTGATGTAAAAAGCAAGGGCAGACTTATGGTGGAGCAGTCCGTTACAGCGAATATGGAGTATTACTGCGGTGGCAAATGCTCTATGATAGTGCTTACAAAAGAGCTTATGGAGAAAAGCGGCGTTGACGCTGCCGAGTTCGAGGGACTTGCTTCTATACCATTGTCCGTTGAGGGCGTGAAAATAGGCATAACAGTTAAGCAAAGACACGAGAACGTCTTTAAAATATCAGTAAGAAGCGACGATGAGATAGACGCTTCTGCATTCTGCCGTGAGTTTGGCGGCGGAGGACACATAAGAGCCGCAGGCTGTGAGATAACAGGAAGCCTTGAAGAAGTCAAGGCTAAGCTTCTCAAGCAAGCGGAAAAGGTCTTGGGCTGATGAGCTTGGATAACAGCAAGGATAATATCTGCGGCATTTTGCCTGTAAAAAAGCCCGAGGGCTGGACTTCTTTTGACGTTATCGCAAAGCTCAGAGGAGTTCTAAGGATAAAAAGATTGGGTCATTCAGGGACCCTTGACCCCATGGCAACAGGCGTTCTGCCTGTTTTCGTGGGCAGAGCCACAAAAGCCTGCGATATTATCCCCGACAGACGAAAGGTCTATACCGCAGGCTTTCAGCTTGGGGTAAGCACCGATACCTTAGACAGCACAGGAAAGACGTTAAAAACAAGCGACAAGGCAGTTACCAGAGCCGACCTTGAATGTGCAAAAAGCAGTTTTGTAGGCGATATTATGCAGGTGCCGCCTATGTATTCTGCAATAAAAGTGAACGGCAAAAAGCTCTATGAGCTTGCAAGAGCAGGCAAAGAAATAGAGCGTGAGCCGAGAGCTGTCCATATCGACAGCATTGATATAATAGAATATGACGAAGCTTCACGCAGGGGCGTAATGAAAGTTGATTGCGAAAAAGGTACTTATATACGCTCCGTTATCAGCGACATAGGTGAAAAGCTTGGCTGCGGCGGAATGATGACTTCTCTTGAGCGTTCCTATTCAGGGGGCGTCGATATAAAGGATTGCTATACCATAGAGGAGATAGCCGAAATTTGTGAGCAGGATAAGCTGTCACAAATGCTTATCCCCCTTGACAGAGCCTTTGTAAGCTACGAAAAAACTACCCTTGGACAGCGGGAAACAAAGCTTTATAGAAACGGAGTAAAGCTCAGACCTGAGCAGACAGGGATAAAAGATCTGTCAGAGGACAAGCTCTACCGTGTCTACGGCAGTGATAACAGCTTCCTGGGTATCGGCGCTTTTCATGAGGGCAGCTTCAGAAGCTTCAAAAATTTCTGATAATTTGTTTTATTCGGAGGGATATTTTGACGGATATAACAAACAGCGGGTTTATCCCCGAAAAAAGGACAGTTTGCGCTCTTGGACTTTTTGACGGAGTCCACAGAGGACATCAGCTCATAATAACAACGGCTGTGAAAAAGGCTAAGAGCCTTGACGGACATTCGGCAGTTTTCTGTTTCAAGACCGACACCGTGACCTCAAAAGGTCATGACGGCAGGATAGAAATGCTTATGAGCGACGAGGAAAAGCATAAAAAAATGGCAGAGCTTGGGGTCGAAGTGCTTTTCTCACCTGATTTTGCAGAGTTCAAAGGAATGTCACCGGAGGATTTTGTGAAAAAGGTGCTGAAAGAAAGGCTCAATTGCAGCGGCGCAGTGTGCGGAAACGATTTTACATTCGGCAAAGGCGCACAGGGCAAGGCTGTTGACCTTAAAAGGCTCGGTGAAAAATATGATATAGATGTGGAAATAGTAAGTCCACTGCTCATGGGCGGTGAGGTCATAAGTTCCACTGAGATAAGACGATGCGTCCGTGAGGGCGAGATAGCCAAAGCAAATGAAATGCTGGGTTATCATTTTGGATTCTGCCTTGAAGTGGAACACGGCTTTCAACGTGGCAGAACGTGGGATTTCCCCACGATAAATCAGCAGATACCAAAGGGCAGGGTAATGCCGAAATTCGGCGTTTATTGCTCCGCTGTTGAAATAGACGGAAATAAGTATGCAGGCGTGACAAATATAGGCGTAAAGCCTACCGTCCATGTTGAAACAGCTCCCCTTGCAGAAACCTTCATCATGGATTATCATGGGGATCTTTACGGCAGAAAGCTAAAACTTGAACTGCATGAATTTCTCCGCCCCGAAAAAATGTTTGACAGCTTCGACAGCCTCCGTGATGAGATAGCAAAAAACAAAGAGCAGGCGGTCAGATATTTTGAGGAGAATAAAATATGACAAGTGAAGATTTGCCAAGGCGAAAGAAAATACGTCTTGAGGGTTATGATTATTCTGCGAATGGCTTGTATTTTGTGACAATATGTGTTACGGAAAAATACCAAGTCCTGTGGGAGAATGTAGGGGCGAACAGTGTTCGCCCGCTGACTGCAAATGAAATTCTGCACCCAAAACTTTCTGATACAGGAAAACTTGTAAAGAGAAAACTCACAGAGATATCTGAGCACTATCCCGACGTTTTTGTAGAGATGTCTTGTATCATGCCTGACCATGTGCATATTATAATCAAAATTGAAAAACAGCCGAAAAACGGGCGAACACTGTTCGCCCCTACAAGTGAAACACCGACACTTTCAAGGGTCATAAAACATTTCAAAGAGGCTGTCACAAAAGAACTAGGTTATTCCATATGGCAAAAATCTTTTTATGATACGATAATCAAAAACAGAAAGCAACACGCAGAAATAAGGCAGTATATTGCAAATAATCCTGCGAAATATGTAAAAATTGCATTTGATGAGCAGGATATGAAATAAGACTCTAATTTTGAAAGGAAGATATAAATGAACAAGGTAAGAACAAGATTTGCACCTTCACCAACAGGTTATATGCACATAGGTAACCTGAGAACAGCACTCTTTACCTATCTTATTGCAAAGCAGAACGGAGGAGATTTTATTCTCCGTATCGAGGATACAGACCAGGAGCGTTATGTTGACGGTGCTGTTGAGGTCATCTATAAGACACTTAAAGACGTTGGTCTTAATTGGGACGAAGGCCCTGATATCGGCGGACCTGTAGGCCCTTATATCCAGTCACAGAGAATGGGTATGTTCAAAAAGTATGCCGAGGAACTCGTTGAAAAGGGTGAAGCTTATTATTGCTTCTGCGACAAGGAAAGACTTGAGGAAGTAAGAGCCATTCAGGAAGCAAGTGGTATCGCTCCAATGTATGACAGACATTGCCGTAACCTCTCACCTGAAGAGATAAAGGAAAAGCTTGACGCAGGTGTTCCTTATGTTATCAGACAGAAAATACCTACAGAGGGCGAAGTTACTTTCCATGACGAGCTTTACGGCGATATCACTGTTGACTGTTCTACCCTCGACGACCAGATACTTATAAAGACAGACGGTATGCCTACCTATAACTTTGCAAACGTCGTTGACGACCACCTTATGGGTATCACCCACGTTGTTAGAGGTAACGAGTACCTTGCTTCTGCACCTAAGTATAACCTGCTCTATAAGGCTTTCGGCTGGGAGATACCAACCTATATCCATGTTGAGCATATCATGAAAGATAAACAGCATAAGCTCTCAAAGAGAGACGGCGACGCTTCCTATGAGGATCTTATGAAAAAGGGCTATCTTAAAGAAGCCGTTATAAACTATATCGCTCTGCTTGGCTGGGCGCCAAAGGGCGAGAACGAGATATTCTCACTTGAAGAGCTTGTTAAGGAATTCGATATCCACGGACTTTCTAAGTCACCTGCTATCTTTGACCCTGCTAAGCTTAAAGCTATCAACGGCAAGTATATAAAGGCTATGACTCCTGAGAAGTTTGCTGAGTATGCTATCCCTTATATCAAGCAGTCCGTTCATAGAGAGGACGTTGACCTTAACGAGATAGCAAAGCTTTTGCAGGCAAGAACAGAGCTTTTCACAGAGATACCTGAAATGGTAGACTTTATCGACGCTCTCCCTGAGTATGATATAGCTCTCTATACACATAAAAAGATGAAAACGAACCCTGAAAATTCTCTGGAATCTCTCAAAGAAGTTCTCCCTGTACTCGAGGGCGTTGAGGATTGGACAGAGGAAAATATCCATGACGCACTCTTTGACCTTATCGGCAAGCTTGGCGTAAAGAACGGTATCGTTCTGTGGCCTCTTAGAGTTGCAGTTTCAGGTAAGGCGTTCACTCCGGGCGGCGGTGTTGAGATATCATATCTCATCGGCAAGGAGGATACTCTTGCAAGAATAAGAAAGGGCATTGAGAAGCTGTCATAATAAAAACTACGAAAATGTTGAACGTGTGTAGGGGCGAAATAATTTCCAAACAAGTGGGATGTCGGATCTCTGCAAAGCAGAAATTGCACCGTTCCCCTACAAATTACATAGATACATCGCTTTTAGACAGATAAATAATTCAACAGCGGAGCATTTTGAGTATTTGCTACTTTAAATTTACTTAAAATGCTCTGTATTTCGTACAGCTATCACTCCCCTGTCACATAAGTATTATAAAATTGTAAAGACTTATGAATGCTTTTCCTAAGAGGAGGAAATAAAATGATAGAGGTTATAAACCTTACCAAGAGATACGGCGACAAAAAAGCTGTCGATAATATCTCTTTCAAAGCGGAGGACGGCGAAGTTCTCGGCTTCCTCGGTCCTAACGGAGCGGGAAAATCCACCACCATGAATATCCTTACAGGCTACATATCCTGTACAGACGGCAAAGCCCTTATAGACGGCGTAGATATCCTTGAAGACCCTATCAAGGCTAAAAAGCAGATAGGCTATCTCCCTGAGCTTCCGCCCCTTTATATGGATATGACCGTAAAAGAATATCTCTATTTTGTCTATGACCTTAAAAAGTGTAAGCTTCCAAAGGTGTCACATCTTAAAGATATATGCGGACTTGTAAAGATAGACCATGTTTATAACAGAATAATCAAGAACCTGTCAAAAGGTTATAGACAGAGAGTAGGTCTTGCTCAGGCTCTTATCGGCAACCCAAAGGTTCTTATCTTGGACGAGCCTACAGTAGGTCTTGACCCTAAGCAGATAATAGAGATAAGAACTCTTATAAGAAAGCTCGGCAAAAATCATACCGTTATCCTTTCTTCCCATATCCTCTCTGAGGTGCAGGCTGTCTGCGATAAGATAATAGTTATCAACGAGGGCAAGGTCGTCGCAAACGATACAGAGGAACACCTCTCACAGAAGCTCTCAGGCGAGCATAAGCTCACTGCAAAGATACAGGGCGATAAGGATAAGATCGTCAGAGCAATGCAGGGCATAAAGGGCGTTGAGAAAGTCATCTGCGACGCAAGCCATAAAGACGGCGTGAACGATATAAGAATAGAGGCAAAAGAGGGCGTGGATATCAGACGTGACGTCTTTGAAACAGTTGTTAAAAACGGCTGGTATATGCTTGAACTTAAGACCTCTGAGCTTTCACTTGAAGATATATTCCTCAAGCTCACAATGGGCGAGGCTTTGCCTGCCCTTGAAAATACTTCCGATAAGGAGGGAAATGACTAATGGGCGCAATATTCAGACGAGAGGTAAGAAGCTATTTTACCTCACCTATCGGTTATATTTTCCTTGCGGCATTCTATGCCTATTCAGGCGTAATGTTTGCAAACTACAGCCTTGAAAGCGGCTATACAAGACTTGATTCCGTTTTCAGTGCGCTTCTTATAATCATAATAGTGCTTATACCTGTCCTTACCATGAGGACCATATCCGAGGAAAAGCGAACAAAAACAGACCAGTGTCTGCTCACCGCTCCTGTGGGTCTTGGCAGCATAGTCGTTGGTAAATTCCTTGCCGCTTTCCTTATCTATATCATAGCTATCGCTATCACAGGCGTTTTCGCAGTTGTCGTATCCGCTTTCGGTACGCCTGACTGGAACGTCGTTGTGGGCAATATCGTCGCTCTGGCACTTGTTGGCGGCGCTTATATCGCTATCGGTATCTTCTGCTCATCTTTCACAGAAAACCAGATAGTTGCTGCAGTAATAAGCTTTATCGCACTTATCTTCGTGTCGTTCCTGTCAACTATAGGCAATCTTCTGCCTTTTGAATGGCTCACAACAGTGTGCGAAAAGGTGTCATTCGGCGAGAGATATTATTCATTCACCTATGGACTTTTTGATTTTTCTAACGTTGTGTTCTTTCTGAGTGCAATAGTGGCATTTCTTTTCCTCACGGTGAGAGTGCTTGAAAAACGCCGCTGGGGCTAAAGGAGGGCTGTTTAAATGGAAGAGAATAATAACGAAAAGATCTCTGTATCAGGAGCAGACCTGCTTAAAGACGTTGTAGCAGACGAAAAGGCAGCAAAGACCGCTCCAAAGGATACAGAAAAGGATAAAAAAGATAAAGACAAAAAGAAAGATAAAAAAGAGAAAAAGACAAAGGACGGCAAAAAGTTCAATGCCAAAAAGCTAAAGCATGGAACAATGGCAACAGTGTTCACCTGCGTTTTTGTCGCTCTGCTTGTCCTAGTGAATGTTGTCACAACAATGCTTTTTGACAGATATCCTATCACTATCGACCTGACTACAAATAAGATATATTCAGTTTCAAACGATACAGAGGATTATGTAAAGAAAGTGAACGTAGACGTTCAGGTAACTATCTTTGCAGACGAGAATACTTATACAAATTACAGCTCTTATAATAAGCAGGCTGTTGAGCTTTTGAAAAATTATTGTAAGCTCAATCACCATATCACATATCGTTTCGTTGATATCGACTCACACCCTGAGATCGTTAAGGAGTATACCGATACTATCAGCCAGTTCGATATGATATTTGAAACAAAAACAAAGGTTGACGGCAAAGAGATAAGCCGAACAAGAAAGCTCGGTATGCTCGACCTCCTTACATTCACAGACGAGTTCGAGCAGAAGCTGTCACAATCAGGCTACAGCATAGATACCCTTGCCCAGCAGGCAGGCGGCGACCTTTCATTCCTGTCCTATTACGGCAGCTATGTTGAGTCCTCAAACGCAGAGCAGGCTTTCACTTCTGCACTTATGACAGTAACAGACCCTAACCCTGTCTATGTTACTGTCCTCACAGGCAGAAGCGAGCTTACACAGCTCACATATTTCCAGACGCTTCTTACAGCTAACGGCTATAACGTGAACACAGTGGATATAACCTCCGAGGATATCCCTGCCGATACAGACGTTGTGGTTATCCCTGCTCCTAAGACTGACTATCTGGAGGAGGATATCAAAAAGGTCAGCGACTTCCTCAATAATGACGGAAATCTTGGCAAACAGCTCCTCTATATCGCTTCTTATGGTCAGGAGGACACTCCGAATCTTGATGAGTTCCTGTCAGAGTATGGACTTTCTGTCGGCAAGGGCGTTATCTGCGAAAGCGATTCAGGCAAGTATTATAACTCACCTTGCGTAACAGTTGCGTCAGATGTGTCCGATAACTTCACTCAGGACGTTTCTACAGAGAAACCGGCTATCCTTTCAGCACTCTGCCGTCCTGTAAACACACTCTTTGATGAGCAGGATATGGTGTCTACAGACGCCTACCTCAAGTCCTCAGATTCTGCCTATACCGCAAATGTTGATATATCACAGACCACAGGTCAGGTGAATATAGGCGATGCTCTGGTAAAGGGTCAGCAGAATTATATGGCTGTCGGCTCAAAGGCAAAATTTACAGACGATAACAAAACTCTCTATAGCAATGTTATCGCAGTAGGTTCAGAGGGTATGCTGTCTGATACCTACTTGCAGTATTCACAGTATCAGAACAGCGAGTATTTCATAAGCGTTATAAACGGCCTTACCGGAAAGACTGCAGGTATCACTATCACACCAAAAACTATCACAGGCAATGTTTTCGATATCACTCAGCAGCAGAAAACAGTTCTTAAATGGACATTCTGCCTTGGCGTACCTGTTGTAGTTCTTATAGTGGGTATCGTTATCTGGGCAAGAAGAAAGAATAAGTAAAACACAGAGGTAATCACAAATGAATGGTAAATTGCAGGGTATCATTATCTGCGGAGTCACAGCCGCTTGTCTGGTGGGAGTAATGGCGTTTCTCAACTCCACCTCAGGCAAATCAGACGCAGACTCCAGCTCATCGTCAACAGCGGCAGTTTCAAGTCAGGACGAGAGCGTTGTTATCCTTACAAAGTCAAGCGACGATATAACAAGCGTAAAGGTTTCAAACGAACATGGCGAGTATTCCGTTAATAAGTCCGAGTCAGGTAAATCCACATGGAGCATACCTGAGCTTGGCACTCTCAATGCAAATGCCAACGCAGAAGCTTCCATGATATCGAATCTTGACGGCTTCAAGGCGAAAAAGCTCGTTGAAGAAAACGTTGAGGATATGTCAAAATACGGTCTTGATAAGCCCACAGCAGATCTCACAGTTGAATACAGCGACGGCACTGCCACTACCCTTCATGTAGGCTCTGTTTCACCAAGCAACGAAAGATACAGCTATGTGAGCCTTGACGATGAAAAGACCGTCTATATGGTAATGGGAACAAAGCTTTCATACTATACAGATCCAGTGACCGCATATGCGAACCTCACTTTGCTTACAAAGCCGTCTGACGACGATTGGCCTGACTATGGCAAGGAAACAGTTACAAGAAAAGATCTGGACTATGAAATGGCGTTTGAAAATAACCCGAACGAGATAGAGGGACTTTCAGGTCAGGTAATGACAGAGCCTATCTTCTCATACCTGAACATCACAAATTCTTCAGCAACTACCCATGGTATGTGGGGACTTACAGCACAGAGCTGTGAGGTCATCGCACCTGATGAAACTGCAATGAAGGAGCATGGACTTTCCGACCCGTTCGCAACAGTAAGACTCTCGGGAGACGGCTATGACTATACCCTTAAAATAGGCGACCCTGTCTATGCTACCGCAGGCGACAGCAGTGAAACAACAGATACAGTGTCTGCATATTATTGCTACTTTGAGGGTGTAAAGGGCGTTGACGCTATATACCTCGTTTCAGCCGATAATCTCCCATGGGCAACGATCAAGGCAGAGGACGTTATCACAAGCCTTATGACTTCAAACTACCTTGTTGACCTTAAGAACGTTGAGGTAGTCTATAATGGTAAAAAGACCGTTTATGAGGTGGAAAGCTCAGGCACAAGTGCTGATACAGATTCTGACGGCAAAACTACCGCACAGGTAACAAAGGTCACAACAGACGGCAAGAAACTTGACGTTGACAACTTTAAGACCTTCTATCAGTATCTTATGGGTTGCCCGACAAATGAGATATACTTCACAGACCCTGAGGGCGAAAGCTATCTGACTATAACATTCGACCGCAAGGACGGCAAAAAGGACGTTATGGAGATTTATAAGGATTCTTCAAGACGTTCTGTAGTCAAGCTAAATGGTGAAACCTCATTCAGAATACAGTCAACTTGGGTAGATACGTTCGTTGCAAATATGGACAGACTTCTTAAAGGCGAGGCTGTGGACGATAACTACTAAAACGCATATCCCATGCTAAGCATATGATCTGACGGGCGAACGGAGTTCGCCCCTACGGTCATGTTTCGACAGCTTTCGCAAAGAATATGTGATACAATATGTATCCCACATAAAGCAAGGCTGAAAACCTGCGCAAAAAAGTTGTCAAAAGCTCTTTTAATTATGTGAAAAGTATGGTATAATAAAATAGTAAACAAAAAGAGAAATATATTATGAGAAAGGCGGAGAGATAAATGGCAGAAGAAAAGAAAGCTTTTTTCACCTATAAGGGCGTTCCTCTGGTGAGAAAAGGGAATAATATCTATTTTGGAAATATGTATGACGAGTTCGTAGTCATGATAGAAATACTTTCTACAGAAAAGGTCGGCGGTATCGACGTTGCAAATAAGGTAAGAATAAGAAAAGTTGCAACAGACAGCACACTGCCTCCGAATAAGCAGATAGTTAAGGTAGCAGAAAAATCAAGCCTCTATGAAGCACTTGATTTTGCCTGCGCATGGCTCAAGGTATCATAATACATCAAAAAATAACCGGCGTGTATCACGAAGATACACGCCGGTTTTTGTGTGTTGTTACTCAACATTAGGTCTTGTTATAAGGGGCATTATTTCATCTATCATTTCCTTTGGCAAATTGTAATCCTGAAATTCGCCTGTATCATATTTTATGCTAAAATTGCATATTTTACTTTCAGAGTGCATACCGCCTGAGGTGTCCCACGAATACTGTGAAACATCGATAACACAAATGCTCTCATACGCATCACTTGATTCATCCTTTTCGAGAGAGATTCCATAAGAGTCTGCGCCACCGTATTCTAAGCCGTCAATGTAAGGATAATCCTTGCATACCGATTTAGCATTCTCTATCCATGCAGTTATCTTGTGGATAGTGTCCTTGTCTGTTATCTCATATGGCTCTTCTCCATACCAGTGATGAATATAATATGCCGAAATTTCAGTGCTGTCGGATGAGCTGTCAGAATATTCACTGCTGTCTACATACTTGAAGTCGCCCTCCTGACCCCACTTGCCGAGAGTGTTTTCATCGAGCCAGCAAGGACCGCTTGTAAGTCCGGTCAGATTGCTGTTGTCGTCATATTCCCATTCTACCGCCAATATAACTGTGCCAATTTCAGTCACAACTATTTTATACTCTTTTTCGCCTGTCCAATAAGCAACGTCCTCTTTGATAATGTCATCCTTGCCGGGATTCCACTTTTCAAAAAGAGCATACATATCATCGCAGTGGAGCTGTATGTGATTGCCTGCGGTGATCTCGAAATAATAGCTGCTCGTGTCACCGTTAAGGTAGTATCGACCTTCTTTGACCTTTATGTCCGAAGCGTCAGGCACGTCATAAGAAACATCGTCATCGGCGTTAGCTTCCTTTTCTTGCTGTTCATCAGACATTTTTTGATAAAAGACAAAACCGAATACTATAGCCAGTATTATAATTGCAACTATTAGCACGATTTTAACAGGCTTGCTGTTACATATCTTTGCCATAGTATCTACCTCCTATAATTTATTATATACACAATATACCATATTTTCGGCATTACTGTCAATATCCAATATATATAAATAAATATCAGTTATTAGTGCGTTTTGGACAATGACAAAAAGCATGACGATTTTCAATCGTTTAAGTTTCAAAAGTCAACAATCCCGAAAAAGTTTTTTTGAAAATACGCCCATTTTTTTGGCTTTACCCCCTTGTAAAGCTATCGGAAGTATGCTAAAATAATATAAGCGTTATGAATAATGACGGGATCTATGAGGGAAACGTTTACGCCATTTTGGTGAAACGTTTACAACTTTAAAATATTGAAAAGGAGCGTATAAAAAATATGCAGTATGGTTATTTTGACCTTGAACACAAGGAATACGTCATCACAAGACCTGACACACCTGCACCTTGGGCTAACTATCTCGGCTCACCTGAGTACGGTGCTATAGTATCCAACAACGGCGGCGGATACAGCTTTGTAAAGAGCGGTGCTAACGGAAGAATAATCCGTTACCGTTTCAACTCAAATATTGGTCTTCCTGGCAGATATATCTACATCAGAGATAACGACGCCAAGGATTATTGGTCATGCACATGGCAACCTGTAGGCAAGCCTCTCGACCAGTATAAGACAGAGTGCCACCATGGTACAGCTTATACAACTATCAAGTCTGACTATGCAGATATTCACTCCGAGCTTACATACTATGTTCCTCTGAACAAAACATATGAGGTATGGAGAACTAAGATCACAAATAACTCTGACAGATACAGAAACCTTTCAACATTCGGCTTTGTAGAGTTCACAAACGAGAACAACTACGAGCAGGATCAGGTAAACCTCCAGTATACACTGTTCATCACAAGAACAAGCTTTGAGGGCAATAAGATCGTTCAGCATATCAATGAGAACAGCGGTAAGGACGAGAACGGCTCTAACTGGAGAGAAAGATTTTTCGGCGTAGTTGGCGCTCCTGTTTCCGCTTATAACGGTAATCTGGACAGCTTTATCGGCTCTTACAGAACATACGGCAACCCTGTTGCAGTTGAAAGAGGTTTCTGCGATAACAAGCTCAACTATAACTCCAACGCTTGCGGCGCTCTTCAGTCTGACATTATCCTTGCTCCTGGCGAGACAAAGGAGATCATCTATGTTGTTGGTCAGAAGAATCCAAAGGTAGCAGACGAGATACTCGCTGCATATAACGAGCCTGGCAAGGTAGACGCTGAGGTCAAGGAGCTTATCGCTTACTGGCATGGTCAGCTCAATAACTTCCAGATCGAAACTCCTTCTGACGAGTTCAATAACATGGTAAACGTATGGAACGCTTATCAGTGCTTCATCACATTTATCTGGTCAAGAGCTGCGTCATTCATCTATTGCGGTCTGAGAAACGGCTATGGCTATAGAGATACAGTTCAGGATATTCAGGGTATTATCCATATCAATCCTGAGCTTGCTGCTGAAAAGATCAGATTTATGATCTCTGCACAGGTAGATAACGGCGGCGGACTTCCACTTGTTAAGTTCGACCACAAGGCAGGCCACGAAACTTGCCCGGACGAGAACGATGAGAACTCTATCTACGCTAAGGAAACAGGTCACCCATGCTATAGAGCAGACGACGCTCTCTGGCTCTTCCCAACAGTTAATAAGTATATCGGCGAGAGCGGAAACAAGGCGTTCCTCGATGAAGTTATCGTATACGCAAACGGCGGCGAGGATACAGTTTATGAGCACCTCAAGAGAGCTATCAACTTCTCAATGGAAAGACTGGGTGCACATACAATGCCGGCAGGTCTTTATGCTGACTGGAATGACTGCCTCAGACTTGGCAAGAAGGGTGAGTCAACATTCGTTGCATTCCAGCTCTATTATGCAATGAGCATCATCAAGGGCTATGCTCTTGACAGAGGCGATAACGAGTACGCTGCTTATATCGACAAGGTACAGCCTGAACTCGGCAAGAGCCTTGAAGCTTGCTGGGACGAGGATAGATTTATCAGAGGCTACAGAGAGAACGGCGAGATCGTTGGCGCTAAGAAGGATCCAGAGGCTTCAATGTGGCTCAACCCACAGTCTTGGTCAGTTATCTCAGGCTTCGCATCTGAGAAGCAGGCTGAAACTGCTATGGAAAAGGTACACGAGATACTCAATACTCCATTTGGCGTAAAGATCATGGAGCCGCCTTATGTAGATCATTACTTTGACGGTGCTCTCATGCACATCTTCAACCCTGATACAAAGGAGAACGGTGGTATCTTCTCACAGACACAGGGCTGGGCTATCCTTGCAGAGTCACTTCTCGGTCATGGTGACAGAGCATTTGAGTACTTCCTCGAGTCCTCACCTGCTAACATGAACGATAAGGCAGAAGTAAGAATACTTGAGCCATACGTTCACGGTCAGTTTACAGAGTCAACACGTTCACCATATGCAGGACGTTCACACGTTCATTGGCTGACAGGTACAGGCTCAACAGTAATGGTAGGCTGCGTAGAGGGTATCTGCGGTATGAGACCAAACGCAGAGGGTCTTGTAATAAGCCCATCTATCCCACACACATGGGACGGCTTCAAGATCGAAAAGAACTTCCGTGGCAAGCACCTTTCAATCGACATTCAGAACCCAGACCACGTTCAGAGCGGTGTAAAGTCTATGACAGTAAACGGCGAAGCAGTTGAAGGCAACTTCGTATGCGAGTGCAAGATGACAGAGCAGACAAACATCGTTGTTGTTCTTGGATAATTGCTTTAATGCTTAAAACAATATAAAACTATCGGCAGCAGACGCTATCATGTGCCTGCTGCCGATTTTTTTTTCTCAAAAAAAACTCCCGACAGTCGGAAAACCTGTCGGGAGAAGTCTTATTAAGGGGATCAATAAGTTATCGCTGTGTTTGTTTCTTTCAGCATATTTATTATATCATATCTATTTTCGTTTTTGTTAAGCTGGCTGCTTAGTTTTCACTAAATATTTTGTGTCCTATTTAATTCATATAACATAAATGAAAACAAAACTTTGGCGGATACGAACTCTCGTATCCGCCAAAATATTATTATAGATCCTTATGAAATAAGCCAGTTAAGTATCTGGAAGTTAGGCTTTGCGTCATCAACGACAGTTACCTCAACAGTGTGAGTAGCCACCTCGTCAGATGTGTATATCTGCTGTGCCTTAGCGTAGTTGCCCCAGCCGCTTGTGAAGTCAGCGTTGATAGTCGCAACGTCCTCGCCATCGACCTTTACAGCAGCCACGCCGGACTTGCCGTCAACTGTCATGTAGTATATCATACCAATGTTCTTTGCAGTTATCTCAAACTTGATAGTGCCGCCTGTTGTCGTTCCCCAACCGTCTGTGAACTTCTGGAATGTTGTAACATCTGTGAATGTTCCCTCGTCAGTTGTCTTTACAATGTCCTCTGTCTGACGGCTTCCGATAGTAGCGTCAGCGAATACATCGCCCGTCGGTGCAACAGTGCTTGTGTCAAATGCCTTCGCTTCCTTGTCAACGCTGTCAATATTGTCCTTTATGTTGCCAACGAATTTTGTGAGCAGTGAAGCCATTATAACGTGTCCGTCATCATTAGGGTGAACGTTGTCAGGTGAAATGTCAGCCCATGTGAAGTTGCCAGCCTCTATCTCAGGCATAACAGCGTCATGATAAGATATCATAGGAATGTTGTAAGCCTGTGCTACCTTGAGATGTGCAGCCTGTGGAGATGTACCCCCCTCAGTTGAAGGCTCAAGTATCATAACTGCAGGATTGTTGTCCTGCTCAAGACACATTCTTACAAGGCTGTCCATGCAGGACTCATAAAATTCATCATCAGCGTCATTGATAAACTCGATAACGATAATGTCAGGCTTAGCCTCCAAAGCGTCACGCTGTGCCCTGTGAACACCTATGTATGAGTCAGTTGCACCGATACCGGCATTAGTAACATCAACATAGAAGCTTACGTTTTCCTCCCACCAGCTCTTGAACTGGTTTACATACTGATTAGTTGAGGAGTTAGCACCCGAACCTGCCGTGATAGAGTCGCCGATGAAACAGATCTTTGTTACCTCCTTAGGATTTTGCAGAGCGTAGTCGAGCTTAGCCGCAAGACGGGAAGTGTCGCCCTCGTTGATAACGCTTCTGGCGATCATGTTCTCAGTAGCACCATTTTTAACATCTATCTTTTCCGTAGATGCAGGATATTCAGCAAGAAGCTTGTCTGAAACACTTTCGGTATCAGCCGCACTTGAATCGGAAGCCTGAGAGTTTGCCGCAGCGGAGTTTGAGTCAGCAGCAGAAGAGCTGTTTGAATCACCGCAACTTGTGAGAGCAGCGCTTGTCATGCAAAGAGCAAGAGCCGCCGCAAGGAATTTCTTCATAGTAATAAGGTCCTTTCATATCTTGATTTTGCCAAATGGCTGTATATATTAACAAATATATTATACAACAAAAAGCGAATTAATGCAATAGGCATAAAACGATTACATTTGAATAAATCAGGGGCGAAGTTAAGTGAGGAGTGAGGAATGAGAAATGAGGAATGAGCATAGCAGACCAAAGTAAATTGAAAGCATAAAGTAAAATAAAGCACCGAGCGAAGCGAGCAAAAGGTCCAGGGACACGTCCCTGGTCAGGGTCAAGGGGTGAAACCCATTGTGGGGTCTAGGGGCAAAGCCCCTAGCGGAGTATGAGGCAGAGCCTCATTCGGCGCAAGCCGACAAGGTGCAGATTGTAGTATCAAAAGCAGATAGAAATAGGATATCAGATGAAAGTGATATCGGAGCATAAAATCTGCACCGCCTTTCTAGCCCTAAGCGCAATGTAGATACGCAAAGAGCGGAGCGATTTTGCGGCGGCAGGAACTTGCCCGAATGAGATGTAGGGGCGAACATTGTTCGCCTGTGCTTGGAGTTTGCTGTAAAATCAGGATTGTAGGGGACGACGCCCTCGGCGTCCCACTCGGAGGAATACTGCTGTATTTTTTGTATCTTTGATGTTGAATTATTCGGGGGGTGACATTATTGTGAAATTCTCCAATAATTTAACGGGCAAGAAATATCGGGACATCGTATTTCTGCAAAGCAGAAATTGCGCCGCTCCCCTACATGGTTTGTGCTAACACCCCCAGAAACCATTTGACAATCCCCTACCCCCATGCTATAATAAATTCAGGAGGTGACATAACATGGAAATGTTTGATCTGAGAGCCGACTATAAAACACTGCCTGACGAAACTCTTCGCAGGCATTTCCGCAGGCTTATAAAAAGGCAGCGGCGATTTGCAGCTTTTACCTTTGCGTTGCTTATTCCTGCGGTTATAATATACGGAATGATGGGATGGGCGAATTATTTTGCGGCGGAAAGTGCGATGTTCGCATTTTTTGATGTAAGCTCAAATGCCTTTTTTAACTATGTGGCGTTTGCCGCAAGCGGAGCTTTGCTTGTGGCGGATACAACTAAATTGATAGTCGCCTCCCCTGCCGTGATGATATTATATATGGGTCTGAAATTCGCCCTTTTTGAAAGCGTGTCAGGCGATACTTTCGTTATGCTCGCCTACCTTATAGTAGCCGCTGTCATCACCGCAAAAACTGTGTCTGACCTTAATTTCATGCGTAAACTCCCCAACTTTCCCTTCGACGGCAGAAAAGAGCGTATAGACTTCGAGGGGCTTACCCGTGATAAAATGACCGAAAACCTGCAAAAATTGCTGGATAACCAAAAGGGCGATAAGGTCATAACTAACGATTATGAGGATATCTTTACAAGCGATAAACCACAGGATATCGCCAGCCCTCCCGAAAATACCGACGAGTATCTCCAACAGCATAAAATGTCTTATCAGCGTGTAAGGTCATGGAACGATGTGAGCAGACTGGATTAACAGCCTGCTCCTTTTCTTTAATTATTTAATCAAGTGTGCGAAACTATGTCTTAATTTCTTAAAAATCGTCCGATTTTCTCTTGATTTATTCATTAAATCATGTTATAATAACACTGTGTTTGAATTTATAGGAAAGGAGCTGTGCTGTATGATTGGTAACATCAAAATAATTGCTGTCTGTATGTGTAAAGTCTATGATGAGCGTAATTATAGAATCATACGGGCTCTTAATAATTTTGCAGTTGAAAACGATTACAGATTGTTTGTATATCACACCTGCTCAGACCTTTATTGGAAGACTCTGTCTGAAAAAGGCGAGCAGTCTGTGTTTGACCTTATTGATTATAATATAACAGATGCCGTCGTGACCTTTGAAGAGGGTGTGTATGCTGAGAATGTAATGACAAAAATCAGAATGGACGCCGCCAAATATGGTAAGCCTGTCATATCAGTCGGCGTAGAGCATGACGATTGTATAAGCATCAAATTCGGCTATGCAAAAGGCTTTGAGCAAGTGGTTCGCCATGTGATAGAACAGCATGGTGTAAGAGATATAGGCTTTATCGCAGGCAGAAAAGACGAAGATAATTCAGAAGAGCGTATAGCAGTTTTCAGAAAGCTACTCGAGGAGTATGATATCCCATTCAGAAATGATGTCTTTTATTATGGTGACTATTGGTCTGTTCCTGCTTTGAAAGCAGTGGACGATATGATAGAAAAAAATAAAGTCCCAAGAGCGATCGTCTGTGCAAACGATATGATGGCTATAGCCGCAGGGGCTGAGTTTCAAAGAAGGGGCTATAAGATCCCGGAGGATATTATCATAACAGGCTTTGATGGCTCGGAAGAAGCTAATTTTTGCACTCCTATGCTTACAACAAGCGGCTGTAGCTATGATGATACCGCTAAAACCATCATTGATGTTATAAGTAAAGCTTTGGCTGGTGAAAAGCCCGAAAAGATATATACAGTAGACTATGATCTGTCCGTTGAAAATTCCTGCGGATGTAAACCATCAGTCGAGCAGATAAATACAGGGGAGTATATCAGAATACTCCGAGACAGAATGAATCGCTATCAGGACGAGGAGCGTGTCCTCTATGAGCTTGCAGTGAATATCATGAATTGCGAAACTCCTAAGACTCTTGCTACACTGCTGAAAGAGTATGCTTTTGGCGATATGGCTGTTGTGGTGAATGGTGATTTCTTTGACGAACGTAAAGACCCTCGTGTAAGCAATAGAGAACCGCTTTTTAGCGATAAAATGATACTTTTGCGGAGCCGTGCCGTGGAAGATAGAAATATCCCACAGCCTTTTGACCGCACCAACATCATTCCCGATATAGAGAATATAATGGACTATAAAGTCCCCCTCATATTTTCAGCACTTGCCCATATCGGCGTACCACTTGGCTATGCCTGCTTCTATTTTCCTGCGCAGCTCAACGAGTATTTTAAAATACCACTCTATGTAAATTCCCTGAATACCGCCTTGGGCAGCTTCCGAAGCGTCACCTATCAAAAGTATATGACAAAGCATATCGAAGAAATGTACCGTCACGATATGCTAACAGGGCTTTATAACCGCACAGGCTTTTATAATGCCCTTGAAACTCTCCCACGAAGAAACGACCAGCTTGCATTGGTGGTTTCAGTGGACGTTGATGGATTAAAGTATATAAACGATAATTTCGGACACGAAGCAGGCGACTATGCAATAAGAGCCGCCGCAAACGCTATCGACAGCGTGAGCATTGAGAATAAGGTCTGCGGAAGATTTGGCGGAGATGAGCTTGCCCTTTTTGCTATAGTTGATACAGACCTTGCCGAGCAGGTCAAGGAGGAGATAAAGGATAAAATGGCAGAGCTGAACAGACACTGCGGAAAATCCTATGTCCTCTCAGTAAGCGTGGGCGCAGCCGTTGCTCCGGTGGAAAACTTCTGGTTTGACGATGTAATGCACATAGCCGATAAATATATGTATGAAGATAAAAGACAAAAACCTCATAACAGAATATGATCTGTAATGGTTCTGAAAAAACTTAGAGGACGGATAAAACCGTCCTTTTAGCTTGTTGAAAAAGTCTGAAACAAGTGGGACGTCGAGGGCGCCGTCCCCTACAAATGGCGAAAATACGCTGTTTGTATGTAGGGGCGAACAGCGTTCGCCCGTTATTTGAGTGTTTTTCGACAGGCTTAGAGGACGGATAAAACCGTCCGTTTTTTATTTTTTGCATAATTTTGCTTGACGAAACGACATAAAAGTTGTATAATATTAATTAATGCTTTGTGAACTATGTGTTTCTAACAATGTGTACAAAAAGCAGAACGTATATTTGTGCGAAAGGGAGAAGTTGAGCCGCAGTAACCACCTGTGTGCAACTTTTTGCCCCTGTGAACGCATTTATATGTGTCAGCATATTAGGAACGGAACGTGAAAATGAAGATAAAACAGCTTTTTTCGGGTGATACCGATAATACATTCATACAGTTTTTCAGATACGTCTTTGTGGGCGGCTTTGCCTTTGTGGTGGATTACGGCATTATGACCGCACTTGTGGAGCTTTGCCGCTTCGACCCCGTCATTGCCGCGACTATCTCTTTCGTGGCAGGACTTTTGGTGAATTATTCCCTGAGTACGTTTTGGATATTCAAAAATTCAAAGATAAAAAACCGCCTTGCAGAGTTTGCGGCATTTGCCGCCGTGGGCGTTGTGGGACTTGGCATAAACGCCGCAATAATATGGTTTTTCAAGGATATCCTTGCTTCAAAGCTCATATTCGGCACACTTCTTCCGCAGGATAAATATTATCTTGTGGGCAAACTCGTTTCCACAGTGATAGTTTTCATATGGAACTTTGTAGGCAGAAAATTTATTATATTTGATAAAAATAAAGTCTAAACAGGAGAGGATAACACATGGAAAAGGTAATTATTATAGGCGCAGGCCCAGCCGGTCTGACTGCGGCAATAGAGCTTCTTAAAAACGGCGGCGACTATGACGTGACCATACTCGAAGGCTCGCAGGCAATGGGCGGAATATCACAGACAGTGAGATATAACGGCAACCGCATGGATATAGGCGGACACAGATTTTTCTCCAAAAATCAGCAGGTAATGGATTGGTGGGCAGACCTTATGCCTTTGCAGGGCAAGCCTGCCTATGACGATAAAAAGCTAGGCCACGAAAAGCCGCTTGCCGAAAACGGCCCCGACCCTGAAACCGAGGATAATGTAATGCTCGTCCGTGACAGAGTGTCGAGAATTTATTACAACAAGCACTTCTTCGACTACCCTATCTCAATGAAGCCCGAAACCATAAAGAACATGGGCTTTGTCACAACCATGAAAGCAGGCTTCAGCTACCTGTGGGCGTGCGTGTTCAAAAAGCCTGAAACCAACCTTGAGAATTTCTACATAAACCGTTTCGGAAAAGTCCTCTACTCTATGTTCTTTGAGGGCTATACCGAAAAGCTTTGGGGCAGACACCCAAGCGAGATATCCGCAGATTGGGGTTCACAGCGAGTAAAAGGTCTTTCTATCACAGCCCTTTTGAAAGATATGTTCAAAAAGGTGTTCGGCACAAAGAATAAGGGCGAGGTAGAAACCTCCCTTATCGAACAGTTCTGGTATCCAAAATACGGCCCAGGTCAGCTTTGGGAAACCGCCGCTGAGAAAGTAAAAGAGCTTGGGGGAAAAATACTCACAGGCTGTCAGGTAAAGAAAATAATGTGCGAGGGCAGAAAAGTCACTTCCGTTGTCTGCGATACCGCTGAGGGCGAAAAGACCTTCACAGGTGATATCTTTATCTCCTCAATGCCTGTCAAAGACCTTATATTGGGCATGGACGGCACAAAGCCTTGCGATACCGTCATAAAGATAGCCGAAGGTCTGCCATACCGTGACTTTGTTACCGTTGGTCTGCTTGTCAATAAGCTCAACCTTAAAAATGAAACAAATAAAACAACTCTCGGCAATATCGTCCCTGACTGCTGGATATATGTTCAGGATAAGGGCGTAAAGCTTGGCAGAATACAGATATTCAACAACTGGTCGCCTTATATGGTGGAAAAGCCTGAGGATACAGTTTGGATAGGCCTTGAGTATTTCTGCGCCGAGGGGGACGATTTCTGGAATATGTCCGATGAGGACTGCGTGAAGTTCGCAACCGCCGAGCTTGTTAAAATGGGCGTCATCTCCGAAAACGAAGTCCTCGATTCCCATAGAGAAAAGGTCAAGAAAGCATATCCTGCTTATTTTGATACATATAAGCATTTTGATACAATGATAAAGTTCCTCGATACTTTCCCTAACCTCTATTGCGTGGGCAGAAACGGTCAGCATAGATATAATAATATGGACCATTCAATGCTCACCGCCATGGAAACAGCCGAAGCCATAAAAACAGGCAAAAAGAGCAGAAAAGATATTTGGAACGTGAACACAGAAAAAGAATATCACGAAGAAAAATCTGGAAACTAATATGAACAAAAAGAAAGGTGGACTTCTTCTGTCCCTGCGGAAAGACATGAACAGAAGAGCCATAAGCGACAGACGGCTTGAGGCGAACTTCCGCACCCTCAGCCGTCACCCTTATATAGTTGCAGCGTTCATATGCCTTGCACTCACAGGCTTTGGAAGCTATAGCTATAAGTTTTTAAACGGCGTCATTGTGTGTGGCGTTTTCATGATAATAGAGTTTTTCTACCTCAGACGGTTTTTGAAACAGCTCGATGACAGCGGAAAGCATACCGCAGGTTCAGTTTTGACCTTTGCAGGCAAGACCCTTTTGACCCTTGCGGCAGTGAATTATTTCGTACATACCCAATATAAAGCGGCTTTTATCTGCTTTGCAGGACTTTGCGTCGTGCTTGTTATGTATGTCGCGTTGCTCAATAACGATAAAAAGTTCCACGACCGTGTCACCTGCCTTGCCTTGGCAGGAGCAGGCTTTGTCCTGCGCTATTCCTATGCCTTTATGTCCGATATCTATACAAGACAGAATGACGTGTGGTATTTCGGCGGCGAGGGCGGTCACGCAGGCTATATAGAGTATATCTATAATAACAACACTCTGCCGAATTTCGACCCTACCACCCTTTGGCAGTATTATCACCCGCCTCTGCATCATATCATCTGTGCAGTATGGCTGAAATTCTGCACCTCCGTAGGCATAGAGTATTATATGGCGTGCGAGGCTATACAAGCCTTGACCCTCTTCTATGTCTGTGCCGTAACAATAACAGTCTATAAGATATTAAGGCTCTTTGACCTTAAAGGCAAGGCCCTGACCATACCGTTCGGTATGTGCTGTATGTATCCATACCTTGTCCTTATGTCAGGTGGAATAAATAACGACCCTCTCATGCTGTGCTTTACAGTGGGAGCAATATATTGCGTGCTGAAATGGTATAGAGAGCAGACCGCAAAGAATATCGTCAAAGCCGCCCTCTGTATCGGTCTTGGCATGATGACAAAAATATCCGTAGGGCTTATCGCCCCTGCCGTAGCCATACTTTTCTTTATGGCGCTTGTGCAAAATCGTAAGCATATGGCAAACCGCCTAGGTCAAATGTGCCTTTTCGGTGTAATATGCTGTCCTCTTGGACTTTGGTGGAGCGTGAGAAACTACCTGCGCTTCGGCGTAAAACCAAACTATGTCCCAAGCCTTTCAAATGCCGACGTCCAGTATATAGGCGACCTTACAGCCAAACACCGCCTTACAGACTTCAGCTTCTCACAGTTCAAAATAGTCTTTGAGCAGTGGGGCGGTGAAAGCTATAAAGAGTATAACCCTACCATAGCAATGCTTAAAAACTCCATTTTTGGCGAGGGCATAAACGAAACGTTCTTCCCCGAAAACGCAATGCTCGTGCCATATGCACTTTTCTGGATAGCCTTGGTTCTTGCGGTCATAGCGTTCATCGCAATGCTCATAGTGCTTTTTGTAAAGACCGATAACGCAAGATTTACCGAAAAACTCATGCTCACAGTGGTCTATGCCACTATCTTAGGCAACTATTATAACTTCTGCATCAAATATCCTTTTATCTGCACAATGAATTTCAGATACATAATCCCATGTATGCTCATAGGACTTATAAATATCGGACTTTTCACAGACCTTTGCAACCGCTCTGAAAAAGCGCCCTGCAAAGCCATAGTCAGCACCCTGAGCTATCTTTCTTCTGCATTTATCGTCCTGTCCTACATAACATACTTCTTTGTGGCAAGCACCAACGGATAAAACCCCGACCCCATGTAGTGGCGAACAGCGTTCGCCTGCCTAGCTTCCACACAAACTGAAAAATATCGAAAAAAATACCGACCGCTCAATCCGAGCCGTCGGTATTTTCATTATGCCAATATAGCCTTATTTCTTTGTAGTGACAGTTTTTGTTGCCGACCAAGCGCCGTAATACTTTGTGCCGCCTACAGTTGTGTAAGATCTCACACGAACATAGTATTTCTTGTTGGCAGAAAGCTTTGAAACAGTGGTCTTGTCTGTCTTGTTGTTTGTTATAGTCGCTTTCTTAGCACCAGTGAACTTTGAGTTGGTAGCATGCTGAACTTCATATCCGGTAGCAGAGCCCTTCTGCGCCCAATCCACAAAGAATGCCTTTGACTTAGCCGTAAGCTTCTGTATCTCCTGCTTTGCAGGATTTATCTTGAACGTCTTTGTGATAACTCCGCCATACTTGCCCTTGCCTGTTATCTTTACAGTAGCCTTGCCAACTTTCTTGTTGTTTGAGTATGAAACTGTGTAGTCAGTGCCGTTTTTAAGAACAGTGTTTCCGACCTTTACAGTTACGTTCTGTGTAATAGCCTTTCCTGTGAACGCCTTTGTGGAAATGCCCGAAACAGTAGCCTTTGTGATGTCGTTGTTAGCTGTCTTTATGCTCTTTACATCAGACCATGCGCCGTAGTATACCTTGCCGTTTACGTTTGTGTAAGAACGAACACGAACATAATAAACCTTTTCCCCTGCCAGACCGCTTACTGTCAGCGTGTCAGGCTTGTTTGCTGTCAAATGCTTTGACACTGCACCGCTCATGTTTGCTTTTACAGAATACTCAACGTCATATCCCGTTGCAGAACCTTTCTGCGCCCAATCAACAAAGAAGCCCTTGTATCTGGTTTCAAGCTTCTGTATCTGCTGTTTTGCAGGAACAATGTCGAACTTAGCGCTCAGAGAGCCTGAATAGTTGCCCTTGCCGTATACATAAACGCTAGCCGTGCCGACGTTCTTGTTGTTTGAGTATGAAACTGTGTAGTCAGTGCCGTTTGTAAGCGTCCTGCCTGCTACCTTTACTGTAACTGACGGAGTAATATTGCTTCCCGTGAATGAAACGCTTGAAGCCACTGAAACTGTTCCGCCTGCCATTGCACGCTTTGTGATAGTGAAGTTCTTTGATGTGTAGCCTGTGTAGTCGCCCATGCCTGTCGCAATAACAGTTGTAACGCCAACGTTCAGATTGTTTCTGTATGAGATAGTGTAATCCTTGCCTTCCTGAAGCACCTTGCCGCCAAACGTAACTGTAGCCGTAGGCTTTTTGTATGTGCCGTCATAAACATAGCTTGTTTCTGAAAGCGTAATAAGTCCGTTGTTAAGGCTCTTCTTTGAAACAACTATCTTAACGTCCTTTGAAACGCTGTCATAACCATTTGCAGAAGCCGTAACAGTAACATATCCTGTGCCTGTCTTGAGAGCGGTCACGTTTCCGTTCTTGTCAACAGTGCATATTGACGGAGTCGTGCTTTTGTATGTGAGAACAGCACCGCTTGTTGATGAGCTTGCGCCAATGTTCTTGCTCTGTCCCGCAACTATGGTAACGCTTGAAGAGCAGTTAAGATTTACTTTGTTGCCGTAAGGCTTCATAAGAGCCTCGATAACGTCCTTTGCAGGACTTGTAACAGTGTTGTTTTTTCTGTTTATGTAGCCGTGATATTCACTGTTGAGAACAATGCTGCTTCCGTTGTATACTGCAAAAGCATTGTTGTCCCACAGTACGCATGGAATGTTGTTCTTCTTTGCAAGCGCAGTGTAGTCTGTCGCCCACTTTACACGCTCCGCAGTGTTGTTCTTGTCCGTTGAGCCAAACTCGCCTATAACAACAGGTATACCCTTGTCACGGAAATTGCTTTTCAGCGTGCTGAAAAGGTCCTGAAGCTCACTCTTTATAGAAGATGTATATGAAGAGGTCGAGCCTGAGCCAACATTCATTGCAAAGTTGTAAGGGCTGTAAGCGTGAACTGATACAGCGATGCGGTTTTTGTTGCCTGAGATATCTGTAGGAAGCTTGAAGCCTGAAACAGTTGCCCCGTCTATGGAAGCGTCGTAACCGGGACACATGATAAGTCTGCCCCTGTTGTTTGAGCCTGTGGCTCTTATGGTGTCAACAGCCTTCTGATTGAGCTTGTTAATGCACTCTATAGCGTCCTTTACCTCTGACGGAATGCTCCACTTGTTGAACCACCACTCATAGCCTGTGCCAATAAGCCGAGGCTCGTTAAGGGTTTCAAATATAAGATGATAGTCATAATCCTTGAAATATTCTGCCGCCTGTGACCATACGCTGGTAACAAATTTCTCAGAGCTTGAATATGCAGAAGACCTTGGATAATATCCTGCTCCCGAAGCGCTTGCAGAAGACTTCGTGTCATGATGAATGTTCAAAATAACATACATATCGTTTTTGTAGCAGTAATCAACTACTTCCTTTACTCTTGCAAGCCATGCTGAGTCGATAGTGTAGTTGTCACCCGATACGTGCTTGCCCCATGAAACAGGCACTCTCACTGTGTTGAAGCCTAAAGACTTTACCTTGTCTATAAGAGCCTGAGTTGTTTTAGGATTGCTCCACGATGTTTCCGTGTCAAGACCCGAACCGCCTGTTGCGTCAAGAGAGTTGCCCAAATTCCAGCCCAGACCCATATCCTCAAGTATGGCTTCCGTGTCAGCGTTTTTGAGAGTATCTCCCGACAATGCCTGCGCATTTATATCCCCAAGGTCAAGACCAACAAATATAGTCATTGCCATTAAAAGAGATAAAATAAAGCTCAGGTATCTTTTTGATACTGATTTCATTCTTTCCCGTCCTTTCATATATAAAATATTAACCTCATCAGTATCTTTTATTATACCACATCTCTGTTCAAATTAGAATACGCTTATTAAACAAATAACATATCTTCTTTTTGTGTATAAATCTCAAATGTTCATATTTTTAATCGCTATATGAAAAAATGCCGATTTATTAGAGCTAATATAATTATACAATGTTAAAATTTTAGAGGATATTATCTGCAAAAAAAATCAGATCTTGCTATTGAAAATGGAGCGGTATTGTGCTATAATCAAATGTGTTCAAAACTTTAGTCCAAAGAAAGGAAGGTATATTTTATGAAAGTTAAACAGTGGCTTGCATCATCACTTGCAGTGCTGATGCTTGTTTCGACCGTGGGCTGCGGAGATAATTCCTCAAGCTCAAAGGCTGAAAGCAAATCAAACAACAGCTCTGCCGTTGTTTCGGAAACTGCAATGCCTGAAAAGGATTATGCAACAACGACCGACGGCTCAGCGAAAGTCAAGATCGACGGAACAAAATTCATGGTGGGCGACAAGGAGCTTTGGTTCAATGGAGTGAACGCTCCATGGGATAAGTGGAACGACTTTGGCGGAGGCTTTAATTTTGAGTTCTGGCAGGATCATTTCCAGAAGCTTCACAATTCAGGCGTAAATGCCGCAAGGATCTGGATAATCTGCAACGGCGACGTTGGTATGGCTATCTCAGCAGACGGTACATTTGACGGTGCAACAACAGCTCATTGGGAGGACCTTGACAATCTGTTCTACCTTGCAGAGCAGTATCAGATCTATATAATGGCAACAGTTCAGTCCTTTGATAACTTCAAAGATCAGAACCAGAATTATCAGGCTTGGAGAACGCTCATTCAGGACAGCGACAAGACAGATATGTTTGTAGATAACTATATAGTTCCTCTCGTTCAAAGATATGGCAAGAGCGACTATTTCTGGTCTGTGGACCTTTGTAACGAGCCTGACTGGATAGTTGAAAATGAAGAGTGCGGCAAGCTTGATTGGCTCTATCTGGAGCAGTATTATGCAAAGGCAGCCGCAGCTATCCATGCAAATTCAGACGTTCTCGTAACCGTGGGCATGGGTATGATAAAGTATAATTCCGACAGCCAGCAGGGCAACAAAATATCCGACAGCGAGCTTCAGGGCGTTTTGAGCGGTGATAAGTATGACAAGAGCCTTGCCTATGTTGACTTCTATTCAACTCATTGGTACACTTGGATGCAGGGAATGTGGGGATATCCTTTCAGCGAATCTCCAACAGACTTTGGCCTTGACGGTACAAAGCCTTGCGTTATAGGCGAATGCCCAGCCGTTGCAAGCGACAGCGATTTCGACATCACCTCAGCTTATGAGGACGCTTACAACAATGGCTGGAACGGCGTGTTTGCATGGAAAACAAGCGGTCAGGACGACGGCTGCGGACTGTGGCTGGATATACAGCCTGCTATAGAGAAAATGGCAGGTATCTGCGAGGATAAGATTTTCCCTAACGGCAAAAAAGCTGTATAAACAAACTTTGATAAAATAATCACAAAAAGAGCCGACTTTTGCGGCTCTTTTTTGTTGCTCTTTTTTGTGAACAAATTGTGCTGTCTGTTGACTATAGTGCGGCATAATGCTATAATAAGATACGGAAAATCAATGACGATTTGCAGAGAGTAAAATGCTGTAGATCGTTATTTTTACGCATTAACGTCATATAATGGCGGCGTGGAAAGGAAGTAAAATCATGGAAGAATACAGCTACATATTGTTTATTGCACTTATACTGCTTTCGACCAAAATTCTCGGACTTGTAACAAAGAAAATGAAACTGCCGCAGGTAGTCGGTGCGTTGTTGGCGGGCGTAATACTCGGACCTGCCGTTCTTAATGTTGTAAAAGAAACTGAGTTCATCTCGGAACTGTCAGAAATTGGCGTTATCGTGCTGATGTTCACCGCAGGACTTACAACAGACGTTAAGGAGCTTAAAAGGACTGGTAAAGCGTCATTCATAATCGCTCTTCTTGGCGTTATCGTACCACTGTTCGGCGGACTTGGACTTGCCGCTGCAATGGGCGTAGGCAAGGGCGATAAGCTCGCCTGCTCACCATTCCTGCAGCACCTCTTCATAGGCGTTGTGCTTACTGCAACATCAGTTTCTATCACAGTAGAAACTCTGAAAGAGCTTGGCAAGCTTTCTACAAGAGCAGGTAATGCCATTCTCGGTGCGGCTATCATAGACGATATCCTTGGTATCATCGCATTGACCCTTATCACAAGCCTTGCAGATACAAGCGTTCACGTTGCAACAGTTCTTATTAAGATAGTAGCGTTCTTTGCAGTGGCTATCGGCTGTACAGTCGTTTACCATGTTGTGTTCACAAAGTGGAGAAAAAGAGATAAAAAAGACCTTAGACGTCACGTTATCATTTCCTTCGTTTTCTGCCTGCTCATGGCGTATGTAGCAGAGCTTTTCGGCGTAGCAGATATCACAGGCGCATTTGTTGCAGGTCTTGCAATTTCAAGCGAAAAGGACGTAAAGTATATCTCAAACAGATTTGAAACACTTTCGTATATGTTCCTTTCACCAGTGTTCTTTGCAAGCATCGGTCTTACAATGAACGGTATCAACATGAACGGCAAAATGGTGCTGTTTACAGTTTTGCTCCTTGCTGTGGCAATAGTCACAAAGATAATAGGCTGCGGACTAGGCGCAAAGGTTTGTAAGTATACAAATCAGGAAAGCTTGCAGATAGCAATGGGTATGATCTCACGAGGCGAGGTCGCACTTATAGTAGCGGCTAAAGGACAGAAGCTTGGACTAATGGGCGACGAAGTTTTCGCACCTATCATCATCATGGTGGTTGCAACAACGATAATCACACCGGTATTCCTGAAGTTTGTGTTTAAGGATAATCATGAAGAACACGTTGAGGACGAGCTTATGAAGTCTGTGGAGGGCTTCTCACAGTATGAACAGGAGCTGCAGGAACTCTCAAGAAAAGAAAAGTAATGAAAAAAAGCAAAGAGCGGAGCAAAAAAACTCCGCTCTTTTTTTGTGCAAAAAATCCGCTGCTACGAATGATAGCGGATATGGGTGCAGGGGCACGCCTTCATATTTTATCACAGCGTAAAAAATGATATGGGCGGCGATAAAAAATCCGCTACCACGAATGATAGCGGATATGGGTGCAGGGGCACGCCCTTGCTTAAAGATTGAACATGATCTGATTGAGTACGCTCTCCAGATATTCCTGTCTGCCGCTTGAAAGTGAGTCAGTAACTTCGCCCTTCTCAACTGCATACTTCTCAAGGCTCTCCATGTCAGCCTTACCTGCAATGATGTCTGCACCAATGCCTGTTGTCCAGCTTGCATATCTGTCATCAACGAACTTGTCAAGTCTGCCGTCCTCAATGATCTTTGCAGCAGCCTTAAGACCAAGTGCAAATGTGTCCATACCTGCAATGTAGCTCAGGAAAATGTCTTCCATTGTGTATGAGCCTCTTCTTGCCTTAGCGTCAAAGTTCAGACCACCGTTTGTGAAGCCGCCTGCCTTGAGAACTTCGTACATACAAAGTGTAGCGTCATAAGCGTTTGTAGGGAACTGGTCTGTATCCCAACCGAGCAATGGGTCGCCCTGGTTAGCGTCGATAGAACCGAATACACCGTTATCTCTTGCAACTCTCAGCTCATGCTGGAAAGTGTGCTGAGCAAGTGTAGCGTGGTTAGCCTCGATGTTCATTTTGAAGTCCTTGTCAAGACCATATTTTCTCAGGAAACCGAGAACTGTGGCTGTATCGAAATCATACTGATGCTTTGTAGGCTCCTTTGGCTTTGGCTCAATGTAGAAATCACCAGTGTAGCCCTTTGAACGAGCATAGTCAACAGTCAGCTTCATAAGTCTTGCCATGTTGTCAAGCTCCAGACCCATGTTTGTGTTCAGAAGAGTTTCATAGCCTTCTCTTCCGCCCCAGAAAACGTAGCCCTTACCGCCAAGCTTGATAGTAGCGTCAACAGCGTTCTTGATCTGAGCAGCCGCATAAGCGAAAACATCAGCAGAAGGTGATGTGCCTGCACCATGCATATATCTAGGGTGATCGAAGCACTTAGCAGTACCCCAAAGAAGCTTCTTAGTAGGATCAGCAGCCATTTTTTCAGCTATGTAGTCAACTACCTCAGCAAGCTTTGCGTTAGTGGTGCCGAGATCACCGTACTCAGGAGAAAGGTCACGGTCATGGAAGCAGAAATAGTCGATAGAAAGCTTGTCCATTATCTCGAAAGCAACATCGACCTTCTTCTTAGCTCTTGCCTCAGGAGCAGCCTCGCCCCAAGTCTTGTCAGTAGTGCCGCAGCCGAACATATCAGTGCCGTCGCCGCCCATTGTGTGCCACCATGAAAGAGCGAACTTGAGCTGTTCTCTCATAGTCTTGCCCATCACAACCTCATCTGGGTTATAATACTTAAAAGAGAGGGGATTAGTTGAGTTTACACCCTCATACTTGATATTTGGAATATCCTTAAAATACTCTGCCATAATTTTGACCTCCGAATATATTATTGTTTGATCTTAACGATTAAACGATTACAATACAATAATACACCAAATCGCACCCGTTTGTCAACTGTTTTTTATCAAAATTGCATATATTGATATATATTAAAATTGTGGGATAACTGCATAGACACACTATTTTTTCTCGTACTTTCATCAATATTTCTGTAATAATTTTGTGTAATAACTGCACAAATTTTGACAACTAAACTTGTGCAAACAAATGATTTATCTTTTAATTTGGCAACATTTCTGCAATTGTTGCATTTTTTATGCAACAAAAGAGGTGCTTTTCGGGGATAAGTATAAGGGTATTATCCCAAATTGAATATCCTGCAAGGTAGCAGTGTATGAGGAAACATTTTGTCAACGTGAGTTAGGTGAACACGATGAGAGGTTCTGATCGCACAGAAAAGCACTTCCTGCACCTTGTTTGAAGCTTGAAAATTGAATATAAAATACGGATAAACCCACGGCTACATACCTGTAGGGGCGAACACCGTTCGCCCGTCGAAGAAACAGATCCATGGTGATAATACGGTTCGATAACTATACAAACTATCCCACCACACCTGTAGGGGAGCGACGCCCTCGGCGTCCCGATATTCCTCGCCCATTGAATTAACGGAGATTATCACAACAATGTCACCCCGAATAATTCAACATCGAAGATACCAAAACCACGGAGTTACCCCTCCGAACGGGCTGTCTCATTTCGGTGAAACCGAAATTAAGCCAAGCCCCTACAATTATGGATACTGTTGATACGCATACCTCCATTGAATACATTTATCCCCACCCGAAAATCTGATTCCAGATCTGCAATACTCCACAATTTATTGTACAATATGCTTCTAAAACCAATTTTTAGCTTGATAGATATTGTGCAACCCTACAAAAATCACATAAATGACCTTAAATGACTTGAATTTTGCGAAAAAGGTGCTAAAATATAATTAGCACTCAGAAAGACTGAGTGCTAACAATCTGATCGTGAGAGTGCTGAAAACATAGGTGCGACCACGAAGGATCCTAATTTAGCATATTAAAAGGTATTATAAAAGGAGGAACTTATCATGGCGATCAAACCATTGCAGGACAGAGTTGTAGTTAAGATGACAGAGGCTGAGGAAACCACAAAGAGCGGTATCATTCTCACAGGCTCAGCTAAGGAAAAGCCTGAGGTCGCAGAGGTAATAGCTGTAGGCCCTGGTAAAAAGGACGTTACTATGGGCGTTAATAAGGGCGACAAGGTGCTTATCTCTAAGTACAGCGGTACTAATGTTAAACTGGACGGTGAAGAGTTCATTATCGTTAAAATGGACGACATTCTCGCAGTTGTTGACTAATTTCACTGCATTTTAAATAGTATATAAACGGAGGTAATTTACAATGGCTAAGGATATAATTTTTGGCGAAGACGCAAGAAAAGCTTTGCAGAGCGGTATCGACAAGCTCGCAAACACTGTTAAGATAACACTGGGACCTAAGGGCAGAAACGTAGTTCTTGATAAGAAGTACGGTGCTCCTCTTATCACAAACGACGGTGTTACTATAGCTAAGGAGATCGAGCTTGACGACCCATTTGAGAACATGGGTGCTCAGCTTGTAAAGGAAGTCGCTACTAAGACTAACGACGCTGCCGGTGACGGTACAACAACAGCTACATTGCTTGCTCAGGCTCTTGTTAGAGAGGGTATGAAGAATATCGCAGCAGGTGCTAATCCAATGGTACTTAAGAAAGGTATGGATCAGGCTGTAGATACTGCTGTTGAAACTATCGTCGCTAACTCAAAGAAGATAGAAGGCTCTGATGAGATAGCTAGAGTAGGTGCTGTTTCTGCCGCTGATGAGAATATCGGTAAGCTTATCGCTGAGGCTATGGAAAAGGTAACTGCTGACGGCGTTATCACTCTTGAAGAGTCAAAGACTGCTGAAACTTACAGCGAAGTTGTTGAAGGTATGCAGTTCGACAGAGGATATATCGCACCTTACATGGTAACAGATACAGATAAAATGGAGGCTGTCCTTGATGACGCTTACATTCTTATCACAGATAAGAAGATCTCTAACATTCAGGAAATTCTTCCACTTCTCGAGCAGATCGTAAAGGCTGGCAAGAAGCTCCTTATCATTGCCGAGGACGTTGAGGGCGAGGCTCTTTCAACTCTTATCGTAAACAAGCTGAGAGGCACATTCACTTGCGTTGCTGTCAAGGCTCCTGGCTTTGGCGACAGAAGAAAGGAAATGCTTCAGGATATCGCTATCCTCACAGGCGGTCAGGTAATTTCATCTGAACTTGGTCTTGAACTCAGCGAAACAACTATGGAGCAGCTGGGCAGAGCAAGACAGGTAGTCGTTCAGAAAGAGAACACTATCATTGTTGACGGCGCAGGCAACAGCGACGATATCAAGGCAAGAGTTGGTCAGATCAAGTCACAGATCGAGAACACAACTTCTGATTTCGACAGAGAAAAGCTTCAGGAAAGACTTGCTAAGCTTTCAGGCGGCGTAGCTGTTATCAAGGTCGGTGCTGCAACTGAGGTAGAAATGAAAGAGAAGAAGCTGAGAATCGAGGACGCTCTGGCAGCTACAAAGGCAGCCGTTGAAGAGGGTATCGTAGCAGGCGGTGGAACAGCTCTTATCAACGCTATGCCAGCAGTTAAGAAGCTCGTTGACAAGCTCAGCGGTGACGAAAAGACAGGCGCTCAGATCGTTTACAAGGCTCTTGAAGAACCAGTTAGACAGATCGCAGTGAACGCAGGTCTTGAGGGCAGCGTTATCATAGACAAGATAATCCGTTCAAGAAAGGTCGGCTACGGCTTCAACGCTTATACTTCTGAGTATGTTGACATGATACCTGCAGGTATCGTTGACCCTACTAAGGTTACACGTTCAGCTCTCCAGAACGCAGCTTCTGTTGCTTCAATGGTGCTCACAACTGAGAGCCTTGTTGCAGACAAGAAGGACCCACAGGCTGACGCTGCTATGGCAGGCCAGCCGCAGCAGCAGGTGCAGGCGGAATGGGCGGTATGTACTAATAAGCTCCCCTGACTAATATCTGATATAATTTACAGCCTCCGTAGTTATCCTGCGGAGGCTGTTTGTATGGAATGGGTAATATTTTATGATATAGTTTACAAAAATCAAATAATATCCTCGATGTTTTTTGTAAGTAAAATCCAAAAGTATTGATTAATTAAATTAAATATATACATATTGTTGCAGACGTCCGCTTAAAATTGAAGCAAATTATGATATTTAATAAAAAATTAAATAAATATTCACACAATGGGTTTGTGAATTTGTTATAATACTTATATCAATTTGAATAATTATTGTCTTTTGTTCAAATTTTCAGAAGTGCGAAAATTTGAAATAATGGGCATGAAAAGAAGTAAATAAACGAAAGGAAGATGAAATATGTCGCTTGGACGAGTATTGGTAGTAGACGATGATAAGAACATCTGCGAGCTGCTCAGGCTTTACCTTGAAAAGGAGGGCTATGGAGTAATACTTGCACATGACGGAGAGGAAGCAGTGGTAAAATTCAACGCTCTTAAGCCTGACATCATACTGCTTGACATTATGCTGCCTGGTATAGACGGCTGGCAGGTATGCCGTGAGATAAGAAAGAAGTCCAACGTGCCTATCATCATGATAACCGCAAAGGTAGAAACATTTGATAAGGTGCTTGGTCTGGAGCTTGGAGCTGACGACTATATCGTAAAGCCTTTCGATACAAAGGAAGTTATCGCAAGAATAAAGGCTGTTTACAGAAGAGTAGGTCAGTCATCAGGCGAAGCTGAGATAAAGGAAGTCAAGTATGACAAGCTTTCAGTTAATATGACAAGATATGAGCTGAGAGTAAACGGTCAGGTGCTTGATACACCGCCGAAGGAGCTTGAGCTTCTGTTCCACCTTGCTTCAAATCCGAACAGAGTTTATACAAGAGATCAGCTCCTTGATGAGGTATGGGGCTTTGAATATTACGGCGATTCGAGAACTATCGACGTTCACGTTAAGCGTCTGCGTGAGAAGCTTGAGGGCGTTTCTGACAAGTGGGCACTTAAAACTGTATGGGGCGTAGGATACAAGTTTGAAGTCGCTGAAACACCGCATGAGTAATCGTAAAAGCATATTCTTTAAATACTTTGTAATTTGTTCAGCAGTAATACTTATAAGCTTTGTGTGCTTAGGAACGGTATTACTGCTGGTTTCTTCAAGGTATTTTATTGACGAAAAAAAGAGCCTGTTGGAGAAAAACACCAAGGCTCTTGCTTTATATACGCAGGAAGAAATGCTGGCTCAGCCTGCCGACTGGAAAAAGTCGGTGACAGATGAGATGATGCAGTATTCAATGGCGTGCAACGCTGATTTTATCTTGTGCGACTCTACGGGAGCAGTGCTTGTGAACTCCAGTAAGGATCCTGTGTGCAGCCCTCATAATATATCTGTCCATGAGCTTGAAGCTTTTTCTGACAATTGCGAGTATGTTTATTCGGATCTCGGAGGAGCTTTCGATGCTATATATCATGTGATAGGTAAGTCGTTCAAAGCGAATGGACCTGAATATTATGTGCTTGCATTCAGTTCAAAGGCGGCTCAGGACGACTATACCTACAATATAATGGAAATATTTATAGTTTCCGCTATAATAGTTCTGGTCATAGTAATGTTTCTGGTATATTTCATGACGCTGAAGCTTACAGAGCCTATAAAAGAGATAGCGGAGGTGTCAAAGAAGATAGGAGCAGGAGATTTTTCCGTCACCCTGCCTGATTATTCTACCTCGGAGCTTGAACAGCTCAGCAACGCTTTCAACGATATGGCTGCCAGCCTGAAAAGCTATGACACCATGCGAAATAGCTTCCTTGCGAACGTTTCTCATGAGCTTAGAACGCCTATGACGTCTATAGGCGGTTTTGTGGACGGTCTGCTTGACGGCACCATACCAAAGGAGCAGGAGAGATATTATCTTAAGATAATTTCCTCTGAGGTACACAGACTTGCAAGGCTCGTAAGAAGTATGCTCAATCTTGCAAAGATCGAGGCAGGCGAGCTTAAACCTAATTTGCAGTATTTCTCTGTGCTTGAGCCGATAGTCGATACCCTTGTGACTTTTGAGCCAAGGCTTGAGGAAAAGCAGATAGAGATAAGGGGTCTTGACGTTGACAGAGTGACCCTTTATGCTGATAACGACCTTGTTCATCAGGTCATGTATAACTTGATAGAGAACGCCATAAAGTTCGTTGACAAGGGCGGTTATATAGAGTTTCACTTTGAGCCTGAGGGCAATATGACAAGCATTTCTATCAGAAACAGCGGCGAGGGTCTGTCTGAGGACGAGCTTCCGCTGGTGTTCGACAGATTTTATAAGACCGATAAGTCAAGAGGACTTGACAAGACAGGCGTTGGATTGGGACTTAATATCGTGCGTTCTATCATAAAGCTCCACGGGGGCAAGATAATGGTACGAAGCGTTAAGAACGAGTATACGGAATTTGTGTTCACGCTGCCTAACAAGGCGGAGGGCGACTAGGAGGCTCATATGGAGCAGTTTGAAGAGCAGCCTTGTCTGCATGATGAAAATGAAGATACAGCTCAGGAAACTGGGCATTACAAGCTGCCTGAGGGAGCGGTAGCCGCTCACAAGGTGGACGAAGATTTTTGGTCGGCTGTTGATTCGGCAAAAAAAAGAAGCCGCCACAGAGAGCGTATGCGCCATGCAGTTGCAAGGCTGTGCTTTATGGTGCTTTTTGTAGGCATCGGAATAGCCATATCGATAACCTCCATAAGGGGAAGCGGCTGGGTGAGAAATCTTGTTACAGGGGACGAGAAGATAAGCTTTACGCTTCCTGTGGCTGACAAGCCGAAGCTTGACGATGAATTTTACCAGGCTGACGGAAGATACACTGCCGAGGGTATCGCAAAGGGGTTTTCTCCCGCTGTGGTATCTATAGAGGTTTACAAAAATTCGGGTGGATATGTTGCGGCAGGTCAGGGCAGCGGTGTTATAATGTCTGCTGACGGATATATCGTTACAAACGCTCATGTTGTAAATGCGGCGGAGTCGGGCATAAAAGTTGTTCTAAGCGACAATTCGGAGTATGAAGCCAAGGTGGTGGGGCAGGACTCTGCCACGGATATAGCGGTGATAAAGATACAGGCGCAGGGCTTGCAGGCGGCTGAGTTCGGTGATTCAACTCAGGTGAATGCAGGGGAAGAGGTAGTCGCTATCGGCTCACCGGCGGGCTATTACGGCACTGTGACAAAGGGTATCGTGTCAGGTGTGAACCGCAGGATAAGGCTTGAAAACTCGTCAATAATAATGAACTGCATACAGATAGACGCAGCCATAAACCCCGGCAACTCAGGTGGAGCGCTGTTCAATATGTGGGGGCAGGTCATAGGGATAACCTCATCGAAGCTTGCTTCAAGCGACTATGAGGGCATAGGCTTTGCGGTATCTATAGACGAGGCGAAGCCTGTTATTGAGGAACTTATGGAAAAGGGCTATGTGGCAGGCAGAGTAAAGATAGGTGTGACTTATTATGCTGTCAGTGACACCACTGCTGAGATATACGGCATAAAGCCGGGTATTTGTATTGTGTCCATAAACCCTGATTGTGACGTTGCCAATACAGACCTTGCGGAGGGCGATATCATCACGGAAATAGACGGAAAGTCCACCGCAGGAGAGGTGGATATAGCGTCGCTGTTTTCAGGAAAGCAGGCAGGAGAAGAAGTCGCCTGCAAGGTATATCGCAAGACGGACAGCGGTGATGAGAAAGAGTTTGAGATAAAATTCAAGCTTATGGCGGATAACGGCGGTCTGGTGGCAGACAGTCAGAATAAATAAAAAAAGAAAAAAGCTGTGGTAAGAAAGGGTACCACGGCTTTTTTCTTAGGGGATTAATAAAATATGTGATGATATTATAGAATTACTATAATACTATTATTATATATTCCCCTTAGTTTCATGTCAACATAAAAGTGTGACAGCTATTTTAAAAAATCTGTCACACATTTTGTCACTGGAAAGATGTATAAAAATACAAAAGAGCAGACCATATTGCGGTCTGCTCTTAGTTTTCATGAAAAATTATTCAGAAAGACCCTCGATAGAGAATGTAATCTCAAGGCTGTCCTCAAATGCAAGATTGTCCTTGTCGATAGGAGAATCCTTAGCTGTATCGCCGTAATCGTTGTAGATCTCGATTCTGTAGCAGTTGTTGTTGTCCTCGATGTTGCCATACTTGATCTTAGCTTTATCGAATGCAACTTCCTGACCGTCAGCCTTGATAGACTTAACCTCTACCTTGAGATCGTCAGCGTTGTACTTACCTGGAGTTTCCTTATCAGTCTTAGGATCGCCTGTGCCCTTGAGTTTGTCGCCGTTAAGAAGACCGACGATATCAACGCACATTACTACGCAGCCTTCAGCGCCAACAGCATAGTCGCCGTCAAGAGCGATCTGTGGGTTGATACCCTCGTCCGGATCGTCATAAGAGATAGATGCGTTTGTGATAGAAACAGTGTACTCACCGTCGCCTGTTACGTCAGCGTCAACGCCGAATGCCTGTGTAGCATCAGCCTGGCCCTGACCTTCCCAGTTGCCCCAGAGCCACTGGCTGTCACCGAACATAAGGAATGCATCATAGCCCTCGAATGTCTTTACAGGTGTGTAATCAGAGTCACCGCCTTTTGTCTTTGAGTCAGCTGTGCTGTCTGCTGCTACAGCAGAGTCGCCTGCTCCGCCGCCTGTTGCAGCAGAATCCTCTGTAGCAGCTGTTGTAGTTGTTGCAGCTGTAGTTGTAGTAGCAGCTGTAGTTGTTGTTGCGGCAGCAGTAGAGCTTGAAGAATCAGCTGAATCGCCGCATGACGCGAATACTACTGTTGTCAGAGAAAGAGCTGTGACAGCAGCAAGAATTTTTTTAGCTTTCATTATAATAACCTCCTGAAAAATAATGGCAGTTACACTACCCCTAAGATAGAATATCTCTAATGAATATGATACAAAATTTTCGCATTTTTTTCAAGATACTATTTTAACAAATTTCCCTATGATAAATCGTTTACATTACACAAAACTTGTTGAAACTATATAAAAATATTAACCTTACAGCAACATATTGAACAAATCATGCGAAAATCGTGCACTTAAAATATGAATAACCTAAGCTTTATGTGGCACAATACTGGCAGTCAGAAACGAAAAGGAGCGAGAACAAAATGGATATAAATTTGAGCAAGGCACAATACAGCGAGATGTACAAAGAGGCGTCAAAGGGGACTAAGTGGTGGGTGACCATACCAAAGGCGTTTTTATTTGGCGGACTTATATGCGTTATTGGGCAATCGCTTATGGATATGTATTTATATTTAGGTTTATCCAAAGATAACGCCTCAATGTCGGTATCAATAACTTTGATATTTTTATCGGCTCTTCTCACAGGTCTTGGCTGGTATGACCGCATAGCGAAGCACGCAGGTGCAGGTACGCTTGTACCCATAACAGGTTTTGCAAATTCTGTGGCGGCGCCTGCTCTTGAGTTCAAGACGGAGGGATATATACTGGGGCTTGGGGCGAAAATTTTCATTATCAGCGGACCTGTTATTCTTTACGGCACTTTGGCTAGTGTGCTTTACGGGCTTATTTATTATTTGTTTTTGAGGTAAGTTGCTTGCAATTCATGATAACTGCACAAACTCACTGTAGGGGTGCGGCGCAATTTCTGCTTTGCAAAAATACGACGTCCCGTTCTGAGAGCGATAAGGTTTGGCTTTATCACGAATTTGTGTAGACGTGCCTTGCTGGAAAATATTGTGCATATACCGCATGGTTGAGCAGCAAGCAGGTGCGGGCTGTCGGGGGCGCCAGACCCTACACAATAGAAACACCTCACTGGATATGTTTTAGGCAGAATAAAAGGGCAGCGAATTTGCTGCCCTTTTTATCATACAAGTGTATCTTTATACTTCTTGCCCTCTACCACCAATATTGGATAGCCGTCAAGATACGGTTTCACGGCTTCCGGATTTTCGTCTGCATACTCAAATATCTGATCTGCCAGCTCGTTAGCCGTTTTCGTCAGCTCCTTTATGGACTTTTCATTCATAGTAGGACAGACCGGTGACAATGTTATTACTTTCGTTTCATTCAGTGCCATTACTCTCAGCGGCCATATCCTGCAGTCGAACGGTTTGTCGTCGCCTAATATACAGCCCTTCTCGTTATCCAGCATTGGGCAATAATACAGGTCTGCATTCTGTTCCTTATCCATTTTAAACAAGAAATGGTTTTCCTTCTTTATAAATTCCTGCTTAGGGGTATATTCCTGCAATATCTTGCTTGCAAGCGTTTGTGAGATATACGGTGTTTCCCATATATCATAGCTGTCAAAGCAGCAGCATATCCTGCACTTTGCACATTCCTCTTTTGACAATATTTTTGAAAGCATTTTTTTCTGTCATGCCTGCCATTTGCAGGCATTTCCCCCTTTCACGTCTATGGTATGTTAGCCACACTTTTGTGGATTGTATGTTTTTACTAATTATAACACGTTTCTTTGATAAAATCAATAGTGGCTTACTTTTTTTCTACATAGGGAGCTATCTGTTTTATGTGAATTAACAAACTATTTACATTTGCTCTGCCGTATTGGGGATATTCTCTTTACGGAAGGTCTTATTTGCGGCAAAGCCTATGCCGAGCATCACTGCCATGCCTGCCCACACAAGGGGTTCGCTTATCATGATGCCGAAATATCCCATGCGTGGGGCGAGTATCATTGCCACTGCGAACTTGCCCAAAAGCTCTATTATGCTTGAAGCTATAGGTGTTATCTTATCTCCTACGCCCTGAAGTGCGTTTCTGAAAACTATTACTATGCCGAGGATAAAGTAAAATGCTGTGTTTATTTTCATGTATTTTTCCACTGTACCCACTATCTCAGGGTCGCTGATACCTGTGATAAGGTGTGCGAAAAATGGTGTGAAAAGCCATGTTGCGGCTATTACGATAACAGACCAGCCCCATGTTATGAGGGTCGCTTTTTTCACGCCCTCTTTTACTCTGTCTATCCTGCCTGCACCGTAGTTCTGGCTTGAAAAGGTTGCTGAAGCTGCACCGAAAACTGATATAGGGAGCATATAGATCTCAGATATTTTTCTTGCGGTGGTGTGGGCGACTATTATGTCAGTGCCGAAGATATTTATTGCGCCCTGCATTATAACAGTGCCGATACCAACGAGAGATATCATAAGTCCCATTGAAACTCCTGTTGCATACATATCACCTGCGAGCTTGAAGTTAAAGCGGAAGTCGCTTTTTGATGGGATAAGAAATTTGTGTTTTTTGATAATGTATATTATACAAAGCACAACTGAGATACCCTGTGCGATAAGGGTGGCATATGCCGCACCCTCAACGCCCATTTTAAAGCCTAGGATAAAGAGAAGGTCAAGCCCGATATTAGCGATAGTTGAGATTATAAGGAAGATAAGTGGCGAAACAGTGTCGCCGACTGCACGGAGGACACCTGCGCAGATGTTGTAAAACATTGATATTATCATTCCTGCAAGGATTATGACTATGTAGGTTTTTGCCTGCTTAAAGATGTTGTCAGGCGTGTTCAACGCTTTCAGCAGTGGGTCGATAAAGGCAAGGCTGAGGGCGGTGAGGGCTATTGCCGTTGCGATACCGAGAGTAAGGGCGTGGGCGACGGACTTTTTCAGGCGGTCAAACTCTTTTGCACCGAAAAAACGTGCCGTCACAAGGGCAAAGCCGTTTGTAAGACCGTTCAGAAAGCCTATTATGACGGTGTTCACTGATGAAGTTGCACCAAGGGCGGCTATGGCGTTTTTGCCTAGGGTCTGACCCACAATACGGGTGTCGGCAAGATTATAAAAAAGCTGAAAAATGTTGCCAAGCAGAAGGGGCAGGGAAAACATCAATATCAGCTTTGTGATATTTCCTTTCGTTAGGTCTTTCATAATTCTTTCTCCTATTTATGTCTTATATTTATTCCTAAAACCATATTATTTTAGCACAAACAGAATTTCAATTGGTTATATTACTGTGAACATTTATTGTACATACTATACAATTTGCGGTGACTTTATTTGTGTGCAATAACGAAAACGTTTTAGCAAAAAAAACGCCCGACAGAAATTTATCCGTCGGGTGCTAAAGGGGAAATTTGGTGTAATGCTATTTAACTATGTCTACACTGTCAGTGGGTTTTGAGAGATCGGCATAGCTGTATGAGCGTATCTGTCTGTCGGAGAAGATATAAATATATCCGTCCTGAACAAATGCACTGCGGTAACAGTCTCTTTGGTCATTGTCGTTGACCAGAGCCGTGATCTCGTCTTCACTAGCATGATCGAAATAATCGTCAAAATAATCCGTATATTCGTCAAGCTTTATAGTTCCATACTCGCTGAAAGTTTTTGTTTCTATGTCATATTTCATTACCAGCATTTTTTCTATAGTTTTATTATAATAGGTATAGTCCAGATCGTAGCCGTTAGTGGTCTTTCCAACTGAGGTAACGTCATATAATGGTATGGCTATATATCCGTTTTCGTTGTCTGTTATTATGGAGTTTGAAGAAATAGTGCTGGCGGATCTTTGGGTCATATCCTTTCCGTCAACTGTTGTTCCCATTTCTTTCTCGTGATATTTGTATTCCTGTATAGTCTTGAAGAAGTTGAATTTCTTTACTACCTCTGTGTCATAGACCTGCACCTGATCCACTGTGCCGTTAGCATTCGCTATGCCCTTGCCGCTTGAGCCGTATAAAAGGGTTTCTTGCTTTTCTGTTTTGCTCTTGTCGAGTATTTTTACGCTGAAAGAGTCGAATGACGTGCTGTCGGTGCGCACGGCGATATCATCGTTATAGTTCGTACCATAATGGAAGAAGTTGTTTGCCGTTGACACTGCTATCATTTTATCATCAGGGGGCACCTGAGTTATCTTGTTAGGGTCTGAGAAATCATATACTTCATCAAGCTGGATATTGTTCGCTGCCTGATAAGTGTCATCATTGTTGTAAGCGGAAGAATAATCTCTGTAAACATACAGCATAGAATGATAGAACGTGTTATATCTTGCACTCTCGAAATCAGTGTCCTCGTATGTGAGGGTCTTTTTCACAGGGCCGCCAAGGTCATTGTCAAAAAGCCACAGGGTGCAGATATTAATGCCGCTATAATAGATATTGTGTGTGCTGATATCGTAAATGTTTGCAGAGTCGTTTGAGAACAGCGACAATCTGCCGTTATACTCATCTCCTGATATGGCGTGGCTTATATGCTCGGCGTCTGCGCCTGTGACGGTCTGGGTTTTGTTAAGCTCCATGTCGCCGCCACCGTAGTTTATTCTTGTAATAAGCGCTCTTGTTGGCACTGTGCTGTAATCATCGTCTGTTTTTTCAAAGCCATATGCTCTTAAAATATAAATGTTGTCTGTTCCCATTAAGATGCTGCTTTCACCGCAGGCGATAAGCTTTGAAGCCATGTATGAGCCTTGATTTTTTCCGTCAAAGGACGAAAGCAGGATCATGGACGGTGTATTATCTCTGGCTGTGATATACATTTCACTTTCTTCAAAAAGCTGTTTTTCGCCATTGATGTATCGCACTGGTGCGATATCCTCGGGCTTTTGGTCATCTAAGAGCAGTGAAGCCGCTCGGGTGTAGCGTGACACGATGAAAAATTTTCCGTCAACTTTTCTTATGCCCTCCAGCACGCCGGGCTGTTCAAACTCGCTTATGAGCTTGATATTCTCAGGGTCGCTCACGTCAAACACGCACATTCCGCAGTATTCGATATCGAGGTTTTTCTTTCCTGACTTCACGGGTAAGATAAAGTCGAAGAAAGCGTAAAGCTCGTTATTATCCAAATACATTGCAACAACGCTTGGAGCAAACTTACAGCCGTACTGTTCGTATTCGGCAATGTCGACAAGACCTTTTTTAAGGAAGGTTTCCGCAAAGATATCCTGTTCTGACTTTGTGATATTTCCGTTTTGGGTAATATAAACGTCGATACCGCCATTGTCAGTAATGAAATGGGCATTTCCGTAGGTTATGTTTGTTTCCAGCTCATCTATGCTGGTTGTGGGGGTGATATCCACGCCTGAGCGAGTGAGCTGTATATCAGCGGGGTTAGGGGTGAGCTGGTGATCTCTAAGTGCCTGCTTATACAAAGCCACATAGTCATCGTCATCAACAGTCAAAGTGTCGATATTTTTGAATATATAGCTATTGTCAACTATAAAGTCCTCTATGTTTTTGCTGTTGCTATTTATATAGTTGTAAAGACCCTTATAGGTCGTTCCACGGAGGCCGTCAAGACCTGAGGCGTCAGCGGACTGTGAAGAAGCGGAATTGGGGTATTTTTTGACGAACTGGGTATTGCTGAACCTAAGCACAGCAAATCCGCCTACCACAAGGACGAAAGCCGCCACCACAGCCAGACTTCTCAGGGCGTTGCTTCTGCCGCTGTTTATTTTTATCTCTGCACTATTTGGAGTATTTTCGATAACGGGTCTGAAGCCTGCCACGTCCAGCATATCTTTTATTTCCTGGGGCATGAGCTTATCAGGAATTTTGTTTGCCTGTTCCATTTGTCTGATAAGCTTTCTGCGTTTTCTTAAATTTCTCATCATGTCACCTCCTTTCCAAACAGCTTACTGCGTATTTTTGCTTTACCTCTGGATATATGGGAACGAACTGTCGTATCTTTAATACCTGTTATCTCCATTATCTCCCTGCCTTTGTAGCCTGCTATACAGTGAAGTGAAATACAAAGTCTTTCAGCTTCACTGAGATCAGCAAACTCTTCTAAGATCTCGCACCGCTCGAATCCGCTTTCGTCCTTGATTATTGCGTCGCTTTCATTAATATAATCGAGGTTAGAGCGTCTTTGGGCGTATTCCTTTTGTTTTTGTTTGATCTTGGCGACCAGAATTTTGAACATCCAGCTATCGAAAGCTTCGCTTTTCCGCAGCGAGGAGATGCTCATATAGCCGTCCAGCACAGCGTCCTGCACTGCATCGGCGGCGTCCTCGGCATTTTGCAGGTTAGCGAGGGCGTAATAATAAAGCTCCTTATATATCTCTCCATAGAGCTTAGAAAAGGCGTCCGTATCGCCGTTCACCGCAAGTTCTGCGAGCTTTTTTCTTCCCTTTTTGTCCAATCTGATCCCCCCTGTCGTCCGTCATAATATAAGTGTATATTTTTCACTGAAATGTTGCAGTGAAAAATATTTTTTTGAATAAAAAAATCGGGGACGAGGTGGTCGTCCCTGATGATATTTGTTTATCAAACTGTGTAGGTGCTGAGGGGGTAACTTTGGTCTGCTATGCTAATTCCTCATTCCTCACTTCTCATTCCTCATTTTTCACACCGCATACCCATTCTTGTTCAACAATTTTATAATCTTATCATAATTAAGTCCCTTTACAGTATGATAGTCTGTACTCTCCGAATTGGTATAAACTCTCACGGCACAAGTATGGCTTATCTTCTGAAACGGATTTTGCATGACAGTTACCATTGACACTCTGTCAAGTGCGGCTATTGATTTATGAAAGCTATACCATTTGCAATATGACAATGTACAATACCCGTTTTCAAAGCCTATTGACGTTGTGAACGCTGCCGCCGCCTTGACTATCACGAGCCACAGCAATGGTATGGTAGTTAGTATAACAAGTATGGTTATTTCTCTTTTCCAGTTAGGAAAAAAGTAAAGCGTTCCTCTTCCTGATACGATGGGTATAAACGTGCATATGAGCGGTATCGTTATAAATCTGCCAAGGTCGGCTTTTCCTGTGGAGATGTCGCTTTTCACCGGCGGTATTTTCGGCATGAGCATCTTCAGGGAGCGGTCAACCTGTCCGTTTGTCGTTATCGGTATAAGTGCTGATATTTCAAGCCGTCTTTTTCCGTATCCTGTACAGTGGGCAGACACAGAGGTTATTTTGCATATCTTCATAAGCAATGATTGTCTTAGGTCGATATAGTTTACTCTATCTCTATAGAGGACGTGTCTGCGTCTTGTGCCTATCCCGCTTCTGATTATGAAAAGGTCGGCACAGCGTGTGCAGGAAAAATTCCAGTGGCGCATTAGATTCGACAGAAATGATATGAGCCAGCCTCCTGCCAGCACACCGCCTGCGATAAGGATATATTCAGGCACTTCTGCAAGCACTGGAACTTTTGCTATCTCCGTATTTACCCTGCGGAGTATTTGTTCCTCCGCCTCTCGGCCTACTATCCTATATGCTTCGTAAAGTACCGACAGCACGATTATCATGCCTGACAGAGTTGATGAAAAGATAAGAGAGAATATAACGAGCAGGCTTTTCTTTGAGTTGTAGACATATTTAGGTTTGTTTTTGCATTTGGCAGTGGCAAAATGATAAAGCTCAAAGGCTCGTTTTTTTGTAAGGGTGAGCATTATATCTGCATTTTGCAGTGATTTTGCATCGGTGTCTATGTACACGGCACAGGAATGTATAAGTCTGGAAATATATCCTTGTGACAGTGACAATGAGCTTATCTCGGCAAAATAGACCTTTGTTCGTGTTATGCCGAAATAGCCTGTGTGGGCTATGATGCAATCTTCTTCAAGCTCATAGTAGACAAATATCCAACGCAGGAAAGCGTAGCCGAAGATAAATGTGATAGTGAGGATATCGACCCAATGTGCCTGAAACCAGCTTTGAAAGTTGAATTTTGCGGCTATGAGATACTTGGCAAGAGGGATAGCAAGAAGCCACATATATTTAGTTGTATAAGATAATATCATTATAGGGTGCTGGCGGTGGGCGAAGAAATTCTTCAGCCAGCTGCTTTTTTCTTTGATAGTTTCTCTGCGGCTCATTTAAACCTTTCCTGTCTATGGTATCTAGTCTTCTTTGCGTTCTCTGTTTCGTATGGAGCTGTTTACTATGGCGGATATTTCCATGGCATCACGGCGGCTCATAAAAGGTATAAGAAGTCTTGCGCCCAAGGCGTTTAAGACAACGAAGTTAAGTCCTGTTATACTGCCTAGTGGGGTTATGATAGTTGTGACGGATTTTATTGCCGAGGTGGGCATAAAATGCCGCATGGTAAAGAAAAGCCCTGTAAAGGCGGTGACTTCTTTTGAGCTGACGGTGAAATGAGATCTGATGAAATAAAAGGGAAGCACCAGCAGGCAAAAAAGTGCGGCGATTATCCACATTGGCATAAGGATATAATTCACGGAAAATGGGATAAGTTTTTCTATGAGATTGACCGCATAGCGGATAAGAAAAAGTATGACCGCAAGGATAGCCCAGAAGATAAAAAGCGGTATTTTTGAGGGCTTATATCTGTGCATTTGAGGACGTTCACCTCGCTGTTTGTTTTTTGGCGTATTTGTATGTATGGTTATCTCAGTTTTCAAGAATTAATCTCCCTTTTATATCATATCATTTATAAGGCAATTATTTGCACGAAAAAAGTGTTTTCGGGGGAAAGCTATGGAACTTACGGCTATAATAAACAAGATAAATTCGTTTTTGTGGGGCGTTCCGCTTTTGATACTTTTGCTTGGGGGCGGAATATATCTGAGCATAAAGCTTGGATTTCCACAGATACACATTTTAAAAATAATGAAGAAAACGGTTTTTACGCTGTTTAAAAAAGAAAGCTCCGAAAGCGATTCTCTCTCGCAGTTTCAGACATTTTCCACGGCGCTTGCGGCAACTGTAGGAACAGGCTCGGTGGTGGGCGTGGGGGAATGTATCAGGATAGGGGGCGCAGGCTCGGTATTCTGGATGTGGGTGTCTGCATTTTTCGGAATGGGGCTTGCTTACTGCGAAAACTATCTGGGAGTGAGATGCTCTGACGGAAAGCTTTGCGGTGCGGCGTCTTATCTCGAAAAGATAGGCAGAACGAAGCTCACGGCTGTTTTGTTTGCAGTTTTTACGGTGGGTGCGTCCCTTGGAATGGGCAACATGGTGCAGACGGGTTCGGCGGCTGCGGCTGCCCGAGAGGGGTTTGGGATACCCTCATATATATTTGCACTTGTGGTGCTTATTTTCGTATTTTTAGTAGCTGTGGAAAAAAACTCAGCAGCTTGTCTTTGCGAAAAGCTTGTGCCGATAATGGCGGTGCTTTTCATAGGCGGCAGTTTGGGAGTGATAATATTTCACCCATTAAAAGCCGCAGGAGCGATAGCAATGATAGTAAAAAACGCCTTTTGCCCCACAGCCTGCATAACAGGCTCGGTGGCAGGGACGATAATATTTTCCATGGTGGAGGGGTTAAAGCGCGGAGCGTTTTCAAACGAAGCAGGCTTAGGCTCGACGGTGGCAGTACACAGCTCATGCGAGATAAAGTCGCCTGAATTGCAGGGAACATGGGCAATGGCTGAGGTTTTTATAGATACCTTTGTCATATGCACTTTGACGGCTGTGGTGATAATAATAAGCGGCACTGACCTCACGGGGGAGGATATGGCAGTGAGGGCTTACAATGCTGCTCTTGGTGGAGCGGGGAAGTATTTCATGTCAGGTTCGCTGATACTTTTTGCATTAGCGACAGTGGCAGGGTGGTTTTTCATAGGGGAGAGGGCTTGGAGATATCTTTTCCCTCGAAGTGATATGATCTATAGGATCATGGCGATAGCTTGTGGGTGCATTGGAACGATGTGGAGCATGGAGCTTGTGTGGGGAGTGTCGGATATTTTCAATGGACTTATGGCAGTGCCGAATGTTATCGGGGTATTGGTGTTGTGGAGAAAAGAGGTAGGAATAAGGAATGAGGAGTGAGGAATGAGGAATTGGCAAAGCTGACCAGAGTTGTGCACAAGCACAAAGTAAAAGTTAGCACCGAGCGAAGCGAGAGGTAAAACGCAGGCACAAGCCCGGCGTTAGAGGGCTTGCAGGGTCAAGGGACAGAGTCCCTTGCGGAGTTTGAGGCAGAGCCTCATTCGGCGTAAGCCGACTAGGTGCAGATTTAATGAGAAAAAAAGCATATGAAAGTCCGATATTAAACAAAGGTGATATCGGAGCAAAAATCTGCACCGTTTTCCCTATCCCTTAGCAAATGTAAATCCGCAAAGAGCGGAGCGATTTTGCGGCGGAAGAACTTGCCCGAATAAGATGTAGGAGCTTGTTTGATAAATAATAAGATGTGCGTGCTGTGGAAAAGGCGGGTGAACACTGTTCGCCCCACATTATGCCCTTATATCTCTCCGCTTGCGTGGCGTGTTACATGACAGCCTACGTTCACTGACACCGGCAGACCTGCGATATGGGTCGGTGCTTCTTCTATATTTACTGCAAGGCAGGTCTGTGTGCCGCCAAAGCCTTGTGGTCCTATGCCAAGGAGGTTTATCTTCTCCAGCATTTTCGCTTCAAGCTTTGCATAACGTTCCTTTGGGTTCCTTTCCGACACGCTTCTGCACAGTGCTTTCTTTGCAAGGTATGCGCACTTCTCAAAGTCGCCGCCTATGCCTACGCCTATGACTATTGGCGGACATGGGTTAGAACCTGCTTTTGCACACACTGACACTACCCAATCCACTATCTCGTCCTCGGTAACTGACGGGGTCATCATTTTAAGCTGTGACATATTTTCGCTGCCAAAGCCCTTTGGTGCCACCATTATTTCTACCTTTTCGCCCTCTGCTATTTTAAGATGCACAACAGGCGGTGTATTATCCCCTGTGTTTACTCTTTCCAATGGGTCGGATACTATGGAACAGCGCAGTCTGCCCTCTGTATAGCCTCTTGCTACGCCTTTGTTTATGGCTTCATTCAGCGAACCGCCTACAAAATGCACGTCCTGTCCTATGGTCATGAAGATAACTGCCATGCCTGTGTCCTGACAGATAGGGATAGTTTCTTCCCTTGCTACTCTCATATTGTCAAGGATATCAGCAAAGACGTTCTTTCCCACCGGGGACTGCTCTTTTTTGGCGTTGCACTCTATACAGCTTTCCATATCATCAGGAAGATACAGATTGGCTTTTATGCACAGATCTCTTACAAGTTCTTCTACTTCTGAAACGTTTATCTCTCTCATTTTTATTTATCCTTTCGCTCTGTATTTGCTACCTTTTCACGGTCGCTGAGCTTTATTACTTTTTCGCTGTCAAGGACATAGCATGGCTTGCCCTCCAGAAGAAATTCTCCTTTTAGAAAATCTGCGCAGGCTTCTTCGTTGACGTTTGGGGCTTTACACAGCTTATCCTCGGGAATATCCGTGAAGCCTGTTACGCTGTCGCACAAAAGCCCTACGGAAACTTCTTCGCCCATTGTGATTATTATGCAATCTCTGTCGGAGATCTCTTTTGGCTCATAGTGGAAACGTCTGCGCAGGTCTATGACGGGCACTACCTCGCCCTCGTTCACCACTGTTCCCGGCACATAGTCGGGAAAATCAGGCACGGGAGTTGGGGTCTGCGCCGCTATGATTATTTTTATATCTTCAAAGGGCAGTGAAAAGCTTCGCCCTGCTGAGGTGAAAATGAGATATCTGCTGTTTTCCACAGCTATCCCTCCTTGTTATATTTTATCATAAGCCGCTGTCGATGCGATAATGTATCTCCTGTGCTATCTTGTCAAGGGGACACTGCTTTGACACTGAGCCGTTTTCATATGCGGCTTTGGGCATACCATAGACTATGGAGCTTTCTGCGTCCTGTCCGATATTATATGCTCCCATTTTCTTCATGTTGAGCATACCCTTTGCACCGTCACAGCCCATGCCGGTGAGGATAACGCCTATAGCGTTACGCTTTGCGCTGTATGCCACAGAGTCAAAAAGCACGTCAACTGACGGACAGTGACCTGAAACCTTTACACCTGCTTCAGAGGTGACAAAATAGCCTTTTTTATCCTTGAACAATCTAAGGTGCTGACCGCCCTGTGCTATTACCACCATGCCTTGGCTGAGATACAGACCGCTTTTGGCTTCCACAACGTTGTGACCGGTTTCAGCGCATAGCTGTTCGGCATATATCCTTGTATAGCCTGCAGGCATATGCAGGACTGCCACTATAGGAGGCAGGTCGTGGCGGAGGTCTTTAAGGATAGCTTTCAGGGCTTCCGTTGAGCCTGTTGAACCGCCTATGGCTATTATTCTGGAGGTATTTATGGCAGGTATATGCACAACAGAATTAGCTCTTGCTTTTTCAAGGCGCTGTATGCTTTCGGCAAAGCGTTTCTGAAAACGCTCGTTATCAGACGGAGTGCCGTCAGGTTTATATACGACGTCTATGGCACCTGCCTGCATCATGGGATATTTATTGTTATGCTGAATGGTAAGATAGATTATAGGCACAGAATATCGTGGGGCAAGGCTTATGATGTAGTCGTCCATATTGTCTTGGCAATCACCGTCGAGAAGAACATAGTCGGGAGAAAGGGCAGTGACGCTTTTTCTGCCGTTGCTAAGGCAGGCTGAGGCGAGCTTTGAGCTTTGGAAGCCTGCGTTTGTAAGGGCTTTTCTGCAAAGCTGTGCAAAGGCTTTGTTTTCGGTTATCACAAGAAAGAGAGGCGTCATTTTTTATCCCCTCCCAGCTTGCGGTATATTGCAGGGGCAACTTTTACAAAAGGCATATACTTCGGCACTGATTCTGCGTGACCGATATAGAAATAGCCGCCCTCCTCCATTGCGTCATAAAATTTTCTGCATATCTCGGCTTTTGTATCGTCGTCAAAATATATCATGACGTTACGGCAGACGATAAGGTCGAATTTCTTTTTGAAAGTGAAATCATCCATAAGATTGTGGTAGCGAAACTCAACATTCTGCCTTATTGTATCGCTGACCTGCCAGAGATCCTTTGTGTTTGAATATGGGTGGAAATACTTTTTACGCCAATCTTCGGGGATATTCTTTATGGACATACTGGTATAAATGCCGTTTTTGGCAGAACGCAGTGCGTTAAGGGAGATATCCGTGGCAAGTATTTTCAAGTCCCAGAAACGGCGGTCAAAGCCGAAATAATCGTCCATACACATGGCAAGATTATATGGCTCGTTGCCGAATGAGCAGCCTGCACTCCATATACGCATATCATGATCGAGGACGTTTTTTTCGGCATAGGGGAGAAATTTCTCCATGAAGTGTTGGAAATGGTCCGTTTCACGCATGAAATATGTATGGTTGGTAGTAAGGCGGTTTATAAGGTTGGCAGTTTCTCTGCCTGTTTCATCGCTGTAGACGGCGCTGAGATATTCTGAAAAGCTGTTGAAGCCGCAGTCCAATACATAGTTGCTCAGCCTGCTTTCAACGATAGACTTTTTCCTTGCAAGGTCAAGACCGTATTTTTCTTTTATGAATGCAGTAAGCTCGTCAAAGTCTGACTGAGAGATCTCAAGACGTGACAGCATTCCTCTTCCTCCTTGTTATTATGTTTTACCTGTTTGTTCTGACCAGAATATCAGGGTCAAGCAGGGATATGTTTTTGTTGTTTGCGTTTATAAAGCATTTTACAAGGCTGTTTTTTACGGGCGACACGGCGGTCTGCTGGGGGAGGATATCCTCAACGTCCAAGACCTTATCGCATATTATGCCAGCCTGATTTGAGCCGACTTCTATCACTATGGTACTGCTTCTGTTGTCATACTCCCCTTCGGGCAGGCCAAGGCGCAGGCGGAGATCCATCACGGGAACGGCTTTTCCTCGGAGATTTATAACGCCTTTTATGAACTTTGGTGTTTTCGGGAGCCTTGTGACGGGGAGAAGCCCTATTATATCGGTGACATCTTTTACCTCAAAGGCGTAATATTTTTCATCAGAAACAAAGGAGAGTATTTTTCCGCCCTTCTGACAAAATTCGTTTATATCCTGTTCTGACATCTTTATTCACCCTTTCGGAAGTCATAATTGCCGAGAAATTCTTTCATATCCAGTATTATGGTTATACTGCCGTCACCGAGGACCGAACATCCTGCCATGCCTGATTCCTTGAGTGGATAGGCGTCAAGGAGTGGTGAGAATGGTTTTACTACCACCTGCTGGTCAACTGTTATCCTGTCTGCCATGAGGACGGCTTCCTTGCCACCGTCTTTACAACAGAGCATTATGCCCTTTGTTACGTCCTTTTCGGCATTTGGTATATCAAAATGGTCGCTCATTCTGATAAGAGGCAGACATTTTTCACGGAGCATTATAAACTCGTTGCCCTCGGGGTCGGTGATGAAGCTTTCGGCTTTGCAGGAGAATGCTTCGGAAACTGCGGAAACAGGCAGAGAGAAATTCTCGCCCCCTACGTCAACGCTTAAAACGTCAAGGATAGACAGAGAAAGTGGTATCCTGATAGTAAAGACAGAGCCTTCGCCAAACTTGGAGTCAACATAGAGCTTTCCGCCGACCTTCTCAAGGTTTTTCTTTACAACGTCCATTCCCACGCCTCTGCCTGAATATTCGGTTATTTTATCATTGGTGGAAAAGCCCGCGGCTACAACAAAATTGAATATCTCTTTGTCGGTATATTCATTCTCAGGCTTTGTGAGCATACCGTTTTTCTTGGCTTTCGCCATAAGCTTTGCGGTATCCATTCCTGCACCGTTGTCACGGCAGGAGATGACCACTTCGTTGGAGTCATAGCCTGCGCTCAGAGTAACTGTGGCAGGCTCGGTCTTGCCTGCTTTTGCACGGACTTCGGGGTCTTCTATGCCGTGGTCAACTGCGTTTCTCACAATGTGCATAAGGGGGTCATTGAGGATATCTACGATAGATTTATCCACTTCCGTTTCCTGCCCTTCAAACACAAGAGTAACGTTCTTTTTGAGCTTTTGGTTCATATCCCTGACAACACGGTTCATCTTCTGAAATGCTGTGGAAACAGGCACCATTCGTATGGACATTACAACGTCCTGAAGCTCATCGGTAAGTTTTTTCAGCTCACGGGAGGATTTATTGAAGCGGTCAAGGTTTATCTCGGCTTTTTTCAGGTCGGGAGAGGAGATAACAGAACCTTCGGTTATAACGATCTCAGCCACAAGGTCAAGAAGTCTGTTGAGCTTATCGAGCTTGACGGATATCATGGACTGCTCATGCTTTTCGGCATGCTTTTTGGGGACTGCATTTGCAGACTGAGCAGGCTTTGGGGCTGACTTTTCCGGAGCAGACTTTTGGGCAGGCTGAGGTTTTTTTGCTGCGTTAGCAGGTTGCTCAGGCTTTTTCACCTGCTCGGCTTTGTCAACGTTCACGGCGTTTTTCATAAGGTCAAGAACGCCATTCGGGTCATCGGTGATAAGCTTTATGTAAAGTCCCTTTTTGGATATCTCGTCCCCTGCATTGTCGGCGTCAAGATCCTCAGGGAAAGTTTTTATTACCTCGCACATTTTACCTAAAGCACGCAAAAGCACCAATGCACGCATATCAGGCATTGCACAGCTTTCGGAATATGTGACCTTATAGGTGAGAACGCCCTCTTTTTCATCATCAGGGAAAAGCCCCTCATAGGTGTCGGTATCGGCTGAGGAAGTATCGGAACTGTCTGTGGCAGGCTGACCTTTCATGGTGGCAGCAAAGGCGTGTATCTTATTTTCAAGCTCTGAAAAATCGGTGAGCGGAGCGTCGTCATAGAGTGAATCAAGCTCAGATTTAAGGTTATCGGAGGCTGAGAAAAGAAGCTCATAGAGAGCAGGCTTGTCATATTTCACAGTAGGGTCTTCACGGATAATGTAGAAGAGATCCTCAACTGAGTGGGCAAGGGTAGACATATTGTGCATACTCATCATGGCGGCAGAGCCTTTAATAGTGTGCATGGTACGGAATATCTCGTTGATATCGTCGGAGGAGATAGAGTCTTCCTGCTCGGTGCGCATAAGTATCTCGTCCAACTTTTCCAGAAGGTCGCCTGTTTCAAAGACGAACATATCCGCCATATTTTCCATACCGCTTTCAAATTTCGGCAAAAAAGTCACTTCCTTTCAGTGCTGTTGAAGCATACGGATATAATCAATAATATTATAGCAAATTTTTTGATATTTTTCAAGCATTTTTGTGCATTTTAAGTAAAAGAAACGATCAAGTGAGGAGTTAGGAATGAGGAGTTAGGAATGAGGAATGAGCAAAGCTGCCCCCAAGCACCGAGCGAAGCGAGAGATAAAGCGCACGCTCAAGCCCGGCGCTAGAGGGCTTGTGGGGTCTAGGGGCAAAGCCCCTAGCGGAGTATGAGGCAGAGCCTCATTCGGCGATAGCCGACTAGGTGCAGATTGTAGTATTAAAAGCATATAGGAATAAGATATCAGACAAAAGAAATATCGGAGTAACACAATCTGCACCGCTATTCTATCCCAAAGCAAAACGTATATCCGCAAAGAGCGGAGCGATTTTGCGGCGCAGAAACTTGCCAGAATACCTGTAGGGGAGCAGCGCAATTTCTGCTTTGCAGAAATACGACGTCCCGTTTCGAGGAGTTGCGGGGGGGGGTGAATTTGTACAAACCATGTAGGCGAATAAAGGCGGGCGAACGCTGTTCGCCACTACCGCCATTTGTGGGGTTATCGCAGGATTGAGCAGGCAAACAGGTGCGGGCTGTCGAGGGCGCCAGCCCCTACATGGTTAAAAATGACAAATTGCGGATGCCGCAAATAAAAAATGCGAAACGAAAACCGTTCCGCATTGGTATCATATCAAATTATTTTTCCGCCGCATATCACCATGTCAGGTGATACCATTACATCAAGGGGGTCGCCGCTGAATAGGGTGAGGTCTGCGTCAAGCCCTGTCTTTACAGAGCCTACCCGGTCGGATATGCCTGCTATCTCTGCCGCTGTGCAGGTGATAGCTTCAATGCCCTTTTCATAGTCAAGACCGTTTTTTACTGCAATAGCCGCTGACAAGGGCAGATATTCTATCGGCACTTCTGCGTGGTCGGTGCAGATTGCTACCTTTATGCCGTGAGAAGAAAGTATGCCTGCGTTTGCTGGGGTAAGATTTGCCATTTCAGGCTTGCACCTGTCGCATATTACAGGACCTATCACACAGCTTGCTTCTTCCTCTGCAAGCTCGTCAGCTATGATATGACCGTCAGTGCAGTGTATAAGCACATAGTCAAGCTCAAATTCTTTCGCTATCCTTATGGCGGTGAAAATATCGTCCGCCCTGTGACAGTGAAAATGCGCCTTGACTTCGCCTCTGAGAACAGGGAGCAGAGCCTCCGACTTCATGTCAAACTCGGGCATATCCTCCTCGCTTCCCATTGCACGCTCGACCGCTTCACCGTATTTCTGCGCCTTTATAAGTGCTTCTCTTATTATGCCTGCCACTGCCATTCGGGTGTAAGGGGCGTCCTCTTTGTCAGAATAGGTGAGTTTAGGGTTTTCGCCCATTGAGAATTTCATTCCAACTGTGTCTACAAGCATTTTATCTATTCGCTTGCCATAGGTTTTTACTGCCGCAATACTGCCTGCAACAGGGTTTGCTGAGCCTGGGGATACAAGACAGCATGTTACACCTGCTTTCCTTGCAAGCTCAAAGGAATAGTCGATAGGGTTTATGCCGTCAACAATACGGATATGTGCTGTGCATGGTTCAGATTCCTCGTTGAAATCCTCGCCCTCCATGCCTACGCCGCTTGTGGATAGTCCAAGATGTGTGTGAATGTCGATAAAACCAGGGTAAACTGTTCTGCCGTTGCCGTCTATGTCCTCGGCTGTGACAGCTTCGGGAGAGCCACTTTCTACAGCGGAAATAATGCCGTCTGTTATCTCAACCCAGCCGTTTTCAATAACACGCCTGTCGCTGTCCATGGTCTTTATTTTAACGTTGTAAATTTTCATATGCAGTTTTCACCATTCTTATTTGCCTGTTGAGCCAAAGCCGCCTGCGCCACGCTCTGTATCGGAAAGCTCTGTTACTTCCTCTACTTCGGGAGTGAAAACAGGGGTTATCACAAGCTGTGCGATCCTGTCGCCACTGTTTATGGTGTAGTCCTTGTCTGAACTGTTGTGGAGAGCGCAGATAATCTCACCTCTGTAGTCCCAATCAACAACGCCAACGCAGTTTGCAGGGGCAATGCCGAACTTTGATGCCAGTGAGCTTCTTGCATAGATAAGAAGAACGCAGTTTTTCTCACCCTGAACCTCGGCTGATATGCCTGTGTGTATTTTCTCGGTCTGACCTGCTTTTATGGTTACGGGTGCATCTGTGCAGGCACAAAGGTCATAGCCTGCGCTAAATTCTGTTTGTCTTGCAGGGATAACTGCATTTTCCTTAAGCTTTTTTATAAGTAATCTCATTTTATAAAACTCCTCTGTAGTATAGGCCATTGGTGGCGTTTTCGGGCTTTGCGCCCCTTTCACCACTGTAGGCTTTTATTATTTCGTTTATCCTGTGGGCGTTCCCCTCATAGAAGTGAAGCTCCATATAGTCGGCATTGTCAAAATCCGTCAGCTTGTCTGCAAGATACAAAATATCGGAATTTAGTATCTCTGCGCAATCTCTGCCCTTTGGACATCTCACCGGAAACTCTCTGCCTGTGCGGTCAAAAAGCTTGCCCTTGCAGTTTTTACAGCCTATATCGTTTCTTATAGGACAGTTTGCTGTGAGCATAAGGGGAAGTCTGCCGTATGCCACAAAGCCTATCTCAATGGGCTTCTTTAACTTTTCTATCTGCGACGCTTTAAGCTCAAAGGACACTGTGCAGTCTTTTGCACCAAGTTTTTTTACCTCGTCCAATGCGGCTGAGTTGCAGAGATTGAATGAATAGCCTGCGTGAAGCTCAAAGCCAAGGTCATTCGCAATAAGGCAGTGACCGATATTCATGGCGAGCATTTTTGTTATGCCTGCTTCTTTTACGGCTGAAAGCTTTTCACATAGGGCTTTCTCGTCGAATGTGAAGCGTGGCATTATTATCATAAGCTTGCTTTTGTCTGACACGATCTTTGCCGCTTCTGACGCTATCTCTATTGGCACACCCACAAGCTCTGCTTTGTCAAGGTCAACACCCTCAAGCTGAGAGAGCTTTGAGAGCATTATGCGGATCTTTTTGTGTTCATAGGCTTTTGGCAGGGTAGGAAGATCGGTAAGTGATTTGTCGGTGAAATCGGCGGTATGGGTGAAAAAGTCTATACGCTTCTGGTCAAGCTTTTCTACCGCCTGCCGTCTTAGGTCATTAAGTGCGGAAGCTGGATAGGCAAGGTCTTTGCCTATGGCGGCTTCAAGTCCTCCGAACTCATATATGGTGTCCCCAAGCTTGGAGAGCTGTTTTTTTACATAGTCGCTGTCGCAGGCCTTTTTCAAGGCTTTTTGTGGTATATCGCCGTAAACGGTCACGGTGTTTCCCTCGCTGTCACGGAGAGAAAGCTCCGCCTGAGAACTTTCCTGAAGCTTTATGGTGAAAAAGGCTTTTGTGCGCTTTTCACATCTGCGGTAAAGCTCATGAAGCTCGGGAAGAATTTTGGCGGTGGCGGAAACGTCCTCTTTCTGCCTTGTGCCGAACATTTCTCTGCCTAATCTGCCATTGTAATAGCCGTCTGTAAAGCCCCCGCGGGAAAAGACCGCCTCAAGGGCTTTCAGGTCATAAGGCTTGTTTTCGAGAGAATTTTTACAGCAGTTCACTGCCGCCGCAACATATTCGGGGCGCTTCATTCTGCCCTCTATTTTAAGAGAGGAAACTCCGTCCTTTTCGAGCCTTTGGAGCTTATCAACATAGGACATATCTTTCAGAGAGAGGGCGTAACGCTCCTGCCCCTTTGTTATCTTATCTCCCTGAGCAGGCAGTCTGCAAGCCTGAGCACAAAGTCCCCTGTTGGCACTTCTCGAACCTATCAACGCACTCATATAGCACTGACCTGACACGGACATACAAAGTGCGCCGTGGACAAAGACCTCTGTTTCGATGCCAAGGGCGGTGAGGTCTTTTATGGTATGCTCGGGAAGTTCTCTTGACAGGACGGCTCTTGAAAAACCGAGGTTTTTAGCCATTTTCACACCGCTTTCGCTGTGGATGGTCATTTGGGTGGAGGCGTGATATTCAAGGTCGGGGCAGCATTCACGGCATATTTTCACAAGGGTCAGGTCTTGGGTGATAAGTCCGTCAACGCCAATTTCTGCGGCAAATTTGACGGCTTTTTTGCACTCTTCGAGCTGTTCGTCAAAGACAACAGTGTTTATCGCCTGATAGACCTTTACACCTCGCAGGTGACAGAGCCTTACGGCTTCTTTTAGCTGTTCATCTGTGAAATTGGCGGCATTTTGTCTGGCGGAAAATTTCTCTCCCCCGAGATAAACTGCGTCACAGCCGCTTCTAAGGGCGGCTTCGAGAGCTTCAAAAGAACCGCAGGGGGCAAGTATCTCAGCTTTGTGAGCCATTAATGGCTTCCTCCCTCGGGTCTGTAATTCACTGTGCCGACAAAATTGCCGTTGTTAGGCTGATTAGGGTGGACAGGTCTTTCAATAGCGTTCTTTATCTCCTGCGAAAGAAGCTCGTTTGCGTTTATAACTTCGTCTTCAGGCTCTCTTTTTACAACTGTGCGTGCTTCGAGCTGTTCTTCAAGGTCATGGACTTTTGCCTGAAGCTCTCTTATTTCTTTCTGAGCTTCGTCAGCTTGACTTCTTGCTCTGCCTGCGTCGTCAACATAGTCCTTTATCTGGGTGCGGATATTTTCGATATTCTGATTTGCCTTGCTAAGCTCGTCAAGACAATCAAGTGCTGTCAGCACTGCGGCGTCCTGAACGGAAAGGCTCGGGATAGCTTTCATCATGCCTTTTATCTTTGAATTTATCACCAGCGCAAGTTTATTGGTATACTCCTGCGACTCTTCGGAAAGCAGGTTGTATGTACGGTTATAAATATTTACTTTAAGCTTGTTTTTCATAGCTTTTGACCTCCCTTTATTTTCTTTGCTGTGAACTTGTATACTTAATTGTATTATACACTACTTTTTGAGAAAAATAAAGAGGGTAAAAAGAAGTTTTTTGTAAATACGCCCTTTGCGGTGGTTTTTGCTTGACATTTTTACAAATATGATATATAATTAATCATAGATTTTCTATAGGATTTATGAAAGGATCTGACGCTGATGAAAATATCCACAAAGGGAAGATATGCACTGAGGCTCATGCTTGACCTTGCTTTACATGAGCAGAGCGGATATGTGCCTATCAAAGCGATCGCTGAAAGACAAGACATCAGCGACAAGTATCTTGAACAGATAATATCTATTCTTGCAAGAGCGGGCTTTGTAAAGAGCGTTCGTGGTGCAGGGGGCGGATACAAGCTGGCAAAAACGCCTGCGGAATACACTGTGGGAATGATACTTCGGCTCACAGAGGGAAGTCTTGCTCCTGTGGCTTGTCTGGAGGGGGAAGAAAATACCTGTCCACGTCAGGATAGCTGTGCAACGCTGACGGTATGGAAAAAGCTTTACGGTGCTATAAATGGTGTTGTTGACGGCATTACCTTGCAGGACCTTGTAAATCAGGAAAATGCAAGGATAGATGATTACGTTATCTAGGTATTAGGGCTTGTGATTTCTCGGTAACATTTAAGGGAAAAGAAGTATCGGGACGTCGGGGGCGCCGTCCCCTACAATTTGATGATTTATGTTTTGCAAAGTGGAGTGGTCTTGACTATGACCGCTCTTTTTTTTACGCCTTTTTATCTTCTACCTATAGCACAAAAGAAAGCCTATATGACAGCTTGGTTTTGTGCATAATTGATTTTGTCATGTTATTGTAAAATTATTGTGGGATATGGTATTGTTTTGATGCACAAATGTGATGTTCGGATAGGTCTTTTGGATTGTGCAAAAGATACAATCTGCGGTGGAAAAAGTGTGAAACTGAGGCATTTGCAAATCATAGCCCCAAGGTATAAAATAAGGATAGAAATTAAATTGGAGTGATAATAATGAGTACAACAGTTCAGGTAAAAAATTCAACAAAGCATATTCAGCTTATATGCGTGACAGGTCTTTTTGCGGCAATGATATATGTTCTTACGGCATGGCTGCACATTCCTACGGGTGCAGGCTACACACACGCAGGTGACGGACTTATTTATCTTGCGGCTTCGATGCTTCCTACACCTTATGCAATGGCGGCAGGCGCTATCGGAGCAGGTCTTGCAGACGGACTTTCGGGATTTGTGGTATGGCTCCCTGGAACTATCGTTATAAAGGCTATAACTGCTTTTTGCTTTTCAAGAAAGACAGAGAAAATAATCTGCGTGAGAAATCTTCTCGGCATTATCCCTGCACTTGTTATATGCGTGGTATGCTACAGTCTTTATGAGGGAATTTTTATGGCAGGCGGTTTCTCAAAGAGCGCAATAATTTCGGCTTTCGGTCAGACTCCTGCTTACTGCATACAGGTGCTTGCAAGCTCGATACTTTATATAGTGCTTGGTCTTGGTTTTGACAAGGCTGGGCTTAAAAAGAAGTTTTCACATTTGTTTGGTTAAAGTAGACGTCATAGCGGTGAAACAAAGCGGGCGACCTCAGGTCGCCCCTACACATTATTTGCAAAAGAAAAAAAGGCTCAAACAAGCGTGACGCCTCAATTTCCTACAAACGACGTAAATACGCTGTTTGTATGTAGGGGCGAACAGTGTTCGCCCGTTGATTTGACATTTTTGCAAAAGAAAAAGGGACGGAAATTTGATTTTCCGTCCCTTTAACGTTATTTTATGGAGAATGAAGTTACAAGCTATATCTTTGAATAGCCGAAGCTGTTTACCAAAGCGTCGACCTTCTGTCCTGATTTGCACATTGGGCATTCTGATGATGTATATGTCATGTAATCAGGAAGATCCTTTTCTGTGAAAAGGGCGTGGATAGCAGTGCCGTTGTTCTCTTTGATAGCGGAGAATATGGAAGCTATTCCTACAAGGTTGCCGTTATAGTATTTCAGACAGTCCATTGCTCTGTTTATGCTCTTTCCAGTTGAAACGGAAGCGATAAGCAGAAGCACCTGCTTGCCCCATATCTTCTTCTGAGTGTTATCTCTGAATATCATCTGATTTACAGCGTTTAGCTCAGGTGTTACTACATTTACGTCTGCACCGCTGTTTATGCCGCTTTCGCCAAGGCTTTCAGCGAGAAAGGCACCGATGATCTCTGTGCCTTCAAGGCATATGATAGTGTCGATATGTGTTGAAACATAGGTGGCTGCCAATGCCTTTGCGGCTTCCTTTGCCATTTTATAACCAGTTTTAAGAGATGTTATATCTACATAATAATTGATATGCGAGTGGTTAGTTGCATAGTGACCCGGTATAACGCCTATCTGTATCTTGCTGTTGCCTGCTGCCTGTATAATTTGCATACGTTCTTCCAAAATAAAGACCTCCTTACAAGTAAAGTGTGAACAGTATGTTGCTATTCGTTATTATATCACATATGAACAAGATTTTCAATGCTATTTTTGATGAATTTTGCTATATATTTTTGTGACAATACACAATTAATAAACTGATAAATCAAAATTTACAGCGATTTGTTTGTAATTCGTGAGGTGTTGTGTATATTGTTGTGTAAACTAATGTATGATTTGTACAAAATTCTGCTTGTAATTTTATTGGAAAATGTGTATAATTGAATGAGGAAAACTTTAAGCAGCTCTGTGATAAAGCTTTGCTGTTGATAAATGGCGTATCGGAGGAGGTCTTTTTATATGAGGACGAGAAAGCTTTTGTCGGGGCTTGGGGCGACTGTGATGTCGCTTATGATGATAATACCGTGGGCGGTGTATGCGGACAGCCCTCAGGTGGAGGACAGCTCCATTGTGACGGAAAGCTCTGCGGCGGAGGCAATGGCGGAGCAGGGGGTCATCAAGGAGCAGAAAAACTCCACCCAGAACACTGAGACCGATTGGGTGCTTTTCGGCTGTATCGGTGGCGGTGCGGTGGTAGTGCTTATAATGATAGGGCTTATGGCTAAGAAAAAATAATACATATTAGGGCGGCGTGGGCTGCCCTTTTTTGTTGGGGTGATTTGTTACAATCTGTTTTGGTGAATGCTGTTTGCACCGAGAGTGTTGAAAAACATCAGGTGCCTCTGCGGGATAGTACGAGAGATTTTTTTTTGTTTGCAACTTTTTTTGTTATTGCACGTCTTTATAGATGAGGGAAATTCTTATGAGTTTCTTAAAACAACGTCTTTTTTTATTGACTTGTATTCTTTTTATGGTATAATGTATACATAAAAACAGATAAGAACAAAAGACAACAGGACAGCAAGATAACAAAGAATAATACGCTCATGCTGTACCCTTATGGGGAAGGTGGGGCTGTTTTATCCGTCTGGCTGCTGTCAGGCGGATTTTTTTATGCTGTTTTGGAAAAATCACAAACGGAGGTATTGCAATGACCACGAAAAAAAGGATATGCACTGTTATAATAGTGCTTGTTATCGTCTGCACAGTGTGTGTGGGAGGCTTTTTCGTATGGAAAAAGACCGGCAAGGGAGGCTCAAAAAGCTCACAGAAGGTATATGTGCAGAAGGTATCGTCACTTAACACTGCGTCGGACTTCAAGCTTTCTAATCGCTCGTTCTTGGGCGTTGTTGAGGCACAGGAGTCTGTGGACGTAAAGTATGACAGCTCAAAGACGGTGGCCGAGATACTTGTTAAGAACGGTGACTCTGTTAAAAAGGGTGACAAGCTTCTTACATATGACGTTGAGGCTATAAATCTTCAGCTTGAGCAGGCTAAGCTCGAGGTGGAGAGGCTCCAGAACGAGATAGCTTCAAATAAGAGCCAGATAGCTGAGCTTGAAAAGGAAAAGAAAAACGCCGATCAGGACGCTGCTGTGTCATATACGACCCAGATCCTTTCTTTGCAGAGCGACAATGCTAAGAACGAATATGATATAAAGGCTAAAAACGTTGAGATCAAAAAGCTGGAGGCTTCCACAAAGAACGCATACGTCACCGCTTCTATCGACGGAACTGTAAAGAACGTCAAGACGGTGGACAAGCTTCAGCAGGACGGCGGCGACGTTATAATGCAGATAACAGAAGAGGGCGACTACAGAATAAAGGGCAGATTCAACGAGCAGAACAGCAAAGATATCATGCAGGGTGTTTCTGTTATCGTAAAGTCAAGGCTTGATGATTCCACTTGGAAGGGCGAGATAACTTCTGTTGACACAAGTCCGCAGAAAAATTCTGGTGAAGATATATACAGCTACGGTTCAAGCGATGAGATGAGCCAGTCTTCAAACTACGCTTTCTATGTTAAGCCTGAGAACTTTGACGGACTTATGCTCGGTCAGCACGTTCTTATCGAGATAGACAACGGTCAGGACACTTCTATAAACAAGACGGGCATATGGCTCTATTTCGACTTTATCTGCAAGGACGGCAAGAAGAACTACGTCTGGGCTAAGGACAAGGACGGAAAGATAGAAAAGAGATACGTTGAGATAGGTCAGAAGGACGAGGATAACGGTGACTGCGAGATAAAGTCAGGTCTTGAAAAGGGCGATTATATCGCATACCCTGACAAGTCTATCGAGGAGGGCATGACGGCTACCACAAATGAGGCTGACGTGTCTGTTCCACCTAATGACCTTGGCACGAACGACAACGGTGACGCTGATACCGAGGGCGGTGACGAGGACATCGCTTTTGACGGAAGTGGTGAGGACGGCATGGCTATAGACGAGGATATGCTCGCAAGCATGACGGACGAGGAGATAGAAGAATACTTCAACAAGCTTTACGGTGAAGAGGAAAATGCAGAAAATGCAGACGGTGAGAATGCCGACACTGCTGATGCTGACGCAGCTTTCGCTGAATAAGGAGGGCTTGCAATGGTATTTGAACTGAAAAATATCTACAAGGATTATTTGCAGGGCAAGGAAGCTGTGCCTGTGCTTAAGGATATTTCCCTTGAGGTTTCAGAGGGGGAATATGTGGCGATAATGGGTCCGTCAGGCTCGGGAAAGTCTACGCTTATGAACATTATAGGCTGTCTTGACAAGCAGACAAAGGGAAGCTTTGTTTTTGACGGCTGTGACATTATGCAGGCAAAGGATAGGAAGCTTTCGGAGATAAGAAACAAGAAGATAGGTTTTGTATTTCAGAACTTTAATCTGCTCCCTAGACAATCAGCACTTGAAAATGTGGAGCTTCCGCTGCTTTATGCGGGGGTAGGCAAAAGAGAAAGACGTCAGAGAGCAAAGGCGGCTCTTGAAAAGGTGGGGCTTGCACAGAGAATGATGTTCAAGCCTACTCAGCTTTCAGGCGGTCAGAAGCAGAGGGTGGCTATTGCAAGGGCGATAGTCAACAATCCAAAGCTTCTTCTTGCAGACGAACCCACAGGCGCTCTTGATACAAAGTCGGGCGATCAGGTAATGGAGCTTTTTAAGGAGCTTAATGATGACGGTGTTACTATCGTTATGATAACACACGAGCCTGACATTGCAAGATGTGCAAAGAGGATAATGTATATCCGTGATGGCGAGCTTCATGGAGAAAAGGCAGGTGAGCAGGAATGAAAAAGGTAATAATAACACTCCTGTGCATAGCTATCCTCGGCGGAGGCGGATATGCGGGAGCAATGAAATATAAGAAAAATCAGGACAAGAAAACTGTTGTGGCGGTAGTTCCTGTTGACCTTATGGCGGAAACTGCGGATAGTTACGAGTGGGACAGCTCAGCGAACATGGACGGGCAGATAGTTTCTGCCAACGCTCAGAGAATTACTCTTGACAACGAGAAGCTTGTTAAAAAGGTGTTTGTGAAAAAGGGCGACACTGTGAAAAAGGGCGACACTATACTTGAATATGACATGACGGTGGTGGAGCTGGAGCTTTCACAGAAAGAAAATCAGGTAAAGGTCTGCGAGCAGAACATCAAAATGGCTGAAAAGGAGCTTGCTAAATATAAGCTTTTAAAGCCTTCTGAGGACGCACCGCAAGAGCCTGACGATCCAGATCCTGAGCCGGAACCAGAGCCGGAACCAGAGCCAGAGCCAACTCCAGATCCTGAGCCAACTCCTGAGCCTGTGGAAACTGTGGACGTTGTAAAGGCTGTTTTCCAGACGAAAAATGCAGGCACAAAGGACGATCCTTACATTATAAACTGCAACAAGAACACAAAGGTATCCAGAGCGTTTCTTGAAAGGATAAAGACAACGGGGGCTTATGCGGAGCTTTGCGTTTATGATGATAACTCAAACTTTATATACAAGTGGATAGTCAACCGTGAAACAATTGGCAAAAAGGCTCTTGCAGACTGGACAGTTTCGCAGGGGATAACTGAGGACAAGGAAAGCGGTATGCTTTCTCTTGACACTTCTGTGGAGCAGTTCGGCAAGTTCTCTATCGTTGTGCCTGCAGGCTCAGACCGCAGTGATGACAGTGCTGACGATAGCGATGATACTGATGATATCGACAATGGCGGTGATGCGGATATACCTGATAACGGTGATTATGATGATAATGACGCTGGCATAGATGTCACTCCTGCTGACCCGTCACAGACGGACGATGCAAATTCAGGCTCTGAGGACTATATGCACAGCCGTGCAGAGATAAAGAAAATGATATCAGAAAAAGAGGACGAGATAAAGAGCTTAAAGCTTAACCTTAAGTCTGCAAAGCTTGACTACAATGACGCTTTGAAGAAAAAGACAGACGGCAAGGTAGTGGCTAATATCGACGGAGTCGTTAAAAAGATAGGCACTGTAGGCGACGCTGCCGCAGAGGGCGATAATTCGGACGATGGTGACGACAAAGACGATATGGACATTACAGACAGCACGGACTACAGTGGTGACAGCTCTGATGATGACGTTTTCGCAATAATCGAGGGCGAGGGCGGAGTTTCCGTTACTTTTAGTGTGGGCGAGCTTAATCTTGACAAAGCGGCTGTGGGAAACACTGTTATGGTGAACTCATACAACACGGGAATGAGCATTGACGCTGAGATAACAAAGATAAGCAGCGAGCCTACGTCATACTCGTCAAACAACTGGGGCGACAATCCTAACAGCTCCACCTACACTATAGAAGCTAGGCTCAGCGACAGCACGGATTTCAACGTGGGCGACTGGGTAGGCGTTTCATTTGTGAATGACACAACGACCAGTGACAGCGTTTATCTGCCTATACATTATGTAAGGCAGGAAAACGGAAACTACTATATAATGAAAGCCGACAAGGACGGCAGACTTGTGAAAAGCTACATAAAAACAGGCAAGATAATGTATGGCACTAATATCGAGGTCAAGGGCGGACTTTCTATGAAAGATAAGATATGCTTCCCATACGGCAAGGACGTCAAAGAGGGCGTAAGGACAAAGGAGACCGACAAAGTCCTTTATCCTGAGTATTAAAAGGGGGCGGATAATATGATAGAAAATATCAGACTTTCATTTAAGGGAATACTTTCACATAAGATACGCTCGTTTCTTACTATGCTTGGTATCATTATCGGTATTGCGGCTATCATTGCTATAGTTTCCACTATCAAGGGTACAAATGAGCAGATAAAGAACAATCTTATCGGTGCAGGAAACAACACTGTGAAGATCCAGCTTTCAAATGGCGACACTGTTTGCGACTTTTCTTATGAAGCGCCACCGTCTAATGTGGCAATGTTCACACCGGACACTAAAAAACGTATCAACGAGCTTAAAGAGGTGGAGTCAAGCACTTTTTACCGCACAAGAAACAATCCTGACAATCTGTTTTATCTTAACAACAAAATGGATTCGTCAACTATATACGGAGTAGACAAGGATTATTTTGACACTGTTGGATACGAGATAGTTGAGGGAAAGGGCTTTGCGGAGAGAAACTTTACCAAATTTGACAAGGTGGCAGTGGTAGACAAGACGCTTGCAGAGGGTCTTTTCCAGGGTGAAAGCCCTGTGGGAAAGGTCATAGACATAAGTGGCGAGCCGTTCACTGTAATAGGCGTGGCTGTGAAAAATTCAAACTTTGAGCCTGTTATAAGCTCAGTGGAGGACTACTACACATACAATCAGACATCAAGCGGACTTGTCTTTATCCCCACAAACGATTGGGGGATAGTTTTCCGCTATGACGAACCAGAAAACTGTATCGTAAAGGCTGTGGACACGGACTCGATGACGAATGCGGGCAAAAAGTCGGCGGATATTCTTAACGAGAACGTTTCGGCTGTAAAGGGCGGAAGCAAGGAAACCAGCGCTTCTGTGGAATACAAGAGCGATAGCCTGCTGGAGCAGGCGAAGTCATTGCAGGATCTGAGTTCATCGACTAATAAGATGCTTATATGGATAGCTAGCATTTCACTGCTGGTAGGCGGTATAGGCGTAATGAACATTATGCTGGTGTCGGTAACAGAGAGAACGAGAGAGATAGGACTGAAAAAAGCACTGGGAGCAAGGAAAAAGAGAATTCTTGCACAGTTTTTGACAGAAGCGGCAGTGCTTACGAGTATAGGCGGAATAATCGGTGTGCTGACGGGCATAGGGCTTTCGCAGGTAATAGCGAAGGTAGCGGAAGTGCCTGTGGCGATATCCTCGGCGTCAATAGTAGTGTCGGTGGTATTTTCAATGGTAGTTGGAATAGTATTTGGACTTATTCCGTCCATAAAGGCGGCGAAGCTCAATCCTATCGACGCTTTGAGATATGAATAATAAGCTATAATAAAGCGGTGTCGGAGTATAAAGCTCTGACCCGCTTTTGTTTGCCTACACAGCTTTATGATAAATCAAACCTTAACGCTTTGATGTCGGGACGTCGGGGGCGCCGTCCCCTACATTTGGGTGCAGTGTTTATACAATGTGATAATCAGTAGGATTGTGAAAAAATGAAACGGGCGAACACTGTTCGACCCTACAGTTGGTCTGTGCGGAAAAAAAGCAGGCGGAGATCAATTCTCCACCTGCTTGCGTTTGTGTAAATCAGAAAAGCGACTTCACCGCTTCACATATCTTCTCTGCTATATATGGATTGTTCATGGTGTAAAGGTGTATGCCGTCTACATCATTGGCGATGAGATCTACTATCTGCGATACCGCATAGGCTATGCCCGCATCTCTCATTGCTATTGGGTCGTTCTCGTATTTGTCCATTATCTTTAGAAACTTCTTCGGCAGGGTCGCATGACAAAGAGTTGTCATTCTAAGTATCTGCTTTTTGTTGGTCACAGGCATTATTCCTGCTTCGATAGGCACGTTTATCCCTGCTATGGCTGTTTTTTCTCTGAAATCGTAAAATGTGCAGTTGTCAAAGAAAAGCTGGGTGATAAGCTGTGAACAGCCTGCGTCTACTTTATCCTTCAGGTGCTTTATATCATCTACTATGCTGTCGCACTCCGGGTGACATTCAGGATAGCATGCACCTATTACGTTCATGTCGCTGTGTTCTTTTATGAAAGATACAAGGTCGGAAGCGTAGTGAAAATCACCTGCCGGCTCAAAATCAGGGTTTCTGTCACCTCTCAAAGCAAGTATGTTCTCAATATTTGCAGACTTCATCTCTTCAAGCTGTTCTAATACTCGTTCCTTTGTCTGATAAAGACATGGAAGATGTGCCACTGACTCTATCTTGTGGTGATTTTTTATAGCCGAGCATATGTCGATAGTCGCATTGTTCGTGCTTCCGCCTGCTCCGTATGTTACGCTGATAAAATCAGGGTTAAGTGGCTGGAGCTGTGATATGGTGCTGTATATGCTTTCAACAGGCGTTGAACTCTTTGGTGGGAATACCTCAAAGGATAATGTTGTCTTTTTCTTGAAAAGCTCGCAGGTCTTCATTTATTTTCCTCTTTTCTGTTATCTATATAAAAATATATTTTTTATTTTTCTGCAAAGTATATTATAACACAAAATTCCTAGTAAATCAATAATTTTTATTTTATGGTCTGTCATAGCTTAAAACTATATCGAATGAAGATACAGGTATTATCTTGAAAAATCAGGCTGAAAAAGGTGGCAGTCGGTGAAAATTGTGTGTAATGCTTGATTATTGGCGAAAAGTATGCTATACTTTACTCATTGAGCAGATAACAAAAACAGCAGAGAAAGGCGGTTTTTTGTTGAATAACAGAGATCAGTTCAAAAAGATACTTAACTATCTCAGCGCACTTGTTATAATCTGTGCCTTTATGAAGTGCTTCGACACGGTTTGGAACAACTTTTACAACAAGGCGATGCGTGACCCGTTCTGGCATAATGGTAACATTCTTATGGTGGCTATCTATGCGGTGCTCTATATATCCATGGCAAAGACCTTTAACGGCTTCCGTCTTGGATATGATAAATTCACGGGGCTTTTCGGCTCGCAGGTGCTGGGTGTGCTAGGTGCGAATTTTATAGAATTTATACTCGTTTCTCTTATCGGACGAGGCAGGCTCAACGTAGCGCCTATACTTGTTATGACGGTAATTCAGGTGGCCATAGCCTTTGCGTGGAGTTATGTTTTCACTTGGATATATCAGGCGGTATACCCTCCACGGCGAATGATAATCGTTTATGGAAACAAGAACGCTAAGTACCTTGTTTCAAAAATGAGTGTGAGAAATGACAAATACAGGATATGCGCTTCTATAAGCTGTGAGGAGAGCCTTGAGGATATCGAGCGTGAGATATTAAAACACGAGGCTGTTATAATCTCAGATATCCCAAATGACTTGAGAAACAAGCTTTTGAAATTTACTTTTGAAAATTCTATCAGGACTTATATAAACCCTAAGCTGTCAGATATTATCGTAAGGGGTGCGGAGGATTTCCACCTTTTCGATACGCCCCTTTTGCTGGCGAGAAATGACGGCTTGCGCTGGGAACAGCGTGCGGTAAAGAGGATACTTGACATTGTGCTGTCGGCTGCCGCACTGGTGGTGGCGTCACCGTTTATGCTAGTGACGGCTATTGCAATAAAGGCTTATGATGGCGGTCCTGTGCTTTATTCTCAGAAAAGGCTCACAACAGGGGGCAGGGTGTTCAAGGTATACAAGTTCAGAAGCATGATAGTTGACGCTGAAAAGAAAAGCGGTGCGACCCTTGCAAAGAAAAATGACAGCCGTATCACTCCTATAGGAAAGTTTATAAGAAAAGTAAGGATAGACGAGCTTCCGCAGCTTATAAACATACTAAAGGGCGATATGTCGTTTGTAGGGCCTAGACCTGAGCGGCCTGAGATCGCGCAGAAGTATGAAAAAACTATGCCTGAGTTCAAATACAGGCTGAAAGTCAAGGCTGGACTTACGGGCTATGCACAGGTAATGGGAAAGTATAACACTACGCCTTATGACAAGCTGAAGCTTGACCTTATGTACATAGAGCATCAGTCGCTTATGCTTGATCTTAGAATATTCTTTATGACGGTAAAGACCTGCTTTATACCAGAAGCCACTGAGGGCGTAAAGGATTCAGCTCCTCTTGAAACTCACCGTGACAGGATAGAGCATGACAACAGCAAGGACGAAAAGAACAGCGAAGAGATAAAGCTGTGATAATATGAAAATGCAGAGGGCGGATCATTTTCGCCCTCTTTTTTTGTATTTTGTGTGTAGGGGCGACCTGAGGTCGCCTGTGTTCGGAAATGCAACGTCACACCCAAAGCGAAAAAGTTTGTCTTATTGCAAATTTAGCAGGCGAACAAAGACGGACGAACACTGTTCGCCCCTACATTTATCAACAAGTAACAAAAGAGCAGAACGTGAAAATGCGTTCTGCTCTTTTTGCATATATGACTTATGACCCCTAGACCGCCATGGTGGTCTTGAATTTAAGGCTTATTTTGTCTGCGATGAGTGCGATAAATTCGCTGTTTGTGGGCTTGCCCTTGCCTGTGTTTATTGTGTAGCCGAAGAAGCTGTTGAGGGTGTCAATATCTCCTCTGTCCCATGCTATCTCAATGGCATGGCGTATGGCTCTTTCCACTCTGGAGGGCGTAGTTGCGAATTTTTTTGCCACTGCAGGATATAATAGCTTTGTAACGCTTTCAAGCATTTCCTTATCGTTCACGGACTGTATGATAGCTTCCCTGAGATAGTGATAGCCCTTGATGTGGGCAGGGACGCCTATCTGATGGATTATGTCTGTGACGATTATCTCAAGGTTTATGCTCTGCTTGTTTTTAGTATAGCTTGAGTCGGAGGATATATCGGTGTCGATATCCAGCATGGACTTTATCCTCTCGCCAAGTATCTTTATGTCGAATGGTTTGAGCATGAAATATGATGCTCCTGCGTTCATGACCTGTGTTTCTATAAATGAGTTCTCATAGGCGCTTGTGATTATAAAAAGCGGTTTCTGATAGGACGAGTTCTGTATCTTTCTGATAAGCTCGATTGCGTCAAGGCTCGGCATCACTGCGTCTGCGATAACAACGTCCGGCTGTTCGTTTTTGATAGCGTCATAGATAGTAAGTCCGTCCTTGGGACGTGTTATCACGAAAAAGCCCATTGCTCTCAGTGAGGAAGCACATGCTACCCCGTACTGTGCCGAATCGTCGCCAATAAGAATTTTGATCTTGTTTGTCATTGTCATTTCCTCCGTCGTATAATCTGTCATTTTTGTTTGAGAGCGTTTGTTTTAACTCCCTTTCACAAGATAAATGATAACACATTTATTTGTTAAATGCAATAGTTTTTTAGAAAAATCGTCAACAAATTATCGACTTATTAATGCAAAGTGTACAAATATCAGTGCGTGAATATGCCAAAACAAGATAATTAAGCATTGTTCGACTGCAGATGATATTTTTCTCTATGCAAAGCCTTTTCATAAATCGACAGCGATCGGCAAAGGTCGCTAACCTGCGTTTTCTATGGTGCTTTCGGCAAGCTCTGAGGTCTTTGAATACATTTCGTCAGCGAAGATTCCATAGCCTTTGGCGGTGTCCTCGATAAAAACATGGGTCACTGCGCCCACGAGTCTTCCGTCCTGAATGATAGGCGAGCCGCTCATGCCCTGCAAAATGCCCCCTGTTTTTTCAAGAAGCGTCTTGTCAGTTATTTTGATAACAAGGTCATGCTCGGCGGAATCTGAGAGATTTATCTGCTCGATAGATATCTCATATTCTTTTGGCCCGTCATTGTCAATAGAGGAGAGTATTTTGGCTTTGCCGGGGTGTATTTCCTGACGGAAGCCGAGAGGAAACTCTTTTGCATTTGGGCAAGGGTTTGCATTCAGTGTGCCGAACACGCCGCTTTCGCAGTTTTTCAGGATATCACCTGTGGAGGCGGAGTTTGCAAACTCGCCTAAAAGCTGTCCCGGACAGCCTGAGCGTGACTTGTTGAAGCCTGTGAGGTTTATTTCGCCAACTGTGCCTGCGGAGAGGGGGAGGGGTTCTTTTGTGTCTGCGTCGCATACGGGGTGACCTAGACCTCCGAAAGTTCCGTTTTCAGGGTCATAGAATGTGAGAGTGCCTATGCCTGCGGAGGAGTCACGCACCCACATTCCTGCTTTATAGCTTCCGCTCTCAAGGCGTGGGCAGAGCTTGAAGGTCAGGTCGTTGCTTCCACGCTTTATGCGCACTGAGCAGGCTTCACCGTTTGAGCTTCTTATTATCTTTGCAACGTCTGCGTTGCTTTTGACTTTTTCTCCGTCGATAGATACTATAACATCGCCTTCTCTTATACCGCAATCTTTGGCAGGGCTTGAAGAATCCACCTTTTGCAGATCGACTACCATTACGCCCTCTGTGAGAAGCTTTATGCCGAATGGCTGTCCACAGGGATAAAGCATTGGTCTTTCCATTGTCTTTGATTCAACCTCCTTGACTGGCACTGCCCCAAAAAGCATGAGCATATTTTTTGTGTATCGTGATGCTCCTGACGAACCGCCTGACACCGCCACTGTCACCTTGCTTTCGCAGGGCTTTGAGGATATGGTGAAAAAGGAGTTCACGCTAAGCTCGCTGCCCTTTGAAACAAGGTAGAAATCGGGGAGCGTTGTGGAATAAAATCCTATAAGACCAAACAGCCCCAGCAGTATTATCCCTGTGACGCAGGCTGTTTTTTTGAAAAATGACGACATTTTTTTTCACGTTCCTTTCTGTTTTTCTTTTCGCTTTTATTGTTGACCTGCTGAGAAATTTAATTCAGCCGTCGGCATAAGTATTATTTGTCTTGGAAAGCCTTTTTCAATTTTATTCTGCCTTCTTAACAGTGCAAAGGAAGAAAATTTCATTTGTATGTGTTGAATTTCGTGGCATACTATGATATAATAAAATATCTGATGAGAACACTATGATACGATAATATTTTAATACATAAAAGAGGTACATTATGTCAAAAAAAGACAGACTTAAAGCACAGAAAGAAAAGCAGGACAGGCTCAGAAAAGAAGAGGAGCTTGAAGAACAGAGAGCGCGTGAGGAAGCCAGAGAAAGGCAGAGCCGTTCGGCGAAAAAGATGATGAAAAAGGCGAAACGCACAAAACCGAACGGTGAGCCTGTTTATTATCTTATTTTGAAGCTTCTTATGATAGTGCCGTTTGCGTATTCGGGATTTTTCTACGGCGGTGTAACTATCGTGGGCATCATGGGCAAGTATATAGAGCCCGTTCCGCCAAAGTGGGTGCTGTGGGCAATGGCGGCAGGCGTTGTTGTCATGTTTGCAGGAATATTGTTTGCGTTTTTCAAAAAATATATCGTTTCCTTTATACTTAGCCTTGGGGGCATGATATCGTTTCTTAAAGCGGGCGGATATCTTATAAAAAGGATACAGGACAAGCTGAGCAATTCGGCTGTAGATCAGTCTTTGCAGAATATGGATAAGGAATATATGTGGAGATTTTATCCTATAATAGGTGTTGCTGTCATATCAGCGGCTCTGCTCATCTGCACTATAATAAGAAAACTCATTGAGCGAAAAAGACTGCAAAGAGAGAGGGATAACGCTCCTGTTGAGAGCATTATCAACTGATTTTGGTCTGCGTTTTTGTGTAAATGTGAGATTTTGCAATATTCTATTGACTTTATGTCATAAAATGATATAATTGAATGAGAATGTTATCAGAGTTTATTTTAAGGAGTTCATTAAGAAGAAAAAGCGGTGAGAATTTTGAAGAAAGCAGTTACACTTATAGATATAGCCAAAGCCTGTGACACAAGTAATGTCACTGTGTCAAAAGCCCTTGCAGGAAAAAGCGGAGTTAGCGATGCTCTCAGAGAGAAGATAAAGCAGGTCGCTGACGAAATGGGTTATGTGGGCGTGAAAAGCACTCAGAACAGGGGAGGCAATACTATCGGTGTGCTTATCCCATCAAAATTCATCAATCCTAACGGTTTATTTTATTGGGCATTGTATAACGCTCTTGTAACAAGGCTCAAAAAAGAGAATATGTTCTGCATAATGGAAAATTTAGATCAGGAGGACGAGGACAGGCTCATGCTCCCGCATTGTATCGAGGACAAGCAGGTTTCAGCACTTATTTCACTGGGACAGCTTTCAAAGAATTATGCAAAGCTTCTTAATGACAATGTGAAAGATCTTGTACTGCTTGATTATTATGTGCCGTCTTTAGACTTGGACGCTGTTGTGACAAATGGCTACAGCGGAGGCTACAAGCTTACTTCATATCTTATAAAAATGGGTCACAAGAAGATAGGATACATAGGAAGTAAATTTGCCACAACGAGTATTTTTGACAGATATATGGGCTATGTAAAGGCTATGATAGAGCATGGCTATGAGGTCAACGAAAAGTGGCGTATCGACGATCGTGACAAGCGTGATTTTATCACTATGACTTTCCCTGAGGACGATATGCCAACGGCTTTCGTGTGCAACTGCGACGAGGCTGCTTACCGTGCAATAAGACAGCTCCGTGGCATGGGATATAACGTGCCTGAGGATATTTCCATCGTGGGATATGATAACTATTTGATCTCCGAAGTTTCAGACCCGACTATCACGACTATAAACGTTGACGCAGATTATATGGCAGACCTTGCGGTAATGACGCTTATGGATAGAATGGAAGAACCTGACGGCAAGCCAAGGATAATAACTATTGAGGGCGACCTCGTTATAAAGGACTCTGTGAAGAGAATATAGTGCGGTTTTATTAGCAAATATAACAAAAAGATCAACATAGTGTTTGTTGATCTTTTTTTGTTTTGCTATTGACAAATAAGTAATTTTAAGTTATAATAGACCTGTACTTATTAAGTGCACCTTTCTAATCTATGATTTTCTATTGTTTGCGACATGACCCCGTTGGTTGTGTCGGTTGTCTGATCTTGGCGACAGTCTTTGTTAAGACTGTCGCCACTTTTTTGTGCATATTGCTAAAATTCAGGTCTTAAAGTTTATGTTTGTTTACAAAATTGAGATTAAAAAGATATTAATTTCTAAAAAGATATTGACTTAATTTTATTTAGGCTGTATACTTAATATTGTCGTTGAAGACAAATTAATTTACTTAATAAAATTAAGCTAATTCGGAGGTTATCAAGTATGAAAGCAAAGAAGATATGTGCCGGTGCAATGGCACTGGTTTTGTCAATGGGAACAATGAGTGCGTTCACAGGCTGCGGAAGCTCTACAGATTCAAGCAGCAAGGCTGTTACACCTGAAGTATCACAGGCTGATATCAAAGACTCATTCGACGCAAAGGGCGCAAAACTGGAAGTTCTTACGAACAGAACTGACAGAAAAGAGGACGGCAAGCTCGACGCTCTCACAGACAAGTTTGAGGAAGCTTACAACTGCACAGTTGAATACACTGCATACAAGGACTACGATACAGATGTAGCAACAAGAATGGGTACAGATGATTACGGCGATGTTCTTTGTATCCCTTCAAGCCTTAAGCTTGAGGAACTTCCTACATATTTCGTATCTCTCGGAACTTATGACGAGTTCAAGGACACATATCGCTGGTCAGACAAGAAGATGACTGCTGACGGCAATGTTTACGGACTTGCGGTAGGCGGAACAGCTACAGGCGTTCTTTACAACAAGAAGATATGGGAGCAGGCTGGTATCACAGAAACTCCTAAGACTCCTGACGAGTTCCTTGCAGATCTTCAGCTCATCAAGGATAACACAGACGCTATCCCTTACTACACAAACTTCAAGGACGCAAGCTGGACTATTACTCAGTGGCAGAACCTTGTTATTTCAGCAGCAGGCGGTGCTGAAGCTGAAAACAAGCTTCTTCAGGATAAGAGCGACCTCTTTGTAGAGGGCAACGGCTATTATGAAGTATACAAGCTGATGTATGATCTGTTCTCAAAGCCTGACCTTCTTGAAGAAGACCACGCTAACACAGAGTGGGAGTCATCAAAGGTATGGTTCGGCGAGGGCAAGATCGCTACAATGGTAATGGGTTCATGGGCAGTTTCACAGTTCATGGAAAAGGCTGAGAACCCTGACGATATCGGTTATATGCCTGTTCCTATCACTGCGGCTGACGGAAAGGTATACGCAGAGGAAGGCCCTGACTATACTCTCGGCGTAAGTGCAAACTCCAAGAATCAGGATCTTGCAAAGGCATATGTTGAGTGGTTCGTTTCTGATTCAGGTTTCTCTGAGCAGGAGGGTATGATCTCAACAGTTCAGAACAAGGAGCTTCCAAGCACACTGTCAGGATTCAAGGACGCTGTATTCTTCGAGAAGGCTGTTTGTCCGGATGACCTCGTTGGTAAGTTCGACGAGATTGACAAGGAGTCAGGCGTTGGCGTATGGCAGGGCGACGAGGACAACTTCAAGATCAAGCTTGCTGAGGCAGCATTCGCAGGCAAGGGCGACGATGGTTTCAACGAGATCATCGCTGATGTAAACAAGAAGTGGGCTGCTGCAAGAGATAAAGTTCTCGGCTAAGACTTAAGATAAATCCCTTATCAGGTACAGGCATTGTTCCTGTGCCTGATAATTGTGTTCAGGAGGACCTCAAATGCAAAACGGCAATAGAAAAGGCATTGCACAGTGGTCAAAGACTTATGCGGGTAAAAAGTTCTATACTTCTATACTGTTTCTTGCACTGCCGATAATCCTGCTTGTAACGTTTACCTTTATCCCTGCTCTGGATATGGTCATATTCAGTTTTCAGAACAGAGATCCATATGGCACTAACCCTACATATGCAGGCTTTTCAAATTATGTAACGATATTCACCGACAAGGACTATCTTGAAACTTTCAAGAACAGCCTTTATTATCTTGTTGGTTCATTCATTCAGCAGGCACTGGCTTTGCTGCTGGCGTCTATCCTCTGCTCAAAGATAAGAGCAAAGGGACTTTTCAAGGGAATACTTTTCTTCCCTTATCTTATGAACGGCGTTGCGGTATCTATCATATTCCAAAGATTTTTCCTCAAAGGTCAAAAGGGTCTTACCCCTGACGGAACGCTCAACACTATCCTTACCACACTGGGCCTTGACCCGATACTGTGGTTCGATGTTGACAGGCCGTTTCTTGCAAACTGCTGCTTGGTGTTCATTTCCATATGGAAATACATAGGCTTTGATATCATCATGTATATCGGTGCTATCCAGTCTATCAGCCCTGACCTTTACGAGGCGGCTGACCTTGACGGTGCGAACCCATGGCAGAACTTCAGATATATCGTATTCCCGAGCATAAAGCCTATCATCTCATTGCAGCTTATCCTTGCTGTAAAGGGTGCTATCTCAGTATTCGAGATACCGTATATCACAACAAAGGGCATGATGGGCACTACCACATTCGTTATCAAGACTATCAACACGGCGTTCTCGCTTAAAAAGGTGGGTCTTGCTTCGGCAATGGGTATCGTGCTGCTTATCATAACGATAATCGTAACGTTTATACAAAAATACTTCTTCCGTGAGGACGACAAGACCCCTAAGGAGAACAAAAGGAGCAGAAAGGGGGCTGTGAAATAATGGCACAGAATGAAAACAAAGATTCAAAGCCGCTTTATATCGGCTCAAGGGTACTGAACATTATCAAGTATGCTTTTCTTATACTCTGTTGTCTTATAGTAATAGTACCGATACTTGTTGTGCTCATAGGCTCGCTGAAAACCTACAAAGAGCTTTCAAACACCACGGTGTTCACTCTTCCGGAAGTGCCTCAGTGGGAGAACTTCCAGACAGCGTTTTTTACACAGAACATTCTTCTTGCATTCAAAAACACGGCTATAATCATTGTTGTATCCTGCGTTGGTTCTATAATAACAGGTACGATGACGGCTTATGTCGTTCAGCGCTTCAACACCTATTTTTCAAGAGTAGTAAAGACAGCGTTCCTTATTGCAACGCTTCTGCCTAATATCACAATGCAGGTAACGGTATTCCAGATAGTTTACAAGCTTGGTCTTTACAGATCTATGCTTGCACCTATCATTTTGAATATCGGTACTGATATTATTTCTATCTATATTTTCATTCAGTTTTTGGGACAGATATCATATTCCCTGGACGAAAGTGCTATTATGGACGGCGCTTCTTATCCAAGGGTATATTTCAGCATAATTCTCCCTAACCTTAAGCCTGCAATAGCAACAGTGCTTATCATCAAGTTCGTTGGTATCTACAACGATTTCTACACCCCAAAGCTTTATATGCCTGATGATGACCACGTTGTTATCTCAACTGTGCTTTACAATCTTATGAATGCCACTTCTGTACAGTGGGAGGTAGTTTTTGCGGGAATCGTAATTTGTATCATTCCGACTCTTATTATATTCCTCTTACTGCAAAAGTACATTTACAGCGGACTTGTTTCGGGAGCTGTAAAAGAATAAGCTTTATTTCCATTTTAATTTCCTTACCATAGCGGGCGGTATGACCTTTTAGGAGGTCGATACCGCTTTTGCTTTATAGGCAAACAAAAAAAGCGATGAGCCTTTTGCAAGGTCATCGCTTTTTTATATAGAGAGTATTGTTATCTTGACTTAGTTGAATTATTCTGCAAGAAGCTTTTCTGCACTTGCAAGCTTAACTGCTGTAGCGAACACGTCGGCTGCAATTTTAAGCTCGCTCTCAGGCGGGAATGTAGGAGCAATTCTGATGTTTGAATCGTCAGGGTCCTTTCCGTAAGGGTATGTTGCACCTGCACCTGTGAGGACTACGCCTGCCTCTTTGCAAAGCTGACAAATTCTCTTTGCACAGCCGTTAAGAGCGTTGAAGCTTATAAAGTAACCGCCGTTTGGCTTCTCCCAGCTTCCGATTCCAAGAGGTGCTATCTCCTTTTCGAGAGTGTCAAGAACTATCTTGAACTTAGGCTCGATTATAGCTCTGTGCTTCTTCATATGCTCCATAAGATTCTCATATGTGCCGAAGAACTTAACGTGGCGGAGCTGATTTATCTTGTCATAACCGATAGTCTGAACTGTCATCATGGATTTGAGGTACTTGATGTTCTTTTCAGAGGACGCTATCATTGCAACGCCTGCACCAGGGAATGTTACCTTTGATGTTGATGCGAGCATATAAACTCTGTCAGGGTTGCCTGCCTTTTCACACTCGTCAAGAATGTTGAGCAGTGTGTCAGGCGTATCAGAAAGGTGGTGGATACAATATGCGTTATCCCAGAATATCTTGAAGTCCTTAGCCTTTGTCTTCATGGCTGCAAGACGCTTTACTACTTCGTCAGAGTATGTTGTGCCTGTAGGGTTAGCATACATTGGAACACACCATATACCCTTTATAGTATCGTCCTCAGCAACGAGCTTTTCTACCATATCCATGTCAGGACCGTTTTTGTCCATTGGAATGTTTACAAGCTCAAAGCCCATTTTTTCTGTTATAAGAAAATGTCTGTCATATCCTGGAACAGGGCAGAGCCACTTTACTTTTGTATCCTTCCAAGGCTTTTCACCGTCGCCTGTGCCGAAAAGCATGAACTTTGCGATAGTGTCATACATGATGTTAAGGCTTGAGTTTCCGCAAATGATAAGCTCATCAGGTGTTACGCCGAGCATAGGAGCAAAAAGTGCCTTTGCTTCAGGCAGACCGTCAAGACCGCCGTAGTTTCTACAGTCAGTGCCGTCCTCAGCGAAACAATCGTCATTGCTCTTTACTGCTGTGAGCAGACCCTCTGTCAGGTCGAGCTGTTCGGCAGACGGCTTTCCTCTTGCCATGTTCAGCGACAATCCCTGAGCCTTGAAATCATCATATTTTTTCTGGACTTCTGCTTTGAATGATGCCAGTTCCTCTGCAGACATTTCTGTTAGTTTCATATCAATGTCCTCCACTTGTAAATTATAAATTATAGTACACTATTATACAGAACAATTCGGCAAATCCCGACTTTCGCCGCACTCTGCCGAACGTATCCGATATCCTTACTTATATTGTATACCCTTTTCACTGCTTTTGCAAGTGCTTTTTTCTATTCTTGCAAAAAATCAGAAACTTGCACGAATATGCTTATGCTAATATGACCATTATGGGCAACTTTTATAATTTACATTCAAAATACTGCCTGATATTTCATTTTATCATGGACTGGGCGGAGAACGGACGTGCAGGCGGATAAAGTCGAATATTTTTAGTGCGATGCAAAAATATGAAACCGAGCAAACTGTTAATAAAATGTTAAATTTAAGAAGAATACGTTTACATATAAATTTTAAACGTTTTCAGCAAAAATAGGGGCTTGAAATTTTTCTGAAAGTGTGTTTTAATAATAACAGCGGCATTTTACCGATAAGGTAAGCCGAATGATATCGCCTTGAATAAGCGGGAAAAGTTTCGCATTTCTATTCGGGGGAAGAATAAAAACAAGGGCATGACCTGACGGTCAGCCTCAGTATTTTTTATATTATGAAAGGTGGATTTTAACATGAGCGTTAAAGTAATCAACGGACAGGCTATCCCAAATATGCCTTGGCAGGATAAGCCGGCTGACTGCAATGAAGTGATCTGGAGAGATAACAGAAACCCTATCATTCCTAGAAATCTTCTTCCTACATCAAACTCTATCTTCAACAGTGCGGTAGTTCCTTTCGAGGGCAAGTTCGCAGGCGTATTCCGTGTTGACGATAAGGAAAGAAACATGGCTCTCCATGCTGGTTTCTCTGAGGACGGTATTCACTGGAACATCAACCCTACAAGAATTATGTTCGAGCAGGCTGAAAAGTCTACAGAAGAAGTAAATCAGTGGGGCTACGGCTATGACCCAAGAGTATGCTTCATCGAGGACAGATATTGGGTAACATGGTGCAACGCATACGGCTGGAAGCCAACTATCGGCGTAGGCTATACATATGATTTCAAGACATTCTATCAGTGCGAGAACGCATTCCTCCCATTCAACAGAAACGGCGTACTCTTCCCAAGAAAGATCGACGGCAAGTATGTAATGTTCTCAAGACCTTCTGACTCAGGTCACACACCATTCGGTGATATGTACATTTCACAGTCACCTGACATGAAGTACTGGGGCGAGCACAGACACGTTATGGGACCTCTCAAGGGCTGGGAGTCCAAGAAGATCGGTGCAGGTCCTATTCCAATAGAGACAGACGAGGGCTGGCTCTGCTTCTATCACGGTGTTCTTGAGTCTTGCAACGGCTTTGTATACAGCTTCTCAGCTTGCATCCTTGACAAGGAGCAGCCATGGAAAGTTAAGTACAGATGCGGTGAGTATCTCATCAACCCAAGAGAGATCTATGAGTGCGTAGGCGATGTTCAGAACGTAACATTCCCATGCGCAACACTTTGCGACGCTGAGACAGGCAGAATTGCTATTTACTACGGCTGTGCTGACACTTGCGTAGGTCTTGCTTACACAACTGTTGACGCTGTTGTTGACTATGTAAAGAGCCATTCTTCTATCTAATTTCGATCTGATAGACTAACAGAATAGTTTACAAAAGAGCAGAACTTCGGTTTTGCTCTTTTTTTGTTGTTAGGACATAAAAAAGACGGCTTTGAAAGCCGTCTTGTGAATTATAACAAATAGATTTGTAGGCAAATGAACTACATATAGACGATGTATTTGTGCATTGGCAATGGTCTATATTTTTTCAGGTGCGTCATTTTCGTATTCGGCGAATTGCTTTTCCATATCAGCTTCGCTTTCGCCAACTGAGCGCAGTATCTCTTTGAGAAATACTCTGTCCTCAGGCTCTCCTGAAAGCTTTGCACTGTGCTTTTCGTAGAAGTATCTCATTTTAAGCACGCTGATAGGGGAAAGCTCCTGCTTTTCTGCGGCTTCATATGCAGAGTTCACGTCTGTGATGAAAAAGCCCATGCTGTATTCAGGAGCCTCCTCGCATATAGCTTTAAGCATATCTGCTATAAGATCTTCACGGACGTACACTACTCTGCCTGCAGAGTGGAGCATTCGCATTGTGCTGTTGTAGTCTGATACCCTGAGTGTTTTAAGCTCATCACGGCTCAGACCCAGCCATGAAAGGGCAACGGCTGCTGCAGCCTCAGTGTTGGTTTCATGCAAAGCTTTGACCTTATCCTCTATCTGAGAAAAGGAATAGATATATTTTTGTTCCATATTTATTGCCACCTTATGCCTTTATCTTTCTGTATTCCGCCGGAGAGATGTTCTCGTGCTTTTTGAATACAACATAAAAATACGAGCTGTCGCTGAAGCCTGTTTCCGAAGCTATCTCCGCAACTGTCTTTGATGAGTAGGTAAGAAGCTCCTTTGCGTGGCTTATGCGCACTGTGTTTAAATATTCCATTGGTCTTATGCTGAAATTTTTCTTGAAAAGTCTGCAAAGGTGCTGTTCTGACACCCCTGCCACAGCCGCCATGTCGGCGAGCTTTATAGGCTTTGAATAATTCTCCTCGGTGTATTTCATGACCTTTGCGACGGCTTCGGAATTTACACGGCTCTTGTATGGGAACTTATCGTCTGAAAGCTTGCGGTATTCAAGAAGCATATCGTAAAGCTGTGCGGAGGCATAATAGTTGCCGTATGCCTTGTCGCTTTTTATGGTGTAATATGCGCTGTCAAAAAGCTTGTGCATACGCTCTGCGCCGCAGTTTAAGAAAACATGAAATTTGTTAAGATCCCATTCTTTCAGCAGCTCGAGAGCCTGTTTGCCGTCAAAGCACACCCAGTCAAGATACCATGAATGAGTCGTGGCTCTATATTCGTGGGGACAGTGCGGTGGTATATAGAAAATGCTGTCGGGCATTATTTTTACGGTCTTGCCGTCTACCGTTACCTCACCCTCGCCCTCAAGACAGACGAAAAGCTGAGGATAATCATAGCCCTCCGGTCTGCTGACAGGAAACTGCCAGCAGCTCACGCCTATGCCGATGATATAAAATGGCAGAGCTTTTTCAGTTCCTATAACAGGATAGAATTGTTTCTGCATATATTTTTCCCCCATATCTGAAGCAGAAAAAACTGCAATATATGAACATGATAACTACACATTTTATTATAGCAGTGTCGCAATATGTTGTCAAGCAAAAGAATAAATTGCGATAAAATATGAACCAACTGTTGACTTTTTATCCCAACCGTATTATAATAATAAGGAAATGGTGCGAAAGTGCCAAGTCTTATTTTGTGGGACGTATCTGAAAGGAATTTGTATTATGGAGAACAATGTTATTATTCTTGCCGGCGGACAGGGCAAGAGAATGAAGACCAATATGCCAAAGGCTTTGTGCAATGTTATCGGTGAGCCTATGCTGGAGTGGGTGCTGACAGCCTGCGAAAATGCAGAGCTTGACGATATCTGCGTTGTAAAAGGCTACGAGGGTCAGCAGATAGAGGATTATCTTGCAGATAGAAAGTCAAAGGCTAAAATCTGCACTGTTATGCAGGAAGAGCGACTTGGCACAGGTCATGCTGTTATGCAGGCGGCTGATTTTCTTAAAGCTCACGCTGAGGGAAACACACTTATACTTTGCGGCGATGCTCCTTTTATCGACGCAGAAACTATCAAGGGTGCGCTGGAGCTTCATACGGAAAAGGACTGCGGCGTAACTGTTGTTACATCAAGAGTTGAGAACCCTACAGGCTACGGCAGAATAATCCGCACTGAGAATGGCATTTCAGGAATAGTTGAGCACAAGGACTGCACACCTATGCAGCTTGCTATCACTGAGATAAACTCAGGCTGTTACTGGTTCAAGACGGCTGATCTGCTGGAAGTTCTTTTCGACATCAAGCCAGAGAACGCTCAGGGCGAGTATTATCTTACAGACTGCATCGAGCTGCTTATTGCAAAGGGCAAAAAGGCTGACGCATTTATTTCTGCAAATCCTCATGTTGCGCTTGGTGCAAATGACAGACGTGGTCTGCTTGCACTGAATGATATCGCAAGATATGAGATAATAGGAAAGTGGCTTGACGAGGGTATCGAGTTCTGCTGCACAGACGGTGTTTCTATCGGAAACAATGTTACTATCGGTCATGGAACAAAGATACACAGCGGAGTTATCCTCAGAGGAAACACCACTATCGGTGAGAACTGCAATATCGGCAACAACTGCATAATAGAGAACACAACTGTAGGAAACGGCGTAAACCTCAACAATGTTCAGGCTTACGAGTCCGTTATCGAGGACGACGTTAAGATAGGGCCTTATGTTCAGCTCAGACCTAATTCACACATCAAGAAGGGTGCGAAGATAGGCGACTTTGTGGAGATAAAGAACTCAACTATCGGCGAATACACAGCGGTGGCACATCTTACATACATCGGCGATTCTGACGTCGGCTCAAATGTAAACTTCGGCTGCGGCGTTGTAACAGTAAACTACAACGGCGACAAGAAGTTCAGAACTGTTATCGAGGACAATGCTTTCATCGGCTGTAACACAAACCTTGTTGCACCTGTAAGAGTCGGCAAGGGCGCATACACAGCGGCAGGCTCTACTATCACAACTGATATCCCTGACAACGCACTTGCTATCGAGCGTGGCAGAGAGACTATCAAAGAGGGCTACGCCGAGAAGAAACTCAAGGCGAGAACAGAAAAGTTCGAGGCTATCCACGGCAAGTCTGAGGAGAAGTAATATACCCAAATATAAACAAGGCCCTGTCTTTCGTAAGGCAGGGTCTTTTATTTGTTTAGCTTTTTGTTGTTTGTCCTGCCGAGGATATAATCGGTGGAAACGCCATAGAAGTCGGCTAGGATAAGGAGGTGTTCTACGGGGATAGTTCTTGCACCACGCTCATATCTTGAATACACTGTCTGACTTGTAAAAAGAATTTCGGCTATCTGCGTTTGGTTCATGTCCATATCTTCGCGCAAATCTCTTAATCTCTGGAAATACATAAAAATTCTCCTTGTTTTTTGTATAAATTGTAGAAAGTGATTTTAGTACCTATTGGTACTATTGACTTTACCATATTTTTGTGCTATGCTATACATATTAAAACCGTATGGTCTTAAAATATGGTAAGAGGAGAAGTATATGTATGTCTAAAATTCTTTCGATTGATAATGATATCATCACTATTGGCATGGACGGAGGAACACTCAAAGAAGTGAGAGCTGTTGACCTTAATTTCGTGCCTCATGTTAATGACGAGGTGGAGATTTTTGAAACAGAAACTAAAACCATTGTTTCAAAGCTTGAAAAAGAGCAGCCGAACCCATTGCCTTATTCGCCAAATGGCATTAACATCAACGTCCAGAATACTCAGGAAATGAAGAATGAGCAATCTTCAACTCTGGCAAATGGAACTATTGCAGTAAATAAAGTTGTATATTGTTTATTGGCATTTTTCCTTGGTGCAGTTGGCGGTCACAAATTCTATAGTCATAGAATAGGTGCAGGCGTGTGCTATCTGCTTTTCTGTTGGACGGGTATTCCAGCAATTATTGCTCTTATTGAGTTGATCGTTGCTCTTTGCAAAAAGAGTGACGCAAACGGCATGATATTGGTATAGTCTTTTCTGCTGATTATATTCATTTTTCGTTTGACAAACAAAATCTCATATGCTATAATAAAGCCGACAGTAAAATGTCGGCTTTTGTTTATACCCCGTCTTGCATAAAGACGGGGTTATTGTGCGTGGATAGAATAAGCTGTCGGGGCTGACATATTATAAAAGATAGGAGAATTTACAATGGATATATTTGAGAAATTAAAGAAATTGTCTGCCGAGAGGGAAACGGCTACGGGCAAGCCTGAGTATATTATCGTGGGGCTTGGCAACCCAGGTGTGGCTTATGAGAATACACGCCATAACGCAGGCTTTCTTGCGGTGGCGGCTATGGAAAAGAAATACGGCTTTTCGGTGAATACACATAAGTTCAAGGCTCTTGTGGGACGTGCCGTTATAGGCGGAAAAAGCTGTCTTGTCATGAAGCCTGAAACTTTCATGAACAATAGCGGTGAGGCTGTCAGCGACGCTATGGACTTTTATGATATACCGCTTGAAAATGTTGTCGTGGTCTATGACGATATTTCACTTGACGTGGGCAAAATGAGGATACGCAGAAACGGCTCGGCTGGGGGTCATAACGGCATAAAAAGCATTATCGCACTGTGCGGCGGTCAGGATTTCCCAAGGGTAAAAATAGGCGTGGGCAAAAAGCCTCACCCTGATTACAACTTGGCTGACTGGGTGCTTTCAAGATTCACTGACGAGGAAATGAAAAAGCTTTCTGATGTGGATAAAAACACCTGCGAGGCTGTGGAGCTTATGGTGCAGGGCAAGATAAACGAGGCTATGAACAAGTTCAATTAAGCATATTTTTTTCGGAGAACAGCAAGATGAATATTTTTTATGAAATGGCGAGCCGTCTTGGCTTTTATAAAGATGTGAAAAACTGTCTGCTCAAAGGGTTTACCCCTTGTGCGGTCACGGGCGTTTCAAATATACACAAGGCTCAGACCGCAATGGCTCTCAGCAGGCTTTCCCCTTGCCTTGTTATATGCGACGACGAGGCGTCTGCCATTAGAATGACAGGGGATATAAACGAAATGGCAGGAGAACAGCTTGCCTGCGTTTTTCCTGCAAAAGACCTGAACTTTGCATACATGGAGGGCGTTTCAAGAGAATATGAGCATAAAAGGCTGGAAGCTCTCTCTCTTATCACTCAGGGCAAATGCAAGATAATCGCCGCAAGCATGGAAGCTTGCTTGCAGGGAACTATTCCGCAGGATAAGCTGAAAGAGTTTTCCTTTGAGATAAAAACAGGTGGCGAACTGAGCCTTGAGGAGCTTACAAGCAAGCTTCTTGCAGGCGGATATACAAGAACAGATCAGGTGGAGGGTCAGGCGCAGTTTTCTGTTAGAGGCTCTATCGCTGATATTTTCCCTGTGCAGGAGTCACGTCCTGTGAGAATAGAGCTTTGGGGCGACGAGGTTGACTCTATCTCATACTTTGACCCCGAAAGTCAAAGACGTACTGACCCAATAGACGAGATAACGGTTTTCCCTGCCTTGGAGATAATTTTCCCTGACACTGATGACCTTGTGACAAGGCTTGAAGCCTTGTCCAAGTCTGTCCGTGGAAGCCGTACCGATAAGATAAGAACGAATATTTCAAGGGATATAGAAACGGCTCAGAGCGGTATCACGCTCACAAATCTTGATAAGTATTATACTGTGTGCTATGACAAGCTCACAACAGTGTTTGATTACTTTGAGAGCGGTGTTTGCCTTGTGTCGGAGTATACTAACTGTATCGAAAAGGGCAAGGCGGCTCTTGCTCAGCTTTCGGAGGATATGAAGCTTCTTTATGAGGACGGCATACTTTTCAGAAAGCTGGAGGGCTTTTATCTTGATATACCACAAGCGGAACTAAAAATAACACAAATGAAGTCGGTGTTTCTTGACAGCTTTATGCGCTCTAACAACGGCGTGAAGTTCAAAAAGCTTATCAATACCGACTGCCGACAAACGGCGGCTTGGGGCGGTAATATCATCAATCTTGAAGAAGAATTGAAAAATCTTTGCTCTCAGGGGTATTGCACTGTTGTGCTGGCAGGCTCGGAAAAGACGCTTCCTATTATAAATAAAGACCTTAATGATGCTGGCATCTCTGCGGAGATTCTCACTGAGGACAGCGAGATAATAAAGGGTAAAGTCTATCTGCGCACGGGTTGTCTGTCAGGTGGCTTTGATTATCCTGATATAGGCTGTGCGGCTATCACTCAGATGAAAGCCATGAGTGCAAAGAAGCGTAAATCCCGTCACAAGGCAGGAGAAGAGATAAAAAGCCTGTCTGATATCCAATCAGGCGACCTTGTTGTTCACGCTATGTACGGCATAGGCAGATTTTCAGGAATAAAAAATATAGAAACGAACGGTGTAACAAAGGATTATATCACCATAAAATATGCAGGCACGGACGTGCTTTATGTGCCTGTTACTCAGCTTGATTTAGTGTCAAGATATATAGGTCCGAGAGATGACGGGGCAGTGAAGCTCAATAAGCTCAATTCCATGGAGTGGACTAAGACACGAAACAAGGTAAAGTCTGCCGTAAAGGATATGGCGGAGGAGCTTACAAAGCTTTATGCTCAAAGACAAATGGCAAAGGGTTTTGCTTTTTCCCCTGACAACGATTGGCAGGCGGATTTTGAGGAGCGTTTCGACTATCAGGAAACCGACGACCAGTTAAGATCTATACAGGAGATAAAGTCGGATATGGAAAAGCCGTCCCCAATGGACAGACTTCTCTGCGGAGATGTGGGCTTCGGCAAAACGGAGGTGGCTCTCCGTGCGGCGTTCAAGTGTATGCTCGATAACAAGCAGGTGGCTATACTTGTGCCAACAACTGTTCTTGCATGGCAGCATTATCAGACGGCGATAAAAAGATTTGAGCATTTCCCGGTGAAGGTGGAGCTTTTGTCGAGGTTTAGAAAACCAAAGGAGCAACAGCAGATAATAAGAGAGCTTAACCGTGGCACTATCGACCTTATCATAGGCACGCACAGGCTTGTGCAGAAAGACGTTAAGTTCAAGGACTTGGGTCTTGTTATCATAGACGAGGAACAGCGTTTTGGTGTTGCCCATAAGGAAAAGTTCAAGGAAACTTTCAAGGGTGTTGATGTGCTTACACTTTCGGCTACCCCGATACCGAGAACGCTTAACATGGCAATGAGCGGTATCAGAGATATGTCGGTCATAGAGGAGCCGCCTATGGACAGACATCCTGTTCAGACCTATGTTATAGAGCATAATATGGGTGTTATAGCGCAGGCCATAAGCAAGGAGCTGCGACGTGGCGGTCAGGTGTATTATATACACAACAGGGTGGAAACTATCATGATGACCGCAAATAAGCTTCAGGAAATGCTCCCTGACGCAAGGATAGCGTTCGCGCACGGACAAATGCCCGAGGAGGAACTGTCGGAAATATGGCGGCAGCTTTGCGACAGAGAAATAGATATCCTTGTCTGCACCACAATAATCGAAACGGGTGTTGACGTGCCGAATGTAAATACACTTATAATAGAGGACGCTGACAGATTAGGACTTTCACAGCTTTATCAGCTTAGAGGACGTGTGGGAAGATCAAACCGCCGTGCTTTTGCGTACTTCACTTTCAGACGTGGCAAGGTACTCACGGAGGTAGCGGCAAAAAGGCTTGATGCAATAAGAGAATTCACACAGTTCGGCTCAGGCTTCAGGATAGCATTGCGTGACCTTGAAATAAGAGGTGCAGGCTCTATACTCAGCGGTAAACAGCATGGACATATGGAGGCAGTAGGCTATGATATGTACCTGAGATTGCTCAATGAGGCTATAGCTGAACAAAAGGGCGAGGCTCTGCCGCCGTCACCTGAGGATTGTTTGGTGGATATATCCATAGACGCATTTATACCTGACCATTATATAGAAAATCTGTCACAAAGGATAGATTGCTATAGGAAGATAGCTTCCATAGGCAATGAGGAGGATTCCAGGGACGTTATCGACGAGCTTATAGATAGATACGGCGATCCACCGAAATCAGTGCTGGGATTGGTGAACGTTGCACTTACGAGAAATACTGCTTCAAAGCTTGGCATAAAGGAAATAACACAAAGAGGAGATAAGGTGCTGTTCTTTGTGAAAACCGCAGAGGTGGAGCAGATACAAGCGTTGTATGGAGCTTATAAGAATAGGATACGTTTCTTTGACGGAGAGAAACCATATTTTGCAGTGACATTGGAGAAAAAGCAGAAAGCGGCGGAATTAATGGCGGAAACGGTAAGATTAATGAGGAACGAGGAGTGAGGAATGGCGGAGCCATACCGAGTAAATCATTAACACAAAATAGAGGAAACTCCGAGCAAAGTGACAGCTGAGCGACGTTCAGTTGTCACTTTTTGTATGAAAAGAACAAAGGAGCAAAGCAAAATGGACAAAAAGAGATAAGAAAAGGGAAATAAAGTGTAAAAAAAGCAGAAAGCGAAAAAAGGGGTTGACAAAAAGGCATAAAAGTGATAAAATAAACAAGTCGCCTCGAGAGAGAGCGATAAAGAAAGAAGCGAAACGAAGGTAAAAGGTTCGGGAGAACAGGAGAGACCTGAGGAGTAGCTTGAAAAGAACTTCACAAAAAGTTCACAAAGAAAAGTCTTGACAAAGCTTGGCTAATATGATATAATAGATAAGCTGATTTAAGACAGCACATTAGAAAGCACGAAAAAATCGGAAGTCAAAAAACTTTTTTGAAAAAACTTCAGAAAAGGGGTTGACAAAAGATAAAAAGTGTGATATAATGTAAAAGTTGCACGACACAAAAGAGTGCAATGAAACAGCATCTTGAAAATTGAACAAAGACGAATAGTACGAAACCCTTGAGAGATTCTTTTGAGAAAAAGAATTAAAGGTCTAACATAAAGACGTAAAAGAAATGTACGTTCAGTGAAGTGAACTGAAACAGGATAACAAGAGCAGAGATGCTTTTGATATACAACTTTAATTAAGAGTTTGATCCTGGCTCAGGACGAACGCTGGCGGCACGCTTAACACATGCAAGTCGAACGAGAGAAGAGAAGCTTGCTTTTCTGATCTAGTGGCGGACGGGTGAGTAACACGTGAGCAATCTGCCTTTCAGAGGGGGATACCGATTGGAAACGATCGTTAATACCGCATAATATAATTGAACCGCATGATTTGATTATCAAAGATTTATCGCTGAAAGATGAGCTCGCGTCTGATTAGCTAGTTGGTAAGGTAACGGCTTACCAAGGCGACGATCAGTAGCCGGACTGAGAGGTTGATCGGCCACATTGGGACTGAGACACGGCCCAGACTCCTACGGGAGGCAGCAGTGGGG